>Ga0070670_100001088_pt1 | contig 21560 bp, 22 predicted proteins | sample KBSS63metaG_FD_64665 | JGI IMG/M metagenome (GOLD analysis project Ga0070670, IMG submission 64665) | Switchgrass rhizosphere microbial communities from Kellogg Biological Station, Michigan, USA - KBS S6-3 metaG | ecosystem: Host-associated > Plants > Roots > Rhizosphere > Soil ... | reverse complement strand
GCAGCGCCTGGCGGCGCACGCTGACGCTGCGCGGCACCCGGGGGTCGTAGCCGCGCTTAAATCCCCATCGCCGTCAGGGCCACATCACACGCGTTGACGGCCGCAGAAGTCCTGGCGCCGCCGGTGCCGCTGCCCTAGCAAGCGCAAACCGCCGCTTCGGGCAGCACTCGGCGTATCGTTGCGTGGTTGCAGCGCTCGCGCTCACGGCGCACCCAAACCGGCTGCTTCGCTCAACTTTCGGAGCGATTTCGCCGAAAATATTGGCTTCCTGAGGGGTAGCGGCCCCGGGCAACTCGTCGTCCGTCGACGACGCGTCGCGGTTGGCTCGTGGTCGCGTTCGGAATGTTTCGTTGCAGGAAAGAGGCATGAAAGAGCAAACCGGCGCGAAGCTCAAACGGATCCTGCTGACCATCCCGTGGGCGATCGTGCGCTTCTTCGGGCGGCTCACGCGTGGCGTGCTCGCGACCATCGGCGTCGTCGTGGCGCTCGTCATCCTGGGATACGTTTACGCGGAGGAGATCTTCGAGGCCGTCGACTCGCGCTATTTCGCGGAGGTCGACGAGCATCTCGACATCGACCGGTCGACGATAGCGCGACTGCACGACCGCGCGTACTTCGCGCAGGAATCGACGCTCGTCACGGAGGATTTGAAGACCGTCGCGTGCATCTCCTCGCCCGAGCACCGCATCCTGATGGACGAGGTCGAAGACATCCCGCCGCTCTTCGTCAAGGCGATCCTCGCCTCGGAAGACAAGAATTTCTTCAAGCACGAGGGGATCGACAAGGGGGCGATCCTGCGAGCGCTCGTCAAGCACGCTCTGCAAGAGAGCCGCTCCGGCGCATCGACGCTCACGATGCAGATCGCAAAGCATCTGCGCGAGGGGACGGGCCGGCCGTCGACGGAGAAGGAAAAGGTCGGCGACATCGTCATGGCGCTGCGGATCGAGCGCGAGTTCACGCGTCAGGAGCTGCTCGTTAAGTACGTGAACATGCCGTACTTCGGCCGCGGGCAATACGGCATCGAGGCGGCGAGCCGCGCGTATTTCGGCAGGCCGGCGAAGGACCTGTCGCTTTCGCAGGTCGCGTTCATCGTCGCACTGATCAACAAGCCGGCATTGCCCGATCGCACCTTCGCGACGGATCCCGCGCTCAAGGCACCCGAGCAGATCCGCGACGCGAACTGGGGCGAGCAGGCACGCGGCACGGTCCGCGTCCTGGACCTTATGCGCGATCAGGACGAGATCACGGAAGTGGAGTACGAGCGCGCCGCCAACTACGTGCAGACGTCGCTGCGCAGCGAAGTGCTGCCGAAGACCGCGGGCTGCGGCACGAACGATCACTTCCTCGAGCGCGTGCGCATCCTCTACAAGGACAGGTTCCCGATCACCAAGGGCGGGCTCACGATCTCGATCACCCGGGACGACGCGCTGCAGGATGTTCTGGAGAAAGCCGTTGCCATGACGCTTGCCACGTATCTCGAGCGGCATCCCGACGACACGGACAACAACCAGCTCCGCGCCGGCGCGTTCGCGGTCGAGTTCACCGGCGACGTGCTGGCCGAGGTCGGGAACGTCGACTTCAAGCAGCACAAGTACGACGTCATCGCGACGGGCTGGCGGCAGCCGGGATCGACGTTCAAGATCTTCACGTACGGCGGGATGGTCGAGCGGCTCACGAAGGAGGCGCTCGCTGCCGATCCGAAGGCGTCGCCCGAAGCGATCGCCGCACGAGTCCTGGAGCGCTGCACGGTGCTCGACGCGCCCATCTTCGTTTCGCTCGGACGTGGTCGAGGATCAAAGCAGATCTCGAACTTCTACTCCCGCTCCGAGCCGCAATATCGCGGCGAGATCAGCTGCAAGATCGCGCTGGGCGAGTCACGCAACACGGCGGCGATGCGCGCCGGTGCGCGGGCCGGCATCAAGAACGTGATCGACCTCGCCTACCGCGTCGGGTTGCCGAAAGAAGCGAAGCACATGCTTCAGCCGTATCCGACGACGGCGATCGGCGCCTCCGAGGTAAATCCCTTGTCGATGGCCTCGACCGCCGCGTTCCTGAACGGCGGATTCCGGGTGACGCCGCGTTTCGCGAACGACGTGTGTCTCGGGGGCAAGTCGCTCCTCTACAAGGACGACGACCGCCGCGCGAAGGCCTGCGATCTCAAGGGGGCCAATGCGCCTCCCGAGGAGCGCGTCATGCACCCTGCGGTGTCGGAAGCGATGACCGAGCTTCTCAAGGCGCCGCTCGACATCGGGCCGACCGGCACGGCAGCGGCGCTGCGGTCGGGCGTCATTCCGGGCGTCGATCCGTTGAGCGATGCGATCTGGAAGATGAAGCCGGAAGAGCGGAAGCAGAGATCGCTCGCGTTTCCCGTGAGCCAGGCGGGAGAGATCGCCGGCAAGACCGGCACCGCCACGAACGCGGATGGCAAGACGTCCGACGTGTGGCTGCTGCTGTTCATCCCGGGCCCGCCGGGCGAGCCGCAGAAAGGTATTGCGCTGGGCTTCTGGATGGGCAAGGACTCGAAGGACCATCCGCTCGGCGCGCGGGGCTCCACGGGCGGCCCGGGCTTCGCCGAGTCGGGCGGGCGCAACTGGGTTCATTCCGCCGCGACGGTGCTTGCCTTCCTGCAGAAAGAGCGCGGGCTGCTGAAGCCCGGACACAAGTTCGAGGCGATCGGAAGCGCGGCGACGGAGAAGTAACCCTACCGCTTTTGCGGTGCGCCTGCCGCCGACGAACTCATCGGATTCCGCACGTTTTTTTTAGTAATCGCTTTCCTACGCTGGATCGCGACGGCGAACTACGCCCGTGCTGGCTCTCGGCTCATCGTACCCGAGGGCTCGTGTCCTTACTGTGTCTTGCGGGCCCCGGGTTCCGAGCACCTCGAGACAGCGTCGCTCGCCCGCCTTACGACGGCTGCAATCCTGCACGCCATGGGCCAGTGAAAGGAGCTCACACATGAAAACGAATCACATCCTCGGCGGAGTCGGCATCATCGCGATCGCGGCGGTGACCGGTTGCTCGTCGTGGGACGGGTTTGGCAGAAGCGACCGCACGTCGAGTTCGGCCACGACGGGGACGACGGTCGGCAGCACCTCGCAATCGCCCCGCGACGCGATGAGCAGCACCAACACCGGTGCGTCGCGGACCGGTTCGGCGGCGAACTACGGAAGCGGCCCCACGGCGTCGACGTCCGCAGGCACTTCCGGCATGACGGCGGGATCTTCGCGCTCTGCAACCGGAAGCACTTCAGCGACGACGGCGTCGTCCTCGCCTTCGACAGGGTATGGCAACACCTCCGGCTCGACGACGGCGTCTGCGCCCTCATCGGGCAGCGCCTCCAGCACGACGGCGTCGTCTTCGCCTTCATCCGGCAGCTCTAGCGGGATGAATTCGTCGTCGACTTACGGAAGCGGCTCGAACACGACGGCCAACGCGTCCGGCGGCACGAGCGCGGGCCGTACGGCCAGCTCGAGCTCCAGCATGCCGTCGTCGAGCATGGGCTCAACGAGCGCATCGTCGAGCGGAATGGGCAACACGAATGACCCGTCGTTCATTCGCTCGGTCCAGCAGGCGCTCAATGACAAGGGATTCAACGTCGGCTCCGCAGACGGAGTGATGGGGCCGCAGACCGAGGCCGCCCTTCGCAAATTCCAGAGCGCCAACAGCCTGCAGGCGACCGGTCAGCTCGACTCGTCGACGATCGCTGCGCTTGGCATCTCGTCCAGCGCGACGACGACCCGCTCCGGCTCCGGCACCAACACCGCGTCGGCGGGTACCGCCAATAACCGGTCTACCGCCGGTTCATCGAGCAACAACCCGTCAAGCTCGATGGGCGCAGCGTCCGGCTCCGGCAATAACTCGTCTGCCAACGGCGGTTCGTCCGGCAGCAGCGGTGCGTCGGGTAGCGGCAGCAGCGGCGGATAACCGCCGCGCATAGCGTCGACGCGCTCCGCAGCGCGCGTTCCTCGCATCGCAGGATGGAGGGCAGGCTCGCGCCTGCCCTCGTCTATTGTCGGCCTACGCCGGGGGCGACGCTACGAGATTCAGCGGGCTCGTTCTTGTAGACGCCGCGAAAGTTGAGAAAGGCCAGGGCAACCTGCAGTGCCACCAGCGCGTAGGCGCTGGCATGCCAGCCCCATACGACCCACATGACATTGCTCACGAGGAAGCACCAGAACCCCGCAACCCGTCTACGCCTCGACTGGGACGCAATGAGCCAAGCCGCGAGGACCGTGACCACCATGGCGGGCCATTGCAGTTGATTGACGTAATCCATTTGATTTGCCGCCTTGCTTCGCCGATCCAACCGCCGGCGCAAAGCAAAGACCACGGCGGGCGCAGCAAGTTGCGCGAGCACGGCTCAACTGTTGCCTGCCCTCGGCCACAGCCCCGGCGGCGTGAGACCTAGCCGCTTGATGACCTGCGCAACGGATGCGCGCGCCTTCGCAAACAGCTCCGCGTCGTCGACCTGCGTCGTTCGGCCGCCGCGCAGCACGACACGGCCATTGACGAGAACGGTGTCCGCGCTCGGACCGTGACCGACGGTCACGAGCTGATGCACGGGATCGATGCTCGGCATGAGCTCGGCCGCGTCGCGGGAACGGATCACGATGTCGGCGCGCTTGCCGGGCTCGAGGCTGCCGATGAGATGCGACAGTCCCGCCGCCTTGGCTCCCCCCAGCGTCATCATCTCGAACACGTCTTCGGATACGGTCGAGTGCCCTGCCCCGCCGGCGAGCTGCAGCGCCAGAAAACCGGCGTCGCCGGCCGAGCTTTGCCGCGCCGAATCGGTTCCGAGCGCAACATTGACGCCGCGTTTTTTCATGTCCGGGATGCGCGTGGGCTCCCGCAGCGGCGTTCCGCGCGACACGTACGCGAGGGGGCACCAGACGATCGACAAGCCCGACTGAACGATGATGTCGACCTCGTCGTCGCGAATCAGGTTCATGTGCACCCAGGTGGTGTTCGGCCCCAGCACGCCGAGCTTGTGCAGGTGGACGAAGCGCGGCTCGCCCCAATGACGTTCCATGGCGGCGGCAAGATCGAGGTCGAACCCGATGTGCGTGTTCAGGATCACGCCCGCCCGATCGGCGGTGTCCTTGGCCGCGACGAAGAGCTCGTCCGATGCCGATCCCTCACCGTACAGCGCAACGTGACCGTGGGTGATGCCGTTCTTGTCGTGATTACGGTAAAGCTGGCTGCCGAGCAGCTCGAGGCAGCGATCGCGATCCGCCGGCACGCGGGCGAACAATGTCTTGCTGGCGAGTCCGGGGATCGCCCGCATCACCTCCGTCGTGTCCCAGAGATAAGGCTCGGCGAGCGTGCAGCGAATGCCGATCTTCTCGGTCGCCTCCACGACGGCATCCGGTTCGAACGCGCTTCCCGGCTCGACGAACGCCGTTATGCCGTGCCGGAGCATTTCCGCGGCGGCAAGCCCTGCAGCGGCGTTCTCATCCTCGGGCGTCAGGGTGGCTTTCCAGTCCGCGTAATTCGGGCCGGTCCTGCTGCCCTTGCTTGCGTCGCCGCGAAAGAATCCGCGGCACGTCTGCGCGTTCACGTGCAGATGCGCATCGACATAACCGGGATGGACGATCGCGCCGCCGGCATCCATGACTTCGGCGGCGCGCCAGGTCCGCAGGATCTCGGTCTCGGGCCCGACCGCTGCAATCGTGTGTCCTTTGACGGCAACGGCGCCGCGCGGGACGATCGTGCGATGGCCATCCATTGTCAGCAGGCAGCCATTCTCGATGACGAGATCGCAAGCTTGGGGCTCGAAGGTCGGCATCGATCTCAATTCGCTTTCAGCGCCGCAAGCGCGGCCTTGTTCCACGTTTCGAGCACGCTCATGTCGACCTCGACGCCCAGTCCCGGACCTTCCGGCGGATAAGAGAATCCATTCTCTATCCTGAGCGGCTTCGTGAGCAGATCCTCCTGGTGATACAGGACGCCGCACGTGTCGCTGTCGGGGCCCAGGTTGTTCATAGCGACGCCGAGATGGATCTGTGCCGCCGTGCCGATGCCAAATTCCGGCATGCTGCCGATCATGCACGGCATGCCGGCGGCTTCGCACATCGCGAAGATCTTCGCCGCGTTTTGCAGTCCGCCCGCCTCGGTCACGTAGACATTCGCGATGTCGGCCGCGCCACGACGGATGACCTCCATCGCCGACCGCGGGCCGCGGATGCTCTCGTCGGCCATCAGCGGAATATCGATGCAACGCCGCACCTCCGCCATTCCGTCGAGGTCGTGCGCCGGCAGCGGCTGCTCGACGAGCTCGAGATTGCATTCCTCGAGCGCACGGATGACGGCCACCGCCTGCCTCGCGGTGGTCCATCCCATGTTGCCGTCGACACGCAACTTCACCTGGGGGCCGATCGCCTTGCGAACCGCTTTCACGCCCGCAATGTCGCGCGCTGAGTCCTCGCTGCCGACCTTCACCTTGATCGTACGGTGACCCCACTGGACCCGCTCCTGCGCGAGCGCAGCCATGTCCTCGGGTGCTCCGAACGGAATCGAATAGCTGAGCGGGATGCGGTCGCGGACCTTCCCTCCCAGCAGGTTGTAGACCGGGGTGTCGAGCGCCTTGCCGACGATGTCCCAGAGAGCCATCTCGATCGCGGCCTTCGCCTCCTCGACGCCGTCGAGCGCATCGTCCATCTTCTTCACGATTCGCGAAATGCGAAACGGATCCTCGCCGATCACCGCGGGGACGAGTCCTTTCTCGAGATCGTGGCGCAGCAGCGCGCCCCGGCGCTTGAATACGCTGTCGACTTCGCCCAGGCCGGTGATGCCGGCGTCGGTATCGATGAACACGATCGTGTAGTCGGAGAACGCCGCCGCCCCGAGCGCCGTTTTGACGACGCCGCCATAGGCGCGGCGGCGCGGGACCAGGACGGGAACACATCGAACCTCGGTGATCTTCATGCGCGGGCCGTTGGCACGACTACGTTGATTGACGGGGCGAGGGGAAGGCTCTATCGTTGGCCGATAGTCTAACTCTGTTCCGCCACTCCGCGAATCGCAGCCGCCCAATGCTTCGCTTCGACACGATCGTTGGTGACATCCCCTATCTGCTGCTGGGGATCCCATTGACGCTGGCCATCACGCTCGTTGCGTTCGTCGTCGGAATCTTGATCGCGCTGCCGATCGCCGTCATTCGCAGCGCCGCCGTCCCGGTGCTGAGCCGCGTCGTGCAGCTTGTCGTCGATTTCTTTCGCACGACGCCGCCACTGATGCACATCGTCTGGGCGTATTACGCGCTGCCGCAGATCCTCGACATCAGGCTCGGCGCGTTCACCGTGGTGGCGGGAGCGCTCGCCTGCAGCTCGGCCGCCCAGATGTCCGAGATCTTCCGTGGCGCGATCCTGGCGGTGCCACGCGGACAATGGGATGCCGGACGCGTCGTCGGCCTCGACTACGCGCAACGGCTGTGGTGGGTGATCCTGCCGCAATCGTTGCGGCTCATCTACGCGCCGGCGTGCAACTCGCTCGTGAGCCTTCTCAAGCAATCGTCGCTCGCCGCGGTGATCGCGGTGCCGGAAGTCATGAACCGTGGATGGGTGCTGGCCGCGCAGAATTTCCGCCCGCTGGAAGTGCTCACCACCGTTGCGCTCATCTATTTCGTGCTCACCTGGCCGCTCGTATTGCTTGCATCGTGGCTGGAGAAGCGGAGCAGCTTCGCGTTCGGCAGCGATTGAGAACATACGCGCCCATACAACAACAGGTCGGGCGCGACCCGCGGCAGTTTCATCTCGAGGAGAACTTCAATGCGCAGAATCGCAATCGTCGGCATGTTGGCAAGTGTGTTCTGGTGTGCTTTTCCGCTGGTCGCGCAAGCCCAGAGCACACTCGATGAAATCAAGCAGCGCGGCGAGCTCCGGATCGCGGGTGTTCTCTACCGGCCGCTCATCTCGCCACGGCCCAGCGGCGAGTACGTCGGCATCGACGTCGAGATGATGAAGGCAATGGCGGCCGATCTCGGTGTCAAGCTCAACATCATCAATTCCGAATGGGCCACCGCCGTTGCGGGCATCGAGTCGAAGAAATGGGACATCGTTCCCGCGCTTTGCATCACCGACAAGCGCAAGGAAGTGATCGACTTCAGCGAGAGCTACATCACGATCGGCGCCACACTGACCACGAGCGCGAACAATCCCAAGGGGCTTACGACAGTCGCAGCGTTCAATCGGCCCGAGGTCGTCTTCGCCGTGCCGTCGGGCTCGTGGTCGGAATCCGTGGCCAGGGAAGTGGCCCCGCAAGCCACGATCAAGGGCTTCGGCCAATCGACGTCCGCCGACCTGATCCAGGAAGTCGTCGCCGGACGTGCGGACGCCGTCGTGCTCGACACGCCGATCCAGACGACGGTCGCACTCGAAGCGTTCGGCGACAAGATCCGCATCGTGCCAGGCCACAACAAGCCGCTCGAGGTGCGCGCCTGCAAGGTCGGCTACGGATACCGCAAAGGCGACACCAAGATGCGCGACTACGTCGACGGCTTCGTCGCCAAGATGCGCAGCTCCGGCAAGCTGGACGCGCTCATCGCCCAGTACATGAAGCCCGACCAGATCAAGGCGGCGAACTGATCGGCAGGCTGTTGTCCCCTACCGCAAGGACGCTGGGCGTTTTTGGCCGTGCACGCGTTTGCGCCCATAGTGTGAACAGGCCCTAGCCGGTGGGCGACTTTCAATGGGCGAGGATTCTCGGATACCTCCCCGATCTCCTTCGCGGCGTCGGGGTCACGCTGGAACTCGGCCTGATCAGCGCGAGCCTGGGCCTCGTGCTCGGGCTGCTCCTCGCCCTGATGAAATTCTCGAAGGTCCCGGTGCTGTATTGGCCAGCGTATGTCTACATCGAGTTCTTCAGGACCACGCCGCCGCTCGTCCAGATCGTCTGGCTCTACTACGGGTTGCCGCTCTTCACAGGCTATGACCTTGGCGCCTTCGGCGCGGCCGCTGTAGCACTCGGCCTCAATATCGCGGCGTTCTACGCCGAGATCTATCGCGCCGGGATTGTCGGCGTGCATCGCACACAATGGCAGGCGGCTCGCGTGCTCGGGCTCGATCTCAAGGACACGCTGCGTTACGTCGTGCTGCCCCAGGCGGTGCGCAACGTGTTGCCTCCAATGGGCACGACGACGATCTACCTGATCAAGGACACCGCGCTCGCCTCCGCGATCGGCACGCTCGAGCTGCTCCGAATCGGCCAGCTGGTCGCCGTGGAAACATTTCGCCCGGTCGAGACGCTGACCATCGTTGCGCTCCTCTACTTCGTCGTCACGTATCCGGTCGCGCTTCTGATTGGCAGGCTCGAGGCACGGTTCAAAGTGGCGCGGGTTTAGGCCATGAACGGCGAGGCCCTCATCGTCGTCGAGCAGCTCACCAAGCGGTACGGCGAAGCGACCGTCCTCAACGACGTCAATCTCAAACTCGGGTCGGGTCAAGTGCTCGTCGTGATCGGACCGAGCGGCTCCGGCAAGAGCACGCTGCTGCGCTGCCTAGCGGCGCTCGAGCCCATCCAGCGCGGGACGATCCGGATCGACGGCACGCTGGCCGCAAAGGGTGACGAGGAGTCCGGCGCCGGTCCCGATCGCGCCTCGCTGAAGGCGCTGCGCGAGAAGGTCGGCATGGTGTTCCAGCAGTTCAATCTCTTCCCGCATCTGACCGTCATGGAAAACATCACGCTCGCGCCGCGGCGCGTTCTCGGAATGGCGCCGGCGGAAGCGGACATTCTGGCGATGGATCTCCTGCGCAGGGTCGGCCTCGCGGACAAGCGCGACGTCCATCCCGAGCGCCTGTCTGGCGGACAGCAGCAGCGCGCCGCGATCGCCCGGGCGCTCGCGATGCATCCGCGCGTGATGCTGTTCGACGAGGTGACGTCCGCACTCGACCCCGAACTGGTCGGCGAAGTCCTGCGCACGATGCGTGAGCTAGCGGAGCAGGGAATGACCATGCTGGTGGTCACCCACGAAATGGCGTTCGCGCGCGACGTTGCCGACGATGTCGTCTTCATGGATAACGGACAAATCATCGAGCGTTCGCCTCCCGCGGAGATTTTCGCGCAACCGAAGGAAGCGCGAACGCGGGCATTTCTCGAGCGGCTGCTCGAACGCGAAGGCAGGAGAGACGCATGACACATGTGATGGCGGCAGAAAAAACGAAAGCAGAGATCGAATGGTCGCGCCTCCGCGCGCCGCAGCTGCGAGACCTTGCGTCGCAAGACGCAGTCGTGATCGTGCCGATCGGGTCCACGGAGCAGCACGGCCCGCACCTGCCGACGCAGGTCGACTGCCTGCTCGTCGGCGAGGTCGCGCGACGGGCCGCAATGCGCGCCTACGCGACCGTTCCGACGCTGATCACGCCGACGATATGGAGCGGCCTCGCGGAGCACCACATGAGCCTGGGTGCGACGCTGTCTATCGACTTCCAGACGTTCTTCGCCTTGGTGCGCGGCATCTCGCGGTCACTCGTGCGCCACGGCTTCCGCAACGTCCTGCTGCTCAACGGGCACGGCGGCAACATCGCCGCGTTGACCGTCGCGGTCAACGAGCTGGCGGTCGAGCTCGACGCGCCAATCGCGACGGCGACTTACTTCATCCTGGCGCAGCAGGAGATCGCCAAGATCCTGGAGGTGCAGAAGGGCGTCAGGCACGCCTGCGAGGCGGAGACTTCGATGGTGCTGGCGCTCGCGCCGGAGCTCGTCGACGTGTCACTCATCGAAACCGCCGTCGGACCGACGAGTCGGGAGGTGCCCGAGGTCACCGGCACCGAGGCTTCGATCCGGTGGCGATCGTTCAAATCACGAACGTCGCACGGCGCGATCGGCGATCCGCGAACGGCCAGCGCGGAGAAGGGTGAGAGGCTGCTCGACGCTTCTGCAGATGCGGTCGTGCGGCTCGTCACCAATCGGGACTTCTGGACGCTGCCGGCGTGAACCACCCGTGCGCAGGAAATGACAGTGCGATGGCGATGACGCGTGGACTGCGCCGATTACGGGCTCGATGCTCGCACGGTATACAATATGTATATCGAAGGAGCAGCCATGGCGAGCATTTCCACCACGCGGCACCGCAAGCCGGTCGCGAACAAGGCGCAGCGTAGCGGCAGTGCACCCCACGACAATCTGGCCGAGCAGGCATACCGCAACCTCCGCTCGCTGATTCTCGAGCGCAAGCTCCCTCCCGGCGCGCCGGTGATCGAGGGCCGACTGGCGGAGGAATTGCGCATTTCACGCACCCCGATGCGCGAAGCGCTCGTGCGCCTGGTCGGCGAGGGACTGCTCGAGCGCGCGGATGCGCGGTCGTACTCGGTGCGCAAGGTCTCGCCCACGGAATATTTCCAGTCGATGCACGTGCGCGAAATCGTCGAAACGCACGCGATGGATCTGGCCGTCGACCGGATTCCCGGGGCCGAAATCGACGTGCTGATGAAGAGCATCCGGCGACTGGCGAAGGAGACCGAGCAGGAAGCATTGCATTGGCAGGCGGACGACCGCCTGCACCAGATGTTCGCGATCGCGAGCGGCAATGCCGTGCTGCTGAAAGTCATCGAGACGCTGCGCGTCAACACGCGCCTGTTCGAGATCGCCGGGCCCTTTCGACGCGTGGCCGCGGATGGCCAGGAACACATCGCTATCCTCAGCGCCTGGCGCGCGGGCGACGTCAAGGGTGCGAAGAAGGCGCTGCTCGCGCACCTGCGCAGCCTCCAGGAGGAGGCGCTGGACGTGCTGTCGGGTCGCCGCGCCTGATCGCGGCGCCCGGCCCGAAATGGGCGGCAGCGATGCGCGGCGCGGTGGATCAGAAGCCGCCCGCCTCGCCGCGCCGGACGAACTGGCCGCGGCCAGGCTTGCCCAGCCAGGCATCGCCATCCACGATCAGCTCGCCGCGAGAAAAGACCTTCTTGACACGGCCGACGACCTCTTTGCCCTCGAACAGCGTGTAGTCGCAATCGCCATGCTGCGTCGTTGCCGAGATGACGTGCTTTTCATCGGGATCGAACAGCACGACATCGGCATCCGAGCCGACCGCGATAGTACCCTTGCGCGGAAAGAGACCGAAGAGCTTCGCGGGCGCGGTCGACGTGATCTCGACGAATCGGTTCATCGACAGGCGATTGCGACGCACACCTCCATCGTGAATCACCGTCATCCGCGTCTCTACGCCGGGGACGCCGTTCGGGATCTTCGAAAAATCATGGCGACCGTGCGGTTTCTGCTTCACGCGTCCGCGATAGCCCTCTTTCATGCAGAACGGGCAGTGATCGGTCGAGACGATCTGCAACTGATCCATCCGCAAGGCGCGCCATAGCGCCTGCTGCGCCTCCTTGGACCGCAACGGCGGACTCATCACATACTGCGCCACCTCCCATTCCTCGCTGTCGTAAGCGGAGTCGTCGAAGAAGAGGTAGTGAGGACAGGTTTCCGCGAAGACGGGAATGCCGGCCGCGCGGGCCTCGACCACTTCGCCGAGCGCCTCCTTCGCGGACAGATGCACGAAATACACGGGGGCCTGCGCAAGCTCGGCGAGCTTGATGCCGCGGTGGGTCGCCTCGCCTTCCATCAGGGCGGGTCGCGTCAACGCGTGGTATTTGGGAGCGGTATTGCCTTGCGCCAGCGCCTCCTGAATCAGAAGCTCGATGATGGTGCCGTTCTCGGCGTGCAGGCAGATCATCCCGCCATGCTGGCCGACCATCCGCATAGCCCGAAAGATCGCCGCGTCGTCGACCATGACCGAGTTGGGATAGGCCATGAACATCTTGAAGCTGGTTACGCCCTCGTGGCGAATTGCGTGCCGCATGTCGGCGAGCGTGCCATCGTCGACATGGGTCGTAATGACGTGGAAGCCGTAGTCGATCGCGGCGGTGTCCGCGGCCTTGGCCTGGCCCGCGCGGATCGCCTCCAGCACGCTCGTGCCCTTGCGCTGGAAGGCGAAGTCGACGATCGTCGTCGTGCCCCCGAAGGCCGCCGAGCGCGTGCCGGATTCGAACGTATCGCAGGTCGTCGACTCGCCAAAGGTATTTTCCATATGCGTGTGGCAGTCGACACCCCCGGGAAGCACAACGAGCCCGCGAGCATCGACGATGCGCGTGTCGCCGCCCGCCTCGAGCGCTTCGCCGATGGTGACAATGCGCCCCTTGTCGAGCAGCACGTCTGCGGTGTAGTCGTCGACCGCGGTCACGATTCGGCCGTTGCGGATCAGGGTGGCGCTCATGGGAGGGCTCCGGAGGACGCAGGAAGGGACGGCGCAATGCTGCAGCCGCGGGGCTTCTCCACCGGCTGCAATCCGGCGGCAAGCAACGCCGCCTCCAGCCGCGCGATTTCGTCGGCGGACAACGGTCCCACTGGAGGGCGCACCAGCGCGCTGTCGAGCCGACCGAGAAGCTTGAGGCAGGCCTTGAGGCGGGCGTTGGCGAGCACGCCGGGTGCCATGCCGTAGATTGCGGTGGCCAGCGGATAGATGCGGTCGTTGATCCGCCGCGCCGTGGCGAGATCCGATGCGGCGATCGCACGGTCGAGCGCAACGATGAGATCGGGCACCAGCACCGCGAGACTCACGAGGCTCCCCTCGCTGCCAAGCGCCATGCACGTCAGCAGATGCTCGTCGCCCGAGGCCATCACGGCCACGTGCGGCGCGATCCGCTGGACGAGCCGCCGATTGGCTTCGTAGCGCGCCGTTTCCCAGCTTCCCTCCTTGATGCCGACGACGTTCGGCAGCCGAACCAGCGCGGAAAGCGTCGCTTCGTTGTACGCCATTTCATGCGTGCCCACACCCGCCTGGTAGAGCATCAGCGGCAGCTTCGACGCAGCAGCGACATGGCGATGATGATTGAGCGCCATCGTTGCGTCCTGCGAGAGCGTCCAGGAAAACGGTGGAAACACGAGCAGAACGTCGGCGCCCGCTGCTTCGGCGTCGCGCGCGTGATCGGCGGCCGCGAGCGAACTCTCGGCGTTGATGCCGCACACCAGGATGGCACGGTCGCCGATTTCGGCCCGCGCGATCTCCACGACGCGCTTTTTCTCCGCGCGGGTGAGCAGGAAATTCTCCCCGGCATGGCCGTTGATCAGCACGCCGACGATGCCGTCGGCGCCGACCGCGTGCACGAGGTGCGCCGCGAGCGCAGCCTCGTCGATGGCGCCGCTCGCGGCCATGGGACAAATGGTGGCGGTGTAGATGCCGTGAAAACGTTTCGGTCCGGAAGGAACCATCGGTGCTCCATTCAGTGAGGCAACGGCACCCCGACGAGGCGCGCCGGGTCGAATAGCGGGAGGGAGGGCTCGCGGCCGAGCATGTGTTCGGCGAGCAGCTGCCCAAGGTAGGGGCCGCTCGTGTACCCGGAATGCGCGCTGCCGATGACCCATGCATCGCGGACGCCCGGGACGGGACCAAGGAGCGGTAGCGCGTCGGCGGTCTCGGCTTCCAGTCCGAGCCAGATCCGCGTAATGCGCGCTTCGGACAGCGCCGGCACCGTCCATCGCGCGAGCCGCAGATTCCCGATCAGATTGTCAGGCACCGTTTCGACGCCGCCGCGCTCGGTATCGCCAAGTCCCTGCCACCCGCCGCCGATCAGCACCGTGCCGTTGCCGAACTGCTTCAGGGACAGGAGCCCGCTCGCCACGCTCAGCACCGTCCGCATCACGGGACGCATGCGCTCGGTGACGATGAGCTGGTTGATGAGGCATTTCACCGCGATGCTGACACCGAGCCATGCAAGCATCTCACCGAGCCAAACGCCGCCCGCAAGGACCACGCGGGATGCGCTCCAAGTGCCGCCGCTCGGAGCGCGAATGGTGAACCCGCCATCGCCGCTCTCGACGCCGGCCACACGCTGCCCTTCGGCGATCGTGACTGCCGCCTGCACCAGGGCTCCCCGAAAGGCGCGTCCAGTGAGGTAAGCCGAGGCATAGCCGTCCGTTTCGCACCACGCTGCCTTCAGAAGCTGCGGATTGAGCCCGGGCTCCAATTCGACGGCGCGTCGCGGATCGACGATACGGATGTCGGCGCCATGCCGACGGCGGACCGCGGCGCGCGCCTCGAGCATCTCGACTTCGGCATCCGTGAACGCGAGCGACAGCCCTGCCGTCGCGACAGCGTCGACGCCGGAGCCCAGCCATTGCGCCGCGGACGTCCACATCCGCCAGCCGGCCTGCGCATAGGGAATGAGGGCGGCGCGGGTCATGTGCAGCGTCAGCGTCCCCGCATTCACGCCGGAGGCCTCGCGGCACAGCGGGCCGCGATCGAGCAGCAGGACTTTCATTCCGCCGCGCGCGAGGAACAGCGCGGCGCTCGCGCCCATGATCCCGGCGCCGATGACGGCCACGTCGTAACGCTCGCTCATTGCGATGTTCGCGGCGTGCTCATAGCGGCGCCGCCTTTGGTACGGGAATATCGGCATACACGTAGTCGCCCGTCACCGCCTCGAGCGACACGGGACGCAGCGGCAGCCGGCCGGTGAAGTAGCCGGCCGCCTCGCGACCGCCGACGCGGCGTGCCACGAGTTCGGCGACGACGTCGCCGCACGTTCGCCCCTGGCAAGGGCCCATGCCACAGCGCGTCCATGCCTTGACCTGGTTGACCTCTCGCGCGCCGCGGTCGACGGCGGCTTCGATTTCCGCGCGGGTCACGTCTTCGCACCTGCACACGATGGTCTCTTCGGGAATCGCGGCGACCTGAGCGGGTCGCAGCGCCATCAATCCCGCCATCGCGCCACCGAAGCGAGCGGCTTTGTCCCAGTGCCGGCGTGGGGTCCCGGACTCGCGGTCGAAGGTCGCGGCCGGCAAGCGACCCGAGTCGTTCAACGCTGCCAGCGCAGCCAACTCCCCATGATGCTCTGCGGCTGCGGCCCCTGCGATGCCGCTTCCATCGCCGATCACATAGAGGTGAGGCACCGATGTTCGACCCCAAGGATCGGTCACGGCGAGCCAGCCCCCCTTTGCGCGAGCGTAGCGATGTCGTGCGCGGAGCACCCGGGAAACGTCGCTGCCCGGCGTGAGCCCGTTGCCGACCGCGACGCAGTCAGCCGTCAGCGTGCGTTCGGTGCCGCGAATCGGCGCGCCCTCCGCGTCGACTCGCGCGACCGTCGCTTCGAGCGCGTCCCCCTGTTCACGGACAGCGGACAGCGCATGGCGTGAAAGCAGCGGAACGCGGGCGGCCCGGAGGGCGGCGAGCCAGCGCGCGCCGCGCGCGACGAGATCGGGCCGCGCGAGCATCGCCGGCACGCGCGCAAGCCACTCCTTCCGCCCCGCGACGTCGATCACGGCGACGACTCGACCGCCGCCCTTGACAATGCCCGCCGCGACTGCGACCAGCAGCGGACCCGACCCGGCGACGATGGTGGAGCGTCCCGGAAGCATCCGTTGGGACTTGAGCATCAGCGTTGCCGCGGCGAGCCCGATGACGCCCGGCGTGGTCCACCCGGGGAACGGCACGACCCGCTCGCTTGTGCCGGTGGCGACAATCAGTGCGGGCGTGCTCAGGGCAATCGGTCCGTCCGCGCCGATGGCGTCGACGCGAAATCCCGGACTCACGCTCCACACCTTGTACCCGAACATCGTCGCGGCGCCGCTACGCTCGAGGAGCCCGCGCAGGCGATTGCCCGCGAGCTCCTCGGCGGTAACGGCCTCGTGTCGCGTAAATGTGGCCGGCGTTGCCCTGTAAACCTGGCCGCCGGCCGCCGGGTTCTCGTCGAGAAGCGCGACCGACGCGCCGTGGCGGCGCGCCGCGACGGCGGCCATGATGCCCGCCGGGCCGCCGCCGATCACGACCACGTCGAAGGCGCTCGGGTTCGCGGTCATCGCGTGCCGCTTCCCGGACCGCTGCGTACGTCGAGCGCCGCGCGCACCGGCTCCTGGCACGCGAGCACGCGCCGGCCGTCCGCTTCGACGACGCACTCCTGACACGAACCCATGAGGCAGAACATTCCGCGCGCGGTAGCGGCGCCCGGGCTTCGCCGCAACGTGCGGATTCCCGCCGCGAACAGCGCACACGCGACACTCTCTCCCGCATAGGCTCGAACCGGCTTCCCGTCGAACGCAAACTCGACGGCGGCGCCGCGCGCGGCGGAGCCGATGCGAAGGGCGCTGAGTTGCCCGGAAACTACGGATGGATCGCTGGCAGAATCGCTTGACACACCGATGCCGAGGTGATTAGATACTCATCGTATACGTGAAGTATACTTACCTTCGGGATGTTTTCAAGTGCGGCTTTTCGCACGAAACTCGGCAATCGCGCGCAAGGAGAGGACAGATGAACAGGTTGCAATCATGGTTGGCGGGCGCAGTGGCCGGCATCGCGGTCGCCGCGACGCTGGCGGCGCCGGTGGCGGTCGCACGCACGCTCGACGAGATCATCGCGTCGAAAAAGCTGATCGTCGGCATCAACCCCACGCTGCCGCCTCTCGGCGTCTTCAATGCCAAGAACGAGATCGACGGCGTCGACGTCGACATCGCGAAGGCGATCGCGGCCAAGATGGGACTCACGCTCGAGATCGTGCAAACGGGCTCCCCCGACCGCATCCCGTTCGTCAACAGCGGCAAGATCGACATGGTGATGGGCGCGATGACGTGGACACCGGAACGCGCCAAGGCGATCGACTACACCGTCCCGGTCTACACCGAGGTCATGGGAGTCCTGACGACCAAGAAAACAGGCTGGAAGGACTGGAAGGAGCTCGACGATCCGAAGGTGCGCCTGGTCCAGGTCCGCGGGACAACGCCCGTCAAGTTCATCGCCGAGAAGCTGCCGAAGGCGCAGGTGCTTCTGCTCGACAATTATCCCGATGCGGTGCGCGCGATCGCGCAGGATCGCGCCGACGGCATGGTCGATGTGCTCGACTTCCTGACGGAGCACACGAAAACGCACAAGGTCGACTGGGTGACCGTCGCCACGCCCGTCGACGTGTACTTCTGCGGCATCGGGGTCGCCAAGGGAAACGAAGCGCTTCGCGCGCGGCTCAGCAGCGTCGTGAAGGATCTCAACGCGAGCGGCGTCATCGACCAGGCGTGGCAGAAGTGGTTCGGCGCGCCGATGCTGCACGATCCGAAGGCGAGCCCGCTTTGGAAAGAACTGGGCTGACGCCTCCGGCCGCGGCACCGTTCCCGGACGACCCGCGTTCGCGGTGACGCCGGCGTGCCGGCGACGACGCCGGCCGGTAGCGGCACCGCACGAGCTGATCCGGCGCCGCGCCGCACGTGAACTTCATCCTCGATTTCAGCGTCATCTGGCCGCGTGTTCCCTACCTGCTGGGGGGCGCGTGGCTCTCGCTGCAGATCGCATTCCTCGCGTTCTGCGGCGGCATGGTCATCGGGCTCTTCGGCGCGATGGCCAAGTCGTACGCCGGACGGTGGGTGCGCAGCGCCGTCGATGCATACGTGAGCTTCTTCACGAATACGCCGCAGCTCGTCCAGATCTATTTCATCTTCTTCGCGCTGCCCGAGTGGGGCATCCTGCTGTCTCCCTACGCGGCCGTGCTCATCGGCATGACGCTCAATGCCGGCGCGTATCTGACACAGGTCCAGCTCGCAGGCTTCACATCCGTGCACCGGGCCGAGATCGAGGCGGCTGAGACGCTCGGCTTCACGCGGATGCAATCGGTGCGCTTCGTGATCTTCCCCCACGTCATGCGAACGCTCTTCCCCCCGCTGTCGAACCTCTACATCCTGATGACGCTGGGCACGTCGATGGCGGCGGTGTTCGGAGTCGAGGAATTGACGGGCCGCGCGCTCAACGTCAACAGCGAGACCTTCCGTTCGGTGGAGGTCTTTCTGGTCGCCGCAGTGATCTACATCGTCATCACCTTCGTGGCGACGCTCCTGCTGGCCGGAGTCGGGCGCCGGTTCTTCCGCGCCCAGATGAAACTGCTCTAGGCGCGCCGCGATGCTCCAGCAGATCATCGATCAAGCCCCGAAGTTCTTCGGCTATTACAACGTGCTGTTCCTGCTGCAGGCCTTCGCAGCGACCTTCCTGCTTTCGCTCGCCGGCTGCGTCCTGGGCTTCGCGCTCGGCTTCGTGCTTGCCGTAACGCGTCGCACCGCGGATTGGCGGCTCGCACCGCTGCGCGTGGTCATGATCGTCTTCACCGAGGCTTTCCGGCGCATTCCGTTCCTCGTGACGCTGATGCTCGTGTTCTTCGCGTTCCAAGCGCTCAAGCTCGACGTGTCGATGTTCGCGGTGGCGCTTTTCAGCGTCTGCCTGATCGCGACGGCATTCATCACCGAAATCGTCCGCGCGGGCCTCGATTCGGTCCATCGCAATCAGTGGGATGCAGCGGCGGCCATGAACTTCGGGTATCTCGAGACGTTGCGCTACATCGTGGTTCCGCAGGCGTGGAAGGTGATGTTGCCGCCGGCGTTCAGCTTCTTCGTACTCTTCATCAAGGACACGGCGCTCGCGAGCCAGATCGGCGTCGTCGAGCTCACCTTCGCGGGCAAGGTGCTCGCCAACAAGGGCTTTCCGGCCGCGCTGACGTTCGGCACCGTTCTCGTGCTGTATTTCGTGCTGTCGTGGCCGCTCGCGCGGTTCGGCCGCTGGATGGGAGTCAAGCTTGCCCCAACTCGAACTCGTTGATATTCGCGCAAACTATGGCGACCTTGCCGTGCTCGAGCGCGTCACTTTCAGCGTCGAGAAGGGCGAGATCATCAGCCTGATCGGCCCCTCCGGCTCCGGCAAGAGCACGCTGCTGCGTGTGCTGGTGGGGCTGCTCCCGCCCGCAGCAGGCACGGTCCGCCTTGACGGCCAGGCAGTCGACTATCACAGCAAAGCCGCGGTGCGGCTCGTGCGCTCGCGGATGGCGATCGTCTTTCAGCAGTACAACCTGTTCCAGAACATGAGCGTGCTGGCCAATGTGACGATCGCCCCTGTGCGCGTGAAGGGCCAGCCGGCCGCGGAGGCCGAAGCGTACGCGAGGAAATTGCTCGATCGCGTCGGGCTCGGCCACAAGCTCGACGCCTATCCGGACCAGTTGTCCGGCGGGCAGCAGCAGCGCGTTGCGATCGCGCGGGCGCTGGCACTGAGGCCCGAGATCGTGCTCCTGGACGAAGTGACCTCGGCGCTCGATCCCGAGCTCGTGAACGAGGTGCTCGACGTCATTCGCCTGCTCGCTGCCGATGGCATGACGATCTTCTTCGTCTCGCACGAAATGGCGTTCGTGCGGGAAGTGTCCTCGAAGGTGTTCTTCATGGACAAGGGGCACGTCGTCGAGTCCGGGACTCCGGCGCAGATCTTCGACGCGCCGCGGCAGCCGCGCACCCGGGAATTCGTGAGCAAGATCCTGCGGCATTGAGGAGAGGCGGCGTGGAAGAGATCGACGAAGTCGGTTCGCAGTCGGACGGTCCGGTGCATGGCGCAAGACGCGCGGCTACGCGACCCGGTGCCGATCTGCTGATCGGCGCCGTCGACGGCCACGTGCATGCCTGCCCCCATCTCAATGGCCGCAGCGTCGACGTGTTCGAGGCGGTCGAGCAAGCTGCAGCGGCCGGCATGCGTGCCATCGGGCTCATGGACAATTTCTGTTCGAGCGTCGGCTACGCCGCGCTCGCGCGGCGCCGGCTGGGCCACCTCGGCGTCGAGGTGTTCGGCGGCGTCATTCTCGAGCCGCAGGTGGGCGGCTTGTCGGTCGACGTGGTCCGTGCGGCCATCGGCGTCGGCTACCCCGAGGGTGAGGATCGCCATGCCGCCGATGGTGCTCGCTTCGTGTCTCTGCCCACTCACCACACCCGCGCGGTGGCGCAGGCCGAGCGCCGCGATGCCGCGTACGTCGCTGGCTGCCTCGCCATTCCGGAGCGCGGACCGCTTCCGGATGCGCTCACGGCCATCCTGGATCTCGTCGCAGCGCACGACGTCGTCCTCAACACCGGACATTTGAGCGCCGCCGAAACCCTGCGCCTGGTCGACGTCGCCAAGGCGCGCGGCGTGACCCGCGTGCTCTGCCCGGCAAACCACTTCACACCGGACGACGCGCGTGCGTTGACCGCGCTCGGCGCCTGCGTCGAGTTTTCGTTCTTCTTCGTGACACACGCGACGCAGGTCGGCCTCACGCACGTCGACGCGGAGAGGCACCGCGTCGATCCCGTCACGCTCCCCCGAATTACGGAGCTCATCGCGGCGGTACCGTCCGAGCACGTCGTGCTGTCCGGAGATTGCGGCGTTTCGGTCCTGCCGCCGCCCGTTGAGGGACTGCGTGAATTCCTGTGGTCGCTCAAGCTCTGCGGCGTGCCGGAGACCACGCTGCGGCTCGCTGTCGGTGCCAATCCTGCCCGCCTGTTCCGCCTGACCAAACCCGCGTGAATCCGAAGGGCCGCCCCGAGGGCGAACGAGCCCCGAAGCGCGCAGCGCGGAGGGTAGTCCAATGAGTCCACAGCCCGGAACGGTCCAGACGGTTCTCGGGCCCATCGCCCCCGACGCGCTGGGTCCGACGCTCATGCATGAACACGTGCTGTGCGATCTGACGGCGCCCGAGCTCGCCGCCCAGCGCATGCCGCCGGTTGAAATCCGGCTCGATAATCTGTTCGAGATCCGGCACCAGTGGTCGCGCCACGCCGGACATCATGTGCTCGACGACCGCGATCTCGCT
>Ga0070670_100001086_pt1 | contig 21570 bp, 22 predicted proteins | sample KBSS63metaG_FD_64665 | JGI IMG/M metagenome (GOLD analysis project Ga0070670, IMG submission 64665) | Switchgrass rhizosphere microbial communities from Kellogg Biological Station, Michigan, USA - KBS S6-3 metaG | ecosystem: Host-associated > Plants > Roots > Rhizosphere > Soil ... | reverse complement strand
GCCTTCAAATACGCGAGCGTGGATGATGCGCTCGCCGAGATCTATGGCGGAGTGGGCGGAGTGAGCTGAGTGCGCAGAGTGCGGAAAGCTCTCCCTACTCCGCCTACTCCGCCTACTCTGCCTACTCCGCCTTATAGCGGCGACGGCTTGCCGACCAGATACATGGCGCCCGTGGGGGCGGGTACGCCGCCAGCCGGTTCGAGCGTCACGGCCACGGCAGTCGGCGGCAGGATATCCACCGGCGTTTCGAAGTACACCGAGCCGCCGCCGGAGGCATCGGGCGTCAGCAGACCGGCACTGACGGGCGCCTGCGACGTCACCACCCAGACCTGGTAGACGCGCCCGGGCGGCAGCGGCGGCAGGTTCGACACCGTGAACACCATCCCGCGGGCGCGGCTCCACAGCGCGCGGGCGCGCGCGGTCTGCGCTACCGGCTGTCCGGCGAGATCGATGCGCGCCACGTCGGGCGCCGCAAACACCCCCATCGCCGACTGGGCGCGGAACGCGACGTTCCGCGCCTCGAGCGTCTGGCGCTCCGCCGCCGCGACCAGCGTTTGTGCCTGCCGCAGCTGCGCCTCGAGGTTCGAGACGCGCGCCTGCATCCGCTGCGCATAAAAGAAGACGCCGGCACCGATCGCGAGCATCGCGGCAATCTGCAGCCACGCGGGAAGCCCCCGCGTCTCGCCTGCGACCATCGCCGGTGCGGGTGCGGACGCGGGCGCGGCGGCCCCGGCGATCTCGCCGAGAATGCGCGCGCGCAGCGACGGCGGCGGCGACACCTGCGGCACCGCATGCGGCAGCGGACCCGCCGCCAGCCGCATCTGGCGCACATCGGCCGCGCACTCGGCGCACGAGCCCAGGTGCGCTTCGAACGCCGCGCGCTCGGCCGCCTCCAGCGCGTCCAGCGCGTAGGCAGCTGCGTCGTGCTTCAGCTCGTCGTGGGCCGTGTTCACGGCTGCCCCTCCACGAGCGCGTCACGAAGCTTCAGCAGTCCGAGCCGCATCCGCGTTTTCACCGTGCCGAGCGGCTGCTCGAGCCGTTCGGCGATTTCACGCTGGCTGAGCCCCTCGAAGTAGGCCAGCTCGATGGCGACGCGCTGCAGGAACGGCAGCGCCTCGAGTGCCTGCCGCACGCGCTGGCCGCGTTCGGCCGCCATCATCTCGGAGGCCACGTCGGGACTGGTGGCGGGGAGCTGCTGCAGCGTCATACCGTCGTCGTCCTGCACGCGTCCCTCGGGTCGGACACGCCGGGCGCGGAAGCGGTCGATCGCGCGGGTACGGGCCATCACCAGCAGCCAGGCGGCCACCGTGCCGCGCGCTTCGTCGTACTGGCCGCCGCGGCGCCACGCCTGCGCAAACACGTCCTGGGTCACTTCCTCCGCATCGCCCTCGTCGCCCAGGATGCGAATGGCCAGCGAATACACCGCACGGCCGTGTCGATCGTAGAGCGCCGCGAGCCCGGCCGAGTCGCCGGACGCCGCCCGCTGCAGCGACCGCCGGTCCTCGGCCTGCGATTCGGAGGAGCGGCCGGGAAAGCCCGCGACGGCCGCAAACAGCCAGATCAGCATGGTCTACGACCATCTACGGCTCGCGGGAGCATCTGGATGGAGGGCGGACCTGAAGGTCCGCAACTACGAGATCGCTCATACGATCGGCGGCGCCCCAGTGCGGAAGTCGCCGCCCAGAACGCCAACCGAGTTCGCCCCCAGCCAGCCGTCGAGCGCCCGGGCGTAGACGGACCGGAAGTCGGTCTCGTACTTCACGTCGCCGCCGTTGTTCTCCAAGGTCGGGTTCGACGGGTTGGGGTCGAGCGAGGCCGCGGTGCCGTAGATGCCGCCGCGCACGGCGCCGCCCATGGCCATCATCACCGCGCCGGCGCCGTGGTCGGTCCCGTTGCTGCCGTTCTCTGTGATGCGGCGGCCGAACTCCGAGAACTGCAGCACCAGCGTGTCGTTCAGCAGCCCCTGGTTGCGCAGGTCGTTGTAGAAGGCCAGCAGGCCGTCGCCGAAGGTGCCCATCAAGTTGGCGTAGGCGCCGCCGCCGGCGGCTCCCTGGCCGGCGTGCGTATCGTAGCCGCCGGTCTGCACCCAGAAGACGCGCGTGCCCACGCCGCGGACCATCGCACCGGCCACGGTGCGTAGCGCGAGCGCGAACCCGTTGTTGGGATAGGCGACGCTCCCGGCGTAGGTGGCCACCGACGCCACGCGATCGAGCGTGGCAAACGCCCCCTGCGCGCTGCGGTTCACGAACGCGAGCTGCGGCCGCTCGTCGGGCAGGTGCGTCGCCAGGGCGGTGGCCGCGGCGCGCTCGCGTGTGGCTTCCGCGCCGACGTTGGGGCTGGCAAACGCGTAGGTGGCCACGTTGGGAATCGCCGGCACGCTGACGTCGTGCGACGACAGCGCGCGCGGCAGCTCCTGCGTGGTCGACCACCCGAGCAGCGCGTCCTGCGGCAGCGTCTCGAGATATCGCCCGAGCCAGCCGTCGCTGTTCTTGAGCGCCGGATCGGCGGTGCCCCAGATGTCGTAGCCCTGGAAGTGCGACCGGCTCGAATTCGCGTAGCCGGTGCGCTGGATCACCGCCAGGCGGCCCGCGTTGAAGATTTCGCGCAGGCCGGTGAGCCGCGGGTGCAGGCCGAGCGCGCGCCCCGCCGCGTCGGTGCCGATCTGCAGCACCTGCCCCGCGGGTACGGCAATCGTGGGCCGGCGGCTGTAGTAGAACGGATCCTGGTACGGCACCACCGTGCTGAGCGCGTCGTTGCCGCCGCTCAAATACACCACGACGAGGTTGCGCGCCTGCGCGCCCTGGGCGCGGGCGATGTCCGACAGGAACGACGGCGCGGCAAGCGTGAGCGTGAACGCCGACACGCCGCCACGAATGAAGGTGCGGCGCGAGATGCGAGGCGAACGCGAAGCGCGAGGCGTGTTCTTCATGTCTGCGCGTCCCCCCTACATCAACTGATATTCGGCGGCGCCGACGATCAGCCGCGCCAGCCCGGCGCCCTTCGTCTGCAGCTGCGCCGTCGATCCGGTCCAGGCACCGCCGTCCACGATGTACGCCTTCAGCGCGTCGAGCGGCTGAGAATCGAACGGCGCCGGCGACAGGCGATCGAGGAAGAACTCCAGGAAGGTGTCCGGCGAGTCCTTGGCGCCGGCGGCGGCCGCCGACAGGTTGAAGCGCTGGTTTGCGGCAATCGTCGCGGCGAAGTTCATGCGCGCGAGCATCGCACCGGTGGAGAACCAGCCGGTACCGAGCTCCCAGCCCGCCACGTCGGGCGGCTCGAAGAGTGTCTGCCCCATGGCGATGAGCGGCGCCCGCATGTTGTCCACCGAGAAGCCGAGGAAGCCCACTTCTTTCACCGCTCGCACCGCATACTCCACCGGCCACGCGTAGCGTGCATGCCAGTTGGCGGGATTCTGGAACCAGCGCGACTGCAGGGTGTACTGCACGAGCGGCTTGATGCGGGTGTCGTTCCCCAGGTAGATGCCGGTGGCGCCGCGCAGATACTCCGGATCCGGCGGAAGGTCCTCGCTGACGAAGAAGTTCCACATCTTCCGCGCCAGCCGCTCGGCCGTGGCCGGGTGCGTGGCGAGCGCGGTGAGGAAATCGATGCCGTCCTGCATGCCGGCGCTCGCGGCGCGCGCCGGAATGGTGGCCGAGCCGTCGCGGTAGATGGGGAACGTGAACGTCTTGGCCGTGGTGTCGTGGTTGTTGGCGATGTAGGCGAAGTCGTAGTAGCCGGCGGTCGTGTTGGGATCGCCCACCAGGCGCAGGTTCCATCCCGTGAACACACGCGCCGCGGCGTAGACGTCCTCTTCGACGTAGTGGCCGACGCCGAGCGTGAAGAGCTCCATGACTTCGCGGCCGAAATTCTCCTGCGGCCGCTGCCGTGTGTTGGTGCGGCCGTCCAGCCAGACGAGCATCGCCGGATCCTGCGCCACCGCCACCAGCAGATCGCGAAAGCTCCCGAGCCCCTTCTCGCGGAACATCTCGATCTGCCCCTGCGGGCCCGGCAGCTCCCCTTCCTTGAGCGCCATCATCTTGGTGCCCTGGATGGCGCCGAAGGTCCCCGCCAGCTTGCTGTAGGCGGTGGCGAAGTGGTTGTGCCAGAAGAGCGCCATCTTCTCCTGGAGCGGACGCCGCGAGTGGACCATGCGGAACAGCCAGCGCTGACGCGCGTCCTCGATGTTCGAGTTGGGTGAGAACGGCCCGCGGGCGGTGACGTTGATGTAGTCGGTCTGCCCGATCTTGCTGTCCACGTCGTCGGGCTGATCGTCTACGTTCATCACGTAGGCGAGCGCCTCGAACGTGGACATTCCATCGAGAGCCGACACCTCCGCGGCGCTCATGCCGAAGCCGGCGCGCCGCAGCAGGTGTCCGAGATGTTCGTGATCGACGGCCATCGTTTACTTTTCCGGACGGTGGGGAATCATACGCCCGGTGTCAAAACACGGCTATCCTAAGGCCGCTCACCGCTGCACATGGCTACTAAAAAGAGGCCGACCAGGAAGAAGACGACGAAAGCCCCCCGGCCTAAACGGCCGCCCGTCAAGCGCGCCAAGGCGGTTCGGCGCCGGCGTGCAAAGCGGCCCGCGACCCGCCCACAGGCACGCGCCGTCGCGCCGCCGGCATCGAGCGGGATCGCGCCCGGCATGCAGGCGGTCAACACGTTCCTGGCCGTGGCCAACGTGCGGGCGTCGATGACGTTTCTCGAGCGCGCGCTCGGATTCGCGCCCGGAGTGGTGCTGCTGGATCCCGACGGCCAGCCGCGCTACGCGGAAATGCAGCGGGACGGCACCGTGGTGATGCTGACGCGCCGCGGGGACGCCACGGCGCCAGGCGGCGGCGCCGCCGCGCTCTACACCTACGTCGAGGACGTGGATCGGGCCCTCAGTGGCGCCCGCGAGGCGGGGGCCGGCGTGGGCGATCCGGAAGACACGGCATGGGGCGACCGCGCCGCGGTGGTCACCGACCCCGACGGCTACCGCTGGGTGCTGGCAACGTTCAAGAAGCTCGTTCCGTTCAGCCCTGGTACGTAGAGGGCGGTCTTCAGACCGCCCCAGAGGGCCGTTTCAAGACGGCCCTCTACAACAGCCGCCGATACGCGGCTTCGTACAGCGGCACGATCTTGTCGGCACAAAACGCGTCGGTGACGCGGCAGCGCGCCGCCTCGGCCGTGGCCTTGTGCAGCACGGGATCCGACAGCAGCATGACGGCGCTCGCCGCCATCTCGTCGAGGGCGCCCGACGGGTGCAGGTAGCCGCTCTTGCCGTCCTCGATCACCTCGGGCACGCCGCCCACGCGCGACGCCACCACCGGCACGCCGCAGGCCATCGCTTCGAGCGCGGCCAGGCCGAAGCTCTCCTCCGCCGACGGCAGCAGGAACAGATCGCTCACCGACAGCAGCGGCAGCACTTCCTCCTGCGCGCCCACCGCGTGCACGAGATGTGAGATCCCGAGCTCGCGCGCGGCGCGGAGGGCCGCCGGCAGCTCGGGGCCATCGCCCACGAGCAGCAGGCGCGAGGACACGCGGTGCCGGATGCGGTCGAACACCGCCACGACGTGGTCGATGTGCTTCACGGGACGGAAGTTGGAGATGTGCGCGACGATCTTCACGCCAGGATCGCCGTCGGTGAAGCGCTCGCGCAGCGACGGCACGTGCTGGCGCTTGTGCAGGCCGCAATCGAGGAAGTTGGGGATCACCTCGATCTCGCTCTGCACGCCCAGCTCGGCGTAGGTCGAGTCGCGCAGGCTCCGCGACACCGCCGTGACGTGATCCGACTGATCGATCGAGAACGCGACGATTTCGGAGTACGACGGATCGTTGCCGACCAGCGTGATGTCGGTGCCGTGGAGCGTCGTCACTACCCGGGGGGCACGGTTGCCCAGCTTCGACGCCAGCACCTGCTTGGCCAGGAACGCGGCGGTGGCGTGCGGCACCGCGTAGTGCGCGTGCACGATGTCGAGGCTGAAGTCGCGCGCCACCTCCACCACCTTGTTGGCGATCGACAGCAGGTACTGCGGCTCACGAAAGAGTGGATAGGTGGGCGTGAGCACCTGATGGAACATCAGCCCTGCCTGGTAGTCGCCGAAGCGAAACGGCGTTTCGGTGCTGATCACGTGCACGCGATGTTCGCGCACCGCCAGGGCCTTGCCGAGCTCGGTGGCGACGATGCCGCTGCCGCCCACCGAGGCGTAACAGATGATGCCGATGTTCAAGGTCCTTGGTCCTTGGTTCCTGGTGCCTGGTCCGTTCTTGGTCCTCAGTCCTGAGTCCTGAGTCCCTCGAGGAGGTGGGGCTTCACAATCAACTGCCGGGTCACGAAACCTTCCGCAAAGGCCACCTGAATCTGGGCGCCGAACTGCGCGTCGCGGCTCTCGATCAGCTGTTGAAACCGGCTCGAGGTGAGCCGTGTCGCCACTGCATCCGGCCCCGCCGGGGCGAACTGCGTGGCGTGACAGGCCAGCGCGCGGCGCTTCGTCTCGTAGTCGTCGCTCACGTCCACGACGAACGACGGCGTCGCGTGATCGTTGATGAAGTAGTAGAAGACGGCGTCCGGCTTCCACGCCTCGCCGGGCGCGTCGAAGCGCCGGAGTCCGGCGCTGAATACGGCCTCGGTGAGGAGCTCGCTCGCCCGCACGTGATCGGGATGGCGGTCGGACCAGTACGGCACGGCGACCGACTTCGGACGCGCGCACCGCACCATGCCGGCCACCGCGCGCAGGTGCTCCGGGCTCGACCCGATCGCCCGATCCGGCAGCCGCAGGTTGGTGCGCCACGCCGCCCCGAGCACCGCCCGCGCGGCCTCGGCCTCGGCCAGCCGCCCGGCCACCGTGCCGTTGCTGCCCATTTCGCCAGCGGTGAGGTCGCACAGGCCCACGCGGTGCCCGAGCCGCGCGTGCTTGGCCACGGTGCCGCCGATGCCGATCTCGATGTCGTCGGGGTGCGGGCCGAAGACCAGGACGTCCACCGGGCCCGCCCTACCGGTCATCGCGTCCATCCGAACACCTGGTCGCTCTTCTCCGGCTCACCCTGCAGCGCCCGCACGAGAATGCGGGCCGCCAGAAACGCGCCGGTGAGCGAGTCGCCGGCGCCGCCGAACGCGAAGAGATGCCGCGGGTAGTTGCGGTGGGGCCCGATGTACGGCAGGCCATCGACGGTCTCGCCGTAGGCCGCCTCCCAGCCCCACTCGGGCCGCAGGCCGGCGATCGCCGGGTACATCGTGAGCGCTTCGTACATCAGCTGACCGGTGCGCTGCACGAGCACGTCGGGCCGGCGGCGCGCCGGGGTTTCGTCCTGATCGCCGCCGAGCACCAGCAGGCGGCCGTCGGGCGTCCACACCACGCGGCGGCCCAGACCGGCCGGATCCTTCACCGTCACGCTGCGATCGCCCACCTGCTTGCGGATGGCTGCGGGCATCGGCTCGGTGAGCGCGTGATACACCTCGCGCAGCTTGAAGTGGCGCCGCAGCGGGCGAAATTCCGGCGTTGCCGTGCCGGTGGCGACGATGATCGTGCCGGCCTTGATGAGTCCGCCGTCCACGACGATTTCGACGTGGCGGCGGGCGACGCGGACTTTCTTGGCACGCGTCTGCTCGTGAAAGGCCGCGCCGCGCTTGACGGCGGCGTTGGCCAGGCCCAGGCAGGCGCGGTAGGGATCGAGCAGGAACCCGTCGCGCGCGCGCATGGCGGCCGGAACGTCGAGCGGCGTGAGCGCCGTGATCTGGCGCCGCGTCAGCCACGCCGCCGCCACGCCGGCCGCTTCGCGCGCGTCGTACTCGCGCAACAGCCCCTTGCCGTCGTCCTGCGGCCCCACGATCAGGCTCTCGCGCGGCTCGAGGTTGCAGGAAATCGACAGCCGCCTCAGCTGCGCCGCTCCGTCCAGCGCCGATCGACGCCAGGTTCCGAAAACGAGCTTGGCGGCCCGCAGTCCATGCCGCTTGGCGACGTCGCGGAACGACGCTCCCGGATCGGGCAACAGCAGCCCCGCCGTCCGGCCTGCGGCGTATCCGGTGCGCTCGGCTTCGATGACCAGCGGTTTCATGCCCGCCAGCGCGCACGCCACGGCCGTGGCGCACCCGGTGAGGCCGGCTCCCACGATGACGACGTCGGCGGCGTGCTCGCCCCGCAGCCTGGCAAAGGACGGGCGCTTGGCAGCTGGATAGGCGGCAATCCACGGGGACTGCCCGTAGCGGGTCTGCATCGGTCAGCCGCCATTCTCTTGTACTTCCCGCGCGCCCTGGAAATGCCGGCCGCGGCTGGCCCGGCTTGATAAAATCAGGGCTCTCCCCAATGGGTAAAGTCGTCCGTGTCCTCGTCGTCTCCGGGATCGTGCTGGGCGTGGTGCTCGGCGGCGGCGCCTACTGGGCCAGAACGCAGCTCCGCGCCAGCCTGCCGGAGATCAACGGCACGGTTCGCGTCCGCGGGTTGCGGTCGGCCGTAACCGTAGAGCGCGACGCCCTCGGCATCCCCACCATCCGCGGCATTTCCCGCGAGGACGTGGCCAGGGCCACCGGGTTCGTCCACGCGCAGGATCGATTCTTCCAGATGGACCTCGCCCGGCGGCGCGCGGCCGGCGAGCTGGCGGCGCTGGTCGGCGACCGGGCCCTGCCACTCGACCGCGAGGTACGGGTACATCGGTTCCGCGACGAAGCCCGGCAGGCGCTCACCCTGCTGTCGCCACGCGATCGCACTGTGCTCGAGGCCTACACCGCCGGCGTCAATCGCGGCCTGGCGGCGTTGCGCGCCAGCCCGTTCGAGTACCTCATCCTGCGGCAGGAACCGCAACCGTGGGCGGCGGAGGACAGCCTGCTCGTCGTGCTGTCGATGTTCGTGACGCTCCAGGATCCGAGCGGAGCCTACGAATCGATGCTGGCGACGATGCACGACGTGCTGCCGCCCGAAATGTTCGACCTGCTCGCGCCGCGTGGCACCGAGTGGGATTCGCCGATGGTCGGCGATGCATTTGCCACCGCCGACGTGCCGGGGCCGGACGTGTACAACCTGCGGCGCACGCGCAACGGACGCCCCGAGATCGACGTGCAGCACCGTCGCGAGATCGCCGCGAACAGCGCGCCGAACCCGTGGGCCTCCACGCCGGGCGACGCCGCCGTGGGCAGCAACAACTGGGCGGTGTCGCGCGAGCTCACCTCCGACGGGCGGGCGCTCGTGGCCAACGACATGCACCTCGACATCCGGGTGCCGAACACCTGGTATCGCGCCGTGCTCGAGTGGCGCGACGAGGCTGATTCGTCGCAGACGCGCCTCCTTGAAGGCATCACGCTGCCCGGCCACCCGACGCTCGTGGCCGGGAGCAACACCTTCGTCGCGTGGGGATTCACCAACGCGCAGGCCGACACCGGCGACCTCGTCCTGCTCGAGGTCGATCCGAAGGACCCCAACCGCTACCTGACCCCGTGGGGCTGGAGGGGCTTCGATCACTTCAAGGAGACCGTCCAGGTGAAAGGGGGCAACGCCGTCACCCTGGACGTGCGCTGGACCATCTGGGGGCCGGTGCTCGGCACCGATCACAAGGGGCGTCTGCGCGCCTACGCGTGGACGGCGCATTCGGCCGAGAAGCTCGCGACGTCGGTGCTGCGCCTCGAGGCGGCGCACACCATCGAAGAGGCGCTCGACGCCGCCAACGCGCTCGGCACCCCGGCGCAGAACATGGTGGTGGCCGATCGCAGCGGCCGCATCGCCTGGACCATCTACGGTTCGCTGCCGCGGCGGATCGCGCTCGACGGCGTACTGCCTGAATCATGGGCCGACGGCTGGCGGGGCTGGAACGGCTGGCTCACGCCGGCCGAGTACCCGCGCATCGTCGATCCGCCCGGCGGGCGGCTGTGGACCGCGAACGCCCGCGTGGCGGACGGCAGCTTCCTCAACACCCTCGGCGATGGCAACTACGACGTCGGCGCGCGCGCCCGCGAAATCCGCGATCGGTTGCGCGAACGCGAGCAGTTCACCGCGCGCGACATGCTCGATATCCAGCTCGACGCGCGCTCCACGTTCCTGTCGCGCTGGCGCGATCTGATTCTGCGCCACCTGACGTCCGAGAACGTGGCCGGCGACGCGGCGCGCGCGCGCTTCCGCGACATCGTCGAGAAGGACTGGACCGGGGAAGCGTCGCCCGATTCGGCGGCCTACCGCCTCACGCGGATGTTCCGCGACCAGGTCATCGACCGCATCACGTCGTTCGTGCTGGCCGATTGCTACGAGGCCGATCCCGGGTTCGACTACTCGCGCATCCGCCGCCGCGAGGGCGCCATCTGGAAGCTCGTCTCCGAGCGGCCGGCGCACCTGCTCAACCCGCGCTACGGATCGTGGGGCGACCTGATGACCGCGTCGATCGACGCGATCATCCAGGACGCGATGGAGAACAGCTCGGGGGATCTGTCGCGGAAGAAGTGGTCCGATTACAACGTCATCGCGTTCCGGCATCCGCTGTCGGGATCGCTGCCGCTCGTGAGCCGCTGGCTCGACATGGCGCCCGCCACGTTCCCTGGCGACCTGTTCACGCCGCGCATGCACTGGAACACCAACGGCGCGTCGGAACGGATGGTCGTGTCGCCGGGCAACGAGCGCGACGGCATCATGCACATGCCGACCGGCCAGAGCGGCCACCCGCTGTCGCCGTTCTACCGCAACTCGCACGACGCCTGGGCCCGCGGCGAGCCCACGCCGTTCCTGCCGGGACCAACGCGCTACACGCTGACGCTCGCGCCATAGGGGCAGGTAGGCGGGTACGTAGAGGGCGGGCTTCAGCCCGCCCTGGGTGGCGTAGAGGGCGGGCTTCAGCCCGCCCTGGGTGGCGTAGAGGGCGGGCTTCAGCCCGCCCTGGCATCTAGCCTGCGTGCCTCGACGCATGCCTGATACGCCGCCGCGGATAGCCGGATTCGACTATCGTGGGCCGCGGCGCTATTTCATCACTGTGTGCACGGCGAGCCGTCTGCGGTGGCTCGCCGATCCGAGTCTCGCGACCGAACTGACCGTGCAGATCCCGCTCTTCTTCGGAAATCGAGGCTTTGCAGTTCTCGTGTACTGCCTGATGCCGGATCATGTGCACCTGTTGCTCGAAGGGACGACGGAAGATGCCGATCTCGTGAGCGCGGTCCACACGTGGAAACAGAGCACGGCATTCTTGTGGAAACGACGAACCGGCACGCGTCTTTGGCAAAAGGGATTTCACGACCGCGTTCTGCGAGACGGGGATGACTCCAGGGCAGTCGTGCGGTACGTGCTCGAGAATCCTGTACGAGCGCGATTGTCTCGCACTGTTGCTGAATATCCCTGGGTGGGCTCCTCTCGGTATCAACTCGCCGATCTCCTGAGCCACGCTGGAGGATGGACTCCGCCTTGGCGGCCCCGGCGCGGGGCGGGCTGAAGCCCGCCCTCTACATCACCAGCAGGGCGGGCTGAAGCCCGCCCTCTACGTCACCAGCAGGGCGGGCCAAAGCCCGCCCTCTACATGCTCATCGCCGGCGCATGTTGAAGCCGGTCAGGACGCTGATCCGCGAGCCGACCTTCGAGGGAACGACGGCCACGTTCATCGGCACGTTCAGATTGCCGGCGCGGAACGTGACGCCGCCGGCCAGCGCCAGCGCCACCCCCGCGGGCGTGACGTTGGGACCGATGCCGAACTCGGCGCCTTCGCGCGTCCGCAAGCCGACCAACCAGCTGACGCTCGGCAGCGCCACGCCCTGATCGAGGCCGCCCAGCAGGAAGACCCATTCGTTCACGGCGGAGACGCCGCTCCCGCGCGTGTAGAACTGCCGCTCGAACTGCCAGCCGAACTGCGAGATGTTCGACGTCACGTCGATCTGGCGCTTGTGGAGCTCGTCCACGACGCCGGGGCTGAGCGCGGTCAGCCCGAAGCGCGGCCCCGACAGGTTGACGGTCTTGGTGAACCCGGGTGGATCCAGGACATTCTGGGCCGAGGCGGCCCCAGCCACTACGAGAAGAGCCAACAGGACGATCACGGCATGACGCATACGCACCTCCATGGATCGATGGTGCGGCGCGGGCCGGGCTCAAGTCCTGACCGGCGGGCTGAAAAGATCTGAAATCTACGCGGCGCGACTGCGCAGGCGTGCCAGGACCGGCGCCCAGTCGGGCCCACCGGTCTGCAGCATCGGTTCGACGGGCAGGATCCACCCGCCGTTTCCCTGGGGCGCGGCGGCCAGCGCGGCGTCGACGACGGACACCGCTTCGGCGCGTTGACCGGCGGCCGTCAACGCCACCGCACCAGCGATCGCCGCGTCGACCGACGTGCCGTGCGTTCGAGTCGTCCGCGGTGCAGACCCGGACGCTCCCGCCATCAGGATCGACGCCAGCGGATGTCGTTCCACGCGCCGCAGCGCCTGCGCGAACGCGGCGGTTGCCGCCTCGCGATCGCCGGCACGCCAGCGCATCGCGCCGATCGCATACCAGACGTTGGCGCAGCACTCGCGCGCATATAGATGGCCGCCGGCCTCCACGGCCAGCTCGCGATCGAAGTGCTCCTGCGCCGACGCCGCGTCGCCCCGCGACAATCGGATCAGCCCGAGCAGCCATTCCAGCGCGACGCCGCTGAACCGCGTCTCGGCGCCCGCCGCGCCAACAGCCGCGGACCCGGCCGTCAGCTCGCGCTCCGCCTCGTCGAGCGACTGGCGCGCCACGTGCACCGTGGCCGCCAGCCAGTGCGCGAGCGGGCAGCCGGGCAGCAGCGCCAGCGTCCGCCGCGCGGCGCGCAGGCGCGCCTCGCCCCAGCTGACCGCCGCCAGCCGCAGATGGTGGCGCCAGTTGTCGGGCTCGAGCGACACGGCCCGCGACAGCGCGGCCACGGCGTCGACGCCCGCGCCGGTCCGATCGAGCACGAATCCGAGCGTGGCCCACGCTTCGCCGTACCGCGGATCGAGACGGCACGATTCGCGCGCGTGGTTGATGGCGGCCGCCAGCGCGTCGAGATCCGGCGCCGGATCGGCGCGCGTCATCTCGAAGCGCATCGCATACGACGTCGCCATACCGATATGAGCCGCGGCGTTGTCGGGCGAGGCCGCGAGCACGGTATCGAAGGCGCGCGACGCCTCGATCACGCGATCGACGGAGAGCGACTCGAGCGCGGCCCGCCCTTCGACAAAGGCGCGATAGGGCGCGATCAGGGCCTCGAGCGCGTCGTCGGTGGCGCGTGGGGTAACGCGCCGCACATCACCGGTGAAGCGGTAGCCCTGACGCGGCACGGTGTCGATCGAGGCCTCGCTGTCCGGCACCGCCAGGGCGCGGCGCAGCGAGGAGATCGCCTGCTCGAGGCTGTTGTCGGTGACCGCCACGTCGCGCCAGGCCGCCTCCACGAGCGCGTCCTTCGATACCACCTGGCCGGCGTGCGCGAGCAGCGTCGCGAGCACTTGCAGGTGACGCGCGGGCAGCGTCACCGCCGTGCCGGAGTGCGTCAGCCGGCCGGCAGGGGCATCGAGCTCGAAGTGGCCGAACTGAAAGCGCATCGGATGGCGAGATTCTAGAGCCAGGGCGGTCTGAAGACCGCCTTCTACATGCGCAAGAGCGCGTCGCGCGCGGCAATCACGCGGTCCTGCGCTTCGAGCACCGTGCGGCCCATGGCGGTGAGGTGCCCCATCTTCCGCCCCGGTTTGGGCGTGACCTTGCCGTACAGGTGCAGCTTCACGTCGGGCTGCCGGCAGGCCGCGGCCCAATCGGGCTCGCCCTCCGCCCACAAATCGCCGAGCAGGTTGGCCATCGCCGCCGGCCGCAGCAGCTCGGGCGACCCGAGCGGCAGGCCGCAGATGGCGCGCACCTGCTGCTCGAACTGACTGGTGACCGCGGCGTCGAACGTCAAGTGGCCGGAGTTGTGCGGGCGCGGTGCCAACTCGTTGACCATCAGATCGCCGTCGGTGCTCAGGAAGAACTCGATGCAGAGCACGCCCACGTAGTCGAGCGCATCGAGGATGCCGCGGCAGATTTCGCTGGCCTGCGCCGCGACCGCGGCCGGCACCACGGCGGGCGCCGTGGTCAGATCGAGGATGTGATTCCGGTGGCGGTTCTCGAACAGCGGAAACTGCGCCACCTCGCCGGTCAGGCCGCGCGTCGCGATCACCGACAGCTCGGCCTGCAGGTTGATGCGCTTTTCCACCACCAGCACCTGCGCGCCGAGCGACGACCAGATGCGGCCGGCCTCGTCGGCCGACGCCGCCACCTGCTGCCCCTTGCCGTCGTAGCCCGACTCGGCGGTCTTGACGATGGCGGGCGTGCCGATGCGCCCCAGCGCGGACGCCAGCTCGCCCTGCGTGGTGGCGACGGCAAACGGCACCGTGGGAAAACCGCGATCGGCAAGGAACTGCTTCTCACGCGCGCGCTGCTGCGAGATGTGGAGCGCCTCGGCCGACGGCCGCACCGCGACGATCGACTCGATGGCGCTCGTGGCGGCGCTTGGGACGTTCTCGAACTCGAAGGTGACCACCGACACGCGGCGCGCGAAGGCCTGCAGCGCGTCGAGGTCGTCGTAGGGCGCGGTCACCTCGACGTCGGCCACCTGGCCGGTAGGCGTGTCGGAGTCCGGAGAGAAGGTGTGAACGCGGTAGCCCATGCGCCGCGCCGCAATCGTGAACATGCGCCCGAGCTGCCCGCTGCCGAGCACGCCGAGCACCGAGCCAGGCGGGATCATGGGAGCTGTTCTTGCCTGACCTTCTGGGTCTGCTCCTCGCGGAACGCGCGCAGCTTCGAGCGCAGATCCGGCCGCGAATTCGAGAGGATGGACACCGCCAGCAGCCCGGCATTGGTGGCGCCGGCCTTCCCGATCGCCAGCGCGCCCACGGGCACGCCGCCGGGCATCTGCACGATCGACAGCAGCGAATCGAGCCCCTGCAGCGCCGCGCTCTGCACCGGCACCCCCAGCACCGGCACCACGGTGTGGGCAGCGACCATGCCGGGCAGGTGCGCCGCGCCGCCCGCGCCCGCGATGATCACCTCGATGCCGCGCGCTTCGGCCCCGCTCGCGAACTCGGCCATCCACACCGGCGTGCGGTGCGCCGACACCACGTGATGCTCCTGCGGGACGCCGAACTGCTCCAGGACTTCGACGGCGTGCTTCATGGTGTCCCAGTCGGAGGTGGAACCCATGACGACGGCAACGAGCGGCTGCGGATCAGGCATGAGAAACCGGGAATGTTACTCCGCCCGTCCCGGTTCGCGGTAGCCGCCGACTCAGTCCGAAATCGACGCCACCGCAATCAAGAGGCCGACGAACACGGCCGCCGCGCCGACGCCGATGCCCACCAGCACTTTGGCGCCGGGCGACAATCCGTCGCGCTGTTTGACGTCGATCGATTGGATCTCCGCATAGGCCACGCGCCACGGCGCCACCGGGATGCGCGTCCGCGGATTGACCACCAGCACTTCCGCATCCTGGACGACCAGCGTGCCGTCGACGTGACTCCCGTCGGTGAGGTGGACTTCGAGACGCGTGCCCGGCGGCAGCGTCGCCGCCAGGCGCTGCCAGTCGCCCGGCTGCGCGGCACGCGCCGGTGCCACCGCCAGCGCCAGCACCGTGATCACAATCGTCGCCGCGCGCCGTGTGCGTATCACCATCAGGTCCTCCTAGAAATCGAATCCGACGCCGGCGAGGATCGAAACCTGGCGCGGGCCGGTCGATCCCACACCCACGCGTCCTTCGGTACGCACGAACGCCGACCGTGAGATGTACGACTTGAAGCCACCGGCGACGAAGGGGCGGGCCAGCACCCGCGTCGTCCGCTCGTCGAGCGGCGGCACCAGGGCGCCCTGCGGGCCGAAGCGATACAGGTCCGGTGTGCGGAGGCGATGCTCCTCCAGGATGCCGATCTTCACGCCGCCACTGACGTAGGGGTGCATGAACGCGTTCTCGCGGAATTGCCAGGTGACGGCCGGGGCCACCGTGGTGAGGCGCCGCTCGATGTCGGTGGCCGCATAGATCGGCGCGGGCACGCCGGGGACCGGAAACGGCGCCACCTCGTAGTCTTCCCAGCCGTTCGACGTGCCGACCGACAGCTCGGTACGCGCGTGCGTGGTCCAGTAGCGGCCCAGGTCGGCCCGATACTCGAAGCGCTGGTCCCAGCCGCGCCACGAGCGGCCGCTGTCGGCCGTCGAGATATTGAGCATGCCCAGGCTGCCGCTCAAATCCCACCGCGGGAACGCGACGGGCACCAGCGAGCGGGATGGCGGCGGGGATGGCGTTTGCGCGGCGGCGTGGCTCGTCCAGGCAGCGGCGAGCAGGAATCCGGCGAGCGCGCGGCGGAACAGGTGGGTCACGACTGCCTCCTGACAGGAAGGTGTCAGGGGCAGGAAAACCGGCTCAGAGGTGTCGACGGGGCCGGCGGCGCATGCTGATCGAGTCGAGCGAGGCGTCGTCGAGGCCGACCAGCTCACGCCACCAGGAGTCGGGCTTGACGCGGTACGAAACGGCGAAGACCGCCACCGCCATTACCCCGAAGACCGCTCCCATGAGAATGCCGGGATTGAGCAGGCCCATCCGATCGTTCCAGGTCGTGAACGCGACCGCGAACGAGAGCAGCGAGGCGAAGCCGAACGCGAGCGCGGCCGCCCGGGTCTTCTGCGGCAGCTCGGCGGCCGCACGTGCACACGCGAAGGTTTCGCGCTCGCGCTCGGCCGACGGTGCCGTGCGCTGCCGCTCGGCGATGAGCGACTGAAAACGCGTCGCCATGCGGCCGAACTCGGGATCGGTTTCGAAATAGGCCTCGACGAGCGCGCGCGTGTCGTCGCTCGCGTCGCCGGCGAAGTAGGACGGCAGCAGGTCGTAGATCACCTCGCGCGTGACCTTCACCGGCCTTCTCCGTTTTCGAGCTGCCGCATCGACGCCGCCAGCGCCTCGCGCGCCCGGTTGATGCGCGACTTCACCGCGCCGATGCTGATCCCGAGCGCCGCGGCCACCTCGGCGTACGACATCTCCTTGAGCACGTAGAGCAGCAGCGCGCGACGGTCGCCGCGCGCCACGCCGCGCAGCCGGGCGCGGACGTCGCGAAGGGTCGAGGCGTGCTGCACGTGGATGTCGGCGCCCGGCGACTCGTCGGCAATGGTGTCCTGCAGCTCGACCTCGCGGTCCGTGCTCTGCCGCGAGGCTCGCAGCTGGTCCCGGAACAGGTTGCGGGTAATGGCCAGGAGGTACGCCTTCACCGTGGCGTGCTGGATGCGATCCCGCGCCCGCCACGCGCGAACGAACGTATCGGCGGTGAGGTCGTCGGCCCGCGTGGCGTCGCCGGTCAGAAAGAGGGCAAACCGGTAGACGTCCGGGTAGTAGCGGTCGTAGATCTCGCGGAAGCCGTCCATGGCCGTACCTAAACATTACGAGAGATCGAGCCTCGCGGTTACGGCCGCGTTCTAGAATGTCGGCATGCGGACCGCCGTCCTGGTTGTCGCCCTGTTTCCGGCCGTTCTTGCGGCCCAGTCGGGAACCCCGCGCAAGCTCGAGGTGCCCTACCGGCAGTTCCAGCTTCCCAACGGGCTCAACGTGATCATGCATCGCGACACGAGCGTGCCCATCGTGGCCGTCAACGTCTGGTATCACGTGGGCTCGGCCAACGAGCGGCCCGGCCGCACCGGCTTCGCGCACCTCTTCGAGCACCTGATGTTCGAAGGCTCGAAGAACGTCAAGGAAGGCGAATTCGACAATCTGCTCGAGTCGGCCGGCGGCGACAACAACGGCTCGACCACGAACGACCGCACCAACTACGTCGACGACGTGCCGGCGAACGCCTTGGAGCTGGCGCTCTTCCTCGAATCGGATCGCATGGCCTACCTGCTCGACACCATGTCGCCCGAGCGGGTGAACGGGCAGCGCGACGTGGTGAAGAACGAGCGCCGTCAGAGCTACGAGAACCGCCCCTACGGGATGGCGTCGATCGAGCTCGACAAGATGCTGTGGCCGGCCAACCATCCCTACAGCTGGCCCACCATCGGCTACATGGAGGACCTGACCGCGGCGAGCCACGACGACGTCGTGCAGTTCTTCAAGAAGTACTACGCGCCCAACAACGCCAGCCTGGTGATTGCCGGCGACATCGACTACGACAAGACGAAGGCGCTGGTCGAGAAGTGGTTCGGCGAGGTACCCAAGGGCGAGCCGGTGGAGCCGATTGCGCCGCCGGCGGCCGTGCTGACCAGCGTCAAGCGCCAGACGATGACCGACCGCGTGCGGCTGTCGAAGCTGTTCATCGCCTGGCTGACGCCGCGGGTGTTCGATCCCGGCGACGCCGCGCTCGACGTGACGTCGTCGGTGCTCGCCGGCGGCAAGAACTCGCGCCTCTACAAGCGCCTGGTCTACGACACCCAGATGGCGCAGGACGTCGAAGCCACCCAGCAGTCGGGGCCGCTCGGGAGCTCCTTCGTCATCGAGACGACGGTGCGGCCCGGGCACACCGTGGCCGAAGTGCAGAAGGCGATCGACGAGGAGCTCGCCAAGCTGCGGCAGGAGCCGCCGAGCGCGCGCGAAGTGCAGCGCGCCCTCAACCAGATCGAGGCGTCGTTCTACCGCCGCATGCAGCGCGTGGGCAGCTTCGGCGGCAAGGCCGACCAGCTCAATTCCTACTTCTACGCGGGCGGCGGGCCCGACTACTTCGCGGAGGATCTGGCGCGTTACACGTCGCTGTCGGCGAGCGACGTGCAGGCCGCCGCCGCGCGGTGGCTGCCCCCGGATCGGCGCGTCGAATTGACGGTCAACCCCGAGGACAAGAAGTGAACCGCAGGCTCAGGGCTCACGGCTCACGGCTCACGGCCTGGACGGCAACGGGACTCGCTACGCTCGTCGCCCTCCTGATCGGATCAGCAACGGCTTTCACGCAAGGGAAAGCCGACAGATCGCACCCGCCGGCGCTCGGGCCGGCGCCGCGGCTCGCGGTGCCGCCGATTCAGAAGCGGACGCTCGCCAACGGGCTGCCCGTGTGGATCGTCGAGCAGCACGAAGTGCCGCTGGTGCAGGTGAACCTGGTGATTTTCGCCGGCAGCGGCGACGACCCGGCCAACGCCTTCGGGCTGGCCAGCTTTACCGCCGCCATGCTGGACGAGGGCGCGGGCACGCGATCGGCGTTGCAGATCGCCGACGAGGTCGAGTTCCTGGGCGCGTCGCTCGGCACCACGAGCAGCTTCGACTCCTCGGCCGTCCGCCTCAACGTCCCGGTGCGTCAGCTGCGACCGGCGCTGGCACTGATGGCCGACGTGGCGCTGCGCCCCACCTTTCCGCCGGCGGAGGTGGAGCGGCTGCGGCAGGAGCGGCTGACGGCATTGCTGCAGGCCAAGGACGACGCCGCGTCGGTGGCGCCGCTGGCCTTCGCGCGCGTCGTGTTCGGCACCACACATCGCTACGGCACCGCGGCGAGCGGCACCGCGGCCACGCTCAAGGCGACGACCGCGGCCCAAATGCGCGAGTTCCACTCGGCGCGCTACAAGCCGTCGAACGCGACGCTCATCGTGGCCGGCGACGTCACCGCGGCCGCCGTGCTGCCGCAGCTCGAGGCCGCCTTCGGCGCCTGGCCGGCGGCGGCCGCGCCGGCGCGGACGGCGGTGCCCACGGCGCGACAGCTCACCGCCGGGCAGCTGACCATCGTGGACATGCCGTCGGCCGAACAGTCGCAGATCCGCATCGGATGGGTGGGCGTGCCGCGGTCGACGGCCGACTACTTTCCGCTCCTCGTGCTCAACACCATCCTCGGTGGTTCCTTCACGTCGCGTCTCAACCAGAACCTGCGCGAGGAGCACGGCTACGCGTACGGCGCCAGCTCGCGCTTCGACATGCGGCTGTCGGCCGGCGCGTTCCAGGCCGGCGCGGGGGTGCAGACCGACAAGACCGCCGACGCGCTGCGCGAGTTCTTCAAGGAGCTGAAAGGCATCGCCGAGCCGGTCGGTGCCGAGGAGCTCGCCAAGGCGAAGAACTACGTGGCCCTGAGCTTCCCGGGCGAGTTCGAGACGATCACGGACCTGACGGCGCATCTCGAGGAGATGGCGATCTACAAGCTGCCCGACACCTACTTCTCGCAATACATCGCCAACGTGCAGGCGGTCACCGCGGCAGCCGTGCAGAAAGCGGCCGCTACCTACATTCAGCCCGACAAGTTCGCGGTGGTCGTGGTGGGCGATCGCAAGACCATCGAAGCGGGGGTGCGCGCCCTCAACCTGGCGCCGGTGCGAACCCAGACCGTGGACGAGGTGCTGCCGTGACGATCACCGCCGGCCTGCTGGAGCTGCTGGCCTACTCCGACCACGAGCGCGCGAAGTGGCAGACGTGGGTGAACGCCGATCCGTCGCGGCTCGGGCTGCCGTTCCAGGCGGGCGCTCGCTTCCCCACCCTCGGCAGCGTGCTGGATCACGTCTTTCTGGTGGAGCGCCGCCACCTGTCGCGCATGGAAGGGGCAACGCCCCCGGAATCGACGGGCGTGGCGCCGGGCGATGCCACCGGGCTCTTCGAGTACGCCACCCTGGTGCGCGAGGACTTCCGCCGCTACGTCACCACGCTCGACGACGCCACCGCGGCCCAGCCCTTCACCTTCACGATCCCGGCCGGCCCGATGACGATGAGCCGCCGGCGGCTGGCCACCCATGTGGTGCTGCACGAGGTGCGGCACCTGGCCCAGATTGCCCTGGCCGCCCGCGCGGCGGGCGTCGCGCCGCCGGGTGACCACGACCTCTTCTTCTTCGAGGACTATGCCTGAGTGGCGAGGGTCTGCCAGCGCGAGTAGGCCACCGTGGCCGCGAGCAGGCCGACCACGAACGGCACCGCCGCCGTCGCCGCCGGGCCGCCGATGACGGTGATCGCCGTGGCGCCGGACATGATGATCACCAGGCCGCTGGCGGCCATCGGCGTCAGGCGCGGCTGGATCCGGGTGAGCCAGGGGAGAATCAGGCCGATGGCGCCGGTCACTTCGGCGACGCCAATGAAGCGCAGGAACCAGCCCGGCAGCGAGACCGGGCCCGCCATCGCTTCGATCGGCAGGATGAGCTTCATCGAACCCGCGAACAGGAACAGAGCGGCCAGCAGCCCCTGAATGACCCACAGCGTGACATTGCGCTTCATTGTCATGTCCTCCTGTTCACACGTCGAACAGGGGGCGCCGGAATCGACACATACGTAGTTGCAGGTCTTTAGACCTGCCGGGAGCCTTCGAATGAAATTCGTGGCGTTGGTGTACCTGGAGGACGAGAAGCTGCGGGCGGTGCCCGACAGCGAGTGCATGGCCTGCGGCAAAGGGTTTCAGGAGGCCGGCCGGCTCGTGGCGGCCGAGGCGCTGCAGCCCATCAAGACAGCGAAGACGCTGCGGGTACGGCAGGGCGCCGTGCGGGTGGTGGACGGCCCCTTTGCCGAGACCAAGGAGCTGCTGGCCGGGTTCTATCTGCTCGAAGCCAAGGACATGGACGAGGCGCTCTCGCTCGCGGCCAAGATCCCTCCCGCACGCGAAGGCTCGGTCGAGGTACGCCCGGTGCGTGAATTGGAGGCGTAACGTGTCGAATCGACGCCTGCTCGTTCGTCTTGCTCGTGAGGGGACGACATGGACATGTACACGTATGTGAACTTCGCCGGCACCTGCCGCGAGGCGTTCCG
>Ga0070670_100001085_pt1 | contig 21571 bp, 13 predicted proteins | sample KBSS63metaG_FD_64665 | JGI IMG/M metagenome (GOLD analysis project Ga0070670, IMG submission 64665) | Switchgrass rhizosphere microbial communities from Kellogg Biological Station, Michigan, USA - KBS S6-3 metaG | ecosystem: Host-associated > Plants > Roots > Rhizosphere > Soil ... | reverse complement strand
ATGCCTTCGCCGCGAGTCAGGTTGACGAGATCGGTTTCGAAACCGATGAGGCCGCGCGTGGGGACGATCGCTTCGACGGAAACGCGATTGGCGTGATGATCCATGTTGACGATCTCGCCCTTGCGCCCGGCGATGGACTGCAGGACGTCGCCCAGGTTGTCGTTAGGCACTTCCACGTAAAGATTTTCGATCGGTTCGAGCAGAGCACCGTTTGCATCGCGCTGGAAAATGACTTCGGGCCGCGAAACCATCACTTCGTAGCCTTCGCGACGCATTTGCTCGACCAGGACCGCGATCTGCATTTCGCCGCGCGCGTTGATTTCAAAAGCACCGGCAGATTCGGTGTCGTTCACCTGCAGGGAGACGTTGCCGCGAGTCTCGCGGATGAGACGCTCGCGCACGTGGCGCGCGGTGACGAATCTTCCGTCGCGCCCGGCAAAGGGCGAATCATTGACCAGGATTCGCATGCGGATGGTGGGCGGGTCGATGTCTACGAACTGGAGCGGCGTGCGCTCTTCGCGGTCGGTCAGGGTTTCACCGATAAAAACTTCCTCAAAACCGGTCAGGCCCACAATATCGCCCGCGCTGGCGTGCTGGGTCTCGACCTGTTGCAGGCCGGCATAGGTGAAAAGCGCGGTCACGTTGGCGCGCTCGCGACGGCCATCGCGATGAATGCAGACAACCGAATCGCCGACGGCAACGCGGCCGCTGACAATGCGTCCAAGCGCAATCCGACCGAGATAATCGCTGTAATGGAGATTTGAGACGAGCATCTGGAAATAGGGCTCGGTCGCGATCATTGGTGCGGGGATAAATTTCACGATCGCTTCAAAAAGCGGGGTCATATCTTCGCTGTTCTCGTGGATCTCCCGCATGGCGAAGCCATTCTTGGCGCTGGCGTAAACGATCGGGAAATCGAGCTGCTCGTCGTTCGCTTTCAGCTCGACGAAAAGATCGAAGACCATATCGAGGACCTTGTGCGGACGGGCGTTTTCGCGATCGACTTTGTTGATGACGACGATCGGCTTGACCTTGTTCTCGAGCGCTTTCTTGAGCACGAAACGCGTCTGCGCCTGCGGACCGTCGTGCGCGTCGACGACGAGGAGGACCCCGTCGACCATCTTCATGATGCGCTCCACCTCGCCGCCGAAATCGGCGTGGCCGGGGGTGTCAACGATATTGACGCGGTAGCCGTTCCAATTAAAGGCGGCGTTCTTAGCTCGAATAGTGATCCCTTTCTCCCGCTCCAGGTCCATAGAATCCATCATGCGTTCCTCGACCTTTTGGTTGGAACGGAAGGTGCCTGATTGGCGCAGCAATTGATCGACCAGTGTGGTCTTGCCGTGATCGACGTGAGCGATGATTGCGATGTTGCGGATTTTATCCATGAACTGACCTCTCGAAGGTTGCAGGAGGGATGCCGCCGGCGAGCAGCGATGACAACCGAAGGGTCGCCCTACAATTGAGGAGCGCGAATATGGATGCGACCACCTCTCGCGTCAACCGGATGCGCTCACGCCACCGAGCTCGGAAAAGCAAAAACGGCAGGCCATTACTGGCCTGCCGTTCGCTAGTGATTTCGAATTACGGTGTTAGTCGAGCGGAGCCCGGACTGCCGCTTCGGCATTGATGAAGCCGAAGCCATCCTGCGGTGAGTAACCATCACCGAGCCGGTTTACAACGGCGCCGCTGAAGGTACCACCACCCGAGGTCGTGCCGCTGAAGGTCATGCCACGGCGTCGGATCGCACCATCTGGCAGGAGCAATTCACCACCGAAGAGGTCCGTCATGACAAACGACGTCGACGTTGCTCCGCCATCCGGGCCGATGCCACCGGGGAGGTTGACCACGCGGTTGTGCTGCGGGCCGTGACCGACCGAGAACCGGAGCGTCTTGCCGTCGGTGAAGCTGCCGTTGGAGAACGTCAACGTCATCGTCCACCATTGACCCGCCACCGAAGGCAGCGGCGCCTGATTGCTGAAGGTGGCACTGACGTCGCCCGAACCAATATCCGAGTTTCCGAGCGTGAACGGCTTCGTATTCGGTTCCCAGACGATACCCGGGTAAACGTTGCTGAAGTAGGTGTTAGTCAGATCGAGGCCGTTGTTGCCCCCGGTCGTGTTGCCAGCCGTCGCCGCGGTGCCTTCAGGATTGAACACCATGCTGGTGATCGCCCCAGGCCCCGAATAGGTGATGGTGAGGTGATTCAGGTTATTGATGCCTGAGCTCGGGTTGAGCCCAAGATCCGTGTTAGCCGTGAACCTCACATCTCCACCATCGGAGGTGCGAGCCGAGCCCGATGCGAAGTTCGGATCGAGGTCATGCTGGAAGGCGGTGCTGTGCAGAATGTCCTTCATCTGCGACGGAGTCACGCTGCCGGGACCCCCATGCGCTTCGAGGACGAGGGCGGCGATGGCCGCAGCATGCGGAGCTGCCGCACTGGTGCCCGAGAAGTTAGGCTTCGTATCCAGGTCGCCCGGGTCATCTCCACCAAAGAAGGACGTGTTGGCATTGTCAGCCGCCGCCACACTTGGCTGCAGGCGCACTTCCGGTGTCGCAAGGCGGTTGCCCTGGATGTCGAAGTAAACCGTCGCAGGACCTGGCGAGGTGTAGTATTCCGGAATGCTCATCCGGAAAACACTGTAGGCCGCAGTACCGTTGCAGCCATTGGCCATTGCATGGCCCTTGGTGTTCGGCGTGTTAACCGTGAAGTATTCCGCCGGCCCGATGCCGGAGAGGCCATTACCGCGAATGATCCAGCGGATATGACCGGCAGGCTGAGGCCCGGTCGGCACGCTGGAGCGGGCGATAACGTACTGCACCTGAGTTTCACCAGCCTTTGGAGTCGTGACACCAAACTCGAAGGGAATGTTGGTGGCGACATTATTAGCAGTAAGCGAGCTGCCCGAGAGATAGTTACCTTCTTTGTCAAAGACAAGCAGGTTAAAGTCGGTCGTGATCTGCGGATTGTGACCGTTATAGACGTTGACCGAGAAAGCACCCATGGTTCCACCGAAGTTGGTAACGATGATGGAATAGACGCCAGTGACGGGCGCGAAGAGATTGATGGTCTCATCCGTCCCCGTATCCTGGTTATTCACGATGATGTTGCCGTTCGGATCCTTGACCGTAACGATGGCGTCAAAGCTGCTGCCAGCATCAGCGGTCACTGTCATGACATAGTTGTTTCCCGCGGTTAGCGATGGAGTCATGAACGTCAACGCCATATTCGTGTAGACGGCGTGGGCCGTAAAAATCGGATTTGGATCGAAGTTCAGAATCTGATTGTAGGGATCGTCCCATTGGAAGTTGGTCGCAGGCTCCCCGGAAGCGAGCACGTTGACCAACTGCGCAACATCCTGCTGGCCAGCAACAGGATTAAAGTTATGAAAGCCGCCCTGATAGAGATTAGTCGGCACGCCGGCGAGGCTGATGTTAGTGCCATCCAGGGCGTTCGGACCATTGGGGACGTTGCGATAGTCGGAATCGTAGTCATAGGTTCCGATATCATTGCCCGCCGAGGAGAAATAGCTCACCCCAGCGTCGAAGACGTCATTGACCGCCTGCGAGATTAGACCGTCCTCAAAGAAGGGCTCGTCGCTGTAACCGACGTCGTCGCAGATCGTGTCGGCCTTGAAACCCTTTTGAATCTCGGGCGGATACTCGAAGCCAGGGAGCGCGGCCAAAGCACGGATGTTGTTGGCGAAATTAACTTCACCTCCATTCGCAGTGGCGAAGGCGATGCGAGCCTTGGGCGCCATCTTGTAAACAATTTGACCCATGCCACGGCCTTCATCGGTGCCGGGGATATCTTGGAGGATGACAACCGGCTGAGTGTTGATTGGATTATTCGCTGCGCCGGGCAGATCGAAGTTATTCACGTCGGTTGTGATGCTACCGATACTATCAGAGATAAAACCGATGCTCATGCCCGAGCCTTCGAAGTCGAGGCGGGCGGACGGATTGTAGAACTTATTGATTTGATCGACACGATGCTGATAAACCCCCTGGTCAGTCACGGTCCCAAGCATGGGTACGGTGGTCCCAGGCCGAATGCCGCCACCGGGGTTGACGCGACGACTAAGGTCGGGTTTCAGTCCCAGTTGGACCGAGCGCACTTCGTGCATGTTGCCGAGAGCGGGCACATCATCGAGGGCGATAAAACCTTCCACCACGCCGACGCCACGATATTTCTTGTCTAGCGCCGTCAGGGTAAAGGACGGCAGGCGTTTCTGCAGAAGCGCTACCAGCTTCTCGGCATTGACCCGGCCGTTCAGCGGATGAATGTCGACCAGGAAGCGGCTAGTCTCAGGATCCTGAATCGCGCGGTCGGCAAAGTCGGCCGCCTGTTGGGTGGCGTAGCCGTTGAAGCGCGCATTGCTGGACTGGGCTTTGACCGCGATGTTGCTCTCGACGAGGGCACCGAGGCCACCGGCCAGGTTTTGTGGCACCGGCCGCGCCTGGAGGGAGGCGGTCAGGCCAAGACAAAGCGTGGCCGAGGCGACGGCGAAGCGCCTCCACGTCCACGCCGCATTAAATCGAAGTGTTGTACATTTCATATATGGGCTGTTAGTTTTCTAGTTGATGTGATCGATACCGGCGGGTGTCGAGCAGTTGTGGTAAACTGCGAGTATTACAAAACTGTAAGCTCGACAGCAAGCTAAATCTTTCGGCCGCTGAACCTGCCACGCTTATCGAACGCCCTTCGGCCCTAACGGCTCCGACGCGATTTCCGCGTTCGTTAGCCGCGTTCACAAGACGCGAGATTCTCTAAACTTGGATTTGCACAGCAACCGGGAGATTTTTGCCGAACAGAGGAGATCAAATTTTCCTGCTTTTGTCGAGCTTTTTCTTTAATTACCGCAAAAAATAAATCGTTGCCGGCGAATACTCGCGCGGCGACACTGATTCGGCACACGGCCGGGGAGGATTTCGGGGCGACTCTCCCAGGCGTCAGTTTTCAATCGGGACGGCAATTGGATCGACCCATTTGCCGTGCTCGCGGATCAGGTCTTGCAGTCGGTCCACCGCCTCCGACTCGGGAATGTTGAATTTCACCGCTGTCTTACCAACGTAGAGATTGACCTTGCCAGGAGCCCCGCCGACGTAACCGAAATCCGCATCTGCCATTTCGCCGGGGCCGTTCACGATGCAGCCCATGATCGCGATCTTGACACCCTTCAAATGGACCGTTGCGGCTTTGATCCTGGCCGTCGTGGTTTGCAGGTTGAAGAGCGTTCGGCCGCAGGAAGGGCAGGCGACGTAATCGGTCTTGAAAATGCGTGTGCCGGCCGCTTGGAGGATGTTGTAGGACAAACGCAACGCCTGTCCCGGCCCATGCTCTCCTTGCACGAGGATGGCGTCGCCGATTCCATCGCAGAGGAGTGAGCCGATGTTGGTCGCAGCGATTAGAAGAGTCGGAAGAAACGCTGCCTCGGAATCCTGAGAGATCGTGAAACGATCTTTCAGCAAAATGGGATGCCGTGGATCCAATTTCGCCGCGAGCAATCGGTGGCCGGTGATCACCGGCAAGTCGATCCCGTCTGCTAATGCGACGAGCCGGGCCTCTGTACTTTGATTGAGCGCGGCCACAGCGTTGGCGTCGCGGGGATCGACCTCCGCGACGCCCGAGTCTTCAAAGACAAACTCCGGTTTGTAGTCGCCCATGCGATCGACTTTGTGCGCGATCTTTTCCAGGCCGGCCTGCCGGATGGCGACCCGCACTGTCTCTTCACCGCCGAGGCGCACTTCACCGCCGGGATCCCCAATTCCGGCCAAAACCAGCGCTTCTGTCGGGCGGCGCTCATAAGAAAACGGGTCGAACGAAATTTCTAATTTCTGATTTGCGATTTCGAATTCATCCCCGGGCTGTCTCACGGTCGCGATCAAGGCTTGGGCGACCGGAATTTCGTGGACGCTGTCTTCGGTTAACGAAACCCGGATGGTATCGCCAATGCCGTCGTGGAGGAGCGAGCCGATCCCGATCGCGCTTTTGATGCGCGCGTCCTCGCCTTCGCCCGCCTCGGTTACGCCGAGATGGATCGGATAATTCCAATCTGCGCCCTCTTCCCGCAGGCGCGCGACGAGCAAACGATAAGCGGCGATCATCACCTTGGGATTGCTCGATTTCATGGAAAAGATGAGGGCGTGATAATTGAGCTCACGCGCGATGCGCGCGAACTCGAGGGCGCTTTCCACCATCCCAAGCGGCGTGTCGCCGTAGCGGTTCATGATCCGGTCGCTGAGCGAGCCGTGGTTGGTCCCGATCCGCATCGCGATTCCGCGCTCCAGGCACCGCCTAACGAGCGGCGTGAAGCGCTCGCGAATGCGCTCCAGCTCGGCGGCGTATTGCTCGTCGGTGTACTCGATGATCTTGAACTTTTTCGAGTCGGCGTAATTGCCCGGGTTGATTCGCACCTTGTCGACCCACTTTGCTGCCTCCAGCGCGGCTTCGGGCTTGAAATGGATGTCGGCTACAATCGGCACGTGGCAACGGCGCGCGCGCAATCCCGCCACGATGGGTTGCAAATTGACCGCGTCTTTCACCGTCGGCGCCGTGATGCGCACGATTTCGCAACCGACCTGCGCAAGCTCGATCGTCTGCGCGATCGACGCCTCCGTGTCCATTGTGTCGCAGGTGATCATCGACTGGACGCGGATCGGATTGGCGCCCCCGACCCCGACGGGGCCGACCATTACTTCGCGAGAAAGCCGGCGCCGATAATGAAAAAGATCATCGCAATAAGCGTTCACCGTTTTCGCTTTCGCGCGCCGTTCGCACGCTCTTTCAAGGCGAAAATCAGCCGGAACGGCGCGGCGAAGCAATGTTTTCTAACTCCCTCAAAGCGCATCGCTCTGAAGGTATTCATTTCGCGGCGGACCCGCAACGTCGATCACCGGCTACGGACTCGGGCTGGCCCGCGCCGCCGGGGTCTCGCTGGCTTCCCGTTTTTCGCCGATCAAATCGCCGACATCGAAGAAGCTGATGTAGGCGATGTAGCCGATGATCAGAACGGCGCAGCCGGTTTGAATGATTTCGAGCACGCGCATGTTGACCGGTTTGCGCCGCACCGCCTCAACCAGTGCCAGCACGATATGTCCGCCATCGAGAACCGGGATCGGGAGCATGTTCAAGATTGCGAGGTTCACATTCAAAATGACGCTGAACCAAAGCGCCAATTGCCAGCCGCGGTCCGTCTCGAAAAGGAGATAATAAATCCGTATGATGCCCACGGGCCCGCTGAGATGTTGCAGCTTCACGTCCGACTTCGGGGAAGCGACCGCGCCAATCGTATCGAGCGTGCTCGTGACGCTGTTGTAGACCTGCTCGATCGGGTTGGGGTGGGCAATGCTCATGCGCCCGGAAGTATCCCAGGCGATGCCGATGCGCGGCACCTTTTCGTTAGGCAAGGTCTGCGGGGTGACGGATAGGGTAAGCGGCTGGCCGTTACGCTCGACCGCAAAGGATATCGGCGTGCCCCCATGGGTTTCGACATAGGCTGAAAGCGCGATTGGGCTGTAAATCCGCTGGCCGTCGAAGCCGGTGATGATGTCGCCGTGCTGCAGACCCGCTGCAGCCGCGGGAGTATTCGGCTGGACCTGGTCGATCACGGGAGTAGTGGCTGGATAAATCAGAACCTGACGCACACTCTTGCGTCGCCAGCCACTGCTGGGCGCAATGTAGGGCATAACCGAGAGCGCGACGCGCTGACCGTCGCGTTCGACGACGAAGGGAATCGTCGTGCCTTCGCTCCGGATAACGTTCCAGGTCACGCTGTCGTTCATCCCGGAGAAGCGGGTCACGGTTTTCCCATCGACCTCCAGAATCTTGTCGCCCGCCTTCAGGCCCGCTTTCTCGCCCGGTGATTTGGGTTCGACGAAACCAATCACCGTCGTCATGTCGGACTCGCTAACGGGATGACCGACCGTCCAGACAATGCCCGCGAAAACGAGCGCCAGAAGCAGGCTGAAAAACGGGCCGGCAATCGCGACGATGATCTTATCCAAGGCAGAGACGGGCGGGAGCTTGGCTCGATCAGTTTCCGTTTCACCCTCAATGATATCCATCGGCGCGAGCTGCGGGAGGGCAACAAAACCGCCGAGCGGAATTGAGCCTAACGAATACTCAACTCCATTGATCGTTTTCTTCCAGAGCGGCTTGCCGAACCAGACCCCAAACTTTTCAATCACCAGGCCGCGCCAGCGCGCCGCCAGAAAATGGCCGGCTTCGTGGACCACGATGAGGAGGTTAAAGAGAACGACAACCTCGAGCAGGATAAAGAGAAAGCGTAAGGCGTGCAGCAACATGGCGCTCAGAATGGACGAATGTTAACGAGTCGAAGCGACGGCGGCTTCATCGCGCGCCCAGCGATCGGCTTGCAATATGGCATCGAGGGTCGGGTTGGCAATGGAGGTGTGACGGTTCATCACTTCCTCGACCAATTGCCAGATGCGCGGGAACGGAATCCGGCGATCGAGGAAAGCTGAGACAGCGATTTCATTGGCGGCGTTCATCACAGCAGGCAGGGTGCCGCCGGTTTCGCCGGCGCGGCGGGCGAGGTTGAGCGCCGGGAAATCATCCAGCCGCGGCGCGGCGAATTCCAGCTTGCGCAGGAGGCCGAAATCGAGTGGAGGGAGGGAATTGGGCACACGATCCGGCCAGGTGACCGCATATTGAATCGGGAAACACATGTCGGAATGCGAGAGTTGCGCGAGAACGGAACCATCGGCGAATTCGACCATCGAATGGACAATGCTCTGCGGATGCACAATCACCTCCACCCGCGCCATCTCCACCCCGAAGAGCCAGTGCGCTTCGATCATTTCCAGGCCTTTGTTGAAGAGCGTGGCCGAATCAATCGTGATCTTGGGACCCATATTCCAGGTTGGATGCTTGAGCGCTCGCTCCGGAGTAATGGCGGCGAACTCTTGGGCGGGCGTCTCACGAAAAGGCCCACCCGAGGCGGTCAGAATTATGCGGCGCAGATCAGAAACGGTTGAGCGTCTTCCCTCCAGACACTGGAAGATGGCATTGTGTTCGGAGTCGACCGGCAGCACCCGCGCGCCTTTCCGCGTCGCCGCTCCCATCACTGCCTCGCCCGCCATCACCAAAATCTCCTTGCTCGCAACCGCCAGATCCTTGCCCGCCTCGATCGCCGCCAGCGCCGGCCGTAGCCCCCCCGTTCCCACCACCGCCACCAGCACCATCTCGGCCTTCGTTAGGCAAGCGATCTCTGCCAGCCCCTCTGCGCCCGCCAAAATCGTTGGCTTGTATTCCAGCGCCGCGCGCAGTTCCGAGAGGCGCGTTTCATCTACCAGGCAAAGCGCTTCTGGCCTAACGAGATTAGCCTGGGCGGCGAGCTTGCGCGCGTTCCTATGGGCAGCCAGGCCGACGATCTCCATCCGCTCCGGGATGTCGCGCGCCACTTTCAGCGCGCTCTCGCCGATCGAGCCGGTCGCGCCCAGCACCACCACGCGTTTGCGTTTCATCACGGGACGCGAATGACGAGGCGGAGATAGAAAAACAAAAGGGGCGCGGTAAACAGAAGGCTGTCGACCAGATCGAGCGCGCCACCAATTCCCGGCAGCATGTTGCCGGAATCCTTCACCCCGGTACTGCGCTTGATGATCGACTCCGCGAGGTCGCCAATGACCGCCGCGAAACCGAGAAGCAACCCGAGCACCACCGCATGGGTCCAATTCAGCACGGAAAGATGCCCGGGCATGAGCGCGAAAAGCCCGGCGCTGGCGAGCAAGGAAAAGGCGAGCGCGCCGAAAAATCCTTCCCACGTCTTTTTCGGGCTGATGTGCGGGACGAGCTTGTGTTTCCCGATCACGCTCCCGGTGAGATAAGCTCCCATGTCGCTGAATTTCGTGATCGCGATGCAGTAAAAAACATAAAACTGGCCGGTAACCGCTCCCTCCGGCGTGCGTGGCGTAACGTAAACGATCTTGGTGATGAAATTATAGAGCCAGAGCACGTAGAGCAGTCCAAAGAGCGTGTAGGCCATCGTCCTCAGCGGCGCATCGTCGCGCAAACCATCAAACATTTGCCGGGCGAAAACAGTGAGCAGGAAAAACAGCAGCACCGCCATTTCGTAGTCATAGGAACGGGCCGGGCCGTATTGGGAAAAATAATAGAAGCTGCCGATGAGCATCGCCGCGCCGCAAATCATCCCAGTGATTTTGAAATTCGGGAGCCCTTTGTGATCGAGCATCCCGTAAAATTCCCAGAGGGCGATCATTCCCACCGTTCCAATAAGCGCGTAGAAGGCGAGCTCGTAACCTGAGAAAATTATTATGAGCGCGACGGTCCAAAGCACAATCGTGCTCGCGAACCGAAATATGAAAGTGAGGCGAGCAGTCGGCGGAGGCGCCGTGGGTTGCTCAAGAGTCGCGGACATGCTTTTGGATCATCCCAATCAATAAAGCTTTGTCCATCCCAGAGTCGCGTGTTTTGCAGAAGCTGGCCTGAAAATCGCCCGGCTGATGCGACTCAACGCAACGTTCAAGAACGCGCGATCCCTGGAGTTTGGATTTGGAAACGCCAGACTGCTTTTGGTCACCAGAATCGCCGGTTACACAGCACCAAAAGCACGAGCTTTACAATCCGGAAGACGAACCGTTAGGCGAGCAGTCGGGGGAGTCGTCGTAGGTCGCCCAAAAAGCGCGGACAGATCGGGCAGCAGGCGCAGCAACAAGAATTGCTTTGTCCACCATAGAGCTGGCAGTCGGCCGATCGACTCCTCCATTTTTCCGTCATCGTACAGCATTCGAGATCGCAGTTGCCGAGCCGACCACCTGGGCTTTGCTCGCCGCGGGCGCTGGTTTGCTCGTGGCGCGTCGCCGCAAGAAGTAGGACGAAGAGTTAGCGCTTGAGTGCGACGCGCGACTCCTGCAGCCTCGCCGCATGGAACGCGTCACCGGCATTGGCGGCCTCTTCTTTCGCGCCCAGGATCCCGATCGTCTCGCGCAGTGGTATAAAGAGCATCTCGGAATCGACCTCGTCCCGGATGATTACGAGCAATCACCCTGGATGCAGATGGCCGGGCCGACGGCTTTCGCGCCGTTTGCTCATGACACGGAATATTTCGGTCGCGCTGGTCAGCAGTGGATGATCAACTTCCGCGTCTCCGATCTTGACGCGATGGCGCGACAACTGCAGGACGCGAAAATCGAAGTCACGATCGATCCGGAAGTCTATCCCAACGGCCGCTTCGCCCGCATCCACGACCCGGAAGGAAACCCCGTCGAGTTATGGGAGCCAAAATGAAGGCTGGGTCAGAAGCACCGACCCACTTTCCTGCTTTCCTGCTCTCCTTATTCGCCTAGCTTCTCTTCCGTGCAGAAAACGATGCAGGCTTTGGTAAAGCAGAAGGCCGAGCCCGGTCTTTGGCTCGAGGAAGTACCCGTGCCGGAAGTCGGCGACGATGACGTGCTCATCCGGATCAAGAAAACATCGATCTGCGGGACCGATGTCCACATTTACAACTGGGATGCCTGGTCGCAAAAAACCATCCCGGTGCCGATGGTAGTCGGGCATGAATTTGTCGGCGTGGTCGAACGCGTCGGGGCGCGAGTGAAGGGCTTCGCCGCGGGCGATCTCGTCACCGGCGAAGGTCATATCGTCTGCGGACATTGCCGCAACTGCCTCGCCGGACGGCGCCATCTTTGCCCCAATACCGAGGGGGTCGGGGTTAATCGCCAGGGCGCGTTCGCGGAATTTCTTTCCATCCCAATGTCCAATGTCTGGCACGCCGACCCAAACATCTCGCTCGATGTTCTTTCCTGCTTCGATCCGTTAGGCAACGCCACCCACACGGCACTTTCCTTCGACCTCATCGGCGAGGACGTGCTCATCACGGGCGCGGGGCCGATCGGCTGCATGGCGGTCGCGATCGTTCGCCACGCCGGGGCGCGCAACGTCGTCATCACCGACATCAATCCCTACCGGCTCGAGCTGGCGAAAAAAATGGCGCCCAATGTGTTCGCGCTCGATGTGCGCAAGGGCACACTGGCTGATGCCATGCAGGAGCTCGGGATGAAAGAAGGCTTCGACGTCGCGCTCGAAATGTCGGGTAGCCCCAAGGCGATGACGGATCTCCTCCCGGCGATGTTTCACGGCGGCAAGATCGCATTGTTAGGCATCATGCCCGACGATGCCGCGATCGATTGGAATCTGGTGGTTTTCAACGGCCTCACGATCAAGGGAATCTATGGCCGGGAGATGTACGAGACCTGGTACAAAATGACCGCGATGATCCAGAGCGGCCTCGATATTTCCCCCGTCATCACCCACCGCTTCCCTTACAGGCAGTTCAAGGAAGGGATCGAGCTGATGAAATCCGGCAACTCGGGCAAGATCGTGCTCGACTGGTCGATGTAGACGCCGGGCTGGATCGCGGAGGCGTCGACCCCTTCTCCGTCCCTTTGTCTCGACATCGTATCCAAATTGTTAGGTAATCAGCAGAACAAGTCCCGATGTCCGACGCGTCCACAGCCCCGCTCGAAAGCAAAGTCGTTTTCCTCTGCGCAGGTTTCGAGTACACCCTGCGCGACTTGATCGATGCCGCTCATTTTCGGGGCGAAGTCGAGTCGGTCTGGACGAAACTGCTCCGTCTGGTCGCAGCCGAGCGCAAAGCCGATGCCGAGAACTTCGAGTTTGATGATAACGCGATCGAGGCCGCGGTGGAGCAATTCCGCTACCAGCGCGATCTGATCACGGCCGAAGAGACCGAGAAATGGCTGGCCGATCGCGGTCTGTCGCTAAACGATTTCAGCGCTCATTTTGTGCGGCATTATTGGGACGAAAAGTGGCCCGACCTTGAACCAGACGCGATCGAGTACTTTTCCGCGCCTAACGAGTTACGTGATTTGCTGACGACAGAATTGATTCTTTCCGGCGAACTGGACCAGATGGCACAGCGCCTGAGCTGGCGCGTGGCTGCACATTGCGCGGCCGCAGAACGGCCCCCCGATGCGCAGTTGATCGCCGAAGAAAGGGCGCGCTTCTTTGCCCGCTGCAACCTGGAGGAGGATCAGCTGGCGGGCTGGCTGGAAAAGCTCGACCGCAATGCAAACTGGTTCAGCGAGGCGCTGGTAATGGAAGCAATCCATCGCCGCGATTGCGCTGCACTGCTCTCCCGGCAGGCGCGAGAACACGAAATCGCCGCCCTCCGGCTGCCTCTGACCCGTTTCGACGTCGAGACCATCGAATTGGATTCCCTCGATGCCGCGCGCGAGGCGCTGCTTTGCGCGCGCGACGACGGCATGTCGATGGAAGAAGTCGCGACGGAAGGGCGTTATCCCTACCGCCATCCGAACGTCTTGCTCGAAGAGATTCCCGAAGAGCTTCAGCAGAAGTTTCTCAGTGTGCATCCGGGCGACATCCTCGATCCAATCGTGCACGGCGACGGTTTTCACCTTTGCCGGATCGTGGGCAAACAGGAGCCGGACGTCGATGATCCGATCGTGCAGGAACGGGCCGAAAACCGCATTCTCGACCGCCACTTTGCCGATCTCACAACGCGCTATATTCAATGGCGCATCCTCCTCGCCTAACGACATGAAAGCGACCGACGAGAATCTTCTGCGCCGCTCGTCGCTCTTTCAATTTCTGCCGGAGGAACATTTCGAAAAGTTGCGCGCCCTTCTGCAGGAGGAGAATTACGAATTTGGCGATCTCCTCGTCCGGCAGGGCGAACCAGCCGACGCTTTTTACGTCCTCGTCTCGGGCCGGGCGCGGGTCGTGAAATCGGACCAAAACGGCAACGAAATCGTGCTCGCGACCTTGAAGCCGGGGGACAGCTTCGGCGAATCCGCCCTCACCGAAGGCGGCACCCGCACCGCCACAGTGCGTTGCAGCACGGCGGTGGAAGCGCTGCGACTGGACCGCGACGACTTCCTCGAGCTCGCCGAGGAAACGCCGGAACTGAAACACCATATCGAGATGACCGCGCGGCATCGGTCGTTGCACGGTTTTCTCTACGAGTTCAGCAATTTCGGACGTCTACCCGTGCCCGCGCTCCGCAGTCTGGTGGAGAAGCTCACCCCCATCGAGGTGCCCAAAGGCGAAGCCATTATTCGCGAGGGCGACCCGCCGGGTGCGATGTTCATTCTCGAAAAGGGACGGGCCCGCGCCTTCCACTCGCGCAACGGCAGCCAGCACAATCTCGCCTTTTACCGTGATGGCGATTTCTTCGGTGAACTTTCGATCCTCAACGGCTCGCCGCGTGCCGCGTCAATCGAGGCCTTCAGCGATTGCCGTCTTCTCGCGCTTGAGCCGGATGCGGTCCGCGATCTAAAGCGCCGCTACCCGGAATTCGGGAAGCTGATGGAAGAAAGGCTCGCGCAATATCAGGTTGAAAGCGAAGCGCGCGTGCCGCTCGATTTCGCGACCGAGATGTTGCCGGCCGAAGTCGCCGCGCACGACAAACTCGAGGTTGACGACGACAAACCGAAACCCGTCGCGGCGGGCGAGGATCCATTTGCAGAGGAGGGTGGCCTTTTCCGGAAGCGAAAAGGACGCATCCGCAAGGTCGAGCACATCGAGCAGATCGACGAGATGGATTGCGGTGCGGCCAGCCTCGGCATGATCTGCCGGCATTTCGGTCGCAAAGTGAGTCTATCGCGCATCCGGCAGCTCTGTCACACGTCGACGGACGGGACGAGTTTGAAGGCAATCTGTCGCGCCGCCACCGAGCTTGGGCTCGCCGCGCGCGCCCTCAAGGTTTCGCTGCGCAATCTGCCGCTGATGCCGCTGCCGGCGATCGTGCATTGGGAAGGCAACCACTGGATCGTGCTCTACGACGTCGCGGACGCCTACGTGAAGGTGGCGGACCCTGCGCTCGGGTTGCGCAAGATTCCGCGCAAGGAATTCGAAGAAGACTGGTCGGGTTACGCGGCGCTTTTCGATTACACCACCGCTTTTGCCAACGCGCCCGAGAGCAAGCCGGGTCTCGCCTGGATTCTGCCGTTCCTCGCCAAGTTCAAGACAATCTTCATCCAAGTGATGCTGCTCGCGATCGCCATCACTTTTCTCGAACTGCTCTTCCCGGTTTTCACCGAGATGGTGGTCGACAAGGTGATCGTGGAGAAAAATGTCAGTCTCCTCGAGACCATCCTGCTCGGAATGGGCGCGGCGCTTTTTTTCGTCCAGGCCTGTTCATTGGCGCAGGAATACCTGCTCTCGTTCGCCGCCGTTCGGCTGGACACCGCCATCCTCGATTTCCTGAGCCGGCAGATGTTGTCGCTGCCGATGAGCTATTTCACAAGCCGGCGCACCGGTGATATCCAGCGCCGGCTCGATGGCGCCCGGCAGGTGCGGGAATTTGCCGTGCACCACGGCGTCGGCGCCATCCTCGCGCTCGTGCAACTGACCGGCGCGCTCACGCTTATGGCGCTTTATAGCCCGTCGCTGATGCTCGCTTTCCTCGCCACCACACCGCTCTACATCGGGCTGATGTATTTTTCGCAAAAGGTCCTGCGCCCCCTCTTCGCCGGCGTCGAGGAGAGCCAGGGCAAATACAGCTCGCACCAGATCGACGCCATCAAGGGCATCGAAGCGGTCAAGGCCGCCTCCGCGGAAAACGTTTTTCGCGACATGATGCTGAACGAATTTCTCTCTGTCTCGCGCAAGATTTTCCGGAGCAGCTTCATCGTCATGACCTACGACAGCGTGCTGCAAAGCATCGGCATGCTTTCGACCGCGATCTTTCTTTGGGTCGGCGCGAAACAGGTCATGTCCGGCTCGCTCAGCATTGGCGGATTTGTCGCGTTCAGCTCCCTCACCGCGATGGCTTACGGCGGCATCATGCGAACGTTAGGCGTGTGGGACAACATGCAATTCGCTACTGTCCTGCTCAATCGACTGAACGATATTTTCGAACAGGAACCGGAGCAGGGCCGCGATCGTTCCCGTCTCGCGCCCGTGCACAGCCTCGAAGGCCGGATAGAATTACGTGGCGTTAGCTTCAAGTATGGCGGGCCGGAAGCGCCCAACATTCTTTCGGACATCACGCTCGACATCGCGCCCGGGCGGATGATCGCCTTCGTCGGCCGGAGCGGCTGTGGAAAGACGACGTTGATCAAGCTTATCGCCGGCCTGCTCGAGCCAACCGAAGGCACGATCCTGTTCGATCACACTGATCTCAAGACCCTGAATTATCGCGACGTCAGGCGGCACATTGGAATGGTCCTGCAGGAGAACCACATCTTTAACGAATCGATTGCGCGCAACATTGCTTTCGGCGACGCCGAGCCCGATCTCGATCGCGTCCTGGCCGCCGCGCAGACGGCCGCGGCCCACGATTTCATCATGCGCCTGCCGTTAGGCTACGAGACCAAAATCGGCGAATCCGGGCTCTCCCTCTCCGGCGGACAAAAACAGCGCATCGCGATCGCACGCGCCGTTTACAATAACCCGCCGGTCCTCATTTTCGACGAAGCGACGAGCGCGCTCGATACCGAATCCGAGCGCGCCATACAGGATAACCTCGGCCGTCTCACCGCGGGCCGCACTACGATCGTGATCGCGCATCGCCTGAGCACGATCCGCGAAGCCGACTCGATCGTTGTCCTCGAGAAAGGAATGGTCGCCGAGGTTGGCAATCATGATGAACTGATGGCGCAGCGCGGCCTTTATTTTTATCTTTCCAGCCAGCAGCTCGGAATCTGATTCTCACCTGACAATGCCAATCGAACTGCTCCAACGCGGGTCCGACGAATCCGAGTCGGAAATTCTGCCGCAGGATCCGCCACCATGGTTTATCCGTTCACTCGCCTGGCTGCTCATCGCGATGTTCGGTGTCGCCTTGCTCGCGGCCGTTTTCGTGAGTCTGCCGGAGACGGTGACGTGCCCTTTCGTGCTCGTCCCGGAACAGGGCGCCGATCCGATTCAATCTCCCCGGCTCGCGGTCGTTTATCGAGTTTGTGTCCGGGTGGGCGAGACCGTGAAAGCGCATGACCCGCTCTACATCCTGCGCTCGGACGAGATTCGGGACTTGGGGAGCGAGCTGCGGAGCAAGAGCGAAGATCTGCGCACTCTCGAGCAGGGTCTGCAAAAGGCCGATGCGGCCTATGTGTCGCAGGCCGAAATTAAAACCGCCGAGATCTCCCAGGCCGAAAGCGAAGTGAGATTTCGTGAACAACACGCCGCGAGCAGCCGTGAACTTTTGGCGCGAATGGAGAAACTGACCAAAGGCGGCGGCATTTCGGTGGTGGAAGTAATTCAATATCGGCTCGAAGCGGCGGGCTCGGAGAAGGATCTGAGCGTGGCGCAGCGCACTTTGCAGCAGGTGAACCTGGAGCGGAAGCAAATGGAGGCGGAGCATTCGCGCGTGCGGGCAGAGAACGTGGCCGAGATCGAGAAGCTCAAAATGCGTCTCACCGCCCTCAAGGATGATCTGGAAAATTCGCAGCAAAACATGCTCACCGTGCGCGCGCCTTATGCGGGCGTGGTGATTTCACAGCTGCAACAAAATGCCGGGAGCGTGGTGCAGAACGGCCAGGAACTCTGCCAGCTCGCAGCGACGGATGCGAAACCGCGGGCCCAGTTGACGCTTGGCGAAGCGGGTCTCCCGGGATTGGCCAAGGGCCAGCCTGTCCGTCTTTTCTTCGACGCCTTTCCCTATCAGCGCTACGGCATCGTGAACGCCACCCTCGATTGGGTTAGCCCTTCGACCGTTTCTTCGCCACAGGGTCAGCATTTTGCCGGGCTCGCTTCGCTCAAAAAAACCGATCCAACAAAGCGTCGACCACTCGCGCTACGAGTCGGGATGACCGGGGAGGCACGCATCGTCACCGGTCAGCGCACCATGATCGAGTATGCTTTCGAACCGATTCGCCAACTGCGCGAAAACATGCGCAACTAACTCGCCATGCAACGCGCGCTTTCCCGCCTCAAGGTCGAGGATCTGACGACCGCGAACGAAGCCATGGCTCGTTGCCTGCGTCTGGCCGCGCTGGCCGCGAAGTCCGACGTTCCGGTCGTCCTGCTCGGCGAAACCGGCACCGGCAAGACTTTGCTCGCCCACGCGATTCACAATTCCTCGGCGCGCGCGGCGCGATCGTTTGTTGCCTTCAACGCCTCCGCCATGAGCGACACCTTGATCGAAAGCCAGCTTTTCGGCCACGAGCGCGGCGCTTTCACTGGCGCGCAACAAACCGTCAAGGGCAAGTTCGAGCTCGCCAACGAGGGCACGTTGTTTCTCGATGAAATCGCCGACATGAGCCCCCTGGCTCAGGTGAAAGTCTTGCGCGTGCTGGAATACGGGGAGTTCGAGCGACTCGGCTCCGAGCAGATGCTGCACTGCAACGTGCGGATCATCTGCGCGACCAATTGCTCGCTTCTCGAACGGGTGCGGCAGGGCAAATTTCGGGAGGATCTTTACCACCGTCTCAACGGCCTGACCTTGCTCATTCCGCCGTTGCGCGAACGGATGGAAGAGCTGCCCGCCCTGATCGCGGCGGAGCTGAAAGCGGCCGCGGCTAACGAGGATAAGACGATCACTGCGATCCATCCCGAGGCGATGGACAAATTGGTCGCCTACCCCTGGCCCGGAAACCTGCGCGAGCTCAATCACACCGTCCGCACCATGACGCTTTTTTGCGAGGGCCGCGTCGTCCTGCCCGAACACGTCGTTTTCCCGCCGGATTTGAAATCCACTCCCGCTCCGCCGGTCTCGCAGGCTGTCGATTTGAGCCCCCAGCCTAACGGCAGCGCCGAAGGAGACCGCGACCTGTCGTTGGCCAACGCCGTCGCCCGCCATGTCAGGTTTGTTTACGAACAGGCTGGCCGCAACCAGCGGCGCACGGCCCGTCTGCTCGGTATTTCTCGCGCCACCCTGGCCCGTCATCTGCGGCGCAAGGCTCAAAAATGAGCCAACCGGGGAGTAAGACTGGTCCAGAGGGCATCGCCCCGGGGCCGGCGCAGTCGACTGTGTCTGCTCACGCAGCCACACTCGGTAGGGAAATTTTGCGGCCTGGGAAAAGGTCGTTTCACGAGGGAAAACACGACCCCGGTTCGCTTCGGGCCAGGCGATTTTTCTCGCCAAGACTGGGTCTGGCATGATTGATGTTAATAGGGGAAACACGTGAGCACACCGAAGGACAAAAAGAATACGCCGGCTGGTGGATCACCCAAACAAAAACGCAGGAAGGACAAATTGATTCGGCTCGACGACCTCATCCCAAAAGGAAACGTCTCGGGCGGCCATCAACTGCTCTTCGGCGCGACTGACATCAACCAAACAACAAACAAACTAAGGAGTAGATAATAGTATGGCTCAGAAAAAAGAAGTGAAAGTGCGTGATCTCAAACCGGCGAAAGATGCCAAAGGCGGTGTCGCCCACGCAGCCAATCGTGTGGGCAACCAGAATCGCGCGGGCAATCCGAACCGCGTGGTCAATCAGAGCCGCGGCAGCCGCGGGATCTCCTAAGGAGCGGTCAAGCCAAAGCCGCCTCGCGGTCCAACCCCGCACGGCGGGCTTAATTTAGGGTTAGGATGTCCCCCCAGACAACTCGCCCCGCGGCCTCGAGAGTGGCCGCGGGCAGTTTCTTTTTTCAGACGCGCTAGCTATAATTCAGCCGGGTGCCGCGGCTCGAAACCTATCGGCGGTCGCACCGTTGTTTGCCAGCGCGGCGCAAAGCGATCGCCACGACTGTGCCAGGCCGTCGTATCGAGGCGAAGCCCCGCGATCACAGCAAACGCGTGCCCGTTGCGGGCATAAACCGTAATCCATTTCCCGCGACCGCGGCTGCCGAACCGCGTCAGTTCGTTCGAGCTCAGCGGCGCCCGGAGCACACCCGCGGCCGCGAGCGCGTAAGACACGGTGCCGGAGCAGTCATAGCCACGATCCAGGAACGAGGCATGACCACCGCCATAGCGATAGGGTTTGTTCCGTAACTGATTCGCCGCCCAGATCGCGCGCTTTACCGCCATGGGCGCATTTTCTGGCGCGCAAGCCAAACCGTTGCGCAGTCGAGCGGTGCTCCCGGGACCGGTCGGTCCCTGCAGCGGGAACGGAGCGGCGGATGTTAGCTGGGTCGTTCCGAAAAGGATCGTCCCAAGTAAAATGCCGCCGCGCTGTGCAAACCTCATGCCATTCGTATGTTAGCCGGAGTCGTGCCAAGGCGGGCCCGACGATGACAAGTGATCGACGCGTTCAACTTTCCGCGCAACAATTTCCTGTGGCGCCGATGAAAAAAGAGCAAATAATCGAGGTTCTCGAGACCATCGCGACTTTGCTCGAGTTACAGGAAGAGAATCCGTTCAAGATCCGCGCCTACACCAACGCGGCCCGTTCGATTGAGACGTGGGGCGGCAATTTGCGCGAGCTGGCGGAGGAAAATCGCCTTGAAGAAATTCCCGGCGTGGGCAAGGCGATCGCGAGCAAGATTTCCCAACTCATCCTGACCGGTTCGTCGCAATTCTACGACGAGCTGCGGGCGCAATTTCCGCCCGGTCTTCTCGAACTTTTTTCTCTGCCCGGACTCGGGGCGAAAAAAATCAAGGCGCTCTATGAAAAACTCCAGGTCGGCTCCATCGCCGAACTGGCGCAGGCTTGCGCGGACGGGCGAGTGGCGGAGCTGCCGGGATTTGGGAAGACGACGCAGAAGAAACTGGCTGCGACAATCGCCAACCGCAGCCGGCACGCCGGCAGCTTTTCGTTAGGCTCAGTCGCCTCCGAGGCCGAACAGTTGCAGGACGATTTGCGCCAGCATCCGGACGCTATCCACGTCAGCATTGCGGGAAGTTATCGGCGGCGAAAGGAAATCGTGCGCGATCTCGATTTCATTGTCGCCACCAGGGCGCCGGAAACGATTACCGAACATTTCGTCAAACATGCGCTCGTCGAAAGCGTCATCGCCCGCGGCACGACCAAGACAAGCGTTCGTCTGCGCTCAGGAATTCAAGCGGATCTCCGGGTCGTGAGCAGCGCGGAGTATCCGTTCGCCCTCGGTTACTTCACCGGGAGCAAGGAACACAACATCGTCCTGCGGAATCGGGCGCTGCAACGTGGCTGGACGCTGAACGAATACCGTCTCGCGCCCGCCGAGACAGAGAAAAAAAAGCCCGCCTTGGACATTCCCGCGATCCGCGACGAAACGGAGTTATATCGCGCCCTTGAGCTCGACTTCATTCCTCCTGAGTTGCGCGAAAACTGCGGCGAGATCGACGCCGCTGCGGAAGGTCGCCTGCCGCGACTGCTCCAGCCGGAGAACTTGCGCGGCACCTTCCACTGTCACACGAGCGCAAGCGACGGCCGCAATTCGCTTGAGGAAATGGCCGCCGCCGCCCAGGAGCTGGGTCTGCAGTATCTCGGCATTGCCGATCACAGCCGCAGTTCCATCCAGGCGGGCGGGCTCGATCGCGTCCGCCTGCGCGCTCAAATTGCCGCCATTCGTGCCCTGAACAAGACCTTCGAGAACTTCCGGATTTTCGCCGGCGTGGAGTGCGACATTCTGCGCGACGGTTCGCTGGATTTCGATGATGAGACGTTAGGCGAACTCGATTACGTCGTCGCCTCCGTGCACTCCGCTTTCCAGTTGCCGGAAGCGGAAATGACCGAC
>Ga0070670_100001084_pt1 | contig 21586 bp, 21 predicted proteins | sample KBSS63metaG_FD_64665 | JGI IMG/M metagenome (GOLD analysis project Ga0070670, IMG submission 64665) | Switchgrass rhizosphere microbial communities from Kellogg Biological Station, Michigan, USA - KBS S6-3 metaG | ecosystem: Host-associated > Plants > Roots > Rhizosphere > Soil ... | reverse complement strand
AAGCAGAACACGAACGCGAGACTTGAGTAGGAGCGAAAATAGTTCGCCCCTACTCCTGATGAAAAGCCTTGGTGGCTAGGCGGCCTTTTTCTCCACGCGCGGCAACTTTGACGCATCGATGTCGTACAGATGGCAAACGTTGCCAGACACGACTTTGCGCTGGATCTCCGGCGGCAGATGGCCGAGGTCGCGCTCGATGATTTTGAGCGAGTTCGGCCAAGTGGAATTGGGATGAGGAAAATCGTTCGACCACATGATGTTGTCCTGGCCCCAAAACTTTAGATTCTCACCGCAGACATGATCGTTGAAAAAACAGGCATAAATTTGATCTTTGACGAAGCTGCTCGGATCGCGCGTGATCGGCGGCGGGTTCTGCTTTTTGAAGCGATTGTAATAATAATCCCACTGCTGAAACATCCAGGGCATCCAGCCGCTCTCGTTTTCTACCGAAACCACTTTGAGCTTGGGGTGGCGCTCGAGGATGCCGTAGAAAATAATCTCAAAGAGGCCATTGGCGATGTCCATCAATTTGAGATTCACGCTGCCGCGATAGCGTTCGACGCCCTTTCTGTTTTTGTCCTTGTTGTAGCTGTGACCGGTCAAGATGTGGAGGCTTACCGGCGTGTCGAGCTCCTCGCAGGCTGACCAAAATTTTTCATAGTGGCTGGAACGGAAGGGTAAATCCGGATGCGGCGCCTGCCAGATGATCGCCCCCTTCAAACCGGCTTTGTGGCAGCGTTCGAGTTCTTTGATGCCATGATCGACGTCGTACACCGGAATCGCCGGGATGCCGATCAGGCGATTGGTATTGACGCTGCAATAATCGATCAACCAGTCATTATAGACGCGAAAACAGGCTTCCTGCAGGCGGGCATCATCGAGGGCGAACAGATCGAGCATCAAAGTCGGATAGAGCACTTCAGCACTGAGGCCGTCGGCTTCCATCTCTTTCATCCGGGCGCGTGGATCCCAACCGCCGGCATGCTGCTGAAATCCTTCGCCCACCTGATGTGGCGGAAAGAGCGGCGCCGCCTCTCGATATCGCTCCGGCACACCTTTTTTCCATAGATCCACCGGCTCCATGACATGCGAATCCGAAGAAATAATCAGTTCGCTTGCGATCGCCATTGTCGGTCCTCCTTCGTCGTTTCGGGCCTGCTTTCGTTACCTTAGTTGATAGCCTGCGCGCATGTCAATTGTCGAAGAACAGGCGACAGATAGAGACGAGAACAGCAGCATCGCGCGAATCGAAATCTCGTCATGCGATGAGCGCTGGCATCATTTTCGCCACAGCGAAGCTAGCCAAGGCTGTTGGTCGCACGGCAGCCCGGTTGGCCGATAGTAGTGATTGAGTTCTATGAAACCGGCGTCGGTGACAAGCTCGCGCCAGCGCGCTAGGTCGTAATAACAGCCGTAGCGCTCCCCACTCCAGCCTTCTTGGTTTTCTCCACGGGGATTGGAACTGAATAGAACGCCGCCCGATTTCAGTGTTGCCCAGAGCTCCTTGAGGACCCGGGGCAACAGCTGGGTTGGTACGTGAAACAACGAGGCATTGGCAAACACGCCATCGAAATATTCCGCCGGCAGATCGAGCTTCAGGAAATCCTGGCACCAAACTTCACAACCGCTGTAGTGTCGAGCCAGCTCGACAAAGCGCTCGGCGCCGTCCAAGCCAATGGCCTCATGACCCAAGTCGCGGAAGGCCGCCAAGTCGCGCCCAGGTCCGCACCCGAAATCGAGGATGCGAAATGGGCCTGGGCCCGGAAGGCTGCTCAATAGGGCATTTCGATTTTGGCTGACGTCATGATCGCGCGTACCTTGCCAAAAGCTCTCGGCGTGATCGTTATAATGCGCCAGTGTAATCGCCGACGTCTGCGCGAGTTCTCGGTCGCTGAGCTTGCGGCGGGAGTGGTTCACTGCTGAGACATCACGAACGCGAAAATTAGCTGCGAGCGTGGAGCCGGACATCCGGATTGATCAAGGTCAGCGGTTTGCCGTCCAAATAGCTCAAAATATTTTCGATCGCTTGCTGATAACGTTCGCTCATCACTTCCACCGTAGCATAGCCACGATGCGACATCAGGATGGCATTGTCGAAGCGGCGCAGCGGGTGATCCATTGGCAACGGCTCGATATCATACACGTCGAGACCGACGCCACCGAGTTGACCGGATTCCAACGCTGCAATCATCCCGGACTCTGAAACGATTGGCCCACGCGAGGTATTCACCAAGAAAGCGCCATGCTTCATCAGGGCAAATTCCTTAGCTCCGATGGCACCCCGAGTTTGCTCGTTGAAATTGATGTGCACCGTGATGATATCCGACTCGCGCAGTAAATTTTCGAACGCGACGCATTCGGCGCCGACTTCCGCCGCACGCGCCGCCGTGAGCGAACGCGAGTAGCCGAGCACGCGAGTGTTGGGAAACGCCTTGATGATTCTTGCCACCTCTCGGCCGATCCGGCCGAAGCCGAAAACGCCGACCGTTTTGCCTTGCAGAGAATTGCCTGCGATGGCGGGCCAAGCTTCCTCGCGCATGCGCAGATTGACCTGAGGAATTTTCCGCAATAAAGCCAGAATTAAGCCGATGGTCAATTCGGTCGTAACGATGCCGTTTTCCGGCGGCGTGCCGGTGACGGCGATGCCGCGTTCAGTCGCATTTGCGATATCCAGGTGCTTACTCGTGCGGCCGGTTTGTGAGATGAGTTTCAGTTTCGGCAAGTGAGCGTATTCTTTGTCGCTGAAAGCCGTCCGCTCGCGCATGAGCAGTATGGCGTCGAAATCCCGTAGCGCTTCGACGATCTGCTCCGAGGTAGCGAGGCGTTTACGCAAGATCGCGACCTCAGCGCATGCGCGCAGCTTCTCATAACCCGGAACGGTATCGGCAAGCTTTTCGAAGTCGTCCAAGATCGCGATCTTAAATTCTTCGGTGGTCATACTTTACAGGGTTGCACTGACTTCGACTTCGCAGAATTTCCCTTCGGAGGAGTAGCCGTCGACGAAACAGTATTCCAACTGCGGAATTTTGGCCGAAACATGACGCGAGAAAAGCGTTTTTAAATTCTCCAGGCTCTGACTGCGATGCAGATAAAACGAAACCCGCGCGACCTTTTCCCAGGCACTTCCCGCATCGGCAAGGGATCCGGTGATGCGCGGGAATATGTTGTCGAACTGTTCCGCAAGCGTGGGCAAGACAGTCGTGACGCCGGAAAGGACAACGACGGAATCATAGACGAGAAAACGAATGGGCGCGATCGGCGGCTCATATTCGACGATGTGTTTTTGCGCGCCGGCCATCGCGGGCCGCATCGCGATCAGATCGAGCGCGACCCTGGCGGCGGAATCAAAATGAACCGGGGCGATGTAGCTCGAGCTCGCCGAGCGCGCCTTGCGGGAAAGAATTTTCACGCGCTCGATGCTGCCTAAATCACGGCTTTGACGATCCCGCCCCCATAGGCGCGAGCGCACGGTGTGATCGAGGGAGAGACCGTGCGAGTTGAGCTCATGGTTGAAACTTTGGAAAAGCTGCTGCGTTTCGATGCCGGCATTTGCCGCCGGTTTAGCTTCACCGTTCAACTCAACAAACTCTCTGCCCAACCAAGTAAAAATTCTCGTGTGCATAGGATCGCTCCTCTGATGGCGGCGATCCTATACGAAGGCGTCGTTCCGATCAACGCAGAGTTCGACAGTGCTGCTGCAGATCAGGCTTTACGGAAGAACAGGAACCAGTATTCCCGAACCAGTTGGATCAGTGGTTTGCCGAGGAAGAACTCTGACGCGAAACTGAGCAGTCCGAAAACGATCACAAGCAAGAACAAGAAAAAAAACAGCGCACCTATTTTCTGCGACATTGCGTCAATTGGCCCTCGGGATCGGCACACAGCAGGTTGCCTGAGCGGATTGCGGCCCGGTGCGATTGGCTGCTTCCCACAGGGTGCGTAAATCAGGAGAATACGGGTAACGAATGCCGTTTTCTTCGAGGATCTTGCCGGTCGCTTCGATCAGATCCTTGCGGTTAAAGACCATCGTCTCGTGGGTTAGAACACCCGAGCTGGCAAATTTGAAGGTAATCCGCTCATCCTGGCTATCGCGCAAGATTTCCACCAGATGGCGGAGATTTTTTACCGGCGTTCCATTGACTTCGCTCACCACAGAACGGTTCGGGTCGTCATATCCTTTGGTGATCCGGCTAGGGAAGAGCGGTGCAGCGACAACCACAAGCTCTTCCTTATCGAAGGCGGGCTTATCGTAGCGCCGTGTGACCAGGGGACTCGGACGATGCCCGAGCGTCGGCGGTTGTTGATTGCCGAGCCGCTCCAAATAGTCTTGGGTTGTTGGCGCAAATACGAATGGGCCGAAAATAAAAAACCGGGGATTCTTATCCATCAAGTAGGGGATGACCAATTCGCGTTGAGGCAACACGGGTAAATTAACATCAATGAGCCGGCCATCGCGATAAACTGTCAGCGGTACGGTGCCGTTTTTGGCGTACTTTTGGACCAGGTAAGAAGCCGAAAGCCGAAGATCATAACGGATCGGCACTTTGCCGTCACTGTCGATCGGCATATCACCGATTTTTGTAATAACATCCCATTCCTGAAGCGGATAATCTGTGCTGTCGCGATAGGGCTGCGCAACCATGACCCCATTGATGCCTTTCGGTAAACCGAGCCTTTGACGCAGAGCCTCATTTTCGACCGTCTGGATAATGTCATAGAACTGCGGTTTCCCGTCGTAAACTCCGTCGGCGATGTCGTTTAGAAAGAGCTGAATTTCTTCCACCGGGATGAGATAGCCGATATTCTGCGCATTCTGGATTAAGCTGAACACAAGACCGACCAGTTTCCCATCGGATACGGCGGGCCCGCCGCTGTTGCCGAAGTTGAGAGCAGCATCAACCTGAATACGAAGTCCGGTCGCCTGATAATAATAATCCGTATACTCGATGCGCGAAACGATTCCTTGAGTGACCGACAGCTCGGTACCCCCGGTGGGATAGCCATAAACGTTGATGGCGTCCTTCACACGCGGCAGCTCTTGAGCAAAGGGAAGCACGCCGCGATTTTCAAAGAACGCTTCATCATCGAGTTTCAAGACGGCTAGATCCATTCCGGGAGTCATAGCTTCAACGCGAGCCGGTATGTAATTAGCGGACTGATTCGGCTGTACGTAAATTTGACTGGCATACTTGACCACATGAGCATTGGTGAGGATCCGTTTACCGTTAATGACAACGCCCGAACCGTTAACCTGGCGCGGAGCACTCTTCGTCCACGGCCGCAAAAGATCCGGGCTGTGGTGAATCGCATGAATCTTTACCACTAGGTCGCGAATCGCGTCTTGCGCATGAACGGATGACGGCAAAACCGTGCACAAAGATAGAACAAACCAACGAATCAGCACTCGTTGTTGCATGATATCTCCTCGATCGATATGTAGCGGGAAAGAAAAACAGGCCATATTATATACGAAAAGGCCCCGAAGTGAAGCAAAAGAAACTGCCGGCCACTAAAAATCTGCGGATTCAGATCTGAGTTGTGAGTGCCTTAGCAGAAATTCGCTTTAAGCGACAATTCGCCTGGAACAAAAGGAGGTCGTATGTGGTATTTAGTTTTGCGCCGGCCAACGAAGCCGCGAGACCAATGGACGGTTAATCTTGATCAGCACCTGATCTGGATGAAGCAGCAGCATCATGCGGGGAAAATTTTGTTTTCCGGACCAACCACCGATAGAAAATACGGAGTCTACGTCATTCGTGCGGAGTCGAAGCAAGAAGCAGAGCAGATTGCCGCTAGTGATCCCTATACAGCGGCGGGATTTTGCGCCTTCGAATTGCTTGAATGGGAGGTGCATCAGATCATGGGAGTCGGGCCATTTACGTCTGCTGAAATGCGCGGCCATCGTTGAAAAAAAAATTTTAAAAAAAACTTGACACAAGTCGTTCCGGGAGTTAGGGAAGAACTAGCCCCACCCTGCTAGGGGGCGCGAGAGCGCCAACAGAGCGCGCCTGTTGCGGCTCTTCTTTATCGGAGGGATTATGCAGGGAGAAGATATTCCACCGGGCCAATCACGCCCGCTAACGGCGGGCACCGGCAGTTCGGTCAAGCTGCACGTCGAGCAGCGAGCTGCGTGAATCAAGCCCTCAAATTCTGCGCCATATGGCGTGAACCCAAAACAGGGTCAATCAGAAGGTTGGGCTTCCTCAAAAGCAGCGCGAGTCTTTCATTGACGGTAGCCGACCCGAGCCACGCGCCGAGTGACCGAACGCACGCGGGCAGCGGTTGTAAAAGCTTAATCAGCAATAATGACGCGATGGCGTCAATAAAACGGGCAGTGGCTGCCAGGCACACTGCCCGTTTTATTTTTTACCGGCTCTCGGATGCTCAGGCATTCAGCAGTTTGCCGTACCCCGTGATTCGAGCTTTGATGCCGAGCGTGTGCATCACCCACCATAGCGAGGCCGCGGTGCTCGAAACCACCGGCTTTTGAGTATCGTCTTCCAAGTCTTGGACGTAAGCGACGGAACGCCATCGGCCCTGAATCAGCAAGCTGTCGACGGTCGGGTTGCGCTGAAACAGATTGCGCGCCATCTTGTATGATGCGTACTCCGGCAACTTAACTTGATCCACTGGTTTAGAAACTTCCAGACCTTCGATATCCGCCACTTCCAAGCCGCCATCTTCGTAATATTTTTTGACCGCCTGATTGATGCTTTTTTTATAAGCCGTGGCGATCACTGTGGTGCGTACTTGTAAAAATTTAAGCGCCTCGACCGTAGCACTCATCGCAGTGCTGATCGGAAGTCCAATTTGCCGAGACAGCTTAGCCACAATCTTTTGCTCCGCCCCATACCCCCGCTGGGTCCCGAGAGTAATTCCACCCATCAGGATCGCGTCGCATTCCTCGGCCGCGAAAATTCCCAGGCCGGAGCTCAGGGCATCGATCGCTTTGTTGAATTCAGCGTCCGTATGCGCCTGAACATTGAGTCCTGAAGCGACGATGGTAAACCCTTTGGGGAGAATCAAGTCCCAGTCGGACGGAGTTTCGAAAACTGACGGCGATAAATAGCCGATTCGAGCTTTCCAACCTGACATGATTCTGCCCCGCTTTCACTGTTTAGATTGGGAGTTCCTCTCATATCGCAACTGCCCCTCAGTAGAAAACGTGAATCGGGACGAAACTGTCGTTTCGATCTCAGAAAATGCTATTCTACGCGTCAAATTGGTAACGGGAGGAGCAATGATTCGAGGCCGAGAGCCACTCGGTGGCGCAGGCTTTAATTACTGTATTAAATGAATTTATGACCCTCAAGCATTTGAGTTTTTTGAATAATGTATTGCGTAACTTTTCAGCCGTGGTTTTGGCGTTATGGCTGCCTGCGTCGGCAACGGTCTTCGCCAACGATGGTGAGACTGCCGAGTACAACCGGCGCGCTACCGCCACTGCGCAGATCTTGGCGGGAATTACACCCAATCCCCCGGATCCAGCGTTGAAGCGCCTGGTCGAGAGCGACGCATTCAAAGAACACCAGCAGTGGATGACCACTAGCTGGAATTCGGTGCGCAATCGAATTCAGACCATGGATGCGTGGCGTAGCCATGAAATCAAAATTGCCGGCGCGCAGAAAAAAAACCTGCTTTATCCTTTCAGCGGTCCGGATTTGCTGAACGCCTACGTTTTCTTTCCGGATCATGCGCGCTATGTTTTTTTCAGCCTTGAACGCCCCGGTACCCTGCCGGATCTCGAATCGGTCGCACCGGCGCAGTTCTCGAAGCTGTTGCAAGACGTGCGTAGCGCGTTCCGCGATATTTTCGAGCGCAATTACTTTATTACGTCTTACATGACGAAGCAGTTGATGACCCCGTGGATTCGCGGAACGGTTCCCGTGATGGCAACCATGCTGGCGCTCATGAATCGCCGCATCATACGCATTGAACCGCTCGATCTTTTTCCCGACCTGACGCATGCCTACGACGCGCCCGATGCCCAGCGGCCACCGGTGCTGATGCGCGCGGTACGAATAGACTTCGCGAGCGCAACGAACGGCTCGGGTATCCAGCAGCTTTATTACGTCTCGCTGGATGCGGCGGACAAGGCGTTGGAGTTTTATCCTGATTTCCTTAACTGGGTGAGCCAGTACAAGCCGGCTACCGTGCTGATCAAATCGGCCTCCTATCTGCTTCACGATCAGCAATTTTCCAAGACCCGGACGATGCTTCTCGACGCAGCCGATGTTTTGGTACAGGACGATACCGGCATTCCATTTCGATTCATCAGTCAAAATCCCTGGCATGTGAAACTATACGGTCGCTATCACCGGCCGATTCGCCCCATGAAGTATGGCTATCAAAAAGATTTGGAGGCGGCATTCAGTTCACGCCAAGAGCAAAATTCATTGCCGTTCCCTTTTGGCTATCACTGGCGGGGACAGCAGTCCGGGCTGATCGTCGCTCATCGGTAGGCAGCGACCGTGCGGTGGCAGTGGTACTGCGGGCTCTTGCTGTTGATGACAACAACACCGGCGGCCGCGCAACCGATTCGCCGCTCATTTCAAACGACGGACGGCGTTACGCTCTCGTTTCTAGAGGCCGGCTCCGCGCACCGGAACAAGCCGAGCATCATTTTGGTCCCGGGCTGGCTCATGCCGGGCCGCATCTGGCAGAACCAGCTAAATGATTTCAGCCGAACCTATCATACGTTGGCGTTTGATCCGCGCGGCCAAGGTCAATCCCAGGTCGCTTCCAGCGGCTATACAGCCGAACGGCGCGCCACCGATCTGCACGAGCTTTTACTTCAACGATCAAGTGTCATTTTGATCGGTTGGTCACTGGGAGGCATCGAAGCGCTGCAATACATTCAAATGTTCGGAACCGCCCGTTTGGCCGGCCTCGTTTTGGTGGACAGCTCTGTGGGCGAAGAGCCTGCTCCCGGCTCGAGCGGCGGGTTCAAAGACAATCTACGGCGTGATCGCGACAAGACGCTCCGTGAGTTCATGCGCGCAATCTTCGCCAGGCCGCGTCCCAAAAAGGAAATTACGGAACTGGTGCGCAGCGCCAAGCGCATGCCGTTAGAGGACAGCCTGGCATTGCTGGACTACCCTTTTGAACGGACCCACTGGCGAAACATCGTTCGGAGCTTCGAAAAGCCATTGCTCTACGTCGTGACGCCGCAGTATGAGGAGCAGGCGACGAATCTCAAAAAAAATCGACCGACGACCCAAGTAGAACTTTTCAAAGACGCCGGCCACGCGCTCTTTGTCGACCAGCCGCAAAGATTCAATGCGTTGATTGAAAAATTTGCCGCGCGGCTTTCCTGAATTCCGCGCAAGTTGTATTCTCGCCCGAGTTTTGACCAGACGGAGGAACCCAAATGGCTTCTCGTTGCCGTTGTTTCATCAGTCTACTCGTCACGGTCGTCTTGCCCATTTGTCTTCCGATCACGGCATACAGCGCAAAGCTCTATGTTGTTTATGCTTCGATCGGCGGTACCCAGTCGATTGGCTGGATTGCCAAAGAAGCAGGGCTATTTGCCAAGCACGGCCTCGATGTCGATCTGCTTTTTACTGGAGGCGGCAGGGCGATCACCTCGCTTTTGGGTGGTGATACTCCGATTATCACGGTGGGTGGTCCGTCCGTAATCGCTGCTCGATTGGCAGGCAGCGATGTGATCATTACGGCCCACGTGTTCGATACGATCCTCTATTCGCTGATGGTTACTCCGGAGATTCGCACGCTGGCTGACATCAAAGGCAAAAAACTCGGCGCGAGCCGGTTCGGCTCGGCCACGGATTTCGCATTGCGCTATGTGCTTAAGCAAAACGGCATCGATCCGGTGAAAGATACGGTGATCTTTCAGATCGGCGGACAGGCAGAAACGCTTGCCGCGCTCAAAGCCGGTTCGATTCAGGGGGGTGTGATCGCATCGCCGGCAACGGCCGAAGCAAAGCGGCTGGGCATGAGAGAGCTTATCAACATGGCAAACCTCGGGGTCGAATATCCACAGACGACCATCGCTACAAACGGACGTTATCTACGCACCAACCGCGATACGCTGCTGCGCTTTACGCGAGCCTATGTCGAGGGCGCGCACCGGTTTGTCAACGACCGCGAATTGTCACTAAAGGTCATCGCCAAGTATACGAAGATCCAAAACCGCGCGACCTTGGATGCGACCTACGACGATCACGTGCCCTACGTCAAAAAAATCCCGACTCCATCTGCTGGATCGATTAAAACCGTTTTGGAGCAACTGGCGGTGACCGATCCGAAAGCGCGGAGCGCGCGGCCACAGGACTTTTTCGATGGCAGCATCGTTGCTGAGCTGCAACAGGAGGGATTCTTCTCTCAGGTGTGGCGCTAAAGTACTGATCGAAAAAAGCTGCGTCTCGATATACGAACCGCGCATTGTGTTATGTCCTTCGATACGGCAGCGCTGCTCGCTGCCTACTCAGGGTGGTCGGAGAAGCCGAATTCCCGAGTAGCGCGAAGTGCGTATCGAGGGATTGCAGAAGAAGACAATTCGCATCTAAGACTGGGCTCAACTTTGAGTTCGGTGGCAGCCGGGCGAAGATTTCCCGAAGACGCACCCTTAGGGTTCGCCGAACACTCGCGCGGTATTGTGATAAAGCAGCTTTTGCTTTTGCACTTCTGAAATATCTTTGCGCTCTAATATCTCCAGCGCCGCATTATCGCGTCCCTCGCCATGGGGAAAGTCGGATGAGAACAGCACTTGGTCTTCCCCGATCAGGTCAAAAAGTTGCGTGAGCATTCGATCGTCTGCTTCCGCAGCGATGAAAATCCTCCCCGACTTCACATAATCGCGAATGCTTTGCCGCGGCAACTCGGCAGCGTTCGGCATGCTCAAGCCCATCGGATGGGCACCGCGATCGAGCGGCAGGTAATGATCCATCCTGGAGACCATATAAAAAATCCATTCGGCGCCGAACTCGAGAAACGCGACTCGTAAGTCAGGGTAGCGGTCCAACATGCCATGGCCGACGATCGCCATGAAAGCCAGTTGCGCCGGCAAGGACATGCCGATGATATGACCGTCATAGATGGAGCGGCCGAGTTGCGCGAGCGGTGGATAGCTCATACCCATGTGGACGCAGAGCGGCAGGCGAGCCCTGGCGAATTCATCCCAGATCGGTAGAAAGCTAGGATCGGAAAGCATTCGCTCCGCCACGCTGCCGAATACAACGGCCGCGCGCGCACCGAGGCGTTGCATTTCTTCGATGGCTTCGAACGCCCCATGCTCTTCGCGAAGCGGCAATAGCCCAGACCATTTGAGGCGCTTGGGCGCGTGGCTGCACTGTGCGGCGACGTAGCGATTGTATGAGCGAAACAGTGCCGCTTCGAACTCAGGATCTGCGGTCATGTGTGCATACAGGGTGCTCGGAAAGAGCATTTGCGCATCGAACCCCATCCGATCCATATCGCGCAGCCGCGCCGCGGGGTCATTCAACGTCATGCTGCCGATCGAGCAATGCTCGCGTGCCGTGTTGGCGCCGAACTCTGCCAGCACATTGCGCGGCGTGTTCGCCTGTTGAGCGCCGGGACCGAGAGCATGGGGCTCGAGGGATCCCTCGATCAACCAACCCGCGTTGAAGTTTCCCAGACCTAGCTCGTCATGGATCGTCACCGGACGCGGGCGACGCGCGCGAAATTGGTCGGGCAGATCTTGCCACATGCTGGGATTGATCGATCCGTGCGCATCGGCATCGAAAACTCGGAACCCTTGAAGCATTCCACTGTTCCTTTCCTGTGGGTGGCTTAGCGCAGTTTTTTGCGCGCTTCGGCCAGGAAACCGCTCTCCTCGAGGCTCCGCATCGGTGCGGAATTGAGCACGTGACTGAGGTCCACTTGCGCGACCTTTGGATTGATCCTGGCGGTAATTTTTTGCACGAGCTTCCAGGCGTTGGGATCCGGCGTCATGTCCAGAGTCGCCATAATCGTGAGAACCTTGTACGACGCTTCGGCGTCTTGCGGTTTGGGAAAACGAAATGCTTTACGTAAGATTTCTATGATCTCCGCTTTAGCGCTCGGATCATGGATGAGTACGACGGCATCGGCGAGGCCCCTGAGCAGGCGCGAGACTTGATCGGGCGCGCTCGACGAGGATTCCTGGAGGTAGCAAAGCGTCGTGCCTTGATATGGAAATGTCAGCTTGCCAATGTCTGCAAGCACGTTAGCACCCGCCCGCTTGGCGGCTTCACTGTAGCTGTATGGAATGACCGTCGCATCGACGCCGCCCGAACCGAGAGCTTGAGTCACTGTGGCGGTATCGCCAAGGATGCGCATTTTAAGGTCGTACTTGTCTGGGTCGATGCCGAGCTGATCCAAAGCAATCATTGTTTGCAGCCAAAAACCGCCGCCGATGCTTTGCACGCCGAAGGTCTTGCCGCGCAGATCCTCGAGCGTACGAATTTCTTTACGGGCCACCAGCTCACGAGGAATTTTTTGCACCGGTGAAGCGACGCACTGTATTCTCATGCCGCCCACCGCAGCGCTGAGAGCATTCCCAGGCGAACCGTAGTTGTATTGAACCTGGCCGGTGGAGAGCGTGGCCATGCTAAGCGCGCCGGTGCGCATTTGCACGAGGCGGACATCGAGGCCGTATTTTTTAAATGTGCCTTTCTCAATGCCCACCCACATGGGTCCCACGGTTTCGTTTTGACCGGCATAGGCGACGAGAATGGGAGCGGGATTTTGTGCCCAGGCTGTCGCTGCCACGGAGGCGATCAAAACGATGCCGAGCTCCAATTTCAGCACAGAGTGGAAAATAGAAATTCGATCCGACCCGGCCGCGCCGAAATCATAACGGTTCAGTTGGTTTCCTAGGTTTTCGGGCTTCATTGCCAAAGCCGTCTGAAGAATCCGGCTTTCTCCAATTCGTCGACATAGCGGTTATCATAATAGGCGGTGATCGATGTCTGCTGTGCGGCCGATGCATCGATCAACTTCAAAGCGATGAGCTGCTCGGCGAGATCCTTGAAAACCTCAGGCGGCACGCGCGGATCCTTGGCGAAGGCATCGACGCTGGCCTGGTAGCTTTCGTCGAGCATATTCTGCCGCGTCACTTTGGTGTATTTGGCGAGAACCTTCGTAGCGACAGATTTGTCGTCGTAGATTTTCTTCAAGCCATCATAGACCGCCTCGATGAAGCGCTTGACGACATCGGCATTTTTTTCGGCATAATTGCGGCGCGCGACGATGCCCTGCTCGATAAAACGGATATTCATTTCGCGAATCTGTTTGATGCTGACCAGCTCACGGAACCCTTTTTCACGCAGCACCACGCTCTGCGGCGCGGGGATCATCGCGCCGGCGATCGCATTGGTGCTGAGCGCAGTCATCGATTCAGGGTAACCGCCGGTTTGAACGATCACGGCATCATTCACGTTCGAGCGATCCAAGATCGCCTTTGCCGTAAAATGGGACACCGAGCCGAAGCGCGTGACACCGACTCTTTGGCCGCTCAATTGCGCGATCTGTGTAATGGCCGGCTGAACGTACAGCGGCACACTAAACGATTTGACCAGCGCGGCGACCTGGATCACATCGCCGCCCTTGAGCACATTGGAAATCACCGCCGGTCCCGCCATGCCGGCCAAATTCGCTTCGCCGGCGAGCATGGATTGCACAATCAGCGACGAAGCACCGGCGAATATCGGATCGACTTCGAGCCCACGCCGCTCAAACAGTTTGCCTTCATAGGCGACTAGAAACGGCAGACTGTGATAGGAGATCGGTGAATAGGGAAACTTGATTTTATCGAGCGCGGCGGCCGGCGCAACGGCGGCGATCGTGGCCATTACAAATAGAAGAAACGCTAAAGCGCATAATCGCCGTCGGTGCATCTTGGATTTCCTCGCCATGGCCGCGATTTTTGATTGCGGGCGCACCCTAAAACTAAATCTTGTAGAACCGGCGCGCGTTTTCTCCGAGTATCGCCTGTTTATGCTCTTCCCTGAGATCGTGCCGTTCGACGATCTCATTGATCTCCTCCGTGCAGTTGTCGAGCGAGATTTCGTGCGGAAAGTCGGAGGCGAACATGAACGGTTCGGGGCCGACCCGCTCGATGGCATAGGCGAGCGTTTTCTCATTGCCCTCGCAGCTGACGAATATTTTACCGCCGCTAAAATAATCCACCGGTTTGCGCTGGATCCGTAGACCCCCGTATTCCAGCTCCCTTTCCAGGCGATCGACGACCATTGGAATCCAGCTCGTGCCGCCCTCCAGGAAACCGACGCGCAGGGTGGGGAACGCATCGAATACGCCGTCGACAATCAATCCCGTCGCGGCGATCGCTAACGGTACCGGCATGCCGAGTGCACGCGTGGCCGGAAAAACCGTGTAGGTATCGAAGCCAAGATCGCCATAGCAACCCCCATGGACGGCGAGGGCGCAATCGAGCTTGGCTGCTTCCTCGTAAACTGGCCAGAAATGTTTCGCGCTCAAGTGCGGATGAAGACCGTTGGACGGCAGCATGGCGCCTGCCATGCCTAAATCCCTGACGGCGCGGCGCAGCTCCATGACTGCTGCCGGAACATCTTGCAGCGGAATCAGCGCCATGCCCTTCAAACGTGCATTAAATTGCAAATACTTGGCATCGAGCCAATCATTGTAGGCTTTGGCGTATGCAATCGCCCATGGTGGGAACGCGACTTGCCCATAAGCCAATCCTTCGGTCGGATAAAGGACACTCGATTCGAGCCCCGTTTTTTCAAGAAATTGCAGCCACTTTTCCGGTCCGACATTGGGATCGAAGGTGCCGGGTTTGCGTTCTTCCAAACGTGGGGTGTGAAAGCGATCGAGGCTTGGCAACATGCGCCGCGGATTCATGTGGCCGGTGGTTTTAAACGGCTCACCGACGTAGCTGATCAGCTCGTCGACTTTTTCCATCACGTGGCCATCGCAGTCTACGTAATCGCTTGCCATTTTTCCTCCGCTGGAAGATGGACGACCGCCGGTCGCCCCTACGATTGCGCGTTTATTTTTCAGAGCGGTTTTACCAATCAAATGTTGTAAAACCGGCGCGCATTATCACCCAGGATTGCCGCTTTGTGCTCTTGTTTCAGATCCGTGCGCTCGAGGATTTCGTCAATTTCCTCCATGCAGTTCCCGAGCGAAATCTCGTGGGGAAAGTCGGACGCGAACATGAATGGCTGAGGACCGACGCGTTCGATGGCGTACGCGAGCGCCTTTTCATTACCTTCGCAGCCGACGAAAATTCGACCGCTGATGAAATACTCTCCAGGTTTTTCTTTGAGTCGGAGACCGCCGTATTCTAATTCGCGTTCGAGGCGGTCGATCACGATCGGGATCCACGCCGTGCCGCCCTCGAGAAAGCCGATGCGCAAATTCGGAAACTGATCGAGCATTCCTTCAACGATCATGCCGGTCGCGGCGATCGCCAATGGAAACGGCATTCCGAGGGCGCGCGTGGCGGGGAAAACCGCGAAGGAGTTGAATCCCAGATCGCCATAGCAGCCGCCGTGCACAGCCAGCGCGCAGCCGAGCTTCTCTGCTTCCTCGTAAATCGGCCAATACTCTTTGGCGCCTAGGTGGAGCCGAAGACCGTTTGAAGGTAGCATCGCACCGACCATGCCCAACTCCTTGACGGCGCGCCGGAGTTCGGCGACCGCGCTCGGGACATCTTGCATCGGAATCAGGGCGACGCCTTTGAATTTCGGACTGAACTGCAGATACTTTTCGAAGAGCCAATCGTTATAGCCGCGGGCGTATGCGACAGCCCATTGAACAAGCGAGATCTGGCCGTAGGCAAGGCCTTCCGTCGGATAGAGCACGCTGTATTCCAGCCCCGTCTTATCGAGAAACTCCATCCAACGTTCCGGCCCAATCGACGGATCGAAAGTCCCTGGTGTCCGCCGTTGCAATCTTGGCGTATGGAAACGATCCAGGCTCGGTACCATTCGGCGCGGATTGATCTCGCCCTCGATGGCGTTGACTTTGCCGATCCGTTCGGCGATCTCATCGACTTTTTCCATTACGTGACCGTCGCTGTCGACATAATGATTCGGCATTGACCTACTCCTTCTTTGCTCTGTCCTGAATAGTGAAGGTGCGGGTTTCATGTCAATAGCCAGGCGCTGCGTTTTCCACAAACTGATGGTCCGAGCGACCAATGAACTCTCGATTACACGGTGCTTGTCACCTATGCGGCTCTTGGTCTATTGCTAAAACGAGGAGCCGTAAATCATGCCTCATGTCAAAGCGAAGGACGGCGTCGAGATCTATTACGAAGTTTCGGGTCAGGGGACGCCGTTTTTGTTTCTGAGTGAAACCGCGTGCGATGGCGCGGTGTGGAGTCTTTATCAGGTGCCGGAGTTCGCGCGGGACCACGGGGTGATCGTGCTCGATTATCGCGGCACAGGGTTATCGGGTAAACCACCGATCAGGTACAGCACCGAAATGTTCGCCGAAGACGCTGCGACAGTGCTCGATCATCTCGGGTTGGACGGCGCCGTTGTCTGCGGTCATTCCATGGGTGGCAGAGTTGCGCAGCTTTTGGCGCTCAATCATCCCGATAAAGTGAGCAAATTGATCTTGGCATCGAGCGGTGCGGCGCATCCGGGTGAGAAGGGGATTCCACTGCGCATCGCCAAAGAAATGGTCGAGTGGGGCTATGAAAAATATGTGCGCGAGCACACCATCGTGGTCGGCTGGACGGAAGTATATGCCCGCAATCACATGAACCTGATCGAAAAATACCTGCAAGTCCGGATGGCGAATCTTTGCCCGGTGGAGTTTTATTTCCGGCACGTGTTGGCGCGTCAGGAGCATGATACAAGCGATCGGCTCAACGACATCAAAATCCCCACGCTGATCTTCGTTGGCGACGACGATCATTTTGTCGTCAGCGACATGTCGCACCGCAGCGGCGCCGACATCCTCGCCAAGGGGATTCCAAATGCCAAGCTGATCGTATTGCCCGGCGAGCGCCACAGCTATTTTTATACCGAGCCGGAAAAAGTTCACAGCATCATGCGGAAATTTTTGAGCGAAGAGTGAAAAAGATTTATTTATCACGAAGAGCGCGAAGTTCGCGAAGCTAAGACGAAACAACGAAAGCTCGGTTTCTTTAGGGAGGCAAAATGACTTACGCGGCAAAAGGTCGAACGAAAGACTTTCCGGTGTTCGATTGCGACAGCCACATTTACGAGCCGCCGGACATTTGGGACAAATACATTCCGCAGAAAAACCGCGATTTCGCCAAGACGCATTTTTATCGCGATGCGGACCGCTTGTTCCTGGTCCGCAACGGACGGATCAGTTTTAGGGACCCCGATCAGTGGAAATACCCTGGCGAAACCTGGCATCCGGGGCTGACCAAAAGAACAATCGGCGAGACTCAGCCGGGAACCAGAGAATGGGATGAAAAAATCGGCCGAAACAAAAGCGCGCGGGACCCGCATGCACGGCTCAAAGACATGGATGCCGCCGGCATCGATCAGGTGATGATCTTTCCCTCCACCTTCGTTTATTTGCCTTTGGTGGAGAACGCAGATGCCGCTTACATCTGCGCGCGTGCTTACAACGATTGGGCCTACGATTATTGTAGCGCAGACCAAAAACGCCTCTATCCGGCGGCGGTTTTGCCGTTACAAAGCGTTGACTATGCGATTGAAGAGCTGCGGCGCATCGCAAAGCGCGGCTTCAAATCGGCTCTGGTGCGGCCGATCATTGCCCAGGGAAAGTATCCAACCTTTCCCGAGTTCGATCCCTTGTGGAAAGAATTCGAAGAACTCGGCCTGGTGCTCGGCATGCACACTTTTCCGTCGCGGGGCGAAGCGATGTCGCCGGAGTTGAATGCCCGCATGGGAGCAAACCGAAAACGTTTGTTCGGCGATGAAGATTTGCTGGTCTACTCACCCGGGCAGTTTGTCGCGAACATCATGCAGATCATGGGCTCGAAACAGGCCGGCGATGCAGCGTACGGATTTATCGCCGAAGCGATGACCTGGACCGGCGTGGTGCTCATGACCGGCTGGTTGGAAAAATTTCCTCGTTTGAGAGTCGCGATTCTCGAGTCGAACTCGAGCTGGCTGCCGCTGGTTTTGGAAAAGGCCGAGACGTATCTCGAACTATACAAGCATACCGGCGAGAAGATCGGCGCTCCGCACGAAGAGTTTTACAAGCACTGCTTTATCGCCTTTGAGAGCGACGAGATTGTCACGCTGCGCTTATGGGACATCTATGAAAACATCGCGCTGTGGTCTTCGGACATGCCGCATCTCGATGCATCCGACGTATGGGAAGCGATCGATAACATGAACAAATGGCAGGTGCCACAGAAGGTCCAGGAAAAAATGCTCGGCGGCAATGCCAGAAGGCTCTACGGTATCGAGCCGGAACTCGTGGTCACAAAGGCGCCGGAAAATTACAAGCCACAGATCATGTCGCGATATGCGTAACGATGAAGCGGCATATTATTTAAATGGTTTGTCAAATCAGGAGGGGCGGCAGTGTGCTGCGCCGGTACAATGCCTCGCGGCTCATGCCTTTCGCTTATCTCTTGTAGAGCTGCTTGACGAAACCGGTGGCCTCGACTTCGTTCACTAAGCTCGGGTCCACGAATGCGCGCGGATCCGCGGCCGCGGCCCTGGCATCGCGCGGCGCGAGATCGTCGAGGGCGGTCTTCACGCCTTCAGGAGTCGGTAGCAAATTTTCCGGATAGGCAGCGGTGTAAGCGCGCCAGGCGCGTTCTAGTCCTTCCTGATCGCTGATCTTTAGATATTTTCCCCAAATCGCTTTCGATTCTTCCTTGTGGGTCTTGTTAAAGTGAATCGCCTCGATCATCGCGCGCGCAAATTTTAACAACAGCGGTCGTTTCGCCTTGACGATCGTCTCGCGCGACAAGACGCTATTCCACCAAAACGGGATCTTCAAGGAACCGATATCGAAGAGATCGCGGAAGCCCAGCTGCAGTGCTTGGCGCACGAATGGCTCCGGAATGATGGTGAAGTTAATGACTCCTTTCGAGAGCGCCGCGAAGCGCTCGGGATTTCCGCCAGCGGTAATGATCTTGGCGTCCCTGTCGGGATCGATTCCGAGCCTTCTCAGCGCAAAGCGAAGCCCCAAATCGGATGTGCTGCCGATCCGATTCACGCCGCCAATCTTTCCTTTCAATTGATCAGGAGTCGTGATGTTCTGCGCCGTAATAATGTGATCAACAAAAGTGCGGACAATCCCCAGAATCATCACGGTATCGGCTCCGGCCAGTCTCGAGCTCAAGAGAGTCGCAACAGAAGTTGCCGAGACATCGATCTCTCCCGCGATGAGCGCCTGCGAGACAATCGGACTTGCGCTAATGCTGATAATTTCAGGCTCGACACCGTATTTTTGTAGGATCTTTTTTTCTTGCAGAACCCAGATTGCGGCATTGGCCGGGCTCGCGCCAGCCCACGCGATACGGATTCGTTCTTGCGCGCCGGCGAAACCACCCCATCCCAGGATGAGGAGCGCGAGCAAGAACGCCGGCCGATGTTTTCCCAACAGGGTCAACTCCCTTGAACAGCGGCGCTACTTAAGAATCTCTTTTAGCTTGTTCACTAGCGGTGGGTCGAGTTTCAATAATTCCCGAACGTTTTTCTCCAGCTCCTCGCCGGTGCCGGGGTTGAACTCCAGGTTTGCTTTGGCCGCTTCAGCGAGCAACTCCGGATCTTTCATCGTTTCATTGAACGCCCGGCGTAAAATATCGATCGTTTCCTTGCGTGTTCCCGGCGGTACGAGGTAAGGACGCACAGCCGCGCCGTGCGCTTGGGCTACCGCGGCGATCAGTTTGCGCGCCTCGTCCGTTTTGGCGTAGCTCGCAGCTAATGGAACTTTGGCGATGTCGGCGTGAGCTTTTGGACCGAGCTGCACGATGAGCGAGATTTCGTTGTTCTCCAGCTCTTTACGCCAAGTCGATTTGATTGATTGCCAGGAATTACTCAGCCCGGCAACTTCGCCGCCGTTGACAGCGAGGCGGATAGGCGCTGTTCCCTTATAACCACTAACGAGTTGCAGGGGTACATTTAGAGTAGCTTCGAGAATTTTCGCTGTGTCGTAGGTGCCGTCGCCGGGCGCGATGGCGCCCAATTTTACCGGTGCTTTCGCTGCCAGCCACTGTTCCATTGTCGTCACGCCGCTCGTATTAGCGAGGCTGACGACAAAGTTATCCTGCGCCGGCACGCCGATATAACCGAAGCCCAACGCATCGAAGTCGACGCCCGGCCTGCCGAGGAGTTGCTGAAGAAACTGCCCGCCGACGAAATGGCCAATGGTCAAGCCGTCCGGTTTCGCCACTTTGAACATATAGTTCGCGGACAGCGTGCCGCCGGCGCCGGGCATGTTGTCGACGATGATCGATGGGCTGCCCGGGATATGCTTGCCAAAATGACGCGCGATCAAGCGCGTGTAGGTATCGTAACCTCCGCCCGGGGAGGTGCCAACAATAACGCGGATCGTTTTGCCTTCGTAATACGGCGCAGCGGCGCGCAGATCGTTCGCTGGTCCGATGGATATGGCGAGGATGGAAAAAAGCCCGATTATGCGCGCGGCAACTTTCAAAAAGAAAATCCTTTCTCAGGGACTATTTGATAAGTGGAAGCTCTAGTCTCCGATCCGAGCTGCCCAATGTCAGCCTAACCCGGCATTTCCGCGAGCAACCGGCCGTAGCCTGGAATCTTATTATGAAGTCCCAGGCGCAACTGTGTTTCCCATGCGCGCGCCGGGCCGGCATGGACTACCGTCAGACCAGTTTCCTTCTCCAATCGGTCGACGATTGCGACGGTCTTCCAGGCAGAGCCGAGCATATAAATACCGTCAGTGTTTGTGTGCTTGGCGGCGATCCGCTTCATAAAGACGAGGATTTCTTCGGGCGGTACGCTTGGGACGGCGGCAAAAGGCGCATCGATTCCCTCCATGGCCAAAACTTGGAATCCAGCATCGGCGAAATAGCGCGCGAAAATGTTGTTCATCTTTTCCGGAAAATAAGTGGCGCCGACGAATTTTTTGATGCCGAGGGTACGGAGCGCGTGCACGTGATTCTGGCCCGAGGTGAACATCTGCACGCCGTATTTCTTTTCCCAGCTGCCGATCAGCTCCTGTTCTTTTTGATAGCCGAGCAGCATGAACGGCGGGGCACCGCTGGGCCGAACGAGATCAGCGCCCATTTTGGCGAACTCCGCTGCTTTGGCTTCGTATCCGGGCATCGAAGTGCTGAACTCGTCCTCGGTGCCGCGAGTGAAGTTCATTGTTGAATATAAAAATTTAATCTTGGCTGGAATCAATGTGTCGAGATCGAGCTCCTGTCCGGTCTCCGGCCGGTTGGTCGGTCGCACTGTGCCAACCAGATATTCCTTCTCTGCTTCGGCCATAGTCCTGCCTCCTCGTTTCGGCGAAAATGAAGTGATCGGATCTAATCACTTGTGCAGAGCAAGCGTCAAGCGCGGGCGGTGATAGGTGATATAACGAAGACTGTGTAAATTCGGATTGAGGAGAGAGGACAGGAGAAAAAATGGCCTTCACATTTGGCCGAGAAAAGATGAGCGGGAGATCGATAAGGGTCAGGCCAAGATCA
>Ga0070670_100001082_pt1 | contig 21598 bp, 20 predicted proteins | sample KBSS63metaG_FD_64665 | JGI IMG/M metagenome (GOLD analysis project Ga0070670, IMG submission 64665) | Switchgrass rhizosphere microbial communities from Kellogg Biological Station, Michigan, USA - KBS S6-3 metaG | ecosystem: Host-associated > Plants > Roots > Rhizosphere > Soil ... | reverse complement strand
GCCGCACAGTCTTAGATCGTCCAATTGCATATCTATTATGCTCTATTCTCAAAATTAGATGCTTTTTTTAGGGCCAGCGGCGGCCTATTTGGAGTTGAATCGCAGGTTCTACATCAACGAGAAATCAATGAGTTGCATGGGCTGCGACGAATTGCTACGAATTGCTACGAACGCCACGCCAATCAAGGCGTTCCCGCGCTTTACTGCACAACCATCGCATTTGGTCGGGGTTGGTAGTAGGCACAAAAGTGGGCACACTCTAAAGACGTTTCTGTGGCAGTATAGACGTTGAAAGGTGCTCCCCCGAATGACCTCGAGCCGACGGGTAATTCTTTTGACTTTAGGGATGGGATATTTTGGTTTCCTCTGCGCTGGGTTAGGCAGCTTGGCGCTAATGCCCCTCACAGTTTCCGGAGCTTTGCTGGGAGCCGTCGGCGGCGTTCTTCTCGCCGTCATGTTTGAGCCTCGCGCAAAGCGCCGTCTGTTGACTGTCGGTGTAAGTGGTTCGCCCGCGTTATACTCCCGCCGCTAATACAGGAGGCCAGTCATGTGCTGGAGCCAGGGTTGCGCTTTCCTCCGAAAAAGCCGGTAACCAGCGTCCACGTTCCAATGACTTTGCCCAAGGCGGCCTTAAGGCCGGAAGTCTATCGCTGCTCCCGCGGCTTTCCGGTCATTCCGCTAAACCAGAGAACTGCAACCGCCATTGCAATCCCGAGAACTGTGCGAAGAGTTCCTTCGGCGTTAAATTCCAGTACACGGGGAAATGCACCATTACTGGCTTGCCTGAGAAGAAACATGCGTACCAGAGGAATTTGTTAAATGGAAACAGATAAGGCCATCTACGTATTCAAGCACTACGGCCATCTAATGACCGAGCGGGAGCGGATGGCGAATCGGCATCTGATCGGAACCGCAAAAGCGACAAGTGGCCGGAGCGATGTGGCCGCGCAAAGGGAAGTGATCCACAGAGCGCCGAAGATTTCACGTCTGCCCGGGGAACGCATCCGGGACCGTGTGCTCAATCATGCGGAGGAAGAAGCGTATTTGGCAGCCTGTGACCCACTCCTCGGGGAAGTGGCAACTGTGCTGGTCGATACCGGAATGAGGCCTGAGGAATTGTTTCGGGCGCGTTGGGAAAACGTTCGTTTCACGCCCGCGGAAAACGCCCGCTTCGGATATATCTTCAATCCTTACGGGAAAACGAAGTACGCCCGCCGCAATGTTCCCATGACCGCCCGTGTGTCGGCGCTGCTTGAAATGCGGCACGCGGAGCAGGGAAGCCCGGTCGAAGGTTGGGTGTTTCCGGCAGAGACAAAGACTGGTCGAGTCGAGAGTCTCAAAACGCAACACGCCCGCGCATTGAGGGCGTCCAGGGTAAAGCACTTCGTTCTTTACTCACTGAGGCACACGTTACTAACGAGGCTCGGGGAAGCGGGAGCGGACGCATACGCCATCCAGACGGTGGCAGGTCACTCCTCGATTCTGATCTCCCAGCGGTACGTGCATCCGTCTCCAGAGCGGATTGAAAGCGCATTCGCGGACCTTGAGAACTACAACACGCGCAAGCGGCGGCAATTGGACGATAGGAGGAACATTCAGTGAGACGGAAAAAATTTCTACGTGGAAAATGCCTACTACATTTTCTACTACAAGGACTGAGCGAGGGAATCCCGGTTGGCGGGTAAGGTGTAGAAAAATATGGTGCGCCCTGAGAGATTCGAACTCCCAGACCTTCTGGTTCGTAGCCAGTTCCCGGCAGCGGGTACAGGAAGATAGGCGTCGATATGTGTGAATAGTTTCAGCGAGATACGTAAACACTCTATTCGCGTAAACTCACGCCATTTCGCGAATACCTACTACATTTTCTACTACATCGACTGGACCACGTTACAAATCCAAAACGCACCGCATGAGCGCGAACACGGACCCGCATCGCTTTTTGTGCGGGTTCTTTTAGAGGCGTTTTGGGTGTCACTTTGGGCCGATTGTTGGGGCAGAATCTTGTTATAAAAAATTTCGCAGCATCTCGGTCAGAGCGGGGATGAACGGGCCGACGACTGTCATGTGGTCTGACGCTGCGGACATGAACTTCAAGTACTTCTCTTTGAATGAAGAGTCCTTCGCCGCCCCTTCCAAGTCGTTGATGCTGTCGATGAGCGCGATCTGCTGGGGACCCGAAGCGACTTCAGCTTGGACCTTCTTCCGGAGGTCAGAGAAGACCTGCTCTTTGCTAACAACGATATTCACAGATTCATCGTGACTGTTGATGTTCCAGCGGTTGTTGTCACCCTCGACGTGATAAATCGTAACGTTCTGAGCACCGTTATTCTTTTTCAAGCTCAACCTCCGGCGATCGATCTCCGTCGCGATCCAAGCGTAGGAAATTTTAGTGTTGCTTCGTACCATCTGCCTGTACTGTGAATCGCTCAGATTCGGCGGAAAGTTCGGGGTGCGGTCGACATGTATCCGAGTGAACAACCGTTCCAAGTGCGCATGAGTCGCTTCAATGATGCTATTTCCGAGGGAATCATCGATCGGAACGCCATACAACTCATAGCCCTCAAGTATCGTGTTGAAGAAGGCCTCGACCCGAGCTTTGATCAGCTCTCCTTCTAATCGCGCCTTCTCGCTTATCACGGTTCCTGATGGAAGGGCACCAAACCCACGTGCGGCGTGATTGTTCTGCAGCTCGACAACTTTCGAGCGATAATCTTCTGCCAGTTTCTCGCACTCGGTGGTGTACGCCAGCGTGCTGTGCTTTTCGGCCTTTGCTCTATTCGCTTCCGTGCCCATCTGATTTGATGAGCTTAGCGGCTTTGTGAGCGGTGTCAATGTTACTTAAGCTTCGACCTCGGACAGTACTCACGCCGTCGCTTTCTGAGTTCTGAAACCCGAGCCACGAGTTGGGCGCTTAGAACCAGAAAATCGCCGCCCCTGAGAGGCGTAGTTGGTGTAATCGCCTGTTAACAACAATGTAATTCTCGAATCTCCAGAAGAACAGAGCCTCGTGTCGGGGGAACAATCGGGAAGGGGTTTAAAATGGCGATCTACGGGAGGCTCTATGTTGCTACGCCTTCTTCTCTCCGGCTGTCTGTTGTTTCTATTGCCCGCAGCCGTTGAGCAGGAATCAGGGACCGTAAAATCGCGCGGCGTGCCTGAGACGTGTCCGGCTTCCAAGCCGTCAGACACGCCGTTCATGCCGCCATCGCCTTATCCTACAAAGGCATCTGTTGGTAGTTTTTGGTTTGGAACGGACAGGTTGTGGACCATACTTCGGAGCGACGCACGATGGCCGCAGGATGTCAAGACTTTCTGGTGGCGGCAAGAATGGGGACGCTACGATTGGGGAGTCCATGGGTCGATACCAAGAGACAACAGCTCGAAGTTGAGAGTGTCTGCGCGACGGCTAGATGCTCCAGCTCCGTCCCCCGTTATTTCGAGGGCCAAAGGCGGATACAGAGAACAGGATTTGAAGGCATTCTTGGTCGGAGGCATCAAGTTTTCGACGCCGGGATGTTGGTCCGTCACGGGTCGTTATGACGATGACGAACTGACCTTCGTTGTGTGGGTAGCGAAATAGGCGTGCGTCATTTATCGCATATAGAAAACGCTCAGAACCATGAAGGCCAGCCCTGTTCGTTCGGAGTAGTTGGTGTAATCGCCTCATTACAACACTTATCCACTGATCCAGGTCCGAGTAGAACCGCTTAGGAATCTGTCAGGGAGGCGACAGCGGGAACGGTTGACCTTTGGGACGGAGGGGTGGATCTTATTCGAGCCAATGGGGATCGCGATTCCTTTCGCAAGTTGAGGTCGTTCTCGCCGTCCTGTGGACTGTTTTCGTTTGAAACACACTAATACAGCTACGCCAAGGCTCTGGTTGTCAGGTCTCGTTTTCTTGGCAACGCTCGCCTCGTGGTCGCAGGTAACTCCGTCCACCGCTGAAATCAAATCCCCCGATCTAAACCTGATCCTGCAAGGCTTAGAGGACATTCAGCACCAGGACCCCTCTCAATCTCGGCCATATGAGTTGACGCGAGAATACAAAGTGTTTCATGGCCTTAATAAGCAACCTACCGCTGAGATCATGGCGCAGATCAATTTCCTTCCTCCCGACACGAAGACATACAAGATTATTCAGGCGAGAGGTCAATCACGGGGAGAAAAGATGGTTCGTGAACTTCTAGACCGCGAAACCGAGTCGGCGAAGAAGGGCCCGAGTAGCCAGATCAATCGGACGAACTATGACTTCGTTCTTCTGCGACAAGAGAACTTCGGCGACGTTCCTGAGTACGTTTTGGGGACCCTCCCCAAGAGGAAGGATGAAAGCCTTCTGCGCGGGCAGATCTGGGTCGATGCGAACACTTTCCGTATCCGCCGAATTGAAGGAGTGCCTGCCAAGAGCCCCTCCTTTTGGCTCAAGAACATTCATATCACTCTGCAATTTGCGCAAGTGGGCGGCATGTGGGTCCCGGTTACCTTCGACGCTGTCGCGACAGTCCGCTTCTTCGGGGAGTACAGACTTGCTGGCCTCAATATCCGATCCTCCGAGTCCCTTTCCACTGCGCCGAAATAGCCATGCGATAACCAACGATGGTCGACTACGCCCGGAACCCAGTGCCAGCCCGTGTAGTCCGTGGAGCGTCGAAAACATCGCCATTCCACCAACTAACTACCCCAGAATGGCCCGGAAACGGTGCGCCCGTTTTGGGTCGGAAGGAGTGACTTGCTAACGTGAGAGTTTTCCGTAAATGGTCGCTTTGCCATCAACCGCGTTGGCAACGTAGCGACCTCCGCTCAGGAACTGCATTACCTTTTTGCCTTCGCGGGCCTGTTGCGCCCATCGTGATTTCGTTTCAGGGTTTTGTTCTAATCCTCGGAGTTCTACTCCGTCGAATTCAAAGTCAACCTGCCTCAGACGATTGCGAGAGGTTCGCTTGATTGGGTACGTCTTTCGTTCCAACTCCACCGATTTCGCATCTTCCACGAGGGCTTGCTTCCAAACACTCAGCAAAGCATCGCTAAGTTTCATGCAACGACTTCCTGGCCAGCGGCGAATCAATCCGCGAACAATCGCTACTGCGCGAAGCGCTAACAGCGTTGGGTGCCTTCTCCCCGCGTCGATCTTGCTCATCGAGGCTTCTCGAAGCGTCACGGTCGATGGGCTTAAGGTCTACTCACCCGTCACCGGAGTTTCGGGTATTGGTGTCGGCCAAGGCAGTACTGACATCCGACTGCGCAACCTGACGGTCGAAGGGGGAGTGATAGGTATCATCATCTTCGCGAGAAGCCAAGTATCGCTCGCTCGCGTTCTCGGGCGAGACCCGGGACACACGCCTCTTGGCGTCTATGGCATGTCAGACGTGCACGTCGAGGACTGCCTTTTCGAGCATTCGACAGGGGAGCCATGGCACGCTGGTATAGAAGTGGCATCAGCCAACCTCACCATACACGGAACCACCATTCGCAACATGCAAATCGGAATGAACGTAAGAAACGGTGGGGGTTAACTCGAACGTTACGGGGTGGCCCTCCGTTTTTCTGGTGCAAGTAGCTCACCCCCTAAATGAATGTTCATCATGGCCCTAGACTGCCAGAGAGTCATTCACCACTCGGACTGTTAAAACAATACGGTGCACGGGGATAGCACTTCCGTTGGAGAAGGCCGTAAACAATTACGAGGGGAGAATGAGGAATCTTTCGGGGACGCTACCTCGACACGGTAGTCGTCGGGAACCGTTTGGCAAGTTCCGGCGCTACGTCCAGGACGGGGCAGTCAACAAATGCGGGCGCGCCCCATTGACTGTCCCTAGGATACAGCGCGAACAGGTCCAAAAGCATGTTGAGCGTTCAACCAGTAGCCGACTGTCCCGTTTCAAACGAGACCAGATTAGATTCCACAGCGACCAGACCGCCCGCATAAGTCAGAAGAAATCCACCTACGCTCCGCCGCGCGAGCTTGCGCCGCGCCGAGCATCGTAACTGTCGGTCGGGCTGCAGGCTTGTTCCTTGATGTCCGCGATCGTAACCCGGCGCAGCGCATCCTCAACGATTTGGCTGACCATGTGCAATTGGTGGTAGCCGGTAGGGATTCCAAGTGCCGCCAGTGTTTTCCGTGAATGGCTTCGCCCGGCGCTTCTTCGGTCGCCTTGATCACGTCGAGCACGGAAATCTGGTCGGGGTCACGTACCAGTGTGTACCCGCCCTTGATTCCGTGATGCGAGAGTAGCAGGCCAGCCCTGGCGAGTCCCTGCAGGATCTTGGCCAGCGCTTCATGAGGGAATCCATAAGAGTTCGCTAGATCTTTGGCGCTGAACGAGTTCTGGCGTGGCTGCTCCGCCAAGTGCTTCACGGCAATCAGCCCGTACCATGCTTTCCTGGTCAGTAACATGACCCAATCGCCTTTGGGCTGGGGCATTTCGAATCTATGCCCGGACTGGCAGTGGATGCCACTAGGATTTTACCTTTTTCACTTGCAAAGCCTCAGGCAAGCCTTGAAAGGTAAGCAATCCAGGGCTATAATTAACTGGACTAAAACAGTACTATTTAACGCGCCGCCCAAACAGATGCGGCAGGAGCGTTGGAAGAGGACCGGAAGAGTGATCCGACTAGGCAAATTGACGGACTACGGGTTGGTCCTGATGACTCACATTGCGCAGAACCACGATCGGTTGCTGCACACGGCGCGCGACTTGGCTGTAGAGTCGCGGCTGCCCCTGCCCACGGTGAGCAAGTTGCTGAAGGAGCTTCTGCAGGGTGGGCTACTGGTTTCGCACCGTGGTATCAAGGGTGGGTACAGTCTGGCCAGGAAGCCGCGAGAGATCTCGGTGGCTGAAATCATCGCTGTACTCGAGGGTCCCATCGCACTCACCGAGTGCAGCACCGATGTTGCCGGGGTATGTGATCTCGAGCCTTGTTGCCCCATCAAGGACAATCAGCGGATCATCAGCCAGGTCATACGCGGCGCACTGGAGAACGTGATGCTTTCCGATCTCAGTCAACCCTTACACCTGACCACCATCAGGAATGCGCGTGGAAACCTAGTGCCCACGATTGGTTTTGTATCCGGGAGAATGCAATGAGCACGAACCTAGACACGATTCGGGACTTGGCGGAGCGGGAATACAAGTGGGGCTTCGTCACTTCTGTCGAGGAAGAGAGAGTCCCAAAGGGACTCAACGAAGAGATTATTCGTGTGATCTCGGCCAAGAAAAATGAGCCGGAGTTCATGCTCCAGTGGAGGCTCAGGGCTTATCGCCACTGGGCGTCGCTGGAGAAGGCCGAAGCCGAACCAAAGTGGGCCAATGTGAAGTACGGGCCGATCGACTACCAGGAAATCGTTTATTACTCCGCGCCCAAACAGAAGCCCGGCCTCACGAGCCTGGAGGAAATGGATCCAGAGATCCTGCGCACCTACGAAAAACTAGGCATTCCGATCGAGGAGCAGAAGCACCTGGCAGGCGTGGCGGTGGATGCGGTGTTCGACAGCGTCTCCGTGGCTACGACCTTCAAAGAGAAACTTGCCGAGCTGGGAATTGTTTTCTGCTCCTTCTCGGAAGCTGTCCAAAAGCATCCGAACCTGGTGCAGAAGTACTTGGGCTCAGTAGTGCCTTATAGCGACAACTTCTTCGCCACCCTGAACGCGGCCGTGTTCACGGACGGGTCATTCGTCTATGTGCCAAAGGGGGTTCGCTGCCCGATGGAACTTTCCACCTACTTCCGCATAAACGCGGCGAACACGGGCCAGTTCGAACGCACGTTGATCGTGGCCGACGAGGGCTCTTACGTCAGTTACCTCGAGGGTTGCACTGCACCCATCCGCGACGAAAACCAATTGCATGCCGCGGTGGTCGAGTTGATAGCGCTCGACAACGCGCAGATCAAGTACTCGACGGTCCAGAACTGGTACCCAGGCGACAAAGAAGGCAAAGGCGGGATCTACAACTTCGTGACGAAGCGAGGCAAGTGCCTGGGCGTGAACTCGAAGATTTCCTGGACACAAGTGGAGACCGGCTCAGCCATAACTTGGAAGTATCCGAGCTGCATCCTGCAGGGTGAGAACTCGGTGGGTGAGTTCTACTCGGTTGCCCTCACCAATAACTACCAGCAGGCCGACACCGGCACCAAGATGATCCACATCGGCAAGAACACGCGCAGCACCATCGTCGCCAAGGGTATTTCTGCTGGCCACGGGCAGAACACCTATCGCGGCCAGGTGAAAATCATGAAGAGTGCCACGGGAGCACGCAACTACACACAGTGCGACTCGCTCTTGATCGGAGACAAGTGTGGTGCCCACACCTTCCCTTACATCGAGGTGAGGAACTCCACCGCCCGCATGGAACACGAGGCTTCCACCTCGAAGATCGGCGAGGATCAGCTCTTCTACCTGCGTCAGCGCGGGCTAACGGCGGAAGATGCTGTTTCCATGATCGTGAATGGCTTCTGCAAGCGGGTATTCCGCGAGCTGCCTATGGAGTTCGCGGTGGAGGCGCAGAAACTGTTAAGCGTGAGCCTGGAAGGCAGCGTCGGATAAGGCTGAGATTATGCAGGTAGCAGCGACGCAGCCAATGAGAGGAACGGGAATGAGCTTGCTGGAAATCAAGAATCTGCACGTCAGCGTGGACAAGCACGAAATCCTCAAGGGCATTAACCTGCGAGTGAATGCCGGTGAGGTGCACTCCATCATGGGACCGAACGGCTCGGGCAAGAGCACGCTGGCCCAGGCGCTGGCGCGCCGCGAGACCTACACGGTCACCAAGGGCGAGGTGTCTTACAACGGCAAGGATCTGCTTGCTATGAAACCGGAGGAGGCCGCTTGTGACGGGATATTCATGGCCTTCCAATACCCGGTAGAGATTCCCGGCATCAGCAACGCTTACTTCCTCCGGTCGGCGCTCAATTCTACCCGCAAGCACCGTGGGCTGGATGAGATTGATGCCATGGATTTCCTGCCCATGTTCCGGGAGAAGCTGAAGCTGCTGGACATGGACGAGAAGCTGATGAATCGCTCTGTGAACGAAGGCTTCTCCGGTGGCGAGAAGAAGCGCAACGAGATTCTGCAGATGGCGGTGCTGGAGCCGAAGCTCGCCATCCTGGACGAGACCGATTCCGGTCTGGACATTGACGCGCTGAGGATCGTGGCCCAGGGCGTCGATGCCATGCGCAACCCAGAGCGTGCCATCCTCGTGGTAACTCACTACCAGCGCCTGTTGAACTACATCGTTCCTGACTTCGTCCACGTGCTGGTGGATGGACGCATCGTGCGTTCGGGTGGCCCCGAACTGGCTCTGGAACTGGAAGAGAAAGGCTATGGCGCGATGGAAGCCGAGGCTGGGCATGCTAACCCCGCCTAATGAGAACGAGGAAAGAACAACGTGATCACAGCAACTCAGCAGTTGGAATGTTACCTGGAAAGCTTCAGCGAGTTCGAGAAGCTTGCCGCCGGCCATGCCCTGCCATGGTTGCGGAAGCTGCGCCAGGATGCGTTTGCCCGTTTTTGCGAAGTCGGATTCCCAACTACTCACGACGAAGACTGGCGGTTCACTAACGTCTCTGCTATCGCGCAGACTGCTTTTCGGCTCACCCGCAACCGCCGCGTCCGGCTGTCCCAACAGGAACTGGAGCCGAACCGGTTTACCGGCGTTGCCTGTCAACTGGTGTTCGTGAACGCGCGCTTTGCGCGCGAGTTGTCTTCGCTGGGCAACCTGCCCGAGGGGGTGAAGGTCAGCAGTCTTGCCGAGGAGATTTCCAGCAATCCCGGAGCGATTGAACCACACCTCGGCCGCTACCTTGATATCCGCCGCGATGCCTTCTGTGCACTGAATACCGCTTTCGTGGAAGACGGAGCGTATGTACACATCCCCAGAGGCACGCTGGTGGAAGAGCCCATCTACCTGTTGTTCGTCTCGACCGGGGACGACGCCCCTTCAATGAGCCATCCGCGCAACCTCATTGTGGCGGAGGAAAACAGCCAGGCCACGTTCGTCGAGGACTATGTGTCGCTCGACGGCGGCGAGGTGTTCTGCAACACGGTCACGGAACTGGTCGCCGGCGACCACACTGTGGTTTCGCACTACATGATCGAGCGTGAGCACAAGCAGGCCTTCAACATCTCCACGCTGCGTATCCAGCAGGGGAGAAGCACCAACGTCGTGTCGCACTCAGTGCTGCTGGGCGGGGCGCTGGTGCGCAACAACGTACACCCGCTGCTGGCAGGCGAAGGGGGAGAGTGTCTGATTAACGGTCTCTTCATCGGCAATGGCCGCCAGCACCTGGACAACTACATGCTGGTGGAACATGCCAGCCCGCGTTGCGGCAGCCGGCAATTCTACAACGGGATCCTCGATGGCCACGCACACGGCGTCTTTCACGGCCGGATCATCGTGCACAAGGACGCGCAGAAAACCGACGCCAAGCAGACCAACCGCAACCTGCTGCTATCTGATGACGCGCAAATCGACACCAAGCCGCAACTGGAGATCTATGCCGACGACGTGAAGTGTACGCACGGGGCCACCATCGGCCAGATCGAGGGGGACGCCCTGTTCTACCTGCGCTCTCGCGGCATCGACGAGGTGTCTGCGCGCAAGCTCTTGCTCTTCGCCTTTGCCAGCGAGTGCCTCGACCGCATGGAGCAGGGACGCGTCCGGAAGCACGTGGAAGGGCTGATCAACCGCTGCCTGTTCCAGATGGCCAACTCTGCGCCTGGTGCGTCGACAGGAAACCGCCGCGAGGACACCGGAAGGCACTGGGAGGAAATCGGATGACCACTGCCGCCAATAGATTGCCCAGAGAGTTCCGTTCACCGCAGTTGCGCGCCGCCGGTGTGGAGTTTGACGTGGATAAGGTCCGCAGTGACTTTCCCATACTCCGGCAGAGGATTCGCGGCAGGACGCTGGTCTACCTGGACAATGCAGCCACGTCCCAGAAGCCGCAGGTGGTCATCGATGCCGTCGGCCGTTACTACGAGCGAGATAACGCCAACATCCATCGTGGCGTGCATTTCCTTTCCGAGCATGCGACGGAAGAGTTCGAAGGGGCGCGCAGGAAGGTGCAATCGTTCCTCAACGCTGCCGATGCGAGCGAGATCATCTTTGTTCGCGGCGCCACGGAAGCCATTAACCTCGTGGCGCAGACTTACTGCCGCACGAATGTTCACGCCGGCGACGAAGTGCTCATCACCGCCATGGAGCATCACTCCAACATCGTGCCCTGGCAGATCCTGTGCGAAGAGAAGGGCGCAAGGCTGCGCGTTGCGCCAATCAGCGACAGCGGCGAGTTGCTGCTCGAGGACTTTGATCATCTGCTGGGACCGCGAACCAAAATCGTCGCCGTAACGCACGTCTCAAACGCGCTCGGCACGATCAATCCTGTCGAGCGGATTATCGAAAGGGCACATCAGCGAAACATCGCAGTACTGGTCGATGGAGCCCAGGCCGTGCCTCATCTCAGAGTGGACGTCCAGGCTCTGGATTGCGACTTCTACGTTTTCTCTGGTCACAAGGTGTATGGTCCGACCGGCATCGGCGTTCTGTATGGCAAATCTGCTCTGTTGGATGCCATGCCTCCTTACCAGGGCGGCGGCGACATGATCAGTTCCGTGACCTTCGAGCAGACGATCTACAACAAGCTGCCTTACAAATTTGAAGCAGGCACGCCCCATGTGGCGGGTGCCATCGGCCTGGGCACAGGCATCGAGTATGTGAACGGCCTCGGGATGGACAACATCGCTGTGCATGAGCACGAGTTGCTGGCCTATGCCACTGAAATCGTTTCAGGAATCCCCGGCATTCGTCTGATCGGCACCGCAAAAGAAAAGGCTGGCGTGCTCTCGTTCCTGCTGGACAGCATCCACCCGCACGATATCGGGACCATCCTCGACCAGGAGGGAATTGCCATCCGAACAGGGCATCATTGCGCCCAGCCTGTGATGCAGCGTTTCGGCATCGCGGCCACGGCGCGCGCTTCCTTCGCTCTCTACAACACGAGGGAAGAAGTGGATATCCTCGTCAAGGGCATCCAGAAGGTGCGGGAGGTATTTGCCTAATGCCCGATCTGCGCGAGCTCTACCAGGAAGTCATCCTGGAGCATAACAAAGCGCCTCGTAACTATCGCGAGCTTGCAACGGCAAACCACCAGGCGAAAGGATATAACCCGCTCTGTGGTGACCACTTCACCGTTTACTTGGATCTGGAGGGCGACTCGATTCGCGACATCAGCTTCCAGGGCTCGGGATGCGCGATTTCCAAGGCTTCAGCGTCCCTGATGACTCAAAGCCTGAAGGGCAAGACCAGGGCGGAGGCTGGAAAACTCTTCGACCAGTTCCACAAGCTGGTAACGGGCCGGTCGCCGGCGAACGGGAACAAGGCAGAACTGGGTAAGCTGGCCGTTTTTTCCGGCGTCTCCGAGTTCCCTGTGCGGGTCAAGTGCGCCACACTGGCCTGGCACACATTGCACGCTGCGTTAGACGGGAAACGAGAAACCGTGTCGACGGAGTAGCACGTGACACGGAGAAGATGGAAGAGCAGCTACGAGGTGAGTTCTATATGGGTGCGAGTGAACCGATCACGCTGAGTCGGGCTTGTGAAGTCATCGAGATCCCAAGCGGGATTCGCAGTACCCTCCCGGCCGGTGCCGTCGTAAGGATCGTGCAATCCTTGGGCAGTGGCTACACGGTGACTACCGATCGCGGCTACATGTACCGTGTTGACGCCAAAGATACAGATGCTCTGGGACTCTCCAACGCGCCGACGGCACAAGCGCCTGCAGTTCACGAAGGGGCCTTCAGCGAGCAGATGGTCTGGGATCAGTTGAAGACCGTGTACGATCCGGAGATTCCGGTCAATATTGTGGATCTGGGTCTGGTTTACTCGTGCGTGATTGCGCCCCTGGAGCAAGACGGGAACAGGATTCATATCAAAATGTCCATGACGGCTCCCGGTTGCGGGATGGGCAACGTGCTCAAGGCCGACGTGGAGAGCAAGCTCTCGCGGTTGCCCGGTGTCAAGGAAGTTTATGTTGAAGTCGTGTTCGATCCGCCATGGCATCCAGGCCTCATGTCGGACGCGGCCAAGCTCCAGCTTGGCTTCGACCTGGACTACGGCACAACACAAGCTGCGCCGTCGATGTATGGAGAAAGAAAGTAATCGTCCACGCTTGGCCGAGAAGGCTCTGGATCTTTGCGGAGGGTGGAAACATTCGTGCGCACCGTCCCCCAGTCCATGGTGTTGCGGTTTGCGCCCGCCTAGGCTGCTGGGCGTTGTGGCCTAGGTCGAGCGTAATTCACGTCCAGGGTGCGGTGTCTTAGAATGCTGCCATTCAGAGCTTTGATTGCTTTCTCCGCCTCATCGTTGTTTGTCATCTCTACGAATGCAAACCCGCGCGGCAGCCCGGTGTCGCGATCCAAGACGATATGGACCTGCACGACCTGTCCGTAGACTGCGAACAGCCGCCGAAGCTCCTCGAGCGTTACCTCAGAATCCAGGTTTCCAACAAAGAGGCTCTTCACGACGTTTCCCCCTATCGGTAACTGTTTGATTGTGGTCTGTTCTCGGGCATTTGGGCAAGAGCACGAAGTTGAGCAGCGAGCCCGTTTTTCTCCGCCCTAAGTACAAACACCTCACAGCCATTCTGCAAACGTCCTCTCTTTTCCCTGATCCGAACCGAACCTTGAGCTGCCTAACAACAGCTAGCCCTCACTACAGGTGAGCCACACGGCTCACTTCTCTTCTTTCGCAAACGTATCATTGGCAATGCTGATAGCGCGCGGGGCATGCATTCCGCTCTACTTGGATCGCGAAGGCAGCACTACTTTGGAGCCTCCTTGCCAGCGGACGAGCAGCACGCGGTGTCCCGTTTGTATTCCGGTTCGGGAGTCGATGCGAAACCGGCCGTAAAACGTATTGCAATCCAGGTCAGACGCTGTGCCTCGAAGCTTCTCGTCATCTAAGGAAGCGGCCAGCCGAATGCATTCTGTCAAAACCAATCCGGTAGCAAAACTTCCGGCTGCAATGTAGTCGGGTGCATGGCCGAACTGCCTTTGGAAACTATCCAGAAACCAATCTGAAGTCGGCCCCGCAGTGTTCGGGAGGATCACTCCAGGCTCCCACTGGCTCGGCCCCAGGACTCCCTCCGCTATCTGCTCAAGTTCAGCAGAAAAAGCACGGACGCCCGCAGCAACGGCCGCCACCGCACGTACGGTACTGGGCCAACGATGGCGTGTTCGCATGAGGCCCAGCTCGTCTTGAAAGGTTACCGCTAGAACAACAACTTCCGGATCGATGTCGAACAGGGTCCGAAGAATGGTGTCATAGTTCTCAAGGAAAGAATTGATTGGGACAGGCTCGACCGACTGGCCGGCCGCAACAAGGGCCGACTCCACGATCCCGCGAGCAACGTGCCATCCGAAGGTTCCGCCGGCTGAATACAAGACACAAATTCGACGGAGTGCGGGGTGCTTTTCCGCCAGCCAGTGCGGAAGTGCTCGCAGGTAGTCACTTGCCGGGCTGGCGATGCCCACCAAATAGCGCCCACCATTGCTGAAGATCTCATCGGAGGAGCCGCCATAGTTCCATAGCACCTTCTTGTATTCTTCCGCAATCTCCACTACGGCCATTGTCAAACTGCTGGAATACGGCCCTAAGAGTATGTCAATCTTGTCCTCTCGTAGAAGTTGGAATACGTTCTTCCGGGCAAAGCTGATCTGACTGCGATCGTCATGCCAGATCAGCCGGACGGACCTTTTCTCCCCGTTCCGAATGGCAATGCCGCCTTGAGCGTTGATGTACGACTGCCAGAGGCGAATGCCTTGGAGCGCCTGTTGGCCTTGGGGGCGGAACCTGCCGGTCATGGAAATGGACAGGCCGACCGCAAGTTCTGACATATTGCACATATCCTAACGCGCGGCTACCTGTGCGTGTAGGTGATACAGCATCCAGTAGGCGACAACGCTAGTAACAGAGGCGTAGAACCAGAGAAGGAGAGAAGAGTTTCCAACAAGCGATTTTCTTGTGACGCCCGAATCATCCGCGCTAGGTCCGGTATAGCGTTCGTCAATGTTAACGGCATGATGACCACCGCGAGAATTGTGTGCGAACCCCCGCAGGGCCAGGTAGAGATCCGCACCGGGACTCGTTCAGGGGAACGGTGGTGAGTGTGGTTCCAGATATAGCAGACGAGAAAAAGCCACGAGGTCGCAAACAGAGAATCATGTGTCACCAGTGAACAGCGTCAGCGAGGCCGTGGCCGCCCGATGATGCTCGGTCGCAGAAGGTCGTGAGGGCTTTTGGCGGAGCTGTCTTCAGAGACTCCATTCAGCATTTCCAATTTCGCTTTTGTTGTCCGCAAAGTCGTCCTCGAACTGCTCAGTCGTCCTACAAGCGTCGCCGCCTTGCCATCCAAAAAGCGGCCAAGGTCATAGGAAAGCTGGCAAGAGAAGGAAAACTACACTATGCGCCCTCTGGATCTGTCCCGAAAAGAAATCTGTGACAGGGGCTTAGATCGATACCGAAGGACGCAGAATCGAGAACAAACTGGAATGCGCATGCGGCACGAACGGATGGACAGTAATCTGTCCTTGATACTCGCGAGCCCATCGTCCCGGAACCCTTGTTCCACACGATGGGCAACAGCCACTCGAAGTCACATCGTAGCCTGTGATCAGGTAACCGTACCGTTGAACCAGCAGTTGCCGGCATCCTGCACAACGTGTGTTCTCCAAGTCCCCAACCTCGCCGGGCAGATTCCCGGCATAGACGTGGCGCAAGCCTGATTTCCTGCCGATCTCCCCTGCGCGCATCAGGATCTCTGCACTGGTGTTGTCTGGGTTGATCATTTTGTAGTCTTTGTGAAACGCGGTGGCGTGCCAGGGAATGTCCGTAGACACGCTTGCTATGAATTCTGTTAGCCGCTGCAGTTCGTCATCCGAGTCATTGAATCCGGGGATCACAAGCGTGACAATTTCCAGCCACACGTCCATTTCATGCAAGCGGCGAATCGTGTCCAAGATGGGTTGCAACCGCCCGCCGAGTTGGTGATAGTGGCGGTCATCAAAGCTCTTCAGGTCAACTTTGTAGAGGTCAACCCAGGGTCGTAGGTATTCCAGAACCTGCGGGGTGCCGTTGCCGTTGGAGACAAAAGCCGTCAACAATCCTGCGGCGCGGGCTTCTTTGAAAACTGCCACCGCCCATTCGCTGGTTATCAACGGCTCGTTGTACGTGCTCACCAAGACCTTGGCGCCTTGATGAAGAGCTTGCTGCACCAGTCGCTCGGGGGTCGCTCGCAACGGGGAACCAACCGCGGTCGGGTCACGGAGCGCTTGGGACGTCACCCAATTCTGGCAATAGGAACAGTGCAGGTCACAGCCCAGCATTCCGAAGCTGTAGGCCAATGCGCCGGGATATGCGTGGAAGAACGGCTTTTTTTCAATAGGGTCGCACTGGACTACACCGGCATAGCCCCAGGGAACGTACAGGGTGCCGCCGCGGTTGTAGCGAACCTTGCAGACACCAGGTTGGCCCTCGGGGATGGGGCAGCAGTGACCACAGGCAAAACAGCGCACCCGGTCGTGATCAAGTTTCTCGTAGAGTTCGCCTTCGCGGACGTTCTCGTAAACGATATCCCGCAGCGTAGGCATACACCGCAGCCGAAGTCAGCCGATTTTCTGGACTCCATTTTACTAAAAAGTGTCCCGGCGAGTCGAATCAGCGCGCAGTCGCATCCGATCCAGATGCAGCCGCCAGACAGTCGCACTCCTCTGTTGCCCGTTGGAAGCCGACCGAGACCCGCGCGTTTGGCAGTGGTGCACTAGCCATCAGCAGCGGGATCGCTCACGTCAGCAACCTGCATCTGCTATCCATGCCGCCTCCATTTCAAGGTAGGGTTCGTTGCACGTTTTCTGATGCGTAGGGGGCCTGGTGGAACCATCTCCCGATTGCGCGTGCGAGCGGTAAGCGTTGGGGACATATCGCTGCGTTGCCTTCCAAACAGATTATTCGCCACGACACGAAGGCTTCGGGCAGTAGCCTAGTCGGCATCCTCTACGACTCGGCCCGTTCGGCAAGCTCTTGTAGAAATGGACTCTTCTGGATATGCCGTGAGTGCGCCGAGATGTGCACGTAGGGAAAGCCCAGGAATTGTTTAGCGGAGACTTCCGTTATTTCCAAGCAATTAAGTTTCGACGGTTTCGCTTTCGCCAGCACTCGCTCGATTGCTCTCCGTATGGTTCTCTGTCTCAACAACCCAAGGGCGGTCGCCTGCATGCTGGCAGCCAGAAAAAAGAAGTTCCAGTCAGCTCGCCGGATGTCTCGATCAACGGCGGCGGCGTCGGAATTCTTGATGATTTCCCAGCCATGTGACTATAGTTCCGTTTCTACTCGCAAGGATTGGGGAATGATCGTGCCCATCTTCATTATGATGGTGCCCGCTTTTAAGGTTCTCGACAATCGAGCTTCCCCTTATGTCGAAGATCTAGCGGTCCATGAAAAAAAAGAAAAAGAAAAAGCCTCGTCCTGCGACGAGGCTTCCGTAGTCTTCGCGCTAATCTGATTAGACGTTGAACGACGACCCGCAGCCGCAGGTGCTCTTCACGTTCGGGTTCTCGAACTTGAAACCGGCACCCTCCAGCGTCTCGACGTAATCCACGCGGCAGCCGTTCAGGTACATGATCGAGGTGGCGTCCACGAACACTTTAAGGCCGTCCATATCGAACACTTTGTCCATCATGCCCGCGCTGGTGTCGAACTGCAGGGAGTAGGAGAAGCCCGAGCACCCGCCTCCCACCACCCCAACGCGCAGGCCAGCCGGCGCGGGATTCTGTTGCGCCATGATTCCCTTTACCTTGGCAATGGCATTTGGGGTCAGGCTAATGGGTGCCGCTCTTACTTCCGGTGGAGTCGGGGTTGTCGGGGTAGTTGTTGTGGCCGACATATGTATCTCCTCAAGCCTACGAACACAAATTGTAGCAAACGCACGAGGGGCGATTCAGACAAAATCTTTGCTGCGTATCTCGGCAACTCACTGTTTACTAGAACCGGTCTCACAGTGGGTACTCGGTCAGAATTGGGCGGCACATCTTTTTAGCGGTACCATAATCCGCTTTCCCTTTCCGGGAGCGTGGAAAAGGGGTGCGAGATGTAGCAGTACCCTTCGGCGCGTCTGTTCGCTTGACGCCCTGCCTTTTAAGCTACTCTCGTTCAAACTCACGCAAGATCCGCGCCACGCTTTTCCGCCACGAACTGGAACGGTCCAAACCTTTCGACATCGTCAGCCCTTTGACGAGGGCCTGGATCGGCCCACGTGATCTCGGCCAGCAGTGGCGTTGTACACCCCTTACCCGGACGGCCGGCTCCTAGCAGGTCTGCGCCGTGGCCATGGGAGCATCGCAGCGTCGACAGGCCAACTGAATGACCGAAAAGTGCCTGTGCGTAGCTAAAAAGCGCCATCGGGTAAGACTGAATTGGCTTGACAGATGCCCAGCGCTGGGCATAATGTCGTCCGAAATCGGCCCTCCCCTGAAGAACAAAGCTTTGCAGGGCCGCAGTGAGGTGTCCTATGTGGACTCTCATTCACCCGCTCTGGTCGGATGACCAGGGTCAGGACATCAACAGGATACGCAGTGATGTTGGCTGTCATTCTTGTCTTAGTGCTTGGGACCATACGTCTTATTGGCTCCAACGCGAACAACGTGTTCTCGCAAGTGGGAAGTAGCCTGAACAACTGATCACCCGTTTGATCAACCTTTCGGTATCTCTCTCCGCGCAGCAATCGCGTTGTTGGGGCCTGGCACGCTTCCGCCTCCATTGAGGAAGGAGCTTTCGAGGAGCGAGAATTACGGGCCGTTTCCCTAATGCAATAATCTCCGGCATATGCTGGAACAGTACGTCGATAGGAATCCATGCGCTAAAGGAGGCCGTAAGAAAATGTCAGATTTTTTAGACCCAAGCTGCCAACTCGCTGGCGCTTGCGCTTAAGGGCTCGGTTGGGTTGTCTACGTTTGCCGAGCCTGTTTTATGTTAAATAAGAAAAGCCTACCCACGCGGCTAATGAATAGGGCTTACGGCGAGACCAGACCACGTGGACTTGAAGCCGCACCTCAATTGTCCACGCCGCTACCTATCGCTTGCGTCAGTGTAAGAGCAGCTATTGGAATCGGCCGAAGGAGTAGAGTCGATGACGGAACAGCTAACGCTACCCAATGGCGACGCACTCACGTTGGAGCGAGGCGTCACAATCACAGCGCAGGAGAATCAGCAACACACTGGCGATAACCTTATAGTCACGAGCTATTACAGTAAAGCAGAGCAGAAGTACTTCATCATGTCTGACGCGGGTGCCGCGTTCAAGTATGAAAACCAGATAGACTTCTCCCTGCACTCATCTGTAACACAGCTGACTAACGCGCTGCATCAATTGCCGCCGGATATTGCCAAGGATGTGCTGAAGCTGTACGACCTGTTCACGAAACCCTAGCGTTATGCTGTACCCCACCGTACAGATAGGAACACGATTCCATCAATCCAAACTGTGCGACAATCTCGCGCGATGAGTAGGCCGTCCACTCAACGGACCGAGAGATACTCGCTTCTACGATCATCGGTACGCTAGACCACTTTTCAAAGGGTGTCGCAATCGCCATTTTAGCGGCGTTGATGCTGTGCGTCGCATCCGCACTGGCGTTTCTCGAATCTCTGCTCTCTTCAGGCGTTTATGGGTTACGAACACAAAGAGCGCCCCGAGGGAAGTCTCTGAGTGCTATCCGGAGCTAAGCCTCCCCCTCAAAGAATCAAGGCTGCTCTGGCGTGACAATACCGTCGCGCATAGGTACTCGTCGATGTTGAGCTTTTTGCTCTGCGTGAAACAGAAGAAAAAGGGGCCGCCCGGTTGCTACGGACGGTTCCCCGTCTATCCCTGTTGTTGCAGCGGCGCAAATTCCGCTTAACGCAACTATACCCCGAACGTATCCGCCGAGAATCAGTCACAATGAGGCTCTTTGCTTTTCGCGTTTTCGGCAAGGTATCGAGCTTTATTGAGCAGATCATCGATCTCGGTCGGCGTGATTCCCCGTTTCGCTAGTTCGAACCGAAGATCATTTTCCGACATCTGCTCCCCTGTGTTCATGAACGGGCCGAAGATGTGTTCGGGGTCAGAGTAGACGATGAGAAATTGCTCCGGATCGGCACCCTCCGCTGGAATCAGTTTGAGGAAAGCGATCTTCATTGAGTTTCCACTTGAGCGAACACAGCGAGTCTCACTCCTCGGGGTGAGGCTTGCTGTTTCTGAGCCGATCTTGCTTCTCAGCCAGGAGTCGGTCGATCTCTTTGACAAGTCCCATCAATTTGAGTCCTGCTCGACCGCCGCTCGCTCGCAGAGTTCTTCCCAGCGTTCTTTGGTCGGTCCCTACATGGAAAATTAATACCCCCGATTTTCTACAAATGCAACGCTAAGGCTGTGGATGTAGCTGCGCACCTCAAGGCTCCGGTCTTGGAGGTTGAGGCTCGGCCTGAGGGTGCGGCGGCGACGGTGACGCGGGCCTGACTCGCTCTTGATGTAGCACCGCAAGGCTACTCAGAACCCGTTTAGCTAGCGCCCGCTCCTCTTCGTTCTCCTGAAGCTAGCCGCGTAACAGCTCCAAAGAGAAAAGGCTCCTGGCCGGAGGAGCCTTTCCTTCTCGCTCTTGCTGTCGCCGATCGCGCTCGGCTTGGGGACCGGGAAACGCGCGCAAGACGATGGCGCACTTGTCATTGTGGCTTTTCGTTGCCCTATTGAGCGGTGCCTTTTGTGCTGCTTATGCGGGGACCATTGGTGGCAGGCAACGTGATCGCGTTGACCCTTAAGATGCGCAGAAACTTCACAGTCTGAAATAGTGGCAGGACCACAAGGAGAGTTCTATGAGATCGATATTGCTTTGGATGCTCGGCGTCCCGATTCCAATCATCATTTTGATTGCCCTCATCAGCCGCTGACAAAATAATTTGGGCGCTCTGGGTCAAAGGTCCATTTCCGAGGGGCTCGCTGGCGCGGTTGCATCGTTCGCGGGAAGCGCGACGTCATTGCGCTCCATCTTGTGTTCGTGTTTGTATGGGCATTCGCTAATTCGGTGAGAATGCCCTTCGCGTACCCGTTTGATCCGTTTCCCTTTTCGCTGCTGGGATCATCGTTGCTTGTGGAAGCAGTTATCCTCTCGAGCTTCGTTTTGATGCGCCAAAACCGGATGGTACGCAGAGACCCTGCAACCTGCGAGCAGAGGTTTGCGAACGCCTGGAAATAATCTTTTGTTGTTTCCTCTTTGTTCTCGTTATCTGCCAATCTCTTCCGCAGTAAACTCAGTCTTTGAGGTGTGTGGCGCAGAAAAAGTTGCCCCACGTGTCTTTCACTTTAGTCATCATCACTTGCTTTGCATATCTCGGCTGCTCTAGCGGTGCGATAGAAACCTGTCGCCTTGGAATTGGCACCTCAGACTTATTTATCTATTCGGCTCTCTTCCTTCCCATCCGCCATTCCAGTCAGCATTGCCCCAATTCCCATTGTTCCAGCTGCGGAACATTGAACCATCAACGGTGCTGCCTTCGCGATACTCAAACATGCGTTGCTGCCCATT
>Ga0070670_100001081_pt1 | contig 21612 bp, 13 predicted proteins | sample KBSS63metaG_FD_64665 | JGI IMG/M metagenome (GOLD analysis project Ga0070670, IMG submission 64665) | Switchgrass rhizosphere microbial communities from Kellogg Biological Station, Michigan, USA - KBS S6-3 metaG | ecosystem: Host-associated > Plants > Roots > Rhizosphere > Soil ... | reverse complement strand
GCCTTCGTCGTCGCGACCCCGATGCTCGATTGACTCGAGCATCGAGCCGATGTACCGCTCCGCGTCGAGGCTTATTAGTCCCGAAATACCACACATACGATCAACTCACCGACCAGTCGGCGGTTTAGAAAGCGGACTTGTCCGCCTGCCTTTTGCCAACGTTTAGAGGCGGGCACTGCCCGCCGGTTCAACTATCGCCGTCAGGAATTTGATCCGAAACTTGAGACGGCGGGCAGTGCCCGCCTCTAAACGAAACTATCCACGGAAATCCGCGGCTAAAAATCGGCGGACAAGTCCGCTTTTTAAACGTCTAAGCATCAGCTAAGCGAACTGGTTGTCCCGTGCGCAGCGAGTCGCGGATGCGAAAGGTCGCGCGCGTGGTCGCTTCAAGTTCTGCGAGCGTAATTGGTGCGGGTCGACCCCCCGTTACAACCGCGCACGCGATTCGCGTTTCCTCCACCTGGCCCTTGTCCTGCTGTCGCAGCGTTTCTTTTTTCTCGTGTCCACCCGCGTAGAGCGTCCCGCTGCGATAGTCGTCAATGACGAAAGCTTTCCCTTCGCCAAAAATCTCGATGCGCTCTTTAGGCAAACTCGCGTCGCCTTCAGACAGGTATGCAATTTCTCCGCGCGAGCCGTCGTCGAATGCAAGGGTGATAAAGACTGAATCTTCGCTGACTACATCCGCGTTCCCCGTTCCGATTGATTCCGCATAGACGCTCGCCGGCGAAGCTCCGATCAGAAATTGCATGAAGTCGATGAAATGACAAACCTCGCCAACGATACGCCCGCCGCCCTCGCTCGGATCGTGCGTCCAATGCTCACGCGGTATTCGGCCCGCATTCACCCGGTAGAGAATGGAGAGCGGTGATTGGCGCGCGGCAAACACGGCGTGGGCCTTGACTGCCAGAGGCGAGAAGCGGCGATTGAAACCAACCAGCAGTTCTCCTGAGGAATGCGACGCCGCTTCGAGTAACTGGTCCAACTCCTCATCGTTGAGCGCGAGCGGCTTTTCCAGAAAAACGTGTTTTCCACTCTCGAGTGCGAGCCGCGCCAACTCTGCGTGAGAGCCATGCCGCGTGGCAATGACAATAAGGTTGGCCTCATCGTCGTTAATTATGCTCGCTGCATCCGATAGGAAACGCTTGAAGCCGAACTTGGTGCCGACGTCGCGCGCAGAGACGCCTGATGCGGAAGCGATCGCGCAGAACTCCGCGCCGGCCGTCTTAAAATTCGGCAGCAGCATCTTTTGCGCATAGCCGCCCGCGCCAATCAAACCAATGCGAACCTGCGCCGGAGCCACGGGGGTTGCGGGCGGGACACCCGCGGCCGCTTTTCTGGCGGCAGGATTCTCGATGCGACGCCCAACTTCGCTTTCCGTGTCGTAAGTCAACAACACGGCGAGATACTTTTCATCGCCGCGTCCGGCGATCAGTTGATACGCGCGCGGCGCCTCGTCGATGTTGAACCGGTGGGTAATTAACGGCTTGACATCAAGACGCTGCGCCGCGAGCAGGTCGAGAAAAGCCTCCATGTTTCGGGCTTCAGTCCAGCGCACATAAGCGACCGGATAATCGTGGCCGCGTTCTTCATACTCGGGATCGTGCCGGCCTGGCCCATACGAAAGCGAAACTTTCAACGTCAGCTCGCGCTGGTAATAAATATCGCGCGGCACGTTCATACCAACCAATCCAACCGCGACCACGCGACCCTTGAGACGCGAAACCTCTCCGGCGAGAGCGATTGGATCGTTCGACGACGTAGCCGCCGCGATGATGCAGGCGTCAGCGCCGCGTCCTCTCGACCAACGCAGCACGCGCGCGCGCGCTTCAGCGGGAACGCACACCGCCTCCGCGCCGCAGGCAATCGCCAGCTGATTGCGCGTCTCATCGATATCAACTCCGAACACGCGACAGCCGTTTGCTTTCAAAAGTTGCACCGTCAACTGGCCGACCAGTCCGAGCCCGATAACAACTACCGACTCGCCGAGGGTTGGTTCGGCGAGTCGCACACCTTGAAGCGCGATGGCTCCCACGGTACCAAATGAGGCTTCCTCAAACTTCAAACCCGCCGGCATACGAACGCACAAATTTCGCGGCACGGAGATTATTTCAGCGTGCGACGCGTAATCAGTGCCGGCGCAGGCGACTCGATCCCCTGGACGGAAATCGGTGATGTCTGGCGCACACTCGATCACGATTCCCGCGGCGCTGTAACCAACCGCGTGTGATTGGTCCAGCTTGTCGCGAACGCCTTCGAGTGCTTGCGAGATGCCTTCCGTTTTCATCTTCTCCCAAACTTTTGCGATTAGCTCCGGCCGCTCGCGGGCTTTTCCCAGCAAACTCTTTTGTCCCAATTCAGATAGCGCGCGCTCGGTGCCGGCGCTGATTAGAGAAGTGGCCGTGCGCACGAGTATGCGGCCGGGTTGCAACACCGGCACCGGCACTTCCGCAACCATCGCTTCGCCGGTTCTTAAGTTCTGGAGTAGCTGTTTCATCCTGGTCAGAAATTGTTTACCGCTTCGAAAAGATTAGCCGCGGATTTGCGCGGATTAAGCAGATCGGAAGGAGCAAAAGAAATTTCACGATCTTACTTCGCCGTTGCAGACTATGGTTGCCTTTTTCAGATCCTCGTTTATCTGCGTAAATCCGCGGCCAAAGCATTTTCGATCAAACTCGAAACCCACTCGGCGCGCGCGTCCCAGGTGCCGTCGGCGACTGCCGCCTGTCGCGCGTGGGCCAACGCCGGGTCCTTTTCGTTCAAAGTCTCGTCCAGCAAACGAAACCAATCATCGTGGGTGCGCGCGATGCGCAAAACATTTCCCATCGCCTCGTATTCAGGAAGCGGCGAGATGGCGACAGGCAATCCGGTCGCCAGGTACTCGCGCACTTTTATCGCCGAACCGTAACTCGTAAACGAGTGCGCAGTGTCCCACGGCAACACGCAGACATCAAAACCGGCCGCGTAACGCGGCAGCTCCTGATACGGCACTGGGGGCAGAAAATGTGTGTTGGGCAGGGCCTCAATTTCTACACCCCGCGACTTGTTGCCGATAAAAATCCACTGCCACTCGGGACGCTCGCGGGCCGCACGCTTGATCAATTCCTGATCGATTAGCCACGGTTCCACCGCGCCGAAATAACCGAGTCGCGGACGTGGAATACGCGCGACCGCCTCGGGTATTTCGAGTTTTCCCGAACTCACCCGCGACCAGTGATCGAAGTCAACTGCCTGTTCAATCAGAAACGAGCGCTCGCGCCCGTGCTCCGCTTCAGTGAACAATTTCTTACCGGAATAAAAAATCAGGTCCGCGTTTTCGATCGCGCGTTCGTGCAACTTTTTGATCGTGGCCAGGTTCGTCGCGTGGTCCATCAGGTTCGCGTCGTACTTGTCTGACACCTGGTAGATCACCAGGCGCTCGTCAAACTGTCCGATCATGTCGGCTGCGGTAGGAATTGCTATCCAGAGAATCGGACGTGTCAGACCACCTAGGCGCGCCAGCCGGCCGATTTGTGTCGCCAACAGTTTGCGATTCACCGCGCGCGCGGCGCGGCTGCCGAAAAAAGGGAGTGCCGGAGGTGAAACTACCGTCACACCTTCAGGCGTCGGACGCGCGAGCCGGGCGTAAGAGCGAAGCTTGCGCGCGATTCGCGGCAGCAAATCTTTGTTTGCCAAACTCGGCAGGCCCATGGAAATGGAGTTTACAAAAATCACGCGATTACCGGCCGCGGCGAAGCGTCGCATCAAATGGTATTTCGAGTGCGGATGGTGATACCACCAATCTTCTCCGGCAAAACAAATGATCGAATGACGTTGAATCACGTGGCTTCGGTATAATCCGCGGCTAATGAAACGAGCTGAGAACAGCGACGGGCAAACAACCGATCATCGTGTGAATGAAGCGACCGCGAACAGTATCCTCAGCGCGCGTCGCCGGTTGATTATCCTGGCGTTGGTTTTTCTTATCGCTCTAGGCGTCCGTCTGCTTAATTGGCACGACGCCGGCAACGACGCACTCGCGGTCCAGAGCAGCGTCGCTCTCAACTACAAACATCTCGCTGAGCTGCTGCGCACGAATGGTCTCAGCTCGCTTTACGACAAATCGTCAACCACCAGCAATCCCGATCTGTTGGGACATCCGCCAGGCTACCCAATCCTGCTCTCAGTTATTTATAGCATCGCCGGCGAGTCAGCGGGCGCCACGCAACTTTTGCAAATCACGCTTGATTCAGTTTCGGTCGTGATCATTATGTTGATTGCGTTCGAACTTTTTCCGGCGCCCGTGGGATTGATCGGCGGTCTCATGGCTGCTTTCGCGCCGCAATTCAGCTGGAATTCGCTCACGCTTTTGCCCGATTCGCTCAGTTCGTTGCCTATTCTGCTGGCGCTCCTGCTGATCGCGCGAAGCCTGAAAAAGCCGACGTGGCTATCATTGCTACTGGCGGGCGTGCTAATCGGCGTCTCCGTTTGGTTGCGGGCCAATGCCCTTTTGCTGGCGCCGTTTGTCGCGCTCGTTTTTCTTTTCTCCAGTAGACGCGAACGACGACTGCCGGCGGCGCTCGCATTAGTCGCGGGCGCTTTGCTGGTGATTGCGCCGCTTACAATCCGCAACGCACTCGTGTTCGGCAAGTTCATTCCGGTATCGCTGGGCGCGGGCCAAACACTCCTCGAAGGACTTGCAGATTACAACAGCGACGGCTCGCTTGGCTTGCCCGCAACTGATCAGGAACTTCTTCGCGGCGAAGCCGACACTTTCCAGCGTCCGGATTATGCCAACTCGCTGTTTACACCCGACGGCGTTGCGCGCGATCGTGCGCGCGTGGCGCGTGGCGTTTCGGTAATTCGCACTCACCCGTTTTGGTTCTTCGGAGTGATGTTGCGTCGCGCCGTGTCGATGTTACGACTCGAAAGAACGCCGCTGCGACTCTCGTCGCCTAGCGCCGGACTGATTGGCCGCCAGGTACGTCTGGTGCAAAAACTTTTCATCACAGCGATTTTCCTGCCGCTTGTCTTGCTCGGCGCGGCACTCCTCGCCTACCGCCGAGAATTTCAAAAGCTCGCGCTGTTGCTGGTAGTTCCCTTTTATTACTTCTGTACGCAGTCAGCGCTTCACACCGAATATCGCTACGTGCTGGTCATCCACTATTTTCTTTTCATGCTAGCGGGCGTGGCCGTTTACTCGATTGCGTGCAAAATCTTAATAGCCCGCCGAATGTACCGCGAAGCGGTTAGTTAACTTAGCCCAGGCTTGCTGCGCCGCGCAGCTACCCTGGGGGAACCAATTTGAAAGATTTCAAACCTCAACGGGGTTATGTCCGTTTTCCAGGAAACAAATTTCTCAACCGTTTCAGGGCTGGAATGCGGCATTGCTTCATTCCCGGGGTAGCCGCGAAACGCGGCAACCCTGAGCTAAGTTATAAAACCGCTTCGCGGTAGCTGTTATCTAAACTGCCCTTCGTAATACAGCTCCAGTTTTCGACTCCGCTACTTCTCAACACCCAACACTTCTTTCAGCGCCCGCAAATTCTCTTCCGCCTCGCGCTGGTAACGCGCGGCCCAGGGATTTGGATCCTCAACCGCGGGATACAACAGCACGGACTGCAACTGATTAACCAGCTGCGGCACGTCGCCAAAATCGTAAAGCATCATGCCGCGCGTTTCGCCTGCGCGCGTTGCGATTACCGGTATCCCGCACCATAACGCCTCGATCCGCGAAAGGCCATAGCTCTCGTCGGCAAACGCGCGCACAAACACGTCGCTCCGTTTCAGGATTTCATGAATCTCCGGATTGGGAACTTCTTCCAGCACCGTAATCCAGTCGCGGTCCCACAGCACTTCCTCGCGATAAGTTTCATCGCGCACGAATGCGCCGTCGAGTAGTAATAACCCGATGTCTTTATTGGTGCGGCGGCGCAGCTCTTCAACCGCTTCGGCCACATCGCGAAAACCGTAGCTCGAGAAAAACACACCGATGGAACAGACTCGCGTGGCGCGGGCCAGATAAGGCGCAATCAAGTTTTTCGTAGTACTTGATAGGTCGCTCGCGGAAGCTGCGGGAGCGGGCGGCAATAGACCAGGGATCACGTGGATGGGTTGTCGAACCCCAATTTCCTCTGCAAGCCACCGGCGCAAGTCCTCGCTGACGACCACGAATTCATCGACAGCGTTTACCGCGCGATGAAACAGCCAACGCCTGAACCCGCCAAACTCGGGATAGCGTCTGGGCAGTGAACCGTCGTGAATGTTTTTGTACCATTCAAAACCGAACGGCCATTTGAGTGTGAGCCAAACAAGCAGCAGCAGCGGGTTCGGATACTCCAGATGAAAGTGCGTTGCATCGAGAATGCGCGCACGCCGGCCTTCGGCGAGCAGCGCCCAAAGCGTTCCCAGGCGGCGATGGGCCACGAAGCGCTGCGACGGATCTCTCGGCTTCGCGCCGCCGTAAGTCCAAACTCGAATTCTATTTCCCAGCCGCGCCACCAGTGCCTGCATGTAGGTCGTCACTCCGCCATAAGGCGGCGGCATTGGGCCAAAGAGTATAATTCTCCGGTTCATCGAGATCGTTGGATTGTTGCCGCGGAATGCGTTAAAGGCAAATTGAAAGGTGCGCTGATACCTTAACTTTGCCAGCGCGGGATCGCAAAGAAATCTGAGTCTGATTTCCGAGCGCCGAAGGCGCGAAATGTAATAGCCTGGGGCGACGCCCCAGGGAGAAGGCGTTAAGCCGTGATTAAAGCGCTGAAAGCGCGACATGATGATTGCCCTGACATTATTTCGCGCCTTCAGCGGCAGCAGACTTCGGCTTCCGTCCACCTGGGCCGCTGGCCCAGGCTGTCACATTTCGCGCCTTTGGCGCTGAGAGAACATGAGTAATGATCGCAATCGAGCCACACGAAGAGACTGAACAAGCAAGTGTCGATAAACAAATGGCAGTTTCTGTGGTCGTGCCGTCGTTCAACCATGCGCGATTTGTTGAAGCGGCGCTGCGTTCAATCTTCAAGCAAACCCTCGCGCCGATCCAGTTGCTGGTGATCGATGACGGTTCGACCGACGATTCCCCCGCGATCATTGAACGTGTACTTAAGAAGTGCCCTTTTCCGTGTGAGCTGCTGGTTCGCGAGAACCGCGGCCTTTGCACGGCGCTAAACGAAGGCTTCGCTCGAAGCCGCGGAGAATATTTCGCTTACCTTGGCTCGGACGATTTGTGGCTGCCGGAATTTCTGAGCGCTCGCGTGGAGCTGCTTGAGTCGCGGCCGAAGGCGGTGCTCGCGTACGGTCATGCCTTTTTTATCGACGAGGAAAACAGAATCGTCGACTCAACCGCCGAGTGGGCCAGCTACGCCGATGGCGATGCGCGCGCAATGCTGCTTGAAACCACCGGGCCCATGAGTCCGACGGTGCTTTACCGCCGCCAGGCCCTTGAAGACGAGCGTTGGCGCGAAGAGTCGCGTTTGGAAGATTACGATCTTTACCTGCGTTTGAGCGCCGCAGGCGAATTTGCGTTTGACGCCCGAGTTCTCTCTGCCTGGCGCCGGCATGACTCGAATGTGAGTTGGGACCAGAGACTGATGCTCGAAGAGCAATTGCGGGCCCAGCGCGACGCAGCGTTGCGATTTGGATTTACCGAACCAGAGATCGAACGACTGCAAACGACGACGCGCTTCAACCGCGCCGAGGATTTTTTGCGCGTTGGGGAAAAAGCTCAGGCATTACAGTTGATAAGGAAGAACCTGCGCGGAGCGCGATCGGCTCGCGTTGGTGCGAAGCTGCTGCTGCGTCTGTTAATTCCGAATTCGTTCATGCGCGGACGCGCTCGCTACCGGCAACAGAAAACTTTTGAGCGCTACGGAAAGCTGTAGCACGGCATTCAATTGCAGAAGCCCGACCGTCAGTGAGGGCGCCAACAGTCGGGCTTCTGCAATGTCCCTCCCTGACGGTCGGGCTTCTGCAATGAGCCGTGCCCCTACGAAACTCACTCTCGCTGTCTACGCTTTCACGATGAAAACCTGTCCCGGCGCAATCTTCATGTGTTTGAATTTTGACGGCCGGTAGGGCGGCGTACCGAGATCGGCCCGAGTAATGTCGGCCATGCCGCACTCGTCCACCAGCTCCTTCACAAAACCCACCAGCCCATAGTTGTGACTGCGAAACTGCCGGCGATTCAATAAGCGTTTCGCGTATATGACGATGCCGTTCAGGAAGGGTGCGCTTCGTTGCAGGTGCGCGAGTTTGGATCTGACCTTGAAGCCCGCCGGACTAAAATTCAGATTTGGTGAATAACTGAAAGCGGCGCCATCGAAAAACGAATCCCAATAGCCGGTAGACCAGTCTTCGATCACATAAACGCCGCCCGGCTTGAGATGATTATCGAAGAGATGCCAAAAGCTCAGGCGCGTCAGCTCGCCGATATGCGAGCAGTCGTCAATGATGATGTCGAATCCTTCAGGAGCATTCTCGTTCGCAATTCGATCCAGTAAGTCCGTGTCTTCCTGCCTGCCCTGGTACAAACGAATTCTTCCGCTCTCATCCGGCAAGTCAACTCGATTTAGATCCAGACCGACAATCGTTCCGCGCGGGAAGTAGTCGCGCCACAGCAGCAGAGAGCCGCCCTTGAAGACGCCCAGCTCGAGCAGCTTTACCGGCTCGTCGTGCAGCGACTGGAAGTGCTCTTCGTAGTTTCGGAGATAATGGGCATGTTCAGCTTTGTCAGTGTCGTATTCGGCGGCGTCGAGAACCTTTTTGGCCATATGGATCGTCTGCGATGTGACGGTTGAATCGGGCCGAGGATAACATACTCAATCCGCGTCAAGTTCTTAGGTAGTGCTGCCGCTTACGAAACGTGGCAGTAGCCCGACCGTCAGGGAGGGCTTGTTCACATTGCAGAAGCCCGACCGTCAGGGAGGGCTTGTTCACATTGCAGAAGCCCGACCGTCAGGGAGGGCTTTCAACTAACAGAATAAGCCCTTCCTAACGGTCGGGCTTCTGCAACGCCCTCCTGACAACCTCCTTGACGGCGCTGTTTCGCGGTCTTTAGACTGCTGCTGGCAAATTCAATGAATCTTGACGCAAGCAAAAGCTCCGATGAGCTTAAGACCGCCAGTTTGACTTCCCAGAAAGCCTCAAACGACCAGTCCTCGTTTACTGAGCCATCAATCGAATCGACCGTTGAACCGGCAGAAATTCTGATCGAACCTGGCAACGCAGGTTTTCTACTTGCGCTTCAGGACCTCTGGCGCTATCGCGAACTGCTTTATTTCCTCACCTGGCGCGACGTCAAACTACGCTACAAACAAACAGCCCTCGGGGCGGCCTGGGCCATAATTCAGCCGCTCTTCACCATGCTGCTGTTCACTTTGTTCTTCGGCCGGCTTGCTCGCATCCAGTCTGGGGGCGTCCCCTATCCACTCTTCGCTTACGCCGGGTTGTTGCCCTGGACGTTCTTTGCCAACGCCCTTACCAACAGCGGGAATAGCCTGGTCGGCAACAGTAATTTGATCACGAAGGTTTATTTTCCGCGCATGATCATTCCGGCCGCTGCTGTGCTCGCGGGGCTGTTGGATTTTGTGATTGCATTTCTGCTGCTGGTTCCCATGCTGGTCTATTACCGCATTGCCGTGTCGTGGAACCTGCTCTGGTTGCCGCTCTTCATTTTGCTGGCGACACTACTGGCATTAGGCGTGGGCATGTGGTTCGCAGCGCTCAACGTGAAATACCGCGACATCCGTTACGCGCTTCCCTTCCTGGTCCAACTGTGGCTTTTTGCTTCTCCGGTTATTTATCCGTCGAGCATTATGCCGGAGCGTGGGCGCTGGCTGCTGGCTCTGAATCCGATGACCGGAATCATCGAAGGCTTTCGCGCTTCGCTTTTTGGCGGCAAGCTCGACGTGGCGATGACGTTAACTTCGGCGGCGCTGACTGTAGCGATTTTGATCGTTTCGCTTTTCGTCTTTCAATACGCGGAAGACAGCTTTGCTGATGTGGTCTGAACGGTCTGGGGTTAGACGAAGTCAGAACCGGGAGCCGTAGCGACCGGGTTGTTGGTTTAAGATCAGTCTGTGTTTAGGAAAGCGAACCCAGGTCGCTACGGCTCCCTGTTCTGAATTTGTCTAAACATCGGCTCAGGAACCACGCAGGGACATGACGGAACCCGTAATTAAGGTTGCAGGACTGGGCAAGCGTTATCGCATCGGTGCGCCGGGACCGGCGAGCCTGCGCGACGCGATTGCCGGCGCGGTGCGCGCGCCGCTGCGGAGTTTGCAGGCGGAGAATGGAGGCGGGAAGAACACCATCTGGGCGCTCCGGGATGTGAGCTTTGATGTGGCGGCCGGCGAAGTTGTCGGCGTCATCGGCAGGAATGGCGCCGGAAAATCCACTCTCCTGAAGATTCTGTCGCGCATCACCAAGCCAACCGAAGGAAGCGTCACCCTTAAGGGACGCGTGGGAAGTCTGTTGGAAGTCGGCACCGGTTTTCACTCCGAACTCACGGGCCGCGAAAATGTCTTCCTCAACGGCGCAGTGCTGGGAATGACGCGACGCGAGATCGAGCGCAAGTTTGATGAAATTGTCGCTTTTGCGGAGACTGAAGCCTTTCTCGATACGCCTGTCAAACATTATTCGTCGGGCATGATCGTGCGGCTGGCCTTCGCGGTCGCGGCCCACCTCGAGCCGGAGATCATGATCATCGATGAAGTGTTGGCGGTGGGCGATTTTGCCTTTCAGAAAAAGTGTCTCGGCAAGATGAACGAGGTTGCGAAACATGGCCGCACCGTGCTCTTCGTCAGTCACGACATCAGCGCCGTCAATGCGCTCTGCCAGCGCGTAATCCTGCTGCACGAAGGTTCGATTCTGAAGTCAGGGCCAACCGAAGAGGTCACGCGATATTACCTGGACAGTGCAAACAAACTTTACTCGCCGATCAACTGGGTGCCGGTAAACAATGCCTCGGGCGGCGAGATTCAATTGAACGGCGTCGCGGTTGAGCAGGGAGACGAAGAGACCGGCGTCGTCAGTTGCCGCGAACCTTTTTCCTTGAAGCTCGATTACGAGGTCAAACGCGCTATTCGCGGGTCGCGCTTCTTTTTGATTTTGCGAAACAGCAAAGGCGAGTTGGTTTTCACCACTTCCGACTACGACATTCCCACGCCTGAAGCGATAACGCGGCAGACGGGCCGCTTCATCAGCAAGATAGAAGTGCCGGGTGGTCTGTTGAAAAGCGGTTCATACCTGGGAACGATCGGGGTTGATGTCGCCAACGATCGCGTCGTTTTTGCGGCTGATGACGTTTTGCAGTTCGACGTTTTTGAACCCAAAGACGACACGCAGGCCGAGCGACATAGCAGAGTCGGAGTTATCGCGCCGCTGCTGGAATGGGAAACGACGCGTGCAGGTAATTAAAAATCTAGCCGCGGACTTACGCGGAGATTCGCGGATCAAGACAAACAGGATTTTGAGGAATTGCAAAAGAATGCCGCGACTTCTTTCTCAAATTCTGATCCGCGCTGATCCGCGCAAATCCGCGGCCAATTAATTCCCCGGTTAAATCTTGAACTCACCTCTTAAACACATCAAGCAGACGCTGGGAAAACGACTCTCCCTCTCCTCCAAGCTTTTTCTACGAACTGTCTACTCGGATACGACAAGAACAGCGGGTAAAGTCGCCCGTTTCCCCGGGCGCTTCGCAAAGCGAGCGGCCAATGCCGCGGCCGAGCGATTGGGAATCGATCCGTTTGGTGTGAAGTCAAAAGGGTTCTCTTGGGAAGCTCCGACAATCGCCATGGGAGACTTGCATTCTGCTGTCAGGCCGCCGGCTCCTCTTTTGGCGGATGATAGTCTGGTCTCGATTACTACCTCCATCATCATTCCGGTTTACAACAAGGCCGAGTTCACCTGGCAATGTCTGAACTCCCTTCTGCAGGAGGTCGACTTCAGCCGGAACGAGGTCATTGTGGTTGACAACGCTTCCAGCGATCGCACCGCCGAAGTCCTGGCCCACTTCGCCAACATTATTCGAGTGATCAGAAACGAAGAGAATCGCGGTTTTGTCGATGCGTGCAATCAGGGTGCGGCCGCGGCTCGCGGCAAGTATTTTTTGTTTCTGAACAACGACACGGAAGTGCAGCCCGGTTGGCTTAGTAATCTGGTGGAGACGTTGGAAGCTCGACCCGAGCACGGCGCGGTCGGTTCTATGTTTCTGTACCCCGACGGAACTATTCAGGAGGCCGGCGCCATTGTTTGGCAAAACGGCGAGGCACATCATTACGGCTGGGGCGGTTCGGTCGACGACCGGCGCTTCAACTTCGCGCGCGAAGTCGACTATTGCTCGGCCGCTTCATTGCTGATCCGGAAGGAAATCTTCGAGCAGCTGGGTGGTTTCGACCAGCGCTTTGCACCCGCATATTACGAAGACGTCGATCTCTGTTTCGGTGTGCGCTCGCTCGGCTACAAGGTGATCTATCAACCCCGATCGCGTGTGGTGCATCATGAAGGCGCAACCGCGGGACGCGACGTCAGCAAAGGTTTCAAACATTTTCAGGTCACTAACCGCCAGAAGTTTGAGGAGAAGTGGCGACGTGTCTTGCAGGCTGAACACTTCCAGAAGAATTTGAAACGGGTAGACGAAGCGGCTTATCGAAAACTTGGGTCACACGTTCTCGTCTTCGACGAACGAATCCCCAGCCCGGACCGCGACGCCGGCAGCGCGCGCATGTTCATGATGCTGATGGCGCTCACGAAGTGGAGCCACGTCGTATTCGTTCCCTTCAATCGACCGCAGGGCATTGAATATGAAGAGGCCTTGTGGAAAGCAGGTATCGAAACGGCTGACGCGGTGGACTACCGCCGGCTGCTGGGGAAAAGCAACGTCGCGGCCGTAGTCCTGAGTCGACCGACAGTCGCCGAAGCAATGATTGGCCGGATTCGTCGCGCCGGCAAAAACGTCGCCGTAGTGTTTGACATGGTAGACGCTTATTTCATCCGTCTCGAACGTGAATCACGTATCTCCGGTGACGCGCAAATGGCGCGAGAGTCCGAGCGTTATTACAAACTCGAAACCCGTCTGGCCCGTGAGAGTGATCTCGTCTGGTGCAACTCGGCTGACGATAAGCGAGTGATGGCGGCAGAAGTTCCCGGTAAACAGATCGAAGTGATCCCGACGATCCATGTGCTCCATGATTCGGGCAAGCCGTTTGCGGAAAGACGGCACCTGCTCTTCATCGGTAATATGGCGCACCGGCCCAACGCCGACGCGGTCCACTATTTCATGCGCGACATCTATCCGCGAATCGAAACGGCGCTGCCGGACGCAAAGGTTTTTATTGTCGGCGACAACGCCACGGAGGAAATCCGGGGCGTTGCTTCGGAGCGCGTCCGCGTGACCGGATACTTGCCTGACATCGCGCCGCTGTTGCAGGGCTCGCGTGTCTTCGTCGCGCCGCTGCGCTTCGGCGCTGGAGTGAAAGGTAAGGTGGGCGAAGCGATGTCGTACGCGCTGCCGGTGGTCACAACTTCGATCGGCGCCGAGGGTTTTGGTTTGGTTAATGAGTCGAGTGCTTTGATTGCCGATACGCCGGAAGCATTCGCGGCTGCCGTCATCCGGCTTTATTCTGATGAAGCACTTTGGGAGGAACTGGCGCGGAATAGCCGGCGACTGGTGGCAGAAAATTTTACCCCTGAAGTAATCTCGGAGACGATCAACGGTTCTATCAAACAAGCGATTGCGAAATTGTCGTAGCTCCTTAATTTCAAAAATCTCTGTGCGTTCTTTGTGAGCTCTGTGTCTTTGTGGTGGACTGCCTTTTCTTGTTAAGTAACTCCACCACGGAGACACAAAGAACACAAAGGATTCACAGAGGAACCTGAAGCTAGCGCATTACCCAAATCGCAGAGGAATTGCGAATCCGTGAAAATTCTAATCACCGGTAGCCGGGGATTTGTTGGCGGCAGTCTTGGACGCTTTGCAGTGCAAGCTGGTCACGAGGTGCTCGGAATCAGCCGCGCCACGCAGCCGTCGCTCGACTGGCCCGGTAAATATGTATCTGCGGACGTGGTCACCGCCGATCTGGCGCCGGTCATTGCCGAGTTTGCGCCGGATGCTATTTTTCACGCCGCTGGTACTGCCTCAGTCGGCGCTTCTTTCAAGGCACCCATTGACGACCTTCGCGCGTCGTTGCTTAGCTGGGCCAACCTGCTGGACAGTGTTCATCGCTCCGGCGCGCAGCCGCTGATTCTGTTTCCCTCGAGTGGCGCCGTCTACGGACAACTCGAAAGCCTGCCGGTAAACGAAACGGCCAAAGTGAATCCAATTTCGCCTTATGGCTTTAACAAAGCGGCGTGCGAACTACTCGCGCAGGAATATTCGACCTGCTTCAGTCAACGCATCATCGTTTGCCGGTTCTTCTCGCTCTTTGGCGAGTATCAGCGCCGGCTGCTTGTTTGGGAACTGTTTCGACAACTCGCCGGCAATGACGACACAGTTTGGCTGCAAGGCACGGGTGAGGAAACACGCGACTACCTTCACGTGAGCGACATTGCTGCGGCAGTGCTCATGTTGGCTGAAGACCAAATCGGAAAAATGGTTGAAGGCTTCTGTGAGTTTATTAACGTGGCCAGCGGCAGCGAAATTCGAGTTATCGATTTGGCACATCAGATGAGGAACCTGGTTGCACCAGAGAAGGAGATTCGTTGCCGAGGCGTTCATCGACAGGGAGACCCTGAGCGTTGGCAGGGCGACATCACTAAGCTTCGCACCCTGCTGCCAACGTGGAATCCAAAGCCACTCGGCGAAGGCCTGGCAGCTTGCATCGCCGCCTGGCAACGATAACTGATTGCAACCGGGCAGCCGACAAATTCAGGACGGGGAGCGGTAGCGACCTGGTTCGACGTTCGGATCGACAAAGTTTGAGGTCGCCATCTTTCTCGCAGGTTCTTATTCAACAGCGACAATGTTAGGTCAAAACCTTTCTTGGCAGGTTCTTATTTACAGCCACACACCAGGTCGCTACCGCTCTCCGTTCCGAATTTGTCGACCCACACGAGTCCACATGCTGCCCGGCTCCTTGTAACGCAAACTGTTAGTTTGCGGAGTGTGACCAAATGCCACTTGCCGAAGGTTTGACAACTTGCATCGCCGCGTGGCAACGATAACCGATTGCAACCAGACAGCGGCAAATTCAGAACGGGGAGCGGTAGCGACCTGGTGCGATGTGGCATCGACAATGTTTGAGCTCGCTCTCGTCCTCGCAGGTTCCTGCTTACAGTAGAACCAGGTCGCTACCGCTCCCCGTTCTGAATTTGTCGACTCCGAAAGTTGCATCTGGGCCGGTCGCTACCGCTCCCGGTTCTGTTACGGTTCGATCCAGCGCTCATACCAAAGGCTCACATTCAGCAGCGCCCAAAGATGAAAGCTCCAATCACGCTCGCCGCGCTGGTGTTCGTCGATCAGCCGCGCGATAAAGTTGTAGTCAAAAAGTTTTCGCTGCCGCATGGTTGAATTCAGTATCAGCCCGGCCAACTCTCTCCCCTCATCGCCGCGAAACCATTCACGTATCGGCGCGCCGAATCCGCGCTTCGTCCGGTAAAGCAAATCCGGCGGCAACACTTTTTCGAGCGCGCGCTTCAAGATGTGTTTGCCGCTCGCGCCTTTGATCTTCAACTCCACCGGCAAACTCATTGCGTATTCGACCAGCTGATGATCGAGAAACGGTACGCGCGCTTCGACAGAAGTCGCCATCGTCATCTTATCGACGCGCATCAGCAACAACTCCGGCAGTCGCAGCTTTAGTTCGAGATAACTCATGCGCGAGGCAAAGTCGGAATCAGGCGTTGCCGACGCGACGCGATCCAGATGTTCCTTTACAGCCTGGTACGACGATAAACCGTTCAACTCTCCGTGCAGGTCAGCCGACATCACGCGGCGCTTAAACTCTTCGTCGAACACGATGGCGCCGCCCCAGAAGAGCGGCTCGCCCGCGCCGAGTCGGCGCGTCAGCTCAATGGCCGTGCGCTTGTTGAACGATGCTTCCATTAGCGGCCTGGCCATCGCCGCCACCGAGCGCCGCATTGCTACCGGCACCTTCTCCGCCTGGCGCCAAAACAGTTCGTTGATGCGCACGTATTTTCTGAACCAGTCGTAGCCCGCAAATATTTCATCGGCGCCTTCACCAACCTGCACCACGATAGTGCCGGTTTCGCGCGCGAGTTTTGCAACATAATAAAGTGGAATACAAACGGGATCGGCGAGCGGTTCGTCCTGATGCCAAATAAGCTCGGGCAAAAACTTGCGCATGTCCTGCCGTTTGATGATCACTTCGTGATGATCTGTCGCGAAGCGTTTTGCTACCTCGCGCGCGCCTTCGAGTTCGTTCAATTCCACGTTGTCTGCAAAGCCCACCGTGAAGGTCCTGACCGGTTGCGACATCAGCTCCGACATCAGCGCGACATTCGCCGAAGAATCAACGCCGCCAGACAGAAACACACCGAACGGCACATCCGACATCATTCGTTTCGCGATCGAGTCTCGCAGCAGCCGCAGAATCTCCGCTTCGTGATCTTCCTGCGTGCGGTCAGGCGCGATCTTGCCGGGCAGCGCATCCCAATACTGCTTTAGGTCGGTCGAGCCGTCGCGTTTTACCAGCAGCATGTGCCCGGCGGGTAATTTATGAATGTCGCGGAGGAGCGTTCGCGGCGCCGGGGTCGTCAGGAAAGTCAGGTAATGGTAAAGCGATTCTTCGTCAATCTCGGCCGAGACTTCCGGGTGTTTCAGGATCGACTTGATCTCGGAGGCGAAGATTAACCGTCCGTTTTTTTGATAATAGTAAAGCGGCTTCACGCCGACGCGATCGCGCGCCAGCACCAGTTGTGTTCGGTCGGCGTCCCATATCGCGATCGCAAAGTCGCCTTCGATCTCGTTGACGAAATCCAAGCCGCGTTCTTCGTAAAGATGAAGAATGGTTTCCGTGTCCGTGAGTGAATGATAGACGTGGCCGCGCTGCTCGAGCCCGGCACGAAGCGACTGGTGATTGTAGATTTCGCCGTTGAAGACGAGCCACACGCGATCCGTGCAGCCGTGCATCGGCTGATTGCCCGCGGGAGAAAGATCGATGATCGAGAGCCGGCGAAAACCGAAACCGCCGCGAGCCTCATCGAAGATCAAAGAGCCTTCGTCGTCAGGTCCACGGTGACGCATCTCGTCGCGCATCGAGGCGATCAGGGATAGATCGACTCGTGCTTCAGCCGCGCCGTATTCCCAGATTCCGCAGATGCCGCACATAAAGCAGTAGTCAGTAGTCAGTGGTCAGTAGTCAGTAGTCAGTAGTCAGTAGTCAGTTAGATGGTAGTCAATAATCCCGGACATACCGCAAAGCGGTTAGGTAACTTAGCCCAGGGTCGCCGCGCTTCGCGGCTACCCTGGGACCAGGTTTAAGGAACATCCCAACCCCAACGGGGTTAAGGAACCGGGCGCAACCCCGTTGGGGTTTCCATTTCACGAACTTTTTTCCCAGGGTAGCCGCGAAGCGCTGCAACCCTGGGCTAAGTTACCTAACCGCTTCGCGGTACTTCTTGATGACATTAATTCGCGCATGAAGGTCATCGCCGGCGCACACCGGTATGATCGCCCAGCGAAGCTTACAGGGACCGCTAATTTCTGTCGTCCAGCACGCTGACACGGAATTCGTCTTGGAGCCGTATTGCCGCGAGGTGAACCGCGGTTCCAATTCCACCGCCCCATCGAGATCAAGCGCGCGTATTACCAAACACGCACCACTCACGCGGTCACAAGCAATTACACTTTGACCGTTCAAAAGCTTAACCTCGAGCTCGCCGGCAAAATGAAACCGAATCGCGATCTTGTGATTTCCCTTGCCGAGCAGTTCGTCTTCAATCAACCACCAGCGGTTCGCTTTATTAAACGTGATGGCCCGCCGATGTGTTACCGGCGCGGACAAGCGTTCGTAGCCGGTATGCTCAGCCTGAACGTAATCGTGTTCTGACGTGCTCTCCCAGGCCAGCACGCGAGCGGCCGCCTCGCTTCCGATCGCAAACGGCGTCTGCTCATCGAGCGTGCGTTGTTCGACCTCATCGATCTCGATCGTGGAATGATACGCGGTAGACCTGAAAAGATTACGTGCGTGCAGGTCCGCCGTGTAAACGTAGGTGCCGGGATCGACGAGGAAGGGCGTGCCGCAGGAAGACACTTCTACGCTCAAGGCATCGTTGTGACGGTGGGACCCTCGGCCGTTCATGCCGACATCGCTGGCATTCAGCAACAGGTAATTATCGCCGTCACGCAGCACCGCGATCTTCACGTCGCGAAATTCTGTTGACGTTGCGGCAGGGCCATCGATCAGTGCCTGATAATCGTCGACGCCGGTGTCTCCGAAGATCCAGAGTAGCTCTGCAGGCAAGGGCGCGCCCGGTAACTTGAACTTCGAATCCATGAAGGCTGCTGCGCCCAGCGCCAGCACATACGCATGATCGTCGCCGGCACGCTGAATTATCGGCAGCACTTGTCCGCTATCTGAATCGCCAATGAGAGGCGCCTTGCCGTCCGGCCGCAGGTAGGCACGGACATATTCCAGCATCGACCTCAGCCGCGGCCATAGCGCATCGAGGTAGTTTTTATCAAGTCTTGTTTCGTTTGCGCGAACGAGCAGCAGCGAATATAGCAACAGCTCCAGAACATAACGATGATAGCCGGTCGAACATTCAAAGTGTGCGCCATCCGGCAGAATCTGCTTCTCCATTTCGCGTGACAGCTCGCGCGCGCCGAATTCCCGCCAACGGTCGGCGGCTTTCAGTTCCGGCAAAAGCAATCCCAGCCAAAGTAAGCCGGCGACGTTGGAAAGATAGTGATTGCTGGTGCCGAGATGTGAAAACTCCAGGTTGCGCTCGATATGCGCGCCGTGCTGGTCGAGCATCATGAGCAGATCCGGCAGCTTCCCCGTCATCTGCGGCGCGCGCAGGAAAAGCGCGAACGCCGCCAGCAGGTTCATCGCCCGCAACGCGACTTCCATTGCACTCGTCCAGTTGACGCCGCGTCCCACCGGATTCTGCGCCCGCCAACTCGCCAGTTGACTAAAAAACTCCGCGCTGAAGTTTTCGTCATTCGTAATCGCGTAGGCGCGGCCGAGGGTGATGAAGTGGCCCAACCGGTTCAACTCCCAAACGACGCGCGCATCTGAACCGTCGTTGCGAAGCAGATTGATGTCCGCGTGATACGAGGGCGGCCAAACCTGACCTGAAAAGGGATCGCGATGCCACTCGATCTCGCTCGCGCCAAAACATTTTTCGCCCAGACCCAGGAGGGGCCAGGAATGGTGTTCGACAATCCGGCCGGCAGCGTGGAGGAGTTCTTCAGTCTGTTCGGGGAATAAAGTCTTTTGCCGTTCAGCAGTCAATGAAGGAGAAGCGAAGCCGGGGAAGAACTTCGGCGAAGTGCGCGACTGAAAATGCGCTGCCAACTCGGAAGCCGACATTTGCGCGAACTCTTCGCGCAACTGGGCGGGTTGCTGATCGAGCTCGGCGAGCATTGAACGCTCGCGCCGGCGCTCGCGCTCAACGCGAAGCCGCCGTTTGCTTTCGAGTGCAATCATGCGCGCACCAACCTTGCCGCGCAACATTCGTCGCAACTCTGAATTCAGACCCATAATTGAAATCGCGGGAGCACCGTTATCATAGTAGGGTCGGACCATGTGTCCGCCCGATGCGCAATTAGGGTGGCCGCTCGGAGCGGACACGTCCGCCCAAGCACGCGCAAATTTCAGCTCAGATTAACAGTTTGCGTTACGCGTCGACGAGCGCATCGAGAATGCGCTCTGCCGCATGCCCGTCCCAAAGCGGAATGTTTACAGTTGGTTTAGCTGTCAGGTCCAGCGCTGCAAACGCGGCAGCTACGATCTTCTCCGGTTCTGTTCCCACCACTTTGTTCGTTCCCATCGTGACGGTAATCGGTCGTTCGGTATTTTCGCGGAGGGTAACGCAGGGAACGCCAAGCACGCTCGTCTCTTCCTGAATACCTCCGGAGTCGGTCAGCACCAATCGCGCGCCGCTGTATAAACTCAGAAAATCCAGGTACCCAAGCGGCTCGATCAGGCGCAGGCTGCGAATCCGGTCGACTCGCTCAGCGAGCCCCAGCTCCGCAATAGTTTTCCGCGTGCGCGGGTGAACCGGAAAGATTATCGGCAGACGAGAACTGATCGTTTCGAGGGCGTCGAAAATTCGCCCAAACGTTGTCGGGTCGTCAACGTTCGACGGGCGATGCAACGTCAGCGCTGCGTAAGGTTTGTTATCGAGGTCTAGCAGATTTTTGATTTGTGATTGTTCAGCGCGCACAAGGTTTTTGTAGAGCGAGTCGATCATCACGTTTCCGACTAGACGAATTCGCTCTTCTGAAATTCCCTCGGCCAGCAGGTTGTCGTTCGCATCAGCCGACGGCGTGAAGAGCAGGTCAGCAATCTGATCTGTCAACAGACGGTTGATCTCTTCAGGCATGCTGCGATCGCCACTGCGTAATCCGGCCTCAACGTGCGCGACCTTCACCCCCAGCTTCACACAAACGAGCGCGCAGGCAAGCGTGGAATTCACGTCGCCTACTACTAAAACCCAATCAGGTTTTTCCTGAAGGACCACAGGTTCGAATCGTTGCATGACCGCGGCCGTCTGCGCAGCATGCGATGCAGAACCAACGCCAAGGTAAACGTCGGGTTGCGGCAAGTCGAGATCGCTGAAGAAGCTGTCGGACATGGCCGCGTCGTAATGTTGGCCCGTATGAACGACAAGCGGCGCAAACTCTCGTTCGCGCCGCTTCATGGCTGCTACGATTGGCGCCACCTTCATGAAGTTAGGCCGCGCGCCGACGACGTTGATTATCTTTAACATGTTTCGAGTTCCGAGTTCCGGGTTCCGAGTTTGAGCCGTTCTATCACTCGAAACCCGAACTCGAAACTCGAAACTTTATAGTCGGATTATACGCGCGCTACTTCCACGCCTCACCTCGCCGTTCAGCGCGTTGCGCGTATCGACGATGAGCGAGCTTAGCCGGCACACGCGTTGGTAGTCTGTCTCGCTATGGTCGGTGATAATCACCACGCAATCGTTGCCGCGCAATTCTTCGTCAGTAAGCGCCACCGAGCTGAGCGGTTCACCACCGCCTTCGGTGTGCGCATCATCAAAGTGGACCTCGGCCACAAACGGATCGTGATAATGCACCTCGGCGCCTTTCGCGCGCAGTCGATCGATAATTGACAAGGCCGGACTCTCGCGCACGTCGTCGATATCTTTCTTATAAGCTACGCCCAGCAAAAGAATACGCGAGCCCTTCATGGCTTTGCGTTCATCGTTGAGACCGTCGGCAATGAGTTGGACCACGTGTTCCGGCATGCGCGAATTTACCTCTTCGGCCAGACCGATGAAACGCGAGTCGAAGCCATGCTGACGCGCCTTCCACGACAGGTAATGCGGGTCGAGCGGAATGCAGTGGCCGCCGATTCCCGGCCCGGGATAAAACGCCATGAAGCCAAAGGGCTTGGTCGCGGCCGCGCGAATCACCTCCCAGGTATCGATGTTCAGCGCGTAACAAAGCCGGGCCATCTCGTTTGCCATGCCGATGTTTACCGCGCG
>Ga0070670_100001080_pt1 | contig 21621 bp, 20 predicted proteins | sample KBSS63metaG_FD_64665 | JGI IMG/M metagenome (GOLD analysis project Ga0070670, IMG submission 64665) | Switchgrass rhizosphere microbial communities from Kellogg Biological Station, Michigan, USA - KBS S6-3 metaG | ecosystem: Host-associated > Plants > Roots > Rhizosphere > Soil ... | reverse complement strand
TTCCCACCGTCGAGGCCTTTACATCGCCGCGGGCCTGGGCATTCACGCTGCTGGGCCTCGACGATTATTGCGCGGCCGCCCCGGCGGATGTCGGCGCCGCCCGGACGCGTGATCGTTTGGCGCACCGGCTCGCGGATTTGCTGATCGCCGTCGAAACGCCAGGCTGGATCTGGTTCGAAGACGGGCTGGCCTATGAAAATGCACGGCTGTGCGAGGCCCTGATCCGGACAGGTGCTGCCACCGACCAGGACGCGCTGGCCGACGCTGGCTTGCGCAGCCTTGGCTGGCTGATGACCATACAGACCGCGCCGTCCGGCCATTTTCGCCCTGTCGGCTCGATGGGTTTTGGCACGGGACGCAGACCTCCGCTCGCGTTCGATCAACAGCCCGTGGAAGCAGCGGCGACGATCGCGGCCTGCCTGGCTGCGCACCGGATGGAGCCCTTAGCGGGATGGGCGAACGAGGCCCGACGGGCGTTCGACTGGTTCCTGGGCGAGAACGACCTGTCCATTCCTCTGGTTGACACTGAAACTGGCAGTTGCCGCGATGGCCTGCATCCGGACCGGGCAAATGAAAATCGCGGAGCGGAGTCGGTTCTGTCCTATCTGCTCGGCCTTGCCGACATGCGTGCCCTCGCCGCGATGGGCGACGCACAAACGGACTTCTGGCCGCAATCACCGATCGCGAGACCAGTACTGGCGTTGAACCTCACATGAAACCGAAACCCTTTTTCAACCGTCAGGCATTGCACCTTTCACCGGACCCGTCACGCGTCGTGGTCCGGCCATTTCGTCCCGCCGTCGAACCGAGAGATCTCAACCCGGTCGACAAGACCAGGGCCAACCACATCGTCGATCGCGTGCTGGCGCTCAATGAGAGCCAAGTGGAGGCATTACTGTCCGCCACGCTCGACAATTTCGATGGCAGGCATCGCAATCTGCTCGCAACGTTCAAGCGCAGGGCTGACGAGATGGAGGAGGCATTTGCCAGCCACGCCGGCTTCTCCGAGAAGCGATGCCAGCTGGTGGGGGCCTATTTCCTAAACGAATACAGCTTTGAGGCCGCTGCACTATTCAACCCGAGCATCGTTCCACATCCCGATCAGTCGGGCGTCGCCGAAGGATGCCGACGTTTCATCCTGAGCCTCAGGGCATTGGGCGAGGGGCATATTTCGTCGCTCACTTTTCGATCGGGGATCGTCGCTGCCGACGGAACGGTCACCATTGATCCTCCCGCGCGCCTGGCGAGCGTTCCCAAGGTAGATGCCCGGGTCGGCGATCGCCTCGACCTGAGTTTCGATCCCGAGGGCGACATAACCGAACGGGTCATCTTCCCCATCACCGAAATGCAGGCCAACGGCATCGAGGACGCCCGGTTCGTGGCGTTCCAGGAGAGTGGCAGTACGACTTACTACGCGACCTATACGGCCTATAGCGGCCGGGAAATCCGATCCGAGCTGCTGGAAACGCGTGACTTCCTGTCCTTCCATATGGCGCCGCTCAAGGGAACGGCGGCGCGCAATAAAGGGATGGCATTGTTTCCGCGCAAGATTGGCGGGCGCTACGCGATGCTCGGCCGCCACGACAACGAGAACCTCTACCTGCTCTATTCCGACAAGCTCCATGAATGGGGGGACGGAATGGCGATCCTCAAGCCGGAATATCCTTGGGAATTCGTTCAGATCGGTAATTGCGGGTCACCCATCGAACTCGATGAGGGCTGGCTGGTCTTCACCCATGGCGTGGGACCGATCCGGCGCTATGCAATCGGCGCCGTCCTGCTCGACAAAGACGATCCCTCCAAGGTGATCGGCCGTTCCAGAGAACCGCTGGTCCAGCCCGAAAAAACCGAGCGCGAGGGCTATGTGCCCAATGTCGTCTATTCCTGCGGAGCCATGCAGGTGGGCGAGCGGATCGTCCTTCCCTATGCGATTTCCGATACATTTTCGACCTTCGCGACCATGAGGACGCGCGAGCTTTTAGAACTTCTGAAATTCTGAAATGACACGCCTGAGGAGTATCGAAAGCTCTACGGGCGAACAGTGCGATGAAGCCATTGTGGGCGAGGCAGAGCTCGCGACACTCACGCAGTTCGGAATCAAACGTGGTCCTGCAGCGCAATACTGGTTGGGCGCCTAACGTTATACGAAATTGGCAGATGCCACCGCCCAAGCTCGCCGCACAAGCGGCAAGCGATAATCTGAATATCGGTCAAGCTGAATGAACGACCGCCTCGGAGACGCGCTTCCGTGCCCAGGAGGGGCTGATTTTGGCGCGGATGAGCCATTGAGGGCCGGAATCGCACCCAGCCGGAGTGTCCCGCGGAGCGCGCCCCGCGCCGTCTCGGCGGCATATTCGAGCCCGTCGATCATCGCGATCGCCTGTTGCGCCCAGGGCAAAGCCGCCCTGCCTTCATCGGTGAGGCCGATATAGCGGCGGTCGCGATCGACCAGACGCTTGCCGAGTTGCTCCTCAAGCGCGGCGATGCCGGCCGATAATGTGGGTTGCGTGACGTTGCATGCCGCCGCCGCCCGGGAGAAATGGCCCTCGCGGGCGAGTGCGACAAAATAATCAAGCAGGCGCAATTGCACGATATGCCTCGGTGTCGTTCAGCGATGTGATCGATTCCCTCTATCAAGCTTCGTTGGCCATTCCTGATATGCATTGTCTGGCGAGGCTGGCTGGAGCGAGCGCGGCTCCGCTTCGGTTTGCCCGAATCAGCAACTGCGATCTCTCGACCGCGCAAGCCTCGTACCATCACGGTACCGTCCCTATGTCGATGTTCACCAAACATCGCTATCACCGGCTCATGGGGTCACTCAGACAGCGGGAGCCGCGCCGGACAGTCATCTTGAAGGCACGAATGCGTGATGCCGACGGATGGCGCGATGTGGCCATCTGCAACCTGTCCTCGCGTGGCCTGATGGCGAAGTGTTCGGCCCTGCCGGCGAAGGGGGCTTACATCGAGCTGCGCTATCGGCATGTCTGCATTGTCGGCCGGGTTGCGTGGGCGCAGGGGTCGCGATTTGGCGTTCGCACCCAGGACAAGATCGATATTGACAGCCTTCTTGATGAGTCCCTGGTAAAGGGCGTCAGGACGAGAGAGGCGGACCGGACCACCCCGCCGCATCATCCAGCAGCACGATCGGCACCTGACCTGTCAGCACAGGTTGCTGCCAGCCGCCGTTTCGCTCGGCTTTTTGACTGGTCGATCGTCGTGCTTGGCTCCGTTCTCGCTGCGATCTTCATTTTCGGCGCAGCCAGCACGGCGTTGAAGACGCCGATGCAGAAGGTTGGGGCCGCACTTGCGGGAGGCAAGCCCTAGCGTTGCGGCAGCGAATAGCAGGAGAGAGATTACCGTTCCAATATCCGCATGGCTGACCTTCCCTTTCAGCGGCCCTTCCACACGGGCTTGCGCCGCTCTGCGGCGGCGCGCTCGCCTTCTTTCTTGTCCTGTGTCGCCGCATATCGCTCGATTGGCGGGAAGCGCGTCATCAGCGCTACTTCGAGCGGATGGCCCAATCGTCCAAGCGCCGCCGCTTTGGCGGCCTGCACGGCGAGGGGCGAGGCGGCGGCAAGCTTCGCTGCCCAGCGCTGCGCGGCTTCGGCAAGCTCCGCATAAGGCACGACCTCGTTGACGAGGCCATATTGCCGCGCCTCCCCGGCCTTGATCCGCTCGCCCGTGAGGATCAGCTGCATGGCGATATGATAAGGCAGCTGGCGGATCGCACGGTGCACGACCCCACAGTCGCCGATAATGCCGACCTTGGTTTCGGGCAGTCCGAACTGCGCGGTGTCCGCCGCGACGATGATGTCGGCGCACATGGCGAGCTCGAACCCGCCGCCGACACAATAGCCCTGCACGGCCGCCACCATCGGCTTAGTGCAAGTCACAAGTGGGCCGCCAATGCCGGTAAGCCCCCCGCCAAGCGCCATGCCCAACTTGCGCTCCACACCGCCGGTGACGTCGGCACCAATGCAGAAGGCCTTCTCGCCCTCGGCAGACAATATCACGACCCAGATGTCGGGATTGGCATTGATCTCCGTCCAGGCGTCGAACAACAGCTCGTCCATAGCCGGGGTGATGGCATTCAGGCTCTGCGGCCGATCAAGGCGCACATGAGCCACGCGGCCGTCGATCCTGAATGCAATTTCGGCCATTGCGACTTATTCCTTGAACAACTGCAAGGCCTGATTGCTGATCCTCAGGGGCATGCACATGGCGAGCACAATCTGCTCCATCGTATCCTCAAGCGCCTCGTCAAAGCTTTCCGCCGCTTCCTCCTGTCCTACGCCGTGATGACGCATCAGGATGTTGAGGAACATAAGGCTGACGCCGATCAGCCGCCGCTGGGCCACATGCGACGGGAGGTAATCCACGCGCTCGCGGAGCAGCTTGAGCGCCCGGTCGAGATGGGGTGGCAGCTCGCCCCCGAAATCCCCAAACTCCGGGGAACGGCTCTGCAGCAGATACTGGCTGAGGAAGGAGGCGTAGGAATGATTGCCGTCGGCGTCCTGCAATTCGAGCTGCGGCAGCATGACGATGTCCAGCAGGGTGCGAGCGTCCTTGAGTCGCCCTGCCGCTTCGGCGCGAAGGAGCATTCTGCAGCGCACCTCTTCCATTTGCTGCATCCGATAATCGAAAATGCCCTTCACCAACCCGTCGCGGGAGCCGAAATGATATTGGACGGCGAAATGGTTGCCCTGTCCGCCGCGGGAGGCAATCTCCCGCATCGACGCGCCTTGCAGGCCGTTCTTCGCAAACAGGATCTCGCCGGCCAGAATCAACTTGGTCTTCGCATCACCGGCGGCCGAATCGATCTGGATCAGTGCTTCGGGTTCGTTGTCCACCATGATTCCCACCATATAAAACGAATGTCTTAGTCTATTTCACTAAGGCCCTCGACATTCCCAACGGACTGAGCGTAGCCGATAAGGGCGCTTCCAGCGTTAGGCTTTCATAGCGCCTTCATTGCCTGCCTGCAACTTTGCTTCGCAAAAACGCCCGAAAATATTGGATTATCGAAGAAGGCCGGCGCTTGCCCGGCAGGTAGCGCCAGCCTCGCGATCAGTGCATTCAGCCCCCGCCAGCCGGGGAAGCCAAAGTCGCCATCCTCTGCGGCCCGTCCTCAAGAGCCGATCATCAGGGCATATATCTATGCCACTTGACTTAATCTCGTGAACGGCGCTATTAGAGTCTCGGTTCAGCCCGGCTGACGAAAAATTTTGAATGGAATTTGGTAGAGGAGAGATTCCATGGCGATGGAAACCGGACTTATCTTTCACCCGTATATGCGGCCTGAAAGAACTGCGAGGCAGACTTTTGAATGGGGCGTGCAGAGCTCCATCGCATGCGACAAGATCGGGTTCACCACCATGATGATCTCCGAGCATGCGTCGCAAATCTGGGAGAATATCCCCAATCCCGAGATGATCATGGCGGCGGCCGCGCTTCAGACGAAGCAGATCAAGTTCGCACCGATGGCGCACATCCTGCCGCACCAGCACCCCACCAAATTGGCGATGACGGTCGGATGGCTGTCGCAGATTTTGGAGGGCCGCTATTTCATGGGAATAGGCGCCGGCGCCTATCCCCTGGCATCCTATATGCACGGCATTCGCGGCGAGGATCAGAGCACCGAGCATCTCAACGAGATGGTGCGCGAATCCCTGTTCATCATGGAAAAGATCTGGAAGCGCGAGCCCTTCTTCTACGAAGGCAAATTCTGGGATGCCGGCTTTCCCGAGGAGGAAGAAGCGCTGACCGAGGAGGACGAGCAGCACAAGCTCGCCAATTACTCGCCTTGGGGTGGCTCCTTTCCGGAGTTCGCGGTGACGGGATTCAGCCCCAATTCGCCGTCGATGAGGCTCGCCGGGGAGCGCAATTTCAAGCCGGTCTCGATCTATTCAGGCATCGACGCGCTGAAGCGGCACTGGGAGATCTATGCGGAGGCCAATATAAAGGCTGGCTTCACCCCGGATCGGTCGCGCCACGCCGTCTCGCAAACGGTTTTCGTGGCCGACACCGACGCCGAGGCCAAGCGGCTCGTGATGGAAGGGCCGATCGGCTATTGCTTCAATCGCTACCTCATCCCGATCTGGCGCCGTTTCGGCATGATGGACGGCTTTGCCAAGGATGCGGGCATCGATCCCTTGAAGGCCGATCTGGAGTTCCTGGTCGACAATGTCTTCATCGTGGGTTCGCCCGACACCGTTGTGGACAAGCTCAACACGCTCTTCCACGCGTGCGGCGGCTGGGGCACGCTCCAGGTGGAATCGCATGATTATTATGACGACCCCTCGGCCTGGTTCCACTCGCTGGACTTGATCGCAAAGGAAGTTGCGCCGCGCGTCATGCTCCCGGAAGGCAGCGCGATCCAGTCAAGCAGCGTTGCGGCCTGAGCGCGAGCCCGGACGCGTGGCAAACAAAAAGACCGGCAGTTCCGCTGCCGGTCTTTTTTTGGCAGTGCCCCGTGGCTCAACGGGCGTCGGCGAAACCCTTGATGAAGAGATCCGCCGCCTGCTCGGCTATTTCATCGGGTCCCAGCTTGCCCGGCTTATACCAGCTTGAACAGGAATTGAGCATTCCAATGAGGAACAGGCGAGCGACAGCTGGCTCGATAGACTTGTCCGCGTCCCCTTGACGTTGGGCGGCAACAATCAGATCCCGCCAGTAATTTTCGAACGCCGAATAGGCTGCGAGGACCCGGCCTTTCATTTCATCGGGCAGATCTTCGAATACGCGGGCAACGGCGGATGAATAATCGTCTCCCGTCAGCAGATAGTCGATATGAGATTTGATCGCGGTCCGCAGCCGGACGAGTGACGGCGCCTCCGGGCCCAACACTTCAACCCGAGCGACGATATACTGGGTGTTGCGGTAAATGCCCTCCAGCAGGACCTCTTCGACAATTTGGTCCTTCGAGGTAAAATGATGATAGAGGCTGGGTGCGAGCATGCCCGCCAGTTTGGCGATCTCGCTCAGCCGGGCGCCGCCCAGGCCACGGGTGCGGAGAATCCGGGCGGCTGAATCCAGAATGCGCGTTCGGCTGTTATCGATTGTCATATTGCGTGAATGGCCTGGCGCTGCCTTCATGACAGCTTTTCACCCTTAGCCTGCAAAAGCGACATTAGGCAAACCACGTGTTCCGGGGTCAAGTATCTCCAGCAGAGCGCCGGCCAGCGGCTGCTCCGCAAAGGTTTCGGTGGTAAAGCCCTGGGAGCCCGTCGTCAGGAAGAGGCGCGAATGGTCCGCACCCCCAAATGCAGGGCGCAGGCCGCGGCGGACAGGCAGGCGACGCTCCTCCACCAGGCTGGCATCCGGCGCAAAGCGGCGCAGCACCCAGCTCTCGTAAAAGGCCATCCAGAGGCAGCCGTCCACATCCACCGCAATGCCGTCGGGATAGCCATTGTCCGGCGTGAACTTCAGGAAGTCCCGGCGATTGCTGACGCTGCCGTCCTCCGCCACATCATAGGCCCAGGTGACGAGCGGCATGGAGTCATTCACATACATGGTCCTGCCATCGGGGCTGAAGGCTGGACCATTTTCAGTCACGATGTGCCGGTCCATGGTGAAGATCTCGCCCGACGCATCCACGCGGTAAAGTTCGCCATTGTCGCGGACGTTGAAATCCTTGAGCGAGCTTTCCTTATCCTCGGCCGTCGTGCTGTCATCCCATTGCGCCCGGTCGCAGGAGCCGGTCCAGTAGCGTCCCTTGCTGTCGGTGGCGCCGTCGTTCAATCGGGCGAGGCGTTGATCGGGAATGGGATCCTTGAAGGGGGTATAGAGACCCCTGTCAGGATCGATGAAGGCGAGGCCGTCCGCGCTGGAAGCGATGAAGCCGCCCCTGGCACGCGGGGCCAGCGCGCTGATCCATACGGGCGGGGTCCAGCTCTTCTTCGCGCCGCTCGCCAGATGATACCAGTTGACGCTGGGCGCTTCGATGTCGACCCAATAGATGCAGCCGTCCCGTTCATCCCAGACGGTGCTTTCGCCGATTATCGCCTTGGCGTCCCACAGGCAGCGCCAGCCATCGCCCTCGATCATTGGTCCTTCTCCATACATTCCTATAGCTTGGCGATTCCATCGCCGAAGGGCGCATCGCGTTCGCGAACGGCTTCCTTCAATCCTTTTGTTCGCACCGTTTCGTTGAACATGGTCCGGCTTTTCGCGAGATGGCCACGGGCATCCATTTCCGCTGCCATCCGCTGCAGGGTACGCGCGCCCATGAGCTCGAGCCCGATATTGACGATCCGCTTGTTGGCACTCAGCAGATCGGGGTCGATCTGCGCCAGCCGTGCCGCGAGTTCCTGCACCTCCGCTTCCAGCTGCTCGGCTGGCACGGCCTTCAACGCCAAGCCCAGCTGCGCCGCATCCTTGCCACGGATGGAATCGCCGGTCAGCAGCAGGCGCTTCGCCCATTGCGGGCCCATCAGATAGAGCCACATATGGCTCGGCAGCGATCCTTGCGAACGGGCGGGAGGAAAGCCGAACAGCGCGTCGTCGGCGCAGATCACCATGTCGCACAGCAATGCCAGGTCCGTTCCGCCGGCAAGGCAGCGGCCGTGGACCTGTGCAATGACAGGCTTGTGCATGTCGAACAGGACCATGCGGAGCCGCTGATTACGCTCCTGATGCCAGGCGTCATCGTCGAATTTGGCACGGCCGCGGCGATGTTCGACCTGATCGGGAACGGCCTGATCATAGCGCTGCAGATCATAGCCGGAGGAGAAGTCAGGGCCCGCGGCGCGCAGGACCACGGCATGGACGCGATTGTCCTCGTCGGCTTCCCAGAGCAGCCGGCTGAGTTCTTCCATCAGGGGCTCGCTGAGCGCGTTGCGCTTTTCCGGCCGGTTCAGAGTGAGCCGGGCGATGCCGTTCCTGATTTCACAGAGAACCAGTGGCTGCACTTCGGACATCCGATCTCCTCCCCTTCGCTGGCCGCTCCTTCTTATATGACCGGCACTATATCGTCGCCATTGGCAGCAGGCGATGGATGTCCAACGGCATGCGAAGCGACCGGCGCGGACACGTCCACATCCTTCAGATGCGGCAGGACCTTGCGGGCGAACAGCTCATAATTTGCCTGGCCGACTTCGAACGGCATGTCCCCATAGTGGGTGTAGATGATGAAGCTGCCGATATCGAACTGCTCCACCATGGTCAGCAACTTCTCGGTCACCTCCTCCGGCCGCCCCCAGACCTGGAGGTCGGCAAGGAAGCCGTTGAACTTTTCGATGCCGTGCTTCTCGATGTTGCGGGCTAGCGCCCCATAATATTCATAGCCCTCGACATTGGCGAACTCGGTGTTGCCAAATTGGTAGAAATCGGACGTCGAGCGTGCATATTGCTGCAGATAGATGTTGCGCATGTCCTGCGCCTTGGCGGCGTCCTCATGCACCGCGACAAAGGCGACAAATACCGGTTTGGGTGCAGGCCTGCCCGAAATTTCGAGATAGCGATCGCGGTAGAGGTTCAGGTCCTCCTGGACCCGGTCCCACGGCTTCTGCGCGATAACCATCAGGCCGACTTCCAGGCTGGCCATCAGCTTGACGGATTCGGGGGAGATCGCCGAGGCGAAGACCCGGCCGCGATAGCTTGCATAGGGACGCGGGCGAAGCTCGACGCGCGGCTGCTTCAGATAGGTGCCGTCATATTCCATGACGCCGGTTTCAAGCGCCGCCAGCACCGCCTCGGCATGTTCGCGAAAGCGCCTGCGCGCTTCGCCCATCGGAACGCCGAAACCGTCGAATTCGACCTTTCCTAGGCCGCGCCCGATCCCGAGAATGGCGCGACCTTCGGAAAACTGGTCAAGCAGGAGAAAGCTTTCGGCAACCCGCACGGGATTCTGCCAGGGCAGCACGGTGACGGTGGTGCCCAACTTGATCCGGCTGGTCTTGCCCGCAACCCAGGAGAGGAACTGCGGAACGTTCGGCGTCATCATGTAGCCGGTGAAGTGATGTTCCGGCGTCCAGATCGAATCGAACCCCACGTCCTCGGCCCGCGCGGCAAGCGCAAGCTCATGCCGATACACTTCGGTATCGGTCACCCTGTCATTCAGGTTTTGGAACGTGAGACCTAGGCCAACGTCCATATCGAATCCTCCATCAAATCTGGAATTAGCCTAATAACAATTAGTCTAGGAGCGCAATAGCAAATCGGCAATGGGCCAATGAAAATGCGGTGGAACGCGATTTTCACCGGGATTTCGGTCCGAGAAAAAGAAATATATATCAATATGTTATGGTCATAAAAATGCGCATCCCGGCCTCCCGGCCATGGGAAGAAAAAATACCGGCCGAACAGGAGCTTCTTGACATTTTGGCGAGAGAGGCGTTGTTTAATACTCATTAGGTTAAAAGCGTTGAGAGAGGAGCGAACGTGGATTTGGATGTAGCCGCCCGGCGGCGAGCGATGGAGCTGCGGCATCCTGAATGGCGGGAGACCACGCTGGACGTCTATCTGGATCGCGCCGCCGCTGATTTCGGCGGCCTGCCGCTGTTGCTGACGGATCAGGAGAGCCTCAGCTATGACGATGTGGTCCGCCTGTCCCATCGGATCGCGGGCGGACTCGGGGCGTTGGGGGTGGGCCGAGGTGACCGGGTGGGCGTGGTCATGGCCAACTATCCGGTGACGGTTCCCCTGCTCTTTGCGATCTGGCGGATCGGGGCGGTGGCAGTGCCGCTCAACACGCTTTACCGGCCCGAGGAACTCGCATTTGCGTTGGGCGACGCCCAGTGCGCCTTTCTCGTGCTGATGGCGCGCTTTGGCAGCCGGAGTTTTGAAAGCGAGATGGACGTAGCGCTGCCGGGCTGGCGCGATGGCACATGCCCGCAACTTCCCGAACTGGGAGGAGGACTGGTGTTCGACGATCGTAATCCGCAGGCATTTTTCGATGCCTTGCCGGAGGGCGAGCCGGTCGATAGCGCTGCCCAGCCGCATGACGCGGCGGTCATCATGTTCACTTCAGGCACGACAGGCTCGCCCAAGGGCGTTGTCCAGACCCACGACAATCTCACGCGGGCAGCCTATGCAGGGGCCTATCATCAGGCATTCGAGCCAGGCCGCCGAGCCGTTTTTTCGCTTCCGCTCTATCATGGCTTCGGGCTTGTGGTCGGCCTGCTCTCCGGCATCGTCGTCGGGGGGGCGATTATCCCGCTGCTGCGTTTTGATCCCGACGCGATCCTCCGGGCGGTCGGCAGCCACCGCGCCACCTTCCTCATGGGCGTGCCCACGATGACGATTGCGCTCCTGAAGCAAGCCAAGGCAGGACATTACGATCTTTCGTCGCTGACGGCCATTCACAGTGCCGCCGCGCCCACGCCGAGCTGGGTATGGCGGGAGATTCAGGAAACCTTCGGCTGCGAAGAGATCTTCACCAGCTATGGCCAGACCGAGACGACGGCGACCATCGTCTGCACCAGTCCGGGCGATCCCATCGATATCGTTTCGTCCACGCAGGGCCGCATCGTCGAGGCGGGGGTGGCGGGTATCCCCGAATGCGGCGGCAGGATTGCCGAATTCAAGACGATCGATCCGGAAACCGGTGCAGACTTGCCGGAGGGTTCGGCGGGCGAACTCTGCACCAGAGGACCGATGAACACCCTGGGCTACTTCCGGCGACCCGAGGAAACGGAGAAGCTCTTCCTGCCCGGCGGCTGGCTGCGGATGGGGGACCTTGGCCAGTTCCTTCCCGACGGCAATCTGTTCCTGACCGGCCGCGCCAAGGAGCTTTACAAGAGCCGGGGTGAACTGGTCTCTCCCAAGGAACTGGAGCAGTTGCTCACCGCGCATCCCGCCATCTCGCAAGCCTTCTTCATTGGCATGCCGGATGACGAATGGGGAGAATGCGGCTGCGCCTGGATCGTGCGCGAGGAGGGCCAGCGGATCGAGGCGGAGGAGATCATGGCCTATCTTGCCGAGCGCGTTGCGAGATATAAGCTGCCGAGGGACATCTGGTTCATCGCCGAGACGGACCTGCCCAAGACGGGAACGGGAAAGGTTCAGAAGAACAGGCTCAAGGACATCGCCTTGCAGATGCTGGCCGATGGAAAGAGCGGAATTTGAGCATGAACGAAAGCGCGGGATCATGACAGCCAACGTCCTGTCCTCCATCGAGGACATCATTCAGGATGCCATAGACGGCTTGCCCTATATCCTGGTGGATGCCGACGATCGCGAGAATGAAGGCGATGTGATCATTCCCGCCCAGTTCGCAACACCGCGGCAGATCAATTTCATGGCCAAGCATGCGCGCGGCCTCATCTGCCTCGCCATCTCGCGGGCGCGTGCGGAGCAGCTCAAGCTGCCGCCCATGACCACCAACAACCAGTCGGGCCATGGCACCGCCTTCACCGTATCGATCGAGGCGCGCGAGGGCGTGACCACCGGGATCTCCGCGCATGATCGCGCGCACACGATCGCGGTCGCGGTCGATCCGACGAAGACGGACGTCGACATCGTGTCGCCGGGCCATGTCTTTCCGCTGGTGGCACGCGAAGGCGGCGTGTTGGTGCGCGCCGGGCATACCGAGGCGGCGGTCGATATTTCCCGCATCGCCGGCTTGACCCATGCAGCCGTGATCTGTGAGGTGATGAACGATGACGGCAGCATGGCGCGGCTTCCGGAACTGTTGCGCTTTGCCAAGGAGCACGGGCTGAAGGTCGGGACGATTGCCGACCTCATCGCCTATCGCCGCAGGTCGGAAAAGTTGATCCGCCGCGTCGCGAGCGCGCCGTTCCCGAGCTTCTATGGCGGTGAGTTCACCATTCACGTCTACCGGAACGAGATTGACGGCGGCGAGCATGTCGCGTTGGTGAAGGGCGAAATCCGCGAAGAACTCAACACGCTGGTGCGCGTGCATCAGGTCGACATCACCGCGGACCTTCTGGGATGGGCCACGGCGCATCCCGAATATGTCCCGCTCGCGCTCAAGACGATTGCGGAGCATCCGGGGCAGGCGGTGGCGGTATTCGTGCGGGATCCCAGCTTCGATTCCATCTCGAAACGCGTTGCGGGTGGCCGCAAGACCTATCATGACGCGCACGCCACGCGTGACTATGGCATCGGCGCGCAGATCCTGCTTGACCTGGGGGTGAGGAAGATGACCCTACTGACCTCGAGCACCGCAAAACTTGCCGCGCTGGAAGGCTTTGGGCTGACGGTTGCGGGGCGGATACCGCTGCGGCGGGAAAAGACGAGCGAAAGCTGAACGTTCAACTCGCCAGCGGGGTGAATTCCCCATAGCCGCCGCGATGGAAGATCATCGGGCTGCCGGGATGCGAGACTTCAAGCGCATGCACCTGGCCAAGGACGATATAATGGTCGCCCGCCTCGTGAACGGCATATAGGTCGCAGGCGATCCAGGCGATGATCCCCTCCAATATCGGCAGGCCCTGGTCCGACAGGCTATATTGCAGGTCCGCAAACTTGTCCTCGGCCTTGGAGGCAAGGGCCCGGCAGACCGGCCCCTGATCCTTAGCAAGGACATTCACGCAAAAGCGCCCCGCCGCCTCTATGCGCGGCCAACTGGTCGATGACTTGTCGGGGAAGAAGGCGACCAACGGCGGGTCGAGCGACACCGAAGTGAAGGAACCCACGACCATGCCGGCAGGCACGCCATCGGCCGACATGGCGGTAATGGCGCATACGCCCGTTGGATAATGGCCAAGAATCTGCCGGAATTTGGCTGGATCAACAACGACTGTCATGACGGTCCCGCTCTCCACGATCCGATCATCGGATCGGCTTCCAGACCAGAGGCACATTTTCAACGGCGGCGACGATGCCGGCATGATAGACCGGAGCAGCGCCCTCGCGCAGGCTGAATTCAGGTATCCGTTTCAGCCACTCCTGCAAGGTGACGATCACTTCCATGCGCGCCAGATGCATGCCGGCACAGCGGTGCGGACCCTGGGCGAAGGTGGAATGTTCAATGTTGCGGCGGGACAGGTCGAGATCCCACGGATTCTCGTTCGCGGCTTCGTCCAGCCCGTGCAGCGCGGTGGGCAGCAGGATCAGATCACCCTGCTTCAACCGGGTGCCATGATATTCCATGTCATGCACAACCATCCGGGCGTCGGACACGACCGGGAAGCGGCGGAACATCTCTTCCACGCCGCGCTGCAGTTTCAGCGGATCGGAGCGCAGTTCCTCGACCTTGCCGGGGTGGCGGGCGAGATAGATCATCATGAAGCTGAGGAAGTTGACGACCGTGTCCAGCCCGCCCAGCAGCAACAGCGAGACCAGCCCCAGTGCCTTGTCCTCGGGCATCGGCTTGCCATCGATATCGCTGTTCACCATCATGGTGATGAGGTCGGTGCCGCTTCCGCCCCGCCGCGCCGCAATGATGGGTGCGACATAGGCAAAGAAGCCCTTGTTGGCCTCATCAAGCGACCGCGCCTGTTCCGCGGGCGTGTTGCCCGCGGGCCGGGTCATCTGGTTGGCGAGAATATTGAGAGCCGGCGCATCTTCCATAGGCAGGCCGGCCAGCGCCAGGAACACCTTTACGGGGAAGATGGCGGCATAATCCTTCTCGAATTCGCAGTGCCCGGCGTCGGCGAACTGCTCTATCAGCTCGACAGCGACGTCCCGCATTTTATCCTCGAGCTTGCGGATCTCCGCCAGGTTCAGCCCCTTGTCGATCACCTTGCGATAGGGGGTGTGCTCTGGCGGATCCATGCGGGTCGGCACCATTTCGTATTTTTCGCCGGCCTCCTTGGGTACCCATATGATGTGGCTCGAGAAACGGTCGGGGCTACGATAGATGTCGTCGATGAGGGCGCCGCGCGTGGCAATCCAGTGTCCGCCCGTCAATGGCGTCCAGACGAGGGGCGGAATGTCGGGTTGCTGGAGTCTCTTCCACGCTTCGTGAAAGCCCTCCTCTATGCCATCAAGGGCATAGGCATCCACGTCCCGCACCAGATGCGCGGGGACATGCGGTGGAACGGGAACGCGCGCTTTTGCCGGTGGCGGCGTCAGCGTGTCGGTGGTCATGCCGGACATCCTTTTCAGCTGATCGTGGGGTCGATGACTGCCTTGGTGGCAGCACCTGTCTTGGTGAGGTGAAGGGCCTCGTTCGCCCCGGCGATGCCGAAGCGATGACTGATGAGGTCCGCCAGCGGGACCCTGTCCTGCAGCCGCGCCGCCAAGTGCAGGGCGTGATAATAATGCCTGGGTTTCGGGAAGGACGCGCCCGCGATGGTGAGGTTCTTGATCGTCAGGTCGCGCGGCGAGATCGGCTGCGTGCCGATCGCGCCCCAGAGCCCCAAGATGATATAGCGGCTGTGCGGTCCGCTGAGGTTCACCCCTTCCGGAAAGGCGGCCAGAACGCCGGCCGCTTCCACGACCACGTCAGGCCCCTTTGGACCGAGCCGATCATAGACCATCCGCTGCCGCTCCTCGGGCGGCAAGTCCAGCGAAACCACGGCTGTAGCGCCCAGTTTTCGAGCGGCGTCCAGGCGCGCGGCGACCCCGTCGATGACAATGACTTCCCGCGCGCCGGCCTGGGCCGCGACCAGTACCGCCGACAAGCCGACGGGTCCTGCGCCCTGCACCACCACGGCATCTCCCACCTGAATGGGCCCTGCGCGATCGAAGCCGCGCAGCACGGTCGGAAGGGCGCATCCGAGTGCCGCCACGGCTTCGGGCTTGGCATGATCCGGCAGGCGGTAGAAAGGCATGCCGCTCGGAAGCCAGGCGAAATCGGCGTAGCTTCCCCAGTTGGGCTTGGAGGCATCCTCAAAGAAGCGTGTGTTCTCGCAGGGCGTTTCTTCCAGCACCGTGCAGGAGTAGCAGCGGCGACAAAGCGCGATGGGCGACCAGTAGACTAGGTCGCCTGCCTCCAGCGGAACGCCCGCATAGTCGGTGGTCACGCCGGAACCAAGCTGTTCGACCCGTCCCACGCCCTCATGACCCAGGATGATGGGGAAGGGCATTTCGCCCGCTTCGCCAGTCAGGATATGGACATCGCTGCCGCAAACGCCGCCAAGCACGACCCGGACCAGGGCGCCGCCGGGCTCAGGCGGCGCGATCGGCACCTCCCAGGTTTCAAGCCGGTTCTTTTCCACCAGTACCGCAGCCTTGCCGTGCATGCCCGTTTCCCTCGCCCAGAAAAATAATGTTGGGCCTACCAGGTTCAGAGTAGGCCCAACCTGTTCAGCAAATAAATCAGAACCTGTACGTCAGCTCGGCTCCAAGAGTCCTCGGTTCTCCCCATAGGGCGGTGTTGAAACCACCACTGGCGCCTTCGACATAACCCGACTGATAATAGAGCTTATCAAACACGTTCTTGGCAAAGAGGCCGAGCGAGAAATGGCTGCGCATGATCTCATTCCAGCTGAAGCGAATATTCGTCGTCGTGTAGCCCGGCAGTTTGGTACGCGGGGTTATCGATCCGGCATTGCTTGAGAAGAACGTGCTGGTCTGCCCGAATATGTCGGCGCGAAGCTTCATTTCGCCCAGCGAATCCGGTACGGGCAGCGTCAGGTCGATATAGGCCGATCCCGTCCACTTCGGCGTATCCGGATAGGAGTCGAACGGTACCGTATAGCCGGGGATGCCTGTCTGCGTTGACAGGTCGACGAGGTTGTCGGTGTATTTGGCGTCGGTATAGGCGCCGGTGAAGCCGATTTTCAGCCAGTCGGCCAGGCGTGCATCGCCATCGACTTCAACGCCGCGAACCCGCTTCTTGGGGACATTGACAGTGAAGCCTGCCGGGTTGCCGCCCACTAGGGCATAGACGGCATGCTGCGCGTTCTTAACGTGCTGCTCGTACAGCGCGATATTGAAGTGCACGGGTATATCGGACAGGTATCCGTTGAACTTGTACCCAAGCTCGAAATCATAAGTATATTCATTCTTGAAGAAATTCAGGTCGCCATAGGGCACAACCGTGCCGTTGAAATTCCCGGACCGGAAGCTTCCGCGCTGCGCGAAATATATCATGTTCTGCGGATTGATCTGATATTGCAGGCTGAAGGTCCAGCTTGGCGCATGCAGATCCTTGGACTGAACGGGCGGGGTCGGAAAACCTGGCAGGGTGAACAGACTTCCCGGGTTCTGATGAAGTTGAAGCGTCTCCCAGGTATAACGTCCGCCCAGCGTAACGCTCAGCGCATCCGTGGCCTTGTAGGTAGCTTGCGCGAAGATCGCCTTGGACTTGTCCTTGCCCGTGTAAAAATAGGCGATGTCGGCCAGCGGCGGCGTCAGCTCCGGTCCGACGACTACGGGGATATAGTCGGTCTGCTTCTTAAAATCGTAGAAGAGGCCGACAATATATTCCAGCCTGTTGTCGAGGGCGGTGCCCTGCAGCTGAAGCTCGTCGGACCACCGCTGGGTCTTGAAGGTTTCGCCGCCTGGAGGGCCATTGCCGAGCCCCGAGAAGTTGAAAAGATCGATCGCGCCGAAAGGTGATCCCGACAGGATGCCCGGCGTGCGCGCAAAGGCGTCGCCCCAGCTGAAGATATTCTTGACGGTCAGATCGTCGTTGACCTCAAGCGTCGTGGTGTTGGTGATGAACGCGGCATGCGCCTTGTGCGGCAGGTCATAGGTCAGCCAAACCTTATAGGGATTGGCCTTTTGGAAGGCCAGATAACCGGCCGTGGCGCCCGGCCATCTGCCAGGGCCGGCAGGGCCATCGCCAATCGTCGGGGCAAAGGGGCTGTTGGGCCCGTACACGCAATCCAGAGTCGCCGTCAGGGTGAAGCCGTTATTGGTCTCGCCGCAGCGGTGATAGGAATAAAGGCCACCGGAGCCTTCCGTACCGCCAAAGTCGCTATACTGCGCCACGAACACGTTTTTGAACGTCTCCGTCGGCTGGGCGACGATCGTGATCCGGCCGGACTTGGAATCCGTGTCCCCGAGCGTGCTGCCCGTATTGATATTCTTGATATAGCCATCCGAGGTGACATAATCTCCGGCAAGGCGCACCAGCAACTTGTCCGGAATCAACGGGATATCCACTGCTCCCTGGACCTGGAACATATTGCGTTCGCCACCGCGAACCGTGAGGTAGCCGCCAAACTCATTGCCGGGCTTCGTCGTCTCATACAGGACAGCGCCGCCCGTCGCATTGCGGCCGAACAGCGTCCCCTGCGGACCTTTGAGAACCTGCACCGAGGAAAAATCGAAAAATGCGGTCGAGGTATTGCCGGCGGCAAAGGGCGCTTCATTGATATAGGTCAGCACGGCAGGACTGGTCCCCGAGAAGGGATCAAGCGTCTGCCCGCGCATTGTGAAGCTGATCTGGTTGGCATTCTGGCCGCTCTTGACGATCAAACCGGGTGCCAGGGCCGCAAGGTCCTGCTCGCGCGTCACTACCCTTTCCTGCAAGATGGCAGAGTTGAACGCGGACACCGACAGAGGAACCTTGGACAGGGACTCCTCTCTGCGCTGGGCGGTGACGACGATATCCTCCGGCGCTGCATTGCCTTCATTGGCAGGCGCACCTGCGGGAGGAGCGCCCTCGGCGGGCGCGGTTTGCGCAGCCGCTCCGCCGGCATTCAGGCTGAGCACCATGAAAATCGCAAAGGCGCAGTGATTTCGGTTCAATCTCTTTCGCATCCTCATTCCCCTACTAATAAGTTTTGTGCCGCGATGGTCTCTCGGCCTCGGTCCGGATCGCTGCCCGGATCACCGGCGCCTGCCGGATGGAAACATCGCCCTCGAAGAAAGCCAACACGCCACAAGCTACCTCCTCAACCTCCCCGCGCTGCACGGGTCCTTTTTCCCAACCATGCCGCTTTTGCGGTCAAGTGACGCCTCACATCGGAGAATCATCATTGCGGCTAGCAGATATAACCTAACCATAATTAGGTCGACAACGCAAGCGCAAGATGCTTCCCCCGGTGGGCGGGGTTGAAATTTCCAGGACGCCGAGGTGAATATGATATCGGACCCTGTCGGTCATACGCCGAATTTCTGCCACTTTTCCGAGATTTATCGCGCATCGGCCCGGTCTGCCGGGCGGCGCGTTTGCGATGAGCGGCTTGACAACAGGCGGAAACAAAGTTTGTATAACGTCCATTAGGCTAATGGCCGGTGCAAGGAGAGATTCAATGGCCCGTCTGAGAAATAAGGTCGCGATCATCACAGGGGCTGCTCGCGGCATGGGTGCTTCCCATGCCCGGATATTCGCCCGCGAAGGCGCGCAACTGGTCCTCACGGATCTGAACGCCGAAGCGGGGACCGCACTGGCCGAAGAAATTGGCGGGCAAGCGCTATTCCTCCGGCAGGACGTGACCGATCCCGGCGATTGGGAAGCGATCGTGGCCAAGGCGGTTCAAAGGTTCGGCACCATCGACATCCTGGTCAACAACGCCGGGATATTAGGTCCGATGGCGACCACCGCCGAACTCGACGACGCCGGATATCACACCGTTTGCGCCGTCAATCAGCACGCTGTCTTCTACGGCATGAGGGCGGTCCTGCCGACCATGGTGAAGGCCGGGAAGGGATCGATCGTGAATATTTCGTCCATCGCCGGGATGGCGGCCAATTACGGCTTTCCCAGTCTGGCCTATGTTGCCAGCAAGTTCGCCGTCCGGGGCATGACCAAGGCGACGGCCATGGAATATGGAAAACATAATATCCGTGTGAACTCGGTCCACCCGGGTTTCATCCAGACGCCCATGATGGTGGAAGCGACGGACGAAGTGGGAGGCGAAGCGCTGGCACAGATCCCGCTGGGTCGTATCGCCGATCCGGTGGAAGTGTCCAACCTTGTGCTCTTCCTTGCCTCCGACGAGTCTTCCTACATCACGGGGGCCGAGCATCTGGTGGACGCTGGCATGCTGGCGCATTGATAGAGATTTGTTGCTGAACTGAGAAGCGTTGGCAAATCCAGGCTGATTGCAACATCGCGCCCCGCCATCGCCGAGCTATGTGGACACCGAAGACAAGATCGCAAGGCAGCGCAGTCCGTCGCTTACCACGATCAAGCGGAGAGGAGAGTTCCTACGCCCTGATCCAGACATCGCCAATGGACCGGGGTCCGGGCGTTTGGCCCGATTCCGCGCCATCCTCCACGCCGTCCTGCTCGCCGCCCTCGGGCTGCCAATGGCAATCGGCGGCATCATGCTCGTGATGCTCGGCGGTAGTTTCTACTATCTGCTGGCGGGCGTACACTTGATGACTATTCCCGATTCGCCCAGATGATCGCCAACAAGGGCCAGCTCCATGGCGTCCGGATTCTCGCGCCATCGACGGTCGAACTGATGCAGGCAAACGCCCTGCCAAAGCCGCTGCCGCCCGGCTTTGCGCTGACGATGCCATGGATGTTCAGCGACGCCATGGCCTCCACATGCAAACGGCCGTCGATCCACGCAGTGCCGGTCACCCGGAAGGCCCCGGCACGCTCAGCTGGAACGGATCATCGGGTGTGCTGTGGTGGGCTGACCCGGCGAATGACCTGGTCTTCATTGCGCTGGCCCAAAACCGATACAGGGTGGGTCCCCGTGGTTATGCCGACCAGTTCCGGCAGCTGGTTTATCAAGCTTTGGTCGATCCGGAGAAATAAGGCGGGCAAGGATTCTGCGTGCGGAACTCATCCCCCCGCTGCCCGTTTCCCCAATGCGCCGCAGTGGAGCTGATCGTGGTCCGCGCATTGGGAATGGCCGCAACCCTGTCCGTCACCCTGGCCGTGCTGGGGTGGATGGTGTTCAGGCTGGCGAACCATCCGCGCCGGTCCGGAAATATGGAGGATCGCACCGCAGCGCCTGTCCCGACGGCGGCCGACATCCACGTACCTCCAGCCCCATTTGCGGCCTATGGTCACTAAACCGGCGCGCGGGACGATCGGCACGGCCTAGCTAGCCGGCCTGTCTTGCGGTATAGTCGCGGCATGCCGGATCTATCCGAGCGTGAAGCGCGCATTGTGGCGGGCATTCAGTCGCGGCAGGCGGACATGGTCGAAACCGTGATCGCTTGGGGCGGCATCAACACGGGCAGCCGCAATCTCGCCGGGCTGGCCATCCTGCGCGACATTTTGGCGGAGCGGCTCTCGCCTCTGGGCGGCACGCTCGAAATCCGCGCGCCCGATCCCGTCATGGCCTTCGATGCGAACGGCATTGAGACCGAGATGGCCCACGGCCACAATATACACGTCCGCAAGCGCCCCGAAGCGGCAAGGCGTATCCTCCTGACCGGCCATATGGACACGGTCTTTGCCGCAGATCATCCGTTTCAAACATGCCGGATGATCGAGCGGAATGTGGTCAATGGACCCGGTGTCGCCGACATGAAGGGTGGCATCGCGATCCTGATCGAAGCGCTCGCCGCGCTGGAGTCGGCGAGCGCGATCGAGACTCTCGGCTGGGACATCGTCATCAATGCCGACGAGGAAGTCTCCTCGGCCGGGTCGCTGCCATTGATCCGTGAGGCGGCCCGCAACTGCCGGATCGGCCTGACGTTCGAGCCGAGCCTCACGCCCGACGGGCTGCTTGCCGGCGCGCGCAAGGGCAGCGGCAATTTCGCGGCCAAGATCACCGGCACCGCCGCTCATGCCGGCCGCGATCCCCGCGCGGGGCGCAATGCCGTGGTGGCTGCGAGCAATCTCGCCCTGCGCCTGAACGCGCTGGCCGAGCATATCCCCGGCCTGTCGGTCAACATCGCGCGGATGCAGGG
>Ga0070670_100001079_pt1 | contig 21672 bp, 21 predicted proteins | sample KBSS63metaG_FD_64665 | JGI IMG/M metagenome (GOLD analysis project Ga0070670, IMG submission 64665) | Switchgrass rhizosphere microbial communities from Kellogg Biological Station, Michigan, USA - KBS S6-3 metaG | ecosystem: Host-associated > Plants > Roots > Rhizosphere > Soil ... | reverse complement strand
TGCTGGCCGACGGCCACCGTGCCGCGGCCGGCCAGGCCGAAGTTGCGCGCCGTGAGCCCGCTCATCTTCCAGACCGCAGTCTCGAGCGGGAACAGCCCCACGTCGCGGCTGTAGTGGCCGAGCACGCGCGGGAAGGTGCCCCAGAGTCGCGGGTGCGGCTTCTCGCCGAGGGGGATGCCGTCGGAGCCGATCATGGTCTCGTCGAAGGCCAGGATGCGTTGGACGTCGGGCTCGTCCATCAGGAAGTAGATGGCGGTGCCTGGCTGCATGCGCCTCGCCGCCTCGCTCTCGGCCACGCCCCATTCCTTGGCGATGTCGCCGAGGTCGCGGCCGGCGCATTCCGGGTGCGGCACGCTCGACGCGATCAGCACCCGGCCGTCGAGCATGCCGCGATCGGTGCGGATCATGGTCGATCCGGCGGTGTAGGGGTAGCAGTCGAGGCAGACCTGCTGCCGCTTCATCGATTCGCGGATGAACGCGAGCGTCTCGGCAGAGCGGCCGAAGTTGGGACGGTTCTGCACCTTGTGATGCGAGACGACGACCGGAATGCCGAGCTCGCGACCGATGCGGAAGGTTTCATCGAGCGCCTCCATCACGCGCGACGACTCGTCGCGCATGTGGGTGACGTAGACACCGCCGTGCGCCGCGAGCGGCCGGCCGATCTCGATGATCTCTTCGGTGCTCGCCTTCACCGCCGGCGGGTAGAAGGTGCCGGTGGACAGGCCGATCGCGCCGGCCTCGAGGGCTTCGACCAAGAGCTTTCGCATCGCCGCGATCTCGACGCTGGTGGCCTCGCGGTCGACGTCGTCCATGGTCGCGACGCGCAGCGTCGAGTGGCCGACCAGCGCGGCAACGTTGATCGCCGCCGGCTTCGCGGTCAACGCGCCGACCCAGGAGGCGAAGGTCTGGTGGCGCTCGCCGTCGGGGCCGTCGAGCAGGTCGAGCGGCATCGGCAGCTTCATGCCCCGCACCAGCGGCGCGGCGCTGATGCCGCAGTTGCCGGCGATCACCGTGGTCACGCCCTGCGAGATCTTGAAGTCCATGCTCGGCCGGGCGAGCAGCGCCTGGTCGTCGTGGGTGTGCGAATCGATGAAGCCGGGCGCGACGATCAGGCCGACGGCGTCGATCGTTCGCGCCGCATGGCTGCCGGCCAGATCGCCGACCGCGACGATGCGGTCGTCCTGGATGGCGACATCGGCATCGAAGCGCGGCGCCCGGGTGCCGTCGATGACGGTGCCGCCGCGGATCAGCAGGTCGTAGCTGGGTGTGGTGCTCATTCGGAGTCCTCGTCGAGAAATCGTTCAGCGGAAGTGACAAGCCACCCACTGCGTACCGGCGCCTGCGGGGCGCGGCGTGAGCGCCGGCCGCTCCTCGCGACAGACCGGCTGGGCCAGCGGGCAGCGGGTGTGGAAGCGGCAGCCCGGCGGCGGGTTCGCGGGGCTCGGCGGGTCGCCTGCAAGCAGCATGCGCTGGGGCTTGATGCGCGGGTTCGGCACCGGCACGGCCGACAGCAGGATCTCGGTGTAGGGATGACGCGGCGCGGCGAAGAGGGTGTCGCGGTCGGCGACTTCCATCATCTGGCCGAGGTACATCACGGCGACCCGGTGGCTGATGTGGCGCACCACCGCCAGATCGTGGGCGACGAAGAGGTAGGCGATGCCGAGCTCGGCCTGCAGGTCCATGAGCAGGTTGACGACCTGCGCCTGCACCGAGACGTCGAGCGCCGACACCGGCTCGTCGCAGACGATCAGCTTCGGGTTCAGCGCCAGGGCGCGGGCGATGCCGAGACGCTGCCGCTGGCCGCCGGAGAACTCGTGCGGATACTTGGCCGCCGATTCCGGGCGCAGGCCGACGCGGGCGAACAGCCACTGCACCCGTTCCTTGCGCTCGGCCGTCCTCATCCCGGCGAAGTTGCGCAGTGGCTCGGCGACGATCTCGCCCGCGGCCAGGCGCGGGTCGAGCGAGGCGTACGGATCCTGGAAGACGATCTGCAGGTCCTTGCGGCGCAGCCGCATGCGCTCGGCCGACAGCGTCGTCAGCTCCTCGCCTTCGAGCTTCACCGAGCCCGAGGTCGGCTCGATCAGCCGCACCACCGCCTTCGCGGTGGTGGTCTTGCCGCAGCCCGATTCGCCGACCAATGCCAGCGTCTCGCCGCGCGCGACGTCGAAGGAGACGTCGTCGACCGCCTGAATCGGCGGCCGCGCCGGGCCGAGCCACGGCTTGGGCGACAGGTAATGCTTGCGCAGGTTCGTGACCGCGAGCAAAGGCGAGGCGTTCATGGCAACGCGAGCTCCGGCACACGCTCTGGGATTCGCCCGTCCTCGGCGGCGAAGCAGGCGACGCCGTGGCCGACGCCGTCGGCGACGAGCGCGGGTTGCTCGACCCGGCAGCGCGCCTCGGCGAAAGCGCAGCGCGGCGCGAAGGCGCAGCCGCGGCCGAGCTGATGCGGAGCGGGCACCAGGCCCGGAATCTCGGTCAGCCGTGCGGCGCGGGTGCTGAGCGCCGGCATCGAGGCCATCAGTGCGCGCGTGTAGGGATGGCGCGGCCGGTCGAACAGGTCGATGACGCTCGCCTCCTCGACCTTGCTGCCGGCATACATCACGACCACCCGGTCGCAGCTCTCGGCGACGACGCCGAGGTCGTGGGTGATCATGATGACGCCCATGCCGAGCTCGCGCTGCAGGCGCTTGATGAGGTCGAGGATCTGCGCCTGGATCGTCACGTCGAGGGCGGTCGTCGGCTCGTCGGCGATCAGCAGCTCGGGTCGGCACGAGAGCGCCAGGGCGATCATCACGCGCTGGCGCATTCCGCCCGAGAGCTGATGCGGATACTCGGCGGCGCGTCGCTCCGCCTCGGGGATCTGCACCAGCTTCAGCATCGCGACCACGCGCTCCATCGCCGCCGCGCGGCCGAGACCCTGATGCAGCTGCACGCACTCGGCGATCTGCCGGCCGACGCTCAGCACGGGATTGAGCGAGGTCATCGGCTCCTGGAAGATCATCGAGATCCGGTCGCCGCGGATCTTGCGCATCTCCTTCTCGCTCAGGCCGAGCAGGTCGCGGCCGCGATAGCGCACTGCGCCCGCGTGCCGACCGGGCGGCACCGGCACCAGGCGCAGGATCGACAGCGCCGTGACGCTCTTGCCGCAGCCCGACTCGCCGACGATGCCGAGCGTCTCGCCGTCGTTGACGGTGAACGACAGCCCGTCGACCGAGCGCACCGGGCCGACGAGGGTGGCGAACGTGGTGCGCAGGCCTTCGACCTCGAGCAGCGCCGCTTTCGATGCAGGCTCGACTGCGTTGCCGTCGCTCACAGCTGCCTCGCCAGACGCGGGTCGAGTGCATCGCGCAGGCCGTCGCCGACCATGTTGATCGAGAGCACCGTCACGGCGAGCAGGATGCCGGGGTACAGGATGATGTGGAAGGCGACCGCGACGACGTTGCGGCCCTCGGCCATCATATTGCCCCAGCTCGGCGTCTGCGCCGGGATGCCGACGCCGAGGAAGGACAGCGACGCCTCGATCAGGACCGCGGAGGCGGCGACGAAGGTCGCCTGCACCATCAGCGGCGCGAGCATGTTCGGCAGCACGTGGCGCCAGAGCACCGCCGGCAGCCGCGTGCCGACCGCATGCGCCGCCTCGACGAACAGCTGCTCGCGCAAGGTCAGCGCGAGCGACCGCACCAGGCGCACGACGCGCGGGATCTCGGGCACGGTGATGGCGACGATGACGGTGGCGAGGCTGGCCCGCGTCACCGCCATGAGGGCGATCGCGAGCAGGATTCCCGGGATCGCCATCAGCCCGTCCATCACCCGCATCACCGGCCCGTCGGCGCGGCGGACGAAGCCGGCGACCATGCCGAGCCCGACGCCGAACACGGTCGCCAGCATGGCCACCGTGCCGCCGACGACGAGCGAGATGCGGCCGCCGAGGAGGGCGCGGCTGTAGACGTCGCGGCCGAGCGCGTCGGTGCCGAAGCGGTGCTCGGCCGAAGGCGCCTCGAGGCGCGCCGAGGGATCGATGTCTTCCGGGTCGTGCGTCGCCAGCCACGGTGCGCCGAGCGCGATCACGGCGACCACCACGAGCATGACGGCGCCGAGCACCAGCGTCGGGTTCTTGCGCAGCCACCGCCAGCGCATCGGTGGCGGTCCCTCGCCGTCGACGACGGCCTCGGGCAGGGGCGGCAGCACGGCGGACACGAAGCGGCCTCAGTAGCGGATGCGCGGATCGAAGAAGCGGTAGCTCAGGTCGATCAGCAGGTTGATCAGCACGTAGACGCCGGCCGAGAGCAGCAGCACGCTCTGGATCACCGGATAGTCGTGGCGCTGCACCGAGTCGATGACCAGCCGGCCGACGCCGGGAATCGCGAACACCGTCTCGGTGACGACGACGCCGCCGATCAGGAGCGCGATGCCGACGCCGACGGTCGTGGCGATCGGCACCGCGGCGTTGCGCAGCGCGTGGCCGAGTACCGCAGGAACGCCGAGGCCCTTGGCGCGGGCGGTGCGGATGTAGTCCTCGTGCAGCGCCTCGAGCACGGTCGCCCGGGTCATTCGCGTCAGCAGCGCCATGTAGAGCAGCGCCAGGTTGATGCACGGCAGCGCCAGGCTGCGCAGCCACGGGCCGACGCCGTCGGCGAAGCGCGAGTAGCCCTGCACCGGCAGCCAGTCGAGCTTGATCGCGAACGCGTACATCAGCAGGTAGCCGACCAGGAACACCGGCACCGAGAAGGCAAGCACCGAGAACAGCATCACCGCGCGGTCGATCCAGCTGCCGGCGCGATGCGCGGCGATCGTGCCGAGCGGAATCGACAGGACCACCGCCAGCGTCATCGTCACGATGGCGATCGAGAGCGTCGGCTCGAGGCGCTGCGCGAGCAGCTGCGTCACGGGCACCTGGGTGAAGATCGAGGTGCCGAGGTCGCCGCTCAGGATCCGGCCGAGCCAGCCGACGAACTGCGTCGGCAGCGGCTGGTCGAGGCCGAGCGCGGTGCGCAGGCGATCGATGTCGTCGGTCGTCGCCAGGTCGCCGGCGATCAGCGCCGCCGGGTCGCCGGGAGTGAGGTGGATCAGGAGAAAGACGACCACCGCCACGACCGCCATCACCGGCAGCGTGGCGGCGAGTCGCCGCAGCAGATAGTTCACCGGCGACCCAGTTCGCGCCGCTCTACTTGTCGAGGAACCACACCAGCGGCAGACCGTTGAACAGGCGCTCGGCGCCCTTGATCTCCTTCCGGACCGCGACCGCGGGCGAATACTGGCCGGCGTTGATATAGGGCAGCGCTTCGTAGGCCTGGGCGTGGAACTTGTCGAGCAGCTCCTTCCTCTTGGCCGGGTTGCCTTCCTTCAGCCACGCCGTGCGCAGGTCGTCGAGCTCCTTGTTGCACGGCCAGCCCGGCAGGGGAGTGCCGCACGAAGCGCTGAGGTAGGCGTTGGTGATCGGCGAGTCGGCGTCGAAGCTGCCGGCGACGGTGACGTAGATGTTCCAGCCGCCGGCGTCGGGCGCGTCCTTCTTGGCGCGGCGGCCGCCGATGGTCGCCCAGTCGGACGTCTGCGCGTCGACGTTCATGCCGATCGAGCGCAGCGTCTGCGCCGCCATCAGCGCCTCGGCGTTGAGGTAGGTGATGTCGCTCGGCACCAGCAGCACGACCTTCTCGCCCTTGTAGCCGGCTTCGGCGAGGAGTTGCTTGGCCTTGGCGACGTCGGGCGTGCGCCACGGCTCGGCGCCGGCGAAGGTCTCGTTCGGGCTGCCGCAGATGAAGAAGGTCGCGCACTGGGTGACGCGCAGGTCTTTCGGGTAGCCCATCGCCGACATGAACTTGTCCTGGTTCACGGCCTTCAGCAGCGCCTGGCGGATCTTCGGGTTGTTGAAGGGCGGGTGGAGTTGGTTCATGACGATCCAGCCCTGCCACGAGCCAGATGGAATCAGCCTGATGTTCGGATCGGCGCGCAGCGGGTTGATGTAGTCGGGAGGCACCTGCTCGATCAGGTCCATCTCGCCCTTCTTGAGCGCGGCGACGGCGCTGTTGGCATCGGGGATGTAGTACCACTCGACCCGGTCGAAGTGCGGCTTCTTGCTGCCGGCGGCGCCGTTCGGCGGCTCGCTCCGCGCGACGTAGTTCGGGTTGCGCACGAACACCACCTTGTTGCCCGGCACCCATTCGTCGCGCTTGAAGACGAACGGGCCCGAGCCCATCACTTCGGTGAGCGGCGTCGTCGTCGGCAGCTTCGCGATCCGCTCCGGCATCACCACCGGCGGGAAGCCCGAGGCCTTGGCCATGCCTTCCAGGACCAGGCCGAACGGCTCCTTCAGCGTCAGGGTGAAGGTGCTGGCGTCGACCGCCTTCCACTCGGCGGCGGAGATCGCCGTCATGGCGCGGCCGATGCCGTCTTTCGAGGTCCAGCGCTGCATCGAGGCGACGACGTCGGCCGAGGTGACCGGCGTGCCGTCGGAGAACTTGAGGTTCGGCCGCAAGGTGAAGGTCCAGAGCTTGCCGTCCTTCGAGGTCGTCCACTTGTCGACCATCTGCGGCTTCGGCTGGCCCTGCTCGTCGAGACCGAACGGCATGTCATAGACCATGTAGCCGAAGTTGCGCGTGATGTACGCGGTGGTGAAGGTCGGGTCGAGGATCTTCACGTCGGCGTGGGCGACGATCTTCAGCGTCTTGTTCTGCGCTGCGGCCGGCAGCGCGGTCGCGGCGAGCAGAACAGCGCTCGCGAGACAGGCGGCGGCGCGAGCGAGTAGGGGTCGTGGCATGAGCAGGCTCTCCGGTGAGGATGCGGAAACGATGGGCGAAGGAAACGGGTCTTCGGGCTAGGCGTCGAGCGGCCACTTCGGCCGCCGCACCTTGCGATAGGGGAGCGTGCGCAGGTCGTGCGTCACCGCACCGGGGCCGGCGGCGTAGACGATGCGCGCGGCGATCTTCGAGTACGAGGCGTGGAAGTGCTGCGACGATTTCACGACCACGATCTTTTTGGCCGCCAGCTCGCAGCCGATGTCGGTGAAGAGGTCGGTGCCCATTGCCTGGTTGCGCAGCGAGCAGAGCAGGATCTCGACGCCGCCGCATTCGACCAGGGCGCTGTCGCCCATGAAGGTGCGGGTGTTCGACAGGCCGGTCTGCTCGTGCCCGAGGCGCACGGCCTTGACGGTGCAGTCGAGGTCGAGCGGGTCGCCCGAGAGCGGGCTCACCTTGCCGCCGATGCGCAACGGCAGCCGCGCGCCTTCGCCTGCCTCGATCGCGATGCGTGCCGCGATCGGATCCCAGAACGGGCCGATCGCGACATCGCGCAGGCCGCGCCCGACGATCCGCTCGAGGAAAAAGGTGGCGTCGCTGGCAGCGCCGCCGCCGGGGTTGTCGGAGCCGTCCGAGACGACGACCGGGCCGCCCGCGCAAGCCAGCGCCTCGTCGAGCGCGGCGTCGATCGACGGATACGGCACGGCAAGGCGCTCGCGCATGCCGATCAGCTCGTCGGCCAGCTGCCGCGCAAGCGCCTGCGCCTTCGCGGCGTCGCCGTCGGCGTAGACCAGGACCTTGGTGCCCATCTCGGGAACGTCGCCCCAGGCGAAGCCGTGCGCGATCGAGATCGAGAGCACGCCGTCCTTGCCTTCCAGTGCCTGCAGTCGGTCGACGAACGAGCGAGCCGGGTCGCGCGAGGTGTGCATCGTGACGATCATCTCGCAGTCGACCATCGCCGCCACCGGACGAACCCGCTTCTCGACCATCGCCGCGCAGAGATCGACCAGCTCGAGCGCGCGCTCGAGCACGTCGGTGTGGGGATATTCCTTGTAGGCGATCAGCAGGTCGGCGTTGTCGACCATTGTCGGCGTGAGATGGCTGTGCGGATCGAGCTCGACGCCCACCACGACGTCGCGGCCGACGATGGCGCGCACCCGTTGCAGCAGGTCGCCCTCGCAGTCGTCGTAGCCGTCGGCGACCATCGCGCCGTGCAGGCCGAGCAGCACCATGTCGACTGGCAGCGCCGCGCGCAGGTCCGCCAGCAGCTCTTCGCGCAGCGCCTCGTAGCACGCACGCGTCGTCGTGCCGCTCGGCTGCGCGCCGGCGACCAGGCCTTCGACCAGGTCCCAGCCCCGAGGCTTGCCGCGCAGACGCGCCGCCCACAGTGGACCGGCGAAATAGAACATGTGGTCCGGGTGGCTGCCAGCCGGGTAGTAGCCGCGGTCGCGGAACGTGGCCATGCCGGTCGGCATGGGCGCGAAGGTGTTGGTTTCGGTGGCAATGCCGCCGCTGAAGACGCGCATGGGCTTGGGTCCGGTGAGTTCAGGCGGCCGGCGGCGCTTGCCGGTCGGGGATCGACGAGGCTAGCTGCAGCCGCGCCGGCGAGAGCTTCGCCGGCGTGACGCCGAGCCCGGCGAGGTGCGCCGGCAGAGGCAGGCCGCGAATCATCGCGGCGCAGACTTCGCCCATGGCCGGCGATGTCTGGATGCCGTAGCCTCCCTGTCCCGCGACCCAGAAGAAGCCGGGCAGCTCGGTGTCGAAGCCGCCGACCAGATCGCCGTCGGCCACGAACGAGCGCAGGCCGGCCCAGGTGCGCGTCGGGCGGCGGATGGTGAGCGTCGTCATGCGCTCGATGCGGTCGATGGCCAGCGCGATGTCCATCTCCTCGGGCTGCACGTCGTGCGGCGCGACCGCGTCGGCGTTGGCCGGCGAGCCGAGCAGCTGGCCCGCTTCGGGCTTGAAATACCAGTCTTCGGCGATGCCCGCGGTCATCGGCCAGCTCGCGCACGCCATGCCTGCCGGCGGCGCGAAGATGAAGGCCGAGCGGCGACGTGGTTCCAGGCCGATCGGCCGCGCCCCGGCGAGCGCGCCGATGGCGTCGGTCCAGGCCCCCGCGGCGTTGACGACAACCGGCGCTTCATAGGCTTCGCCGCCAGCCTGCACCTGCCAGATGCCGCCGCGATGGCGCAGCGATGTGACCTCGGCGTCGCTCACGACCCGGCCGCCGGCGCGACGCACACTGCGCAGGAAACCCTGGTGGATGGCGTGCACGTCCATGTCGGAGGCATCGGGCTCGTGGACCGCGCCGAGCACGAGCTCGCGCCGAAGCACGGGCGTGAGGGCGCAGGCGCCGGCCGCGTCGAGCAGCGCGCCGCGCGGCGAGATCGGCTGCAGCACCGCCCAGTGGGCGTGCAGCTCGGCCTCCTGGTGGTGGCCGGCGACCATCATTGCGCCGCGGCTGCCGAGCAGCGGATGCTCGGTGAAGCCGGTAGGCGGGGCCTCGAGGAACGGTCGGCTGGCGATGGTCAGCGCGCGCACCTGCGGCGTCCCGTAGCTTTCCATGAACAGCGCCGCCGAGCGGCCGGTGGAGTGGTAGCCCGGCTGCGCCTCGCGCTCGAGCACGAACACCTTGGCGTGCGGGGCCAGCGAATGGCCGACCGATGCGCCGGCGATGCCCGCGCCAATGATGATGCAGTCGGCGGTGCGAGGCATGGTGAATGCTAGAGCACCCGCGCCGCACCGATCGGGTACCCTCCGCGCGGAGCCCGGCCGATGAGCATCTCGAGGTCCAGCGCCCCGTCGCCAAGTTCGTGGCCATCACAAATCACACGAGGAGACTGACATGCATTCGATCGTTAGGTTGTTCATTCGTTCGCTGCGGCTGATGCTGCCCGCCGTGCTCGTTGTCGCGGCGACGTCATCGGTCGCAACCGTCAAGCAGCTGGATGGCGCGGCGCCTCTCGTGCTCGCCCATCGAGGCGCGAGCGGCTACATGCCCGAGCACACCCTGGCCGGCTATGAGCTCGCTGTCAAGCTGGGCGCCGACTACATCGAGCCCGACCTGCAGCTGAGCAAGGACGGCGTTCTGGTCGCGATGCACGACGACACGTTGACGCGCACGACCGACGCGCAGACGCTCTTTCCCGGCCGCGCCAGCTATGCGGTTTCCGAATTCACGCTTGCGGAGCTGAAGACGATGACGGTCAAGCCGGTGGGCACCGCGTCGACCACCTTCCCCGGCTTCACGCCGACGTCACCCGACCCGTTTCGCATCCCGACCTTTCAAGAGGTGATCAACATCGCGCGCTCGCTGAGCGCGAGCTACGGACGCGAAGTCGGCATCTACCCGGAGGCCAAGCAGGCCGATCCGGTGATGGAAAACAAGATCCTGGAGACGCTGATCGCCAACGGCTACACCGGTGCCGACAAGGTGTTCATTCAGTCGTTCTCGATCGACACGATCAAGAGCATTCACGACAAGCAAGCTTTGCTCGGCGCCGACTTCGACCTGATCGTGTTGAGCTCGTCGTCGACGGCCCTCGTCAACTACGGCCTCGCCAATCTCAAGACCTTCGCCGATGGTCTCGGTGTGTCGATCACGGGCGCGGGAATGACCGAGAGCTTCGTCGACCTGGCGCACTCGGCTGGGCTGCTCGTGCACGGCTACACGTTCAGCAAGACCGGGACCGCAGCCGATGTCGAGTACCAGAAGTACTACGGCTGGGGTCTCGACGGCGTGTTCTCGAACTACACGGACGTCGCCGTGGCCTCGCGCGAGACGTTCCTTGCGGCGGTTCCGGAGCCCGAGACCTGGATGCTGATGGCGCTGGGCCTGGCTGCGCTGGCCGCCGGCACGCGCCGGGCTAAGGGCGCACGGGCGCCGCGTTCGCCTGCGGCGACCTGCGCCTGATGTCGCGGGCCGCGGCGAAGCTCACTTCACCGCGGCCGTGACCACGACCTCGATCTTCCACTGCGGCCGCGCGAGGGCCGCTTGCACGGTCGCCCGGGGCGGCAGGTTGTCCTTCGGCACCCACCCGTCCCACGCAGCGTTCATGCCGTCGAACTCCGCCATGTCGGCCAGAAAGATCTGGGCCATGAGGATCATCGACTTGTCGCTGCCTGCCGCGGCCAGCAGCCGGTCGACGGATGCGAGCACGTCCCGGGTCTGGCCGCCGATATCGGGGGAGCCATCTTGCGACACCTGGCCAGCCAGGTAGACCACTCCGTTGTGCACAGCCGCCTCGCTGAGACGCGAGCCCGGTTGAATTCGTACGACGGTCGACATTGACTTCTCCATGGCTGAGGCGAGAACCACCGGTAGGCACCAGGCCGGCTACGAGTGAAATCTCGCCGGCCCCGGCATTCTCGACGACGCCGAGGCTCGGACGACCTGCGCCAGGATCACCGTGTGAGCCGGGACGTTGGCCGTCAGCGAGTGCGCTCGCCCTTGGCGGCCGATCTCTTCGCCGATGCCTTCCCTGCTCCGTCGCCCGATCGTGCTGATCAACGCCGCGATCATGGTCTTGGCGGGCGGGGCCTTCCATCGCCCGGACGGCGAGCCGGTGAGCGAGCTGGCCGAGGCCTACCGGCTGCTTTCACCGCTCCTGGGCGTCGGAATCGCCAGCGCGCTGTTCGGCGTGGCGCTCGTCTGTTCCGGCCTCAGCTCCTCCGTGACCGGAACGCTCGCCGGCCAGATCGTCATGGAGGGCTTCCTCGACTCCGGATCTCGCCGGCGGCGAGGGCGCTGATCACCCGCGGCGTCGCGATCGTTCCGGCGATCGTCGTCACCGCGTGGTACGGCAACTCGGGAACGAACTCGCCGCTCGTCTTCAGCCAGGTGGTGCTCAGCCTTCAATTGCCTTTCGCCATGGTCCCCTTGCTGCTCTTCACGACCCGTCGCAGGTACCTCGGCACGTTCGCCTTCGGCCGTTCGATGGGCGCTTTGCTGTGGGCCGCGGCGATCGTGGTCGTCGGCCTCAACGCCTGGATGTTGCAGCGCATGGTCGTCGCTGGGTAGCGGGCGCTCCCCACACACTCGCCTAGAGCACCGGCTCGCCGCGACAGCGAAGCTGCAACAGCTCGTCGAGCGTCGGGTCGGCCCCGAGCAGCAACACTCGCCACGCGGGCGACGTGGCGGCCAGCAGGGCGACCACCAACGCCGTCCGGACCGGCCAGCGCGACGGACGTCGTGTCCTCATTCCTCAGCTCAGGCTCGCAGCAGCGACTCGAGTGGCGCTTCGCTGCCGCTGCCCGGATCTGAACAGCCACGCTCCCGCCGCCACCATCGAGGCACCCCAGAGCAGGAAGCCCATGTCCCAGTAGATGTACCGGTCGCGGCCGACGAGCTCGTTGACGTGGTGAATGCCGAGCACCTGGTGATCGATCACGCCTTCGACGACATTGAAGAGACCCCAGCCGATGAGCGCGGCGCCAGACATCAACCGCCACGACCAGTAGAGATGCCGGCGATGCGCGGTTCTCCAGAAAAGGTACAGGGCCACGATCACGAACACATAGGTCGCGCTGTGGAAGATGCCGTCCCACAGCGTGTTGAGGCGGAGGTTCTCGATCGACGTGATCGGGTACCAGCTGCTCAGCATGTGATGCCACTGCAGCAGTTGATGCAGCACGATTCCATCGAAAAAGCCGCCGAGCCCGAGGCCGAAGAGCACACCCGAGGCGGTGGGAAAGGCACCGTCCGAGGCCGGCACAACCGACTGCGGAGCCGTGGACGTCGGCGTCATGGCCTGGCACGCACCTCAGCGCCGACTCCGCTCTCCGGGGACGGCTTCATCGAGGGTCAGAACGCGCGGTCGACCGACCTCTCCGCCGGTGATGACGCGGCAGTCCCGAAGGTCCTGCCTTCGGGCCGCATCTCGTCGTCCGATCCCATGTAGCGCTCGAACTCCTCCTGGTACCGGCGCGATAGCTTCGACTGGACCGTCGCATCGCCGGCCCTGTGCAGCTCGGGGAACCAGTCGCTCTCTTCCCGATGGACGTGCATCGTCACCGCCGATTGCAGGTGGTCGAGCTTGTCGAGGTAGTCCTTCGACATCGGCTCGAGCTCGTCGAGCCAGGCGACCTGCACCTTCGCGCCGCTCTGTTCGACGAAGGCCTCCGACGAGTGCGCCTTGTGATCGGTGATGGCCATGGCGGGGTAAAGCACCGCTTCTTCTGCCAGCGAGTGGCCCGTCAGCAACGTCGCGAGCCACTTCTGCGCCGTGCGCCGGGTCGCGGCGTCGGCGGCGTCCCGGACGGCCTGGAAGGCGGCGTCGACCTGTTCGTGGTGGTCGAGCACTTGCGCGAGCCAGCCGCTCCCGCCGCTCAGGGCGCGCGCCTTTCTCCGGCACTCGGCGCGCTCCTCGGCGGTCGGCTCGGGCACGACGGCGGCAACGACTTTGTCTAGGATCGACATGGGAACTCCTTGAACTGACGGAAGGTTGCGATGGACGATGATCGGCAACCGCCGTTCCCGGGCGACGTTCCCAAAAGCCCGCGTGGCGAGCCCGTGGGAGCCCGACGGCCGACCTGCCCGCGTCAGTCGAGACCGTCGCCTCGCGGCGAACGCGCTAGCGGCTCTTCTTCTTCCCGGTCGACGATTTGTTGAAGGCCGCCGCAGCGCGTATGAGCGCCTTGAAGGCCGCGTTGTCGGGCTCGTCGCCCTCGCGGATGTCGATCGCGCGCCGGGTGTTGCCTTCGAGGCTGGAGTTGAACAGTCGCGACGGATCGGCGAGTGAAGCGCCCTTGGCGAAGGTGAGCTTGACGGCGCTCTTGTAGGCCTCGCCGGTGCAGATCAATCCATCGTGCGACCACACCGGCACGCTCCACTTCCATTCCTCGACCACCTCCGGGTCGGCCTCCTTGATCAGGGCGCGGACGCGGGCGAGCGCCTGGCCGCGCCAGCCGCCCAGCTCCTCGATCCTCGCGTCGATCAGCCGGGCCGGCGACCCGCCGTCGGTCGCTGCGCTCTTCTTCACCATGCTGTCACCTCGTCGATTCGATGATTCACTTCGGCGGTGCGGCGATCGCCTGCGCGATCACTTGCTCGATGCGCAGACCGAGTTCGTGCTGTCGTTCCGGGTCATGGACTTCTTGGTCGGGCGCGCGGCAGGCTATCCGTTGCCGTGCGATCGCACAAGGCGAATCCGCCGGGTCGGGCGCGTGCCGGCGCGCCGCCGCAGCGGGCAAGTCGGCCTGCTTGCGGGTCAGGCCAGCCAGGCGGCGGCGGCGGCCGCGACGGCGGCGACGAGCAGCACGCGCGGTGGCAGGACTGCGCCGAGGTCGACGACAGGCTCGCGCCGCAGCCCCATGTCTTCGACGAACGAGACACGCGGGTGCGCGTCGTCACGCTCGAACCGCCGTCCGCTCAATCGAGCCAACGCCCGTGCCAGGACGCGAGTGCGTCGCCCGGGAAAATCGTATCGGGGCATCTAGGTCGGCTGGACCGCCAGGAACTCGCGCCGATAGGCGACGCTCAGCTTGGTCGCCGTGGGGGCGTCGATCGCGGCCACCAGACGCGGATAGAGGTTTCCCTCCTCGTCCTGCCTGGCGTGCGTGAGCACGGCCGAACGGAGCTCCTGGACTCGCTGCAACCACGCGTCGCCGAGCTTGTCTTCGGCCATGTCGAGCATCGCATTCATGACCTTCGCGTGCGCCTGGTCCAGGTACAGATGGTCCGCGTCGGCCTGCAGGCCACACATCGCCAGCGCCGGATAGATCGCGTTCTCCTCGGCCACCGAATGCGCGGTCAGCAGGTAGGCCAGCCGCTTGTACAAGACCGGACGCCGGGCAAGGTCACTGCCGCCACCGACCAGCGCGTCGAATGCCCGCTCGATCATGTCGTGGTGCGCTTTCACGAGGCCGAGCCAATCGGCCTTCATCGACTCGGTCTGCCGCGACGGTTCGCGCAAGAGGTCGAGCGGCGAATCGGGGGAAGTGCGTTCGGTGGCGGTAGTGGATGCGGGCATGGGGAGTCCTGGGTGCGTTGCAAAGCTGCAGTGGGCAACCGACGTGCCGCGCGGACCCGGCGCCGCGTCAGAACCCGCGCAACGGCGTCGGACATGGCTCACCCTTGCTTCTTCCCTGAGCCGACAGATTCGCCGTTGGGCACGACCTAAAGTGAGGGCGAGTCTAGAGTGAGGGCGAGTCAACCAGGACGAGGCCATGAAACACTGCCCGTCATGGATCACACGCCTCGCGGACGCCCGCTTCTGAGCGCTTGCCCATGTTGCACCACGTCTCGATCGGCAGCAACGACATCGCCCGCGCCCGCGCCTTTTATGACGCGGTCCTGGCGACGCTCGGCATGCGCGTCCTCGCGGAGGACGAGTCTTCGGCCGACTACGGCGCGGGCGAGATTGTCTTCAGCGTCGAGACGCCCGTCGACGGGCGGCCGGCGACCGCCGGAAACGGCGTGCACATCGCCTTCCAGGCCCGCGATCGTGCCACCGTGCAGGCGTTTCACCGGAGCGGCCTGGCACATGGCGGCCGCGACGACGGCGCGCCTGGCCCGCGTCCGGAGTACGACGCGAACTACTACGGCGCATTCCTGCGCGATCCCGACGGCAACAAGATCGAGGCGGTGACCTTCTCGGCCGACTGACGACGCCGTCGCTCACCGCTCGCGCTGTCGGAGACGCGCTAGACGAGCCCTCCGGCGCGCGCGATCGAGGCCAGACCCGGCGCGACCGAATCGACCGCGACCGCGCTGACGCGGCGACCGAAGCGCTCCAGCGCCAGCCGGTAGCGAAGGCAGAGCCGTTCGTCGCCGACCAGCACCAGCGGCAGGTCTTCCGTTGACTGGGCGAGCCCGCTCGCGAGCTCGTGTCCGATCAAGAGCCCCGACAGGTAGTCGACGAGGCCGGCCGGCGTCTGCTCGCCGAACAGGTGACGAGTGCGAACTCCGAACAGGAGGCCCGACAGGTCCGTGCCCCGAGCCTCGCGCGATGCGGCCAGGCCGCGTGCGAACTCGTCCCGATCGAGCTCGGTCGAATCTGCGAGCGAGCGACTCAGCACCGAGTGCGAGCGCAGGATGTCGAACAGCTCGCCGGTCATCCGGGTCGCGAACGAGACCAGCCGGCCATCGACGATGCGGACCCACTTCGAATGCGTGCCGGGGAGCACCAGCGAAGCGCCCGCGGCCCACGAGGCGTCTTGCGCGAGCACGCCGATGACCTGGGTTTCCTCGCCTCGCATGACGTCGGGGGCGTGTTCCGAGGGCCGATAGGAAGCGCCGGGGACGATCCAGAGATCGAGGCCGTCGGCGCCGCGAACGAGCGTCAGGTGGCGATGCAGCTCGTTCAGGTCGACCGGACACGGCACGTACTCCGCCTCGCGCCAGCCGTGTGCGCTGCCGACCATCCCGCAGGCGATCATTGGCCGGCCGGGCTCGAGCCAGCCGGCGATCAGCTCGCGCAGATGGCGCTCGAACAGCGCGCCGCGCTGCGCGGGCTCGGCGCTCGCCGCAAGCCGCGATGCACCGGCATCGCTGTCGCGGGCGTCGAGCACCGCGCCGGCGCGGCTCATGAGGTAGGCGCGCAAGCGGCTGCTGCCCCAGTCCAGTCCGATCAGCGCGGCGTCGTGCATCGCGTCGATTCCGCTGCGATCCCGCCGACTGCGATGGCGTCAAGCGCCGGCGAGGGCCGGGGCCGCCGCGTGCCATGCCGCGACAAAGTCCGCGGCGCGTCGCGCCGTGTCTTGCGCGGTCTGGCCCGGCCGATAGAGGTCGCTGCCGAGCCCGGCGCCCGCGCATCCGGCGGCGCGCCATTCACCGATGTTTGCCACGGTGACGCCACCCACCGCAAGCAGCGACACCGCCGCCGGCAGGACCGCCGCCATCGCGCGCACGTGGCCGACGCCGAGGGTTGCCGCCGGAAAAAGCTTGACTGCGCGCGCGCCTGCGCGCCACGCCGCGAAGACCTCGCTCGGCGTCATCGCCCCCGGCAAGCTGATCAGGCCGCGCCGGACCGACTCGGCGACGAGCGCCGTGTCGACGTGCGGCGAGACCGCGAGCTGGCCGCCTGCGGCCTGCAGCAGGTCCAGGTCGGCCGTCGTCAGCACCGTGCCGGCGCCGACCAGCGCGCGCGCGCCTGCCAGGGCGACGATGGCGGCGATGCTGCGCGACCAGTCGGGCGAATTGGTCGGCACCTCGATGCAGTCGAAGCCGGCATCGAGCAGGGCGCGCGCATGAGCGACCGCCTCGTCGGGGCGGATGCCGCGCAGGATCGCCACCAACGGCAGCGCCGCGGGCCAGGGCAGGGGAGTCCCTAGGGAGACAGTCGCGCCCATGCTGCGCGCAGACGCCAGCCGTGATGCTGGATCAGGTACGACGACACCAGCGAAAGCAGCGCCGACACGGCGCCGGTGAGCAGCGCCTCGGCGTGGAACTGGCCGTAGTGGTTGGGATGCGAGAGGACGTCGCCGACGGCGGTCAGGCAGCCGACCATCACCGCGTTCTGGTAGCGGTTGCGAAAGATCGCGAGCGCCGGCGTGAAGGTCAGGAGCAACACGAACACGCCGGTCGCCAGTCCGGTGCGCAGCGCGACTTCCCAATGGGCCGCGCTCAGGACGTTGCCGAGGCTTCCCGGCATGCACGCCATGCAGGCGCTGGTCGGTTGCCAGAACCGCTCCAGGAAGAGCTTGACGCGTAGCCTCCAAGTGCTCATCGGAACCCAAGCTCGCACGAACCAAACGCTGGTCGCTACCGATGGCGGCCATCTTACAGTCGGCACGACGCGATCCTCCTGCCGCCGGCCCGACCGCTACCATCGGTCGATGCACCGAACCGGCCGATCCCGCCGACCCTGGCTGGCTGCCCGGGTCGCGATGGTGGTCTCGGTCGCCCTAGTCGGCCACCCGGCCGGCGCGTGGAGCAACCATGCGCTCGGCACCTGGCCGGCGCTCGCGGCGATGCCCGAGCTGCGCGCCGTGGCTCCCGTGAAGGTCGAGCGCCTCGAGACCTTTCTCGCCGCAGAGGCCAGCGCGGTCGCCGAGCTGTTGCGCGCCGAGGAGCAGTGGGCGAGGCAGAACGTGCCGAGCTATCCGCCGCGTCCCGAGTCGCTCGCATTCGGCGCCGAGCGCGCGCCGCCCGACGATCTGCTCAAGCGCTTCGTCGCCGCCGTGCGCATCCATCCGCAATCGCGCCTGGCGTTGTTCGTCCAGCTGCCGCCGGGCCAGGGCGCGGCCGGCAGGGCGACATTGCGCGAGTCCGACGTGACGCTGCTGAAGAGCACCGAGTCGACCAAGTTCAACACCTTCGTGGCGGTTCGCGAGGGCGACCTGGTGCCGGTCGTCGACGTGATCGCCACGGCCACCGACGAGCCCGACTACGGCCTCGACATCGGCCTGTGGGAAGACAACGGCACCGCCCACGGCAGGGTCTACGGCTTTGGCAAGCAGCCGTTCGGCAATCCGAGGATCGAGTTCGGAAGCCAGGCGCCGCTGCACATCGGCTTCTTCCACGAGTCGGCGATCGCCTATGCCGCGGCGCCTTTCCTTCGCCGCACGCTGCCCGAATACCGGATCCATCTCTGGGGCTCGCTCGCCGCGCTCGCGCTGCGCACGGGGCACCCGTACTGGGGCTGGCGGTTCGCTGGCTGGGCGATGCACTACCTGCAGGACCTGACCCAGCCTTATCACGCGCGGGTGCTGCCGGGAGTCGGCTTGGCGGCAATGCTCTGGATCAACACCATCGATCTCGCCGGCATCCATCGGCCGAAAGCCGACGCGATCGCGCTCGTGACCAATCGTCACCTCGCGCTGGAAAACTACCAGCTGCGCTGGCTCAGGGACGCGTACCTGCGCAACGACCCCCACGACGCCGCGCTCGAGGCGCTCGGCGACAGCTCGCGCGATGCGCCCATGACCTACGCGAGCGACGCCCCGCGCCGGCTGGTCGCTCGCGCGGCGAGCGACGCCGCGGACGCGACCGACGCCGCCCTGGTGGCGTATCTGGCCGTGAAGTACACCTCCGATCCCGACTACGTCTTCGGCGTGACCGAGACCGGGCTCGACCTGTACGGCGAGGTGGCGAAGTCCGGCCCGGCGGCGCGCCAATCGATGGCCGATGCCGTCGCGCCCCTGCTGGCGAGCTTCGGCGCGAACTCGCGGGCCTACGTCCGCGCGATCCTGGCCGGCGCGCGCTGACGCGCGTCGCTGCTCCGGGTCGACTGGGGCATCGTTTCGACGCTTCGTCGCATGGCCATGACGGTCGCCCCCGTCCCCTGTCACGATGCCGAGGTCGACATCGGCGCGTGACGAAACGTCGCCGGCGAGATTGGACGACTCAGGACATATCGCATGGACGTAGCACCCGCGACAGATCCGGCGCTGCCGCCACCCGGCAGCGAACCGTTCGCGCCGGTGGCCGAGAGCCAGCGCATCGAGGCGCTCGATGTCGTTCGCGGCTTCGCGCTGCTCGGCATCTTCCTGATGAACATCGAATGGTTCAACCGGCCGATCTCGGCCCTCAACGAGGGCATGCCGCGCGGACTCACGGGCGCGGATTGGCTGGCGAGCGGGTTCATCGGCTACTTCGTACAGGGCAAGTTCTGGACCATCTTCTCGCTGCTGTTCGGCATGGGCTTCGCCGTGATGCTGGTGCGCGCCGAGCGAGCGAATCGCGAATTCATCAAGGTCTACCTCCGGCGCATCCTCGCCCTCGCCGTGATCGGTTCGGTGCACTACATCTACGTCTGGGAGGGCGACATCCTGCTCAGCTATGCAGTCGGCGCGCTGGCCCTGCTGATCGTCCTGTACGGCAGGGCGCAGCCGATCCTGGTTGGCTGCGTGATGCTGCTCGGCCTGGGGTTTCTTCCCGACGCCGACCTCTTCTTCCGCGTCGCCGGAGGCCTGGCGGCGGTCGGCCTGCTGGCGCTCTACCTGCGCGGCACCCGCCGGCTCGCCTGGCGCGGCGTCTCGCTGCCGCTCGCGTCGTTCCTGATGCTGCTCGCGGGAGTGCTGATGTCGATCGCCGCGATCGTCGTCTGGCTGCTGCCCGACGGCCCGATCGAGCCGCGAGTGCCGCTGACGGTGTTCGGTCCGCTGCTCCTCGTCACCGCGTGGCTGTCGTGGCGGTATCACGAGCCGGTGGAGAAGCGAATGCTTCGCATGGCGGTGACGATCTACGTCTTCGCCGGCGTCGCGATGACGACCATGGGTTTGTTGCAGCACTTCGGGCCGGACCCGTTGGCGGAGCCGGCGACCGCGGCGACGCCGGCGGCGGCCACCACGACCGATGCCGCCAGTGCGGCGCTCAAGGGACCGCCGCCCGAACCGGCGGCGGACAAGAAGAAGACCCGGGAAGACCGCGTGGCGGAAATGAGGGCCGAGCGCAAGGAACGGCTCGAGGAGCAGGCGACCCGGCGCGTCGAGGAGGTCAAGACCTTCACCACCGGCAGTTACTTCGCCGCGGTCGAGTATCGCGCGCGCCGCTTCCTCGAGAAGGCGGCCGGAGACGCCCCCTTCGCCGTCATCCTGGTGAGCATGTTCCTGCTCGGCGTCTGGTTCGTCCGCTCGGGCGTGATGGAGCACAGCGCGCAGCACCTCGCGTTCTTCCGCAAGCTGGCGCTCTACGGCTTGCCGGTCGGCATCGGCCTCGGCCTGCTCGGCGCCTCGATCGCGGTATCGCACACGCCGGGAGATCGTCACGACGGCTGGGGCATTGCCCGCGGGCTCCTGATGCTCGGCAACCTGCCGGCGTGCCTGGGCTACGTCGGCCTGGTGGTGACGCTGCTGCACGGCCGCGGCGCGTTCTCGCGCATCCGCGCGCTCGCGCCGCTCGGCCGCATGGCACTCACCAACTATCTGCTGCAGTCGCTGATCTGCATGACATGGTTCTACGGTTTCGCGCTCGGCCACTGGGGCCTGTCGCGCGCCCAGCAGGTGCTGTTCGTCGTGCTCGTCTATGCGGCGCAGATCGCCTTCAGCCACTGGTGGCTGGCGCGCTTTCGCTACGGACCGATGGAATGGCTCTGGCGCGGCTTCACTTACCGCCAGGTGCCGCCGCTGCGCCTGGCCGGCCCGGCCGCGACGCCGGCGCCGGCAACCATCGCGTCCGGCTCTCTACGAGAGTAGAGTCGGTTGCCTGCCTTCAAGGAGCACGCGCATGAGACACCTCTCTGCACTCTCGATCCCGGTGGCGGTCGCCCTGGCTCTGGCAGCCGGCGCCGGTGTCGCCCAGGAACGGCCCAACACGACGCTGGTTCAGAAGTCGAAGGCGACCGCCGCGTCGTCGAAGGTCGGCAAGACGACGACGCCAGCGTCCGCGCAGCGAGCGGGCTCCGGCGGCAGCGGCGACGCCAAGAGCATCACGCCGGCCACGACCAAGGCATCGCCCTCGACCGGAACGATGCAGCACGACTGCCACGGCGGCGACGCCGACGCCTGACGCGGCGCGAGACGCGCTGGCGGCTCAGCCGGCGACGACCTGCTGAAGGGCTTCGAAGCAGAGTGGGTCGATCGCCGCGCCGACGCTTTCACCCATCATCCGCAGCGTCTCCGGAATCGGCACCGCGGCGCGATACGGGCGGTTCGCCGAGATTGCATCGAAGATGTCGGCGGTGGTGATGATCCGGGTCTCGAGCGCGATCTGACCCGCCGTCAGCCCGCGCGGATAGCCTGCGCCATCGAGGCGCTCGTGATGCGCTCCGGCGACGCGTGCCAGCTCGCCGAACGCGCCGATGCGCGACAGGATCGCTTCGGTGTGCGCGGCATGCAGGCGCATGGCGGTCCACTCCTCGGCATCGAGCGGTCCCGGCTTGTCGAGGATCGAGTTGCTGACGCCGAGCTTGCCGACGTCATGCAGCAGCGCCCCGCGCTTGAGCCAGCGGCGACGTTCCGCCGCGACGCCGAGCCGCTCGGCGATCGCCTCGGCGATGTCGGCGACTCGCGCGCTGTGGCCGCTCGTGAAGGGACTCTTGCTGTCGACGATCTGGCCGAA
>Ga0070670_100001074_pt1 | contig 21715 bp, 8 predicted proteins | sample KBSS63metaG_FD_64665 | JGI IMG/M metagenome (GOLD analysis project Ga0070670, IMG submission 64665) | Switchgrass rhizosphere microbial communities from Kellogg Biological Station, Michigan, USA - KBS S6-3 metaG | ecosystem: Host-associated > Plants > Roots > Rhizosphere > Soil ... | reverse complement strand
ACTGACACCGTCCCTTGTCGTGCTGGACGCCACGCCGTGGGCGACGATCACCCAGATCCAGAACAGGAACGGCGAGCCGCAACCGCTGCCCGAGATCCGGTCGACCCCGCTGGCCGTGCAGTTGACGCCGGGGGCATACACGGTCTCGTTCGAGGGGCCGCCGCCGCAATCCGAGAAACGAACCATCGAGATCCGCGTCGAATCAGGAGCAGCGCACACGGCACCCGTACAGAGATTCGCAGCTCCCACCGTCGACGAGTACTTCCGCCCATATCTGACATCCCCAACCCCGGTCAGTGAGCCGGGCGCGTCACTGGAGGAGGGACTGCAGTGACGACGGACTCACGTCACATCGTTCCCCGACTCGTTGTCCTCTCGGTGATGGCGTTTCTGCTTGCTTGCCTATCCGCGTTCGCGCAGGACGACGCTTTCAGAAAGGGGATTGCGGCACAAAAGGACGGGCAGTGGACCGAAGTCGAGTCAGCGATGCGCGACGCGATCGCCAGGGACCCAAAGGAATCGTCACGGAAGATCGGTGGCCGCCTCACCATCGGAGGAGAGGAATACGTGCCGTATTTCTTTCTGGGAGAAGCGCTCTTCCGTCGAATGGATTGCGGTGGTGCATTGACAGCGTGGGAGGAATCCGACCGCCAGGGCGTCGCGCGGAAGAACGCGACTCGCGCGCGCACGATTGATACCGGCTACGCGCAGTGCGAAGCGAAGGGGTATCTCGTCGGCGCAAAGTTCATGAAGGAAGTGGCCGAGACGCGCGCCGTCTATTCAGCCGCGAATGCGGAATACGACGCGTTGACTCGTGAGACGGAGGCGCACCCTGATGTCAAGACCGATGGTGTTGCGCGATCGAATGCGCGGTCGCGAATCTCTGAGGCGAGTACCAGGTTGGCGAGTGGGGAGAGTACGCGACGTGCCGAGGATCTTGCCGCAGTTCGAACGCTGTCAGAATCGGCGACGCGTTTGATTCGCTCGGCGCGAGAGGCAATCACGACGGCGGTTGCTGGAGTCGAGTCGTTCAGGCGCAAAGTCAGAGATGTCGAAACGCGATTGCAGCAGGTCGACACCGCTGTGCGAGACTTCGACGCGGCGATTGGAACGGCTCCGGTCAAGATTACGCCATCAGCACCTGTGCGTGCCGATCGCGATCGAGCAGTGACGCTGGTCGGAAGCGCCCGTGACAGGTTGCGAGGCGCCGATCGGGCGCCGGGCGATTCTGATGTCGCCGAGGCGACGCGGCTGGGTGATGAGGCGAGCATGGTGATCACGCGCGCGCGCACCCAGTTCGAGTCCGAGGTCACCACCTCTGTTGGCGCCGAGTTGGCGGCGCTCCAGGCCAGTGGTGCCGACCTATTCACGCACGTCGAGGGCCGGGCCCGTACGATCGAAGAGGCGTTGCGCGAGCGGCCCAAGGCGACCGAACTGCTGAGCGAGTTCACGACGCTCCAGACGCAAGTCACCCGGGCCCACCGAAGCTTCGATCGCGCGATTCGCGCTCGCGATCTTGCCAGCGCGCGCTCGGCGGCACTTGCGTCATCCCAACTCGGTCCGCAGTTCGACGATCTCGCGACTCGTCTCGGGATTGTGAAGACGTTGGTCTTGCCGGACGTGTTGGCTCGTGCCGCCCAGGCCTTCTTCGATGCGCGCTATGCCGACGTGCTTGCGACGATGACGATAGAGACGGCGAATGCGATCGAGGTGCCCTTGCGAGTCCACGCACTTGTCATCCGGGCAGCTGCACTCTTTGCGTTGTACGAATACTCCGGAGCTCGCGACAACGCGTTGCGGACGCAGGCCCGGGAGAGTGCCGATATGGGTCGTCGTCTGGACAACAGTTTCCGCCCGAATACCGCGGTGTTCTCCCCACGGTTCATCACGTTCTTTCTTGCTCCGCCCGGGAGCGCCCGGTGACCTGCAGATCGGATGATGGAGCGCTACACCGCCGCCCCTTTCACCCTTCTTGTTCCGGTTGTGAGCCATGATTCGGTCGTATGGCGTCTCGGACTCGGGTGCCGTCAGGCACAAGAACGAAGACTGCTTCGTCGCCGACGACCGCCTCTCGCTTTTCGTCGTCGCGGACGGCATGGGAGGACATGCGGCGGGAGAAGTCGCGTCGCGACTCGCCGTTGAGTCGATCGTTGGGTTCATCGATCGCTCGCATGAGCGTGACGATCTGTCTTGGCCCTGCGGGCTGGACCCGACGCTGACCCAATCAGGTAATCGCGTACGAACTGCGATTCAACTCGCGCATCGGCGCGTCTGGCAGGAGGCTGAAGACCACGTTGGGTTCATGGGTATGGGGACGACCGTCGTCTGCGCGCTGATTCGGGAGCGCCATCTTGCCGTGGGCCATGTCGGCGATAGTCGTCTATACGCCTTCTTCAAGGGAGTACTCAAGCAGCAGACTCGCGATGACACCTGGGCAGCGACGCTGTTGGGAGGCGAGGCCGCTCAAGACTCGGCAGCATTGGCCGCCCATCCCATGCGACACGTGCTGACGAACGCGCTTGGTGTCAAGGAGCCCGATGTCCACGTCTCCGAACGCGAACTGCTGGACGGAGAGATCCTGCTGTTGTGTACCGACGGTGTCCATAACGTCGTCGACACCGACACACTGGCGACGCTGCTTTCGGCGGATGGCGACCTTCAAGCTATCTGTGATTCGGTCGTTGCGGCCGCGCTCGAACGTGGGAGCCGAGACAACGTCACCGCGCTGATCGTTCAGTATGCCGAGGGCAATGGCCATGCCTGAGTCGATCGGCGGCTCACTTCCGTCTCGCATTGGCCGGTTTCGCATCCTCGAACGCATCGGGCGCGGTGCCATGGGGGTTGTCTACGCCGCGCACGATGAAGTGATCGGTCGCCCGGTCGCCCTGAAAGTGCTCATGGCCGACCTCGAGAGCGATCCCGAAACGCGGGTGCGCTTTCATCGCGAGGCGCAGGCGGCAGCCCGATTGCTCCATCCGAACATCATCAGCATTTTCGACGCAGGAGAGGACCAGGGGCGACCGTTCATCGCCATGCAACTCCTCGAGGGTGTGCCGCTCGCGGCCTACCTCGAGCGCCCTGAAGCAGGTGCGTTGGAGCGCAAGCTCGATTTGATGATTCAGGTGTGCGAGGGGCTGGCCGCGGCACATGGGCAGGGCATCGTGCATCGCGACCTCAAGCCGAGCAATCTGTTCGTTCAGAACGACGGATTGCTGAAGATTCTCGATTTCGGCGTCGCGCGCTTCGTCGACTCCGACATGACACCCGCCGGCACGATACTGGGAACGCCGGACTATATGTCACCCGAGCAGGCCAGAGGGTCCGCCGTCGACGAGCGCTCGGACATTTTTTCCGCGGGTGCCGTGTTCTATTTCATTCTGGCAGGGCGCAAACCGTTCCCGGGACCGGGCCTTCCGGCAGTCTTGCGACAGCTGCAATTCGAAGAACCAGCGCCCCTGGGTGATGCGGTGCCACGCGAACTGGAGAACCTGGTGCTCCAGGCGATGGCGAAGGACATGGAGGAGCGCCCGGCCCGGGTTGACGACCTGCTCGCGACATTGGTTCGTTATCGCCGGCAGTACCGGTCCGAGACCCGCAAGCTTGTAATGGCCGCTCGCACGCAGCTCGATGAGGTGAGTGCCGCAATTGCAGCGATCGGCGAGGCCTCGGAGGCGCTCGGCATTCCTCGCGACGAATCACTCGCCGAGTCGCTGCGTGGAATCCAGCAACGGTTTCCACTGCTGGCAAGTCGCGCGCCGAGCTCCGACGCAGCCGCCTTTGAGCGTACCCGCGTCACGGGAGTGCTGGCGGAGTTAGAGACTGAACGCGACGAGCTGAATCGCCTGCTGACGTCTCTGCGGTCGCTTGTTGCCAGACTCCAATCCGGTGAAACGTCGCTTGCCGGTGGCGATGCCCGACGCGCGCTGCGTTGCTTCGAGGAGATCGTGGCGGCATGCCCGTCGTCATCGCGTGCACGAGAGCGTGCGGCGTTCGCGCGTCCACTTGCAGCGGAGCAAGAGAAACGAGAGAAACAGATAGCCGTGCGCACGACTGCCGCCCGTGAGGCCATTGAGATCGAGGCTCAGGAATTCGAGATGGCAGAAGCGGCCTTGAAAGAAGCCTATTCGATGACGCCAGTATCGCCCGGGGTGCGCGAGTTGAAACTACGGCTGGCAACAGAGCGCGCGACCGCTGAGGCCGCCGAACTACTGCGTCAGTTGAGCGTGGAGGAGATTCGCCGCGCACGAAGCATCTTTCGCCGCGGGCGCGCCGACGAGGCCGTTCAGCAATTGCGTGGATTTCTGGAAGTGGAGCCCGACGCGCGCGAGGTGGCGGATGAACTCGGGCGGCTGGTCGCCCTGCGCGGGTCTCTCGCGGCGGCGGCTGGAGTGGCGCGGCGCAAAGTTGTCGATTGTTTATCCCGCGCCGCGGCGCTAACGCAGGCGGGCAACATCTCCGAGGCGCTCGACCTTGCTCGCGCGGCGATCCATTTCGATCCGACGGATGCGGATGCTGCTGCGCTCATCCACCAGTTGCTGACGCGCCAGCTCGAGGAACGCATCGCGCACGAGCGAAACCGCGCTCTCGAGGAGAGGTCGCATGATGTTGAGCGGATTCTTGAATCGGCCCGGCGTTCACTCGAGCAGGGATATGTTGCAAACGCCTTACACGCGGCGCTCGCAGCGCAGAAGCTCCTGCCGGATCGGACCGACATCGCCGCGCTCGTCGAAGAAGCGCGCAGCGAATTGACGTCTGAGGACCACGAAATGTTCGAGTTGGCGATTCCCGACAGTATGCCGGCCGAGACGCCTGCGCCTTCCGATCCTGAATCAACGGACGCGACAGTTGTTTCCACGCAGAACGAACCGGGTGTTCTCAACTGGGCAGCGGACCTTCTTCGCTCCCGTGGGAAACCTGCTGGAAAGCGCCGACGCAGCTGAGCGGATGAGATCACGCGGAGTTGAACGATGACGATCGTAGTTGGGCGACGACGAACCCTCGTCGATGTGGTCTTTGACGGCTGCTCTGGTGGGTATACTAGGCGCGTGGATGTGTCGCCTTCCGCTTAGGTCACACTCGTCCGGGAGGCCCCCTCAGACGTGACGCGCCGTGACTTCAGTCACATCGGCCGATATGAGATTCAGCGTCGCCTCGGGGTTGGCGGCATGGGTGCTCTGTATCTCGCCCGCGACCCCGGACTCGATCGACTCGTCGCGATCAAGCTGCTGAAAGACGATTTTCAGGACGATCCCGAACTGCGCGAGCGGTTCGTTCGAGAAGCGCGTTCGGTTGCGCGGCTTCGACACCCGAACATCGTCATCGTTCACGACGTCGGCGAGGACGACGGCCGTCCGTTCATGGCAATGGAGTACATCGCCGGCGAAACACTGAACCAGGTTTTGCGGCGGACGCCATCCTTGCCGGTCGCGAAACGTCTGGAACTGGTGGAGGACTTGTGCGCCGGCCTCGCCCACGCACACGCGGCCGGCATCATTCATCGCGACATCAAGCCAGCGAACATCATGCTCGACGGTGAAGGCGTGCTGAAGATTCTCGACTTCGGCATCGCTCGCATCGCCAACTCCGGAATGACTCAGGAAGGCATGATGATGGGGACGCTGAACTACATGTCCCCGGAACAGGTGGCGGGCCGCGGTGTCGACCGTGGTACCGATATCTTCGCGACCGGTGCGGTTCTCTATGAAGTCATCGCGCTCGAGCAGGCATTTCCTGGCCGTGTCGACAGCGGCATCCTGCAGAAAATCCTCAGCGACGGGCCGGTGCCACTCGAGCAGAAGGTTCCTGGTGTCGATCCCGAGCTTGCGGCGATTGTTCGGAAAGCCCTCGAGCCCGAGGTCGCCCGGCGGTATCAGGACGCCAATGCGCTGCGTCAGGACCTGATGAAGGTTCGCCGCAGGCTGGTTGAGAGCGAACAGTTCTTGGCTGCCGGCGTCGATCGAGACACGACGATCGTCGAAACACCGAAACCGACTCCCGCCAGGTCAGGACTCAAAGTCGAAAGCGATCGGCCGAAGCGGTTGTCACCGGAACGGTTCGCGGAACTCAGGCGCCAGCAAGTCGAAGAACATTTGCGCTTTGGCGAAGAGGCATTCGCGCGCGGCGAGCATGACGCTGCGCTGCACTACGCTGAGCGCGCCGCGACGGTCGATCCTGACAGCCGTGAGGCGGTCGAGCTTATCGATAAGGCCAGGCTTGCCATCGAAGGGAAGGCCATTCGCCAGTTGCTCGATGAAGCACACCGATTGGTTGCCGACGGCCACCTGGACGAAGCGGCTGCGCTCGCCGAGGAAGCCTCTGCCACGCTTCCTGACATACACGGGGCAGCCGACCTTCGCCGGGAAGTGCGACAGGCCGTCGAAAAGATTGCTGCCATCCGCCAACGCGAGCAACGCATTGCCACGACTCTCACTCGCGCGCAGCACTCGTTGGATCAGGGCGCATATGACACGGCCCTTCGCGCGATCTACGAAGTCCTCGCCTTGGACCCAGAAAGACCGGCAGCCCGGGCACTCGAACAGCAAGCGAAGACTCTTCTTGAGGCTCAGCGCGAGCATGAACGAGCTCGTCGAACTGCATACGAGAAAATCGCGCGTGCAGAGTCGCTGGCGGGCGAAGGCAACTACGAGGCAGCCCTCGCCGAGATTTCTGCGGTCGAGGCTCCGTCAGACACCGTACGTCAAGCCGCCGCTGCCGCACTGACTGCGTTACGCAACGCGCAGCGCCTCGCTGCGCACGCGGCGGTTCTCGCGAAAGCACAAGCCGCCGCCGATCGAGGTGACTTCGAGGAAGCACAGTCCGCGATCGACGCCATACCTGGCGAAGAGCGGACCGCGCGCGCGAGCGCGCTACAGGCTGAAGTGACGAAGGCGCTCGACGCGCAACGGCAACTGAGACAGAAACAGCAGGCACTCGAGGGCGCGCTCCAGGGGATCGAGCGACTCATTGAGCAGGACAGTCTGCCACGAGCTCTCGAGCATCTCGATCAAGCCGCTGCGATCGGGCTCGACGATCCGCGCATTGCTGCGCTCAGAGGACGCATATCCGATCTCATTGCGGCGGCGGAGAACAAGAGACGGCAGGAAGCGCGCGATCGAGTGGCGGCGAAACGGGTTGAGGCCGCGCAGCGCCTGCTGGCGAGCGGCGATGGGTACGCTGCGATCGCATTACTCGAACGGGACGGCTCCGCTCATCCTCTCGTGGAGCAGACGTTGCGCGACATCCGTGTCGCGGTGGCCGAACAGGAAGAGCGCGCTCGCAAGGAGGCCGAACGTCGGCGCCAAGAGGAAGAGGCACGACGGCGAGCCGAAGCCGAAGCGCTCTGGAAGCTCGAGGAGCAACGAAGGGCCGAAGAGGAGCGGCGAAAGCAACGCGATGAAGTCGCCACGCTGATATCGAGCGCAGAACGGGCGTTAGAGGATCAGCGGCCGGAAGAGGCCACTCTGATCTTGAAGAGGGTCGACGAACGAATCGAGTCGGCGGCAGACACTGATCTCCGCCGGCGTGCGGAACTCGCCAGGTCGGAGGCGCAACGCCTCGCTCACGAGCGGCAGGAAGAACAGCGAAGAAGAGAAACTGAGGCCCGTCGCCGAGAGGAAGAGCGACGGCAACAGGAGGCAAAACGCGAGCAGGAGGAGCAGAGAGTCCGGGAGGAGGAGGCTCGTCAACAGGCCGAGGCGGTGGCCGCGCGCCGTCGCGAGCAAGAGCGTCTCGAGGTAGAGCAGCGACTGCGCGACGAAGAGGAACGAGCGCGTCGGAGCGAGATGGATCGATTGGTTGCGTCCGCCGAGCAGACTCTGAGTGGCGGGCGCCCCGACGAGGCAGCCAGCTGGCTCAAACAGGCCGAGACTATTCGGCTCATACGAGACGACGCCGAACTGGCGCGGCGTCTGGAAGCCGCCAGGACGGAGTTGACTCGGCAGAGAGAAAAACTTGCGGTCCACGAGCGCGAGTTGCTCGAGCAGCAAGCGCGCGACGCTCAAGCAGAGAGAGTCGCTGAACGCGCAAGGAAACTCTTTGCGACAGGCCAGCATGATCAAGCTCTCGCTCTCCTACGCGGGGCGCACGAGCACACGACGATTCGCGGGGTTATCGAGGAACTCGAATCACAGCTTGTACAGATCGAGCGGCAGCGTGAACGACAGGAACGCGCCGATCGAAGCCGGGAGAGACGCGCTGCGGCTGCTCTGGTACTGCGGAAGGCTGCCGTTGATCGACGGCTGCGCGTCGTTGGAGCGGCTGTCATCAGTGTGACGATCGTGATCCTCGCGTGGCAATTCCTTCCGACGTCGTCACCGGAAATCGCAACGATATCGACGACGCCGGTGCGGCCACCTGTTACTCCGATCAACCCACCGGACAACCAGCCGGCGCCTGCACCGAACAACCCGTCGCCGAATACGACCCTTCCCGTGAATCCGGCTCCTTCGCAGCCGACGGGACGCGTCACGTCACCTGCGAAGGGCGGCCGGGAGACGACAGCCGTTTCACCGGCGGCATCCCGTCCGCCTAGCGTGTCGCCACTTCCTCAGCCACCGGAATCGAAGAAACCAGAGCAGCCGGTATCAAGCTCGCCGCCGCCTATCGCGGGAGGAGATCAGAAACCTCCACCTCCCGCACCAGCACCGACTGAGGCTCCGATCGCGGCGAACCCGCCGGTGCCGACTCCGACTCCACCTCCGCAGCAGCCAGTGCCCACGCCACCCCGTGTAGATCAGGCTGCCGAGAAAGCCGCTATCCAGCAGTTGTTGGCTCGTTACGTTGCGGCTTACAACGCCTTGGACGAGAGGCAGTTGAGAGCAATCGATCCGAACTTCACCGGTATTCCGAACAGAGTCGTACTGAAATCGCTCGAGCTGCAAGTATCGATTGTATCTATCGACGTATCACCTGACGGGCAAGCGGGCTTTCTCACAGCGACTCAGACTTTTTCCTACGTCTGGAATCGCTCTGGTTTCCCGCCTACTCGCTCCGGCACGTTGACCTGGATACTTCGCAAAGTGGGGGACTCCTGGACGGTGCGGTCCCCTACGTCTGGAGTCCGCTAGTGCTGGTCAGCCGGCTACCGTCGACCGGTGGCAACGCGAGCAATTCGTTCGCTGGTGGTGCCGGCTCCGAGAGCGGCGATGATTTCGTAAGGACCCAGTCGGGGGTTGAGAGGCACGGTCGTTGTCTACCGCTCTTGCATCGCTTGAGACTTGGTCGGAGGCTCATCGCCACGGGCAGCCGCTGACCCGATGACTCGGACGGCATTTGCCGAGAGATCACGTAGTTTCCCGAGTGTTCAAAAAAAGACATACGCGTCGCGCGGGGGTCCCATAGCATCTGTGCCGGCTGGCCAACCTCCGTCCTCGATCTGACAACCGTTACCGGGATGGGGTCGGGCTCCACTGCCCGTAGGCAGCTCGCGGTTCCCGTGCGGCGGCAATTACAAAGGCGCTTGATGGCCGACGATGCAGGCTGATTGGCCGTCGCATGTTTTCTGGACGACGGCGTCATTTCGGCCGGTTCGAAGTCCCCCAGTTTATAGATGCATTGGAATTGGGTGATCCGTGAGCGATCCTCGTGCTCTGCTTGACCAGGTTCTCCTCCAGTTCTGGGATGCGGTTGCGGCGCTATCGCGCGCGGCGGCCACCAGCCCGTCGCTCACCGCACTCAACCCGCTTCCCCAGTACGTGCGCGCGCCGTTCGACAGTCGCGTGCTCGATCAGATCGACACTCTCCCGCTGGAGAATCCCGTGGCCGCGGCGGCATTCGCGCTGCTGCGCGGACTCGTTCCAGCTGGCGTCGCGGCATCCAACACCGCGCGCCTGCACGGATGGGATCCGGGCGGCGGCCGGTCCCGATCGCTCGCGCTTCTCCTTCAACCGGCGGGCGCGTTGCCATGCGAGGTCGCCATTGCTTTCGAAACAGGCGCTGACGGTGCGCCGCTGATCCAGGTTGTCGCGTCAGCACCAGCAGGCGGCGGAGGCGTCCTCGACGCTGGTTCCGGCCTGAAGCTGCACGTGCAGGTCACGTCCGCCGGAGACGTCGAGTTCGACCTCGGCCCCGGGGGCGCCGCGCATACTGCCGGCGGCGCCGGTCTGCTCGTCGTCGGATTGTCCCGTCCCGCCGACGCGCCGATCACTATCGGCCCCGGCGGCGGACCTGCGCTGACGATTAACGGCATCAGCACGGAGGTCCGCGCAACGCTGATCGCCCCGGGCACGCCACCGGCACTGGCATTCTCTCTGGCCATGAGCAAGCTCGAGGTCGACGTGCTGCCCACCGTCATCGCCGGCCTCCTCGGCGGCACGGGGCACGCGGAAATCGCCGTCGACCTACACGCGGATGCTGGCGGCTTCCAGATCGGAACGGGTGGCACGCGCACGATGGCCACGAACCGTCTGCCGGCAAGCGGCGTGAGGGTGGACAGAGTCGGCGTCGATCTTCTGGACGACGGGCCGCCCGACGCGCCGCTGGGGATAGGCTTCACGTTCGGAGTGGTGGGCAAGGCGCCCGGTCTGCCCGTTAGCTTCGGGATCGACGGGGTCGGCGCCGCGTTCCCGATCCGGATCGGCAGGGGCGCGTCGTTCGGATTCGCCGTCCAAGACATCCGGCCTCTTCCCCCAACCGGCGTCTCCGCGGAACTGACGTTGCCGTTCGCGAGCGGCTCGGGCATCTTGGCGACCGGCCCCAACGGCTCGTTCGTCGGCGCCTTCGATATCGATCTCGGCTTCGTGTCCGTTCGGGCGCTGGCAGTTCTCCAGCCCGCGGATCACGGCCATCCCGTCTCGCTGGCCGTACTCATGTTCGTGGAGTTTCCTTTCCCTGGCATCCAGCTGGGACTCGGCTTCGCGCTGACGGCGGTCGGCGGAATCGTCGCGATCAATCGCCGCACGAACTTCGAGGCGCTCGAGGCTGCGGTACTGGATGGCCGTGCGACGTCGCTGCTCGCGCCCGCGACTGCCGGCAGCAACCCGTCGGCCGCGCTGTCCGCGATGGTCGAGATCTTTCCTGAAGCGCGCGGTCGATTCGTGATCGGACCGCTGCTGCAGGTCTCCTGGGGCGGACGGCTGATCACGCTGACGATCAGTCTGATTTTCGACCTGCCGAGTCCACCGACGCTGGCGGTGCTCGGCCGCCTGGTCATCGCGATCCCCGATCCGGCGGCACCGCTCGTCCTGATCGGCGTCACGTTCGTCGCGCGCTTCGACCCGTCGATCCCGATGGTGCGGGTGACCGGCTCGCTGGTCGGCTCGTACATCGTTTTCCTGCCGCTGCAGGGGGACGCGTTCGTCCTCGTCCAGGGAGGAAGCAACTCGAATCTGATCGTCTCCGCGGGAGGATTTCATCCGGATTACCCGCGGCCGGCAGGCACACCCGCGCTACGCCGGATCGCGTTCGATCTCAGCCCGTTGCCGGTGCCGCGGATGCGGGCCGAGACCTACTTCGCCCTGACGGCCAACTCCGTCCAGTTCGGCGCGGCGGTCTATCTCGCGGCGAAGCTGGCTGGCTGCGGCATCGAGGGGCGCTTCTCGTTCGATGCCCTCTGTGTGTTCGCGCCGAACTTCGCGTTCAAGGCGCAGGCGTCGGGACGGGTCGCGGTCGAAGCGTTCGGCCAGACGCTCATCGCGGTGTCGCTGGACATCCTTCTCGAAGGACCCTCGCCGTGGCACGTGCGCGGCCGCGGCTCGGTTTCGCTGCTCTGGGAGGACATCTCGCTCGATTTTGACGTCACCTGGGGCGATCCGGCGCCGCTCTTCGGCGACCCGCCGCCGATCGAAGACGAGCTGCGACGCGCCTTGAAGGAGCCTCGCGCCTGGGTACCCGATTCGATCGGTGCCGAACGATCGGGCGTCGTCCTGCGCCCCGAACGCCGCGGAGAAGATCCGGTGCTGCATCCTCTCGGCCGCCTGCACGCCCGCCAGCAGCGCGTGCCGTTCGAGGTGACGATCACGCGCTACGACGGCTCGGATCTTCCCACGCCGCAGCGCTGGGCCATCGAGGGCGCCCGCCTCAGTACGTCCGAAGAATTTTCCCGGGGCGAGGCGCTGCGGGACGAGTTCCCGCGGGCCCACTACTTCGGCCTGAGCGAGAGCGACCAGCTGTCGTCGCGGGGATTCACCCGGGAAGTTTCGGGCGCGCTGATGGCGTCGCAGGATGTGCGGCCGGGACGGCACATCGAGTGCCCCGACACGGAATTCGACGAGAAGGTGATCGTTTCGCGCGACGGTGCGCCGCTCGTCCCGCGCAGCCGTCACCGAGGCGTCGATCGGATTGGCGCGACCACTGCGGTGTTCGACGCCGCGCTCGGCTCGCGCCGGATGCACGAGGAAACGGTGTGGTGGGCTGATAACGGCCTTCGCGCGATCGTCGTCCGGCCGCACCAGCCCCTTGTCGTCGCAACCGTCAACAGCCTGGCGGAGGAGGCGAGCGTGCAGCTGTTCGAAGATCAGAGCCCTATCAAATCAGCGCAGGCGCTGGACGCCGCGCTCGCACGCGGACTGCAGGGCGTGCAGTTGGTCGAGCGCTGGGAATCGAGGCGCGGCGCATGAGCCGGCGCTTCTTCCTCTCTTACGTCCGCCAGGGCGCAGCCGGCGGCGTCGTGGGTGTCGATCCGCTGCGCGGTCCGATTGGGCAGCCGCCGCGCATCAAGCCCCAGCTGAAGGTATCGCGCGACGGCGCCGAGCTGACGCCGATCGAGGGTCCGGAGATTCGCGTCATGGATCCCGGCGACGTGCTGACGCTCTCCAGAGGCTTCGTGACGCGGCGCTATCCCGAGCCCGACTCGACCGATGTCCCCTCGAACGAGCTCGCATATGTCGAGTTCTCGCGCCCCGACCTGCCGTGGATGTTCACGCCCGCGTCTGCGACGCCCGAACATCGTCTGCGGCCCTGGATTGTCCTCGTCGTCGTTCCGCTGGCAGCACAGCTGGCGAGCGATCGAGGCGGCTTGAAGATCCCGGTGGCCGAGCTTCCAGACCTGCGTCAATCGAACGCGTGGGCGCATGCGCAGATCATGGCGGAGACCCCGGAAGACATTGGACCGGCCGTGGTCCGCGGCGGCGCGGGCGCCGTCTCGCGGCTGGTCTGCCCGCGGCGGCTCCAGGAGGGGGTTTTCTACCGGGCGTGCGTCGTTCCGGCGTTCGACGCCGCGCTCGCTCCCCGGTGGAGCGTCGACGCGGGGGGCGCCATCGAGTTACCGATCTACGACTCATGGACGTTTCGCGCGGGCGCGAAGGAAGACTTCGAGGAGCTGGTCCTGCGCCTGCACCCGGCTGAATCGATGGCGTCGTTGGGCACGCGGCCGATCAGCGCGTTCAGGCCGTGGCCGACATGGAAGACGCTTCGGGCACTGGCCGGCACACCCGCCGATACAACTCCGGCAATCTTCCAGCAGGACGGAGCGCTGGCCGCGCCTGAACAGAGCGCGCGTCCGTCGCTCGACGATGACTGTACCGCGGCGTTTCGTACGCGCATGGCGCAGCACGTGAACCATCCGTTCGCCGATTCCGATCCTCCACCCGCAGACGATCCCCGCGAGGTGCCGGGGAGCGAGGGCGCCAGCCTGGCGCCGCCGATCTACGGCGGGCATCACGCCAACGTCCACAAGGTCAACCCGACAGCGACCCGATGGATTGAGGATCTGAATCTCGATCCCCGGCGCCGGGCGGCAGCCGCGATGGGGTCACGCTACGTCCAGGAGCATCAGGAGTTCCTCATGGCGCGGGCGTGGGAGCAGCTCCGCGACATCGAAAAGGCCAACCACTTGCGGCGGATGGCGGAGCTGGCCAGCGTCACAGCGGACGCCGTTCACCGGCGAAGCGTCACGACGCTCAGACCCACGGAAGTGATCGGCCTCGCGGGACCGGCACGCACCCGCATTCGTCGCGCCGATCAGACGCTGAGCGCGGAAGTCGCCAGCTCCGTGCTGCCAGAGGCCGTGGCCACGCCGGCGTTCGCCAGGCTGGCGCGACCGATGGGTCCCGTCGCCCACCGCATGCTGCGTGAAGGACCCTCGATGCTGATCGAGCGCGGGCTGCAGGGCGAGGAGCGGGTGCTCCCGCCGCGCATCACGGCCGCCGCGCCCCACGTCAGCCTGATCCGGCTGTCGCAGTCAGCCACCGGAGACGTGACCTCGCGGCAGACCGCGATTCACCGGCGGCTCGTCGGAGGCGCCGAAGAGGTCACGCTGGCGACGGCGCTGTCGGCCGCGCAGCGGGCCGTGGACGATGCGGAGAGGGCCAGTGCGGGAGGGTTGCCCTTTCCTGCGGGGCTCGAAGCGACGCGCACAGGCATCCGAAGCGATCTTGCGGCGTTCGATCTTCGGTCCGGGAGCGTGGCGGGGCTGCGCACCCTCTTCGACGATCCGTCGAAAGTGCGGGTGGCGTCGGATGTCGTGCGTGCAACAGTGGCGTTCGTGGCCCAGCACGAGATGGCTCCCGCGATCGACAGTCCACGGCCCGGCCGGACGTTTGATCCCGGGCAGCTGGGCATCGCGGTGTCGGCCGAGCTGCGCCCGTCGAAGTATCTGGGCATCCGGCTGCGCGATCGCATCGACGTGCCAATCCCCCAGCGCGAGGACCCGCTGCAACAAATCATGGCGCATCCCGAGTTCCCCGCCCCGCTGGCGCTCGCGCTCATCCAGGAGGCGCCGAACGCGATCCTGCCGGGGCTCGGCACATTTCCGAACAATCGCGTGGCGCTCCTCGAGACGAATCCGTCGTTCATCGAGGCCTTTCTCGTTGGCGTCAACCACGAGATGAATCGCGAGTTCCTCTGGCGCGAGTTCCCGACCGATCAGCGCGGCACGCCCTTCAAGCACTTCTGGCCACGTCCGGCTGCGGCTGGAAGCGACGGCCGCGAAATCGAGGAGCTCGCGCGCTGGCATCTCGATCGACGCCTCGGCACCAATCTCGCCGGCGGCCGCGGCGCGGAAACGGTGCTGTTGGTACGCGGCGACGTCTTGCGGCGGTATCCCTTCACGATCGTCATGGCGGCGCCGGCCATCGACCCGGCCGGAACCGTCGGGCCGTTCTCCGACTGGAGACTGCCGACGTTTCCGGTCCCGCTGGGTAACGACTCGATGGCGTACGTGTTCGATCTCGACCCCAAGGTCGCACTCGGAGTGCCGGGCTGGTTCTTCGTCTTCCAGGAGCCCCGCGCGGTGCCGCGCTATGGATTCGACGTGTCGCGCAGCGGCGATTCCGCGTTGTGGAGCGATCTGGCATGGCCCGATGTGCCACTGGCGCGCGGGATGTTCGTGGACGTCGATCGGCCGCCGACGTTTGCGCCCGCGGATCCGCGCGGCGCTGCGTGGGGCGGCACCGCGGCTGACATGGCGACGATCGCCATGGTGCGTCCGTTCCGCCTTCTCTTTCACGCCCGAGCGCTCTTCAATGTCTGACCTGGCTGATTTGATCGGCGCGCGAGGGCGGCTCGTGGCCCTCAGAGAACAGCTGGCGAGCTGTGAAACAGCGCTCGTCGACAACGAGCTGCGGACCCGGAATGCGACAGTACGGCTGCGCGAGCTGGTGGAAGGCGCCAACGACCCAGACAGCGCCGGGATGAGGGCGTACCGCCGGCGTGAGCTCGAACTGCTTCCCGAAGCGCGCCGTCAACTCGAAGAACAGCGGGATGGGCTGGTTGCCGCCATCGGCGCCTTGTCGCCGGATGTCGACGCGCTCTCGTCCTCGGAGCCAGCATTGTGGGACTCGGCCGGCACGCCAGTCGTGCTCTTCCCTGTTCGCATCGAGACTTGCTTCAAGCCCGCGGAGAGCGGCTGGGACCTGCTCATCAGGATCTATCCTGACGACCTCCATCTCGACTCGGCCCCGGGACCGCTCACCGAGCGGGAGTACCAGGCCGGACAGGCGTATTGGAATGCGGTCTGGCCGGTGATCGGCGACCGCGACGCGCTGACGCCGGCGATCGCCAGGGCCTGGGAGACGCTCGCCAGGCAGGTCGATCCCGCGCGCATGGCGTTCGTCGCCGACCAGACGCGTCCCGAGAATGCACCGGAGGATCTCACCACGCCCGCGGTCGACACCGCACCTCGTTTCCCGCCGCGGCGAGCGGCTGCCCGGACCGGGACGCGCGCAGCGCTCATGCCCGACGGCTGGACGGTCTACGCCCTCCGCGACGGCGAGCTGCTGTTCGGTGCGAGGGGAAAACCGATCCCGGCGGACCTGCCCATCTCGGCGATGCGCAGTGAATCTGGCGACGAAGGGCAACGCGAGTGGCTCGTGGACTTCAGCAAGGCGGTTGACGTCGGCATGGCGCTGACGGTGCACCTGGACGAGAGCGAACCGTCAATCGACCAGTTGTTCGTGCTCGGCGTGTCCGGCGAAACTGACGTTGCCGTCACAGCCGCGCGCGTGAGCGCAGCGCTCGCGTCGCACGCGCGCCTCGGCGCCCTCGAGTTCATCCCGCCGCGGGCGCCGACCAACAACACGACCGACTCGCCGTCAGCCTGGCATTCCGAAATGCCTCAGGCCGTTGCTCCCGACGCGCAGCGAATCGGGTTCGACCCGGCCGGACCACGCAATGCTGCCTCCGTGGCGAGAGCCCTGGGCGTCGACGGTTCCAATGTGCTGGCCGGGATACCTGGTGCCGCCGACGACTGGCAGACATCGTCTGGAATCATGATCGACGCGTTGTTCCCAGGTTTGACCGTCGACTGGGACATGCTGCGCCGCCGCGACATGAACTTCGAGCATGAGGCCATCTTCCCGATGGCGCCCTTCGACGAGGCGAACTACAACGCGCTGCGGACCGATGCCGCCGCGTTCGTGCGAGGCCGCGGGCCCCTGCCCGCGCTCAGGATTCGCCGGCAGCCCTACGGCCTGCTGCCGGTCAGCTCGCTCGACGCGTGGATTCCTTCGGCCGATGATGCGGCGGAGGCGATCAAGCTGCGCGTCCTTCGCCACATCCGGCCGTTCTGGCTCGCCGCGACCGGGGCGCTCCCTCGCGCGGGCAGCGGAAAGGATCAGGACGAAGAGCTGGCGGGCGTGCTGTCGCAGGACTCCGTGTCGAACGCGCTCGTGTGGCGCGAGGCGGTAGGCACCGACACCATCCAGCCTACGACGGATCCCGGCGCGCCGTTGACGATCGTCCCGGACATTCCGCCGACGATGACGCTGCTCTGCCAGAACGTCGACGCGAACCCGCTCCCGTACAACGTGGAGTTCGTGAGCAATCCGGCGGCGACGGTCGACTACTGGAAGATCCGCCGCGAGATCGTGGAAGGCTGCATCGCGTTGCCGCCCATGGACGGGGACACGATCGAGTTCAAGGTCCAGACCCATCTGGGCACGCACCCCGGCAGCAACCCACCGCTCACGAAGAGCCTGCTGTACGCGCTGTTCTCGTACGGTCACCTGCGCGAAGGGCACGAGGGGATCCCGCCCGACGGCCTTGCCGACCCTGACGGGTTCTGGCGGCCGCGCGCCGAGCGGCAGGTCCGGACCCTGACGGCACTCGAAACGGTTCCGGCCGAAGAACTGTCGCTGCTGACGGCTGAAACGGTCGATCTCTTCTCGCATCGGCTCGATGCGTGGATCACGTCGCTGGCGACGCGTCGTCTGCGGGACATGCGGGCGGCGCAGCCGCGAGGCTGCCACATCGGTGGATTCGGCTGGGTCGAATCGTTGAAGCCTGCGCCTTCGGCTCCGCCCATGTCGTCGCCGCCTCCCGGCTTCACGGACGTGATCGTCCGGGAAGACGACACGTATGTGCTGGCGCCGTCGCTGCACCACGCGGCGTCGGCCGCCGTGCTCCGCGCCGGGTTCGATTCGCACACCGACGCGCAGGCGTTCGGCGTGAACCTGATGTCCGGACGATCGCGAAGGGCGCGGTGGATCGTGGACGGCGTGCGGGCCGGACAGTCGCTCGGCGCGCTGCTCGGATACTGGATCGAGCGCGAGCTGCATGAGGCGGAGAAGGACGAGATCGTCGACGATGTCCGCGCGGCGTTCCCTGCGCCGATCGTTCCGGATCCCGACAATCCCGAGGCTGCTGCCGCCGCTCTCGAAGCCATCGCGGCGCGGAACGTTGTCGACGGCCTTGCCTTGTACAAGGCTGCCACAGGCTCCGGCGACGTACCTGCGACCCGGGTGCAGAGCGCGGCCGTGGCGGCGTTGACCGCAGCGGCGCCGAAGATCGTGCCCGGTCTGGCGGACCTCGTCGACGCCGTCGGCGATCTCGTCCTCGCGGAGAGCGTCCACCAACTGGTCGCAGGAAACCCGATGCGCGCCGGGCTGGCCGCCGACACGCTGGGGCGCGGCGAGTCGTTGCCGAGCCGCTTCGACGTCATCACATCTCCTCGCAGCGGCATCGGCCTGACGTGCAGCGTCGCCGTTCTGCTTCCGATGGCGGAATCGGCCGACGATTTCGGCTGGAGCCGCTCCCGTCCGCGCGCCCGGCTCGCGCCGCAGGCGGAGGCGTGGGCGGAGCGGCTGCTCGGACCACGCTCAGCGTGGCAGATAGCCTGCAGCGTCGGCGGTCGAGGCGAGCAGATGTGCGGCGTCGACGAGATCGACCTCTGCGCGCTCGACGTCGTGTTCGAGCTGGACGCGCGTGAAGCCGGGGGGGCGGGGGCGCTCGAGCGCCGCATTCTGGCGCACGTGCGCACACGGGACGGCGTCGATTCCGCCGCCCTCGCCACGGGCGCGCGCGCGGCGCAGTGGGTGCTGCTCTCCAATATCGCGAAACGCATCATGGGCGTGCTGGGAGCGGCGCAGCCGCTGCAGGGATTGCACCTCGATCCCCTCGGCCGCTACCAGGATCCGATGCCCGGCGCGGCCGCGTTCGACGCCCGCGTCACCGCCGCATCCGTCTCCGATACCGCGGCGATGGACGCGCTCGTCGCCGCGGCGCGCGCCTTGGCTGACGCGGCGTCGGACGATCGCACAGCCCGCGCGGCCGACGTCGCGATTGCCGCGGCGGTGGAGCTTGCCGTGCGCGCCGAGAGGTTTCTTGCCAGCCTTGCGAACGCGACGACGGATCTTACGAACGAGCTTCAGACGCTGACCGACGCGCCGTCCCCCGATGCGCGCCTCGCGGCGGCGCGCAACGTGGGCGCAGCGCTCACGCGCATGGCCGACCACGGCATCGACAGCAGCGTCCCGCTCGCCACGCTCGCATCGGCCGACGATGCCCAGTGGATTGCCGAGCAGGCGAGGCTGGTGCTCGAGAGGCTGGCGCGCACGGAAAGACCGGCGCGCATCGAGATGCGTGACGGCATGAGCGTGCGCGGCTGGACCGAACGGGCGTCGCAGATCCTCACGAACGTCGCTGGCTCGCGGTTTCCGATCATGTTGGGCTTCGTGGCTCTCCCGGACGGCGAACTCGCCACAGGCCTTGCGCGACCCGGGAACATCGCCGGCGCGGACCTGCCGGGCATGATGACGTGGCTCCGACGCCTCGGACGCGTGCGGGCGCCGGTCGGAGACTTCCATGATCTGATGTTGACGCTGGAGCTTCGCGACGACGCGCATCCGCTGTCGCTGAAAGTCATCCAGGCGCCATCGACCGGCGGCGGGGACACGTGGGCCGTCGATGCGCGTCCGGGATCCGCGCAGCGCACGGCGCTCCTTCAACTTCCCTCCGCGATCCCCGCCGACAGTCCCGTCTGCGGCTGGCTGATCGATGCCTGGGCCGAACGGATTCCGGGGCTGACGTCGTTTTCCGGCTCCGACGTGTCCTCGCGCACCGAGCTGGCCGGCCTGACGTTCCACTACAACCAGCCGGACGCGCGCGCCCCGCACGCCATTCTGATTGCGGTGCCTCCCGATCCCTCGAAACGGTGGACCGCGGAGATGCTGCTGCACGTGCTGCGCGAAACGTTCGACCTCGCGCGGATCCGCTCGGTGGAACACCGCGACCTGCCGCGCCGGACGCCGATTGTCCCGATGACTTACGTCCTGCACAGCGCGCTGTGGCCGCAGGAAATGGATCCCGCATTCCTCGGGTGAGGCGATGACCGATCTCAGATACGAGCCGGTGCCGTCCGGCAAGATGAACGAGTCGCTTGCCGCGCGGATCCACGATCCGCTCTGGTTCCTCTCGCGCCAGTGGCAGCTCGGCGAGTTTCAGGGAGACGACGCCGGGTCGCCGGCGCGACTCGACGTCCTCGGAACGACGGCGCCGATCGGCGCTTACGCGCTCGGCGGCGGGGAATGGCAACAATACGATGCGAGTGCGGCGCCGCTCGACCCGCTCGTCGAAGCCACCACGGATGGTCCGGACGTCCGCCTGCGGCTCGAGGCCGGCGCCCATTTCGTCCGGCTCCTGGCCAACCGCAACCTTCAAAAGTACCGCGGACCGTTCGTTTCGGCGTGCGGGTTCACGGCGTCCGGAGCGTTCGCCGCCGATGCCCTGCTCGCGACGCTGGCGTCGAGCGTGCCCGACGCCGCCGAACTGGAACCGGAGCTGTCGGCAATCACCGAGGGGCGCGCCGGCCGCGTGTCGATCGAGCCCGAGGACGGAACTGCGGTCGCCGACATCGCACGGGAATGGATCGCATGGTTCACGCGCGAGCGCGGGGCCGGGATTTCAGGAATCGGGGACGCCTGGGATCCACATCGCCTGGAGCATGTCGTGCGCGTGGCTTCGTCGGCCGGAGGCGGTGTCGTCTTCCGGGCCGGCGACTACGCCGGCGACACGCTGGGCTGGTCCGAGTTCGACGTCGATTCCTCCTCGCCGATGCCGTCGTTCCCGCTTCCTCCGCCGGCGCCTGTGAAGCTCGCGACGACACCGACCCCGGTCCGATTCGGCGGCATGCCGTCGCCGCGCTACTGGGAGTTCGAGGACGCCCGCTTCAACTTCGGCAACGTCGACGCCGCGGGTCACGACCTCGGTCGTCTGCTCCTGCTGCAGTTCGCGGCGCTGTTCGGCAACGACTGGTTCCTCGTGCCGGTCGCGCTCGACGCGGGCACCGTGACGCTGCTGGATCACGTCGTCGTGACGGACGTCTTTGGCCGGCACTTCGCGATCAGCCGGGGAGCCGACCCGCACTGGAGTCTCTTCGGCCACGAGGCGGTGCCGACGCGCGAACCGGCGGCCGGGGAGCCCGCCGAACCACACCCCGCGAGCGGCGCGCTGTTCCTGCCGCCGACGCTCGGTCCGACGCTCGATAGCCAGCCGCTGGAGCTCGTGCACCTGCTGCGCGATGAAATGGCGAACCTCGCGTGGGGCGTCGAGCGGTACTACGAATCGCCCCTCGGTGCCCGCGTCGATCGACACGCGACCTGGCTTGCAAGCCGGACGACTGACAGCGTGAGCGATCCAGCCGGTCTCCCACAGTACATCGTCGCCTCCGAGGTGCCGGGCTACTGGATTCCGCTCGCACCGCAGCAACTGGCAGATCTCCGCTCGATCCGGCTCGTGGTGATGCCGCTCGCCCTGCCATCCGGCAATACCTTCACGGCCGCCAAGCCTGAAGGCCGGCTGCTCGAGGATCGGCTCTGGATCTACGAAGAGGAAGTGCCCCGCGCCGGAGCGACGGTCGACCGGATCTGGAAGTACGGACGCTGGCACGACGGCCGTTCGTGCCTGTGGCAGGCGCGGCGGAAGCGGACGGGCCGCGGTGAAGGCTCGAGCGGTCTGCGATTCGACGCGCTTGTTCCCAAGGAGCGCTGAGAGAGTCCTGGTGTCGTTCGTCGATGAGATTGTCGCGCGGCACGGGGTTCCGAGGGTGGACGACTCCAATGGCTAC
>Ga0070670_100001073_pt1 | contig 21719 bp, 20 predicted proteins | sample KBSS63metaG_FD_64665 | JGI IMG/M metagenome (GOLD analysis project Ga0070670, IMG submission 64665) | Switchgrass rhizosphere microbial communities from Kellogg Biological Station, Michigan, USA - KBS S6-3 metaG | ecosystem: Host-associated > Plants > Roots > Rhizosphere > Soil ... | reverse complement strand
CCGGCTTCACCCTGGATGACGGCGTCATAGCCGGGCTCGGCGCTGCGGGGGCCCGTCTGGCCGAAACCTGAAATCGAGCAGTAAACGATTTTCGGGAATCGGCTGCGTACATTGTCGTAGCCGAGCCCGAGCCGCTCCATCGTGCCCGGACGGAAGTTCTCCACGACGACGTCAGCGCGTTGCAGCAGCGGGTCGAGCACCTTTCTCGCCGCCGGCTGCTTCAGATCGAGGGTGAGACTTTCCTTGTTGCGATTGATGCTGAGGAAATACGCGCTTTCGCCGTTGACGAATGGCGGTCCCCACGCGCGCGTGTCGTCACCGCGGCCCGGCTGCTCGAGCTTGATGACGCGCGCGCCCATGTCGGCGAGCAGCATCGTGCAGTACGGACCTGACAAGACGCGCGTGAAGTCCACGACCGTCACGCCAGCCAGCGGGGCGTCCTCATTCGACATAGAATTCAGGGATGGCTCGGAGCATCGTCGTGTTCAGCGGCTCCCATTGACGGGCGTGCGATCGGGTGAAAGAGTTTCTTTCACGGGACCGGCAGACATTCACGGTGCGCAACATCGAAGATGATCCGGAGGCGTATGACGAGCTTCTGGCGATGGGCTTCAAGGTTGTGCCGGTGACAATCATCGACGGCCAGGCGATCAAAGGCTACGACGAACGCGCGCTTCGCCAGGCGCTGGCCGGCCGCGCTGAATTGTAACCAGGTCGCTCAGCAGCGCATAAGCAGTGTGCGTGAGATTCCCGTCGAGCTGACAGATCGCAATCTCTCCAAGGACATCCGTCCGTAACACCAGCGCGTTCGCCTTTCCCGCCAGCGCCGCCAGTACATCGTCGTGCGCCAGCTCCACCGGTTCGACTGAGGCCCTGACGGTGCCGTCGGCTGCGCGCGCCGCCGAGGCGACGAGCTTCAGCCTCAGGCCGCGCGACACCGCCCGCTGCGCGCGGGCGCCGTCCTGTGCGCCGATGCCTGTGCGTCGAACGTCGTGCGGTGTGATGCGCGCCTCCATGAGGACGTTCGCCAGCGCGGACGTCTTGGCGGCCGCGTCCCAGCCCTCCACGTCGAGCGACGGATCCGCTTCGGCGATGCCTTCGGCCTGCATGCGGGCAAGCGCGGCATTGAAGTCGTCGCCGCGTTCGAGCGCCGTCAGGATGTGATTGGTGGTGCTGTTGACGACGCCGCGGAATCCAAGAATCTCCAGCGCTGGAAGTGTCTCGCGCACGAGATTGAAGATTGGAACCCCGTCCATGACGGCTCCCTCGAACAGAAATCTGACGCCGGCTGCCGCCGCCGTATCGCGAAGCTCCGAGTAGGCAAACGCCGCCGGACCCTTGTTCGCCGTTACGACGTGGCAGCCCGCCGCGATTGCCGCACGCACGTGATCGATGGCCGGCTGGCCGCTTCGGATGTCGAGCGTCGTCGTCTCGATGACGACGCGCAGTGAAGCGTCGGACTGGCCGAGCGACTCGATGACGTGTAGCGCCATCGACTGCCCGGCCCCCGGCTTCTGTCCGTCGCGATCGAGTTGCGCGAAGTCGATTCCCCGGGGATTGAATCCGCCGCCGTGCGTCCGGGTCGCGACGCCGACGACGCGGCAGTCGAGATCGCATTCGCGCGCGAGCCACTCCCGCCGTTCTTCGAGCAGCCGCAGAAACCGTCGCGCAACGTTGCCGTATCCAATCAGCGCCAGGTCCGCACGCACGAGCCGCATCAGCGACAGTCTAGGACACAAACGCAGAAGGCACAGAACGCACCGGGGCCGTTGTGTGCGTTCGTCGCTGGCTGCTATTCTGTGGCCCGCGTCCCTGATGGCTGCTGCTGACCTTCTGCCGGAATTTGCGTTGATCCCGTCCGGCGACTTTCTGATGGGATCAGACGGCGCCGACGACGACGAACGCCCCGCGCACCAGGTTCACCTGGATGATTTCCTGATGGCGGTGCATCCCGTGACTCAAGGGGAGTACGCGCGCTTCGTGCGCGAGACGGGACACCGCGCCCCCGCGGTCTACGAGTTGCCGCTGGTCGTGACCGCCGGCGGGCGAGAGCGCGAGAAGGCGTTTCGATCCGCAGGTCAACCGTACGTCTGGGTGGACTCCGAACCGCCGAGTGACCGTCTCGATCATCCGGTCACGCTGGTGCGCTGGCAGGATGCGATCGCGTATTGTGCATGGCTTTCGGGGGCCAGCGGAAAGACCGTGCGTCTGCCGACCGAAGCCGAGTGGGAAAAGGCCGCGCGCGGAGGGCTCGAAGGGAAGCGCTACCCCTGGGGCGATCGCCTCGACCGAAATCTTGCCAACTTTCTTGTCGACCCATCACTCAAAACTGCACAAGGTACCTCGCAGTGCCGGGCCTATCCGCCAAATGGATACGGTTTGTTCGACATGGCGGGGAATGTGTGGGAATGGGTACTCGACTGGCATGACGCGCAGTATTACGCGGTGTCGCCCTACAAGGCGCCGACCGGACCGCGCGAAGGAACGTTGCGGGTGCTGCGTGGCGGAAGCTGGCTGTCGGCGGACGTGCGGATGTTGTCGTGCAGCCATCGTCACAAGGTTCCACCGGATACGTATTCCTATGGGATCGGTTTCAGGATCGTCGCGGGTGCGTAGGTGCTAGGGGTGCGAGGGTGCCTAAAGGTGCCTACAGGTGCGAAAGGTGCTACAGGTGCATAGGGGTGCGGTCATGACGAATGTATTCGCGGTTGTTGTGCTGACGCTGTTGGCGGCCGTGCCGGCAATTGCACAGACGCCGACACCGCCGTCTCCGCTTGAACCGGTCATCGTGACGAGCGGGGAAGGCATCGTGAAACTCGCGCCCGATCGAGTGTGGGTGTCGATTGCGGCCGAATCGCGCGCGAAGAGCCCGCGGGAGGCGCAGCGCACGAACGCGGAGGCGATGAAGGCGGTCCTCGACAAGTTGAAGGCGCTCGGGTTTGCGGGTGACGTGGTTCGGACCTCCGGCTACGACCTTCAGCCTCAATTCGACTACGTCAACGGACGGCAGGTGCTCCGCGACTACCTGGCGCGCAACAGCGTCGAGGTCCGGATCGACGACATCGCCAAGGCCAGTGACGTCCTCGACGCCGCAGTCGGCTCTGGTGCGACGTCGGTCGGCGGGGTTCGATTCGATCTCAAAGATCGCGATTCCGCGGAACGCGAGGCGCTTCGGCTCGCCGTCGCGGACGCCCGGGCACGGGCCAATGCCGCGGCCTCAGGTGCCGGCCTGCGGGTCGAGCGCGTCATTCGGATTGAAGAGCAGCGGGTGATGATTCCGGAGCCGCGGCCCATGGCGATGTCCCGGACGATGGCGATGCAGGCGGACGCGGGAGCGCCTCCAATTACGCCCGGTGAGCTCGAAGTGCGCGCGGCCGTCACGATGACGTCGGCCGTCAGATAGTCAGATAGATCGTTCGACTCGGGCGACCGTTCGCTCGCTCAGAACAGGCTCGACAACCAGTTCCGCTTCGATCAGCGATTCCTGTATCGGGAACCGCAGCTCCGTCGCTTTCGGCTCCCGGGTCTCGAGCTCGAGCGGCGTCGTGTCGGGGATCTCCTTCGTCGCGCTCACCCCGAGATCGCGGAAGCGCCGCGCGGTGACCAGCACGCGCGATTCCAGCGACCCGACGAACCGGTCGTAGGCCGCTCCGGCCTGGCGCAGATTCACCCCCACGTCGGCGACATATTCCGCCATCACCGCGAGACGCTCGTACAGCTCGGTCCCGAGCGTTCGAATCTCTTCGGCGCTCTGTGCGAGCCGGTGATGCTGCCATGCCGACGCGACCGTGCGAAGCAGCGCGAGCAGCGTCAGCGGCGAGGCAGGAATCACCCGCTGATCGGCGGCATAGTCGAAGAGGGACGGATCGGCCTGCAGCGCCGCACTGAAGAGTGGTTCCCCCGGAACGAACATGACGACCAGCTCGGGGGTGGGGGTGAACTTCGCCCAGTAGGTCTTTGCGCCGAGTCCCTTGATGTGCATGCGCACCTGCTTCGCATGATTGCGCAGGAGCGCTTCGCGCCGGACCTCGTCTGCCTCCTCAATCGAGTTGAGATAGGCGTCGATGGGAACCTTCGAATCGATCACGATACAGGCGCCGTTGGGCAGCCGCACCGTCATATCGGGGACGGCCCGATGGCCGTCTTCCCCTTCGGATGCGTCCTTCTCGACGAAATCGCCACAGCACTCCGACATTCCCGCGCGTTCGATGATGTTGCGCAGCTGGATCTCGCCCCATCGGCCGCGCTGGTTCGGGGACCGCAGCGCGCGTACGAGCTTGTTGGTCTCGGTCTGCAGGCACTGGTGGCTCTCACGAAGCGTCTGGAGCTGGGTCGCAAGCTGCGCCTGCGCCGTGATGCGGCCCGCGTCGACCTGCTGAAGCTTCGTGTCGACCCTCGTCAGCGATTCCTTGAGCGGGTCGACCAGCGTTTCAATCGCGCTGCGCTTGGCATCGAGCTCCGTGTGGGCCAGCTGCAGAAACGTCTCGCTGTTGGCTCTCAGCACATCCGCTGAAACCGCGGTGAACGTTTCCCGCAGACTCTGGCGGGCTTCTTCGAGCAGCCTGACCTTCTCGGCCGCAGCGCCGCGCTCCCCCTCCAGCCGGGCCCTCGTGGCGGCAAGCTCAGTCGTTGCGCGTACATACAGCCAGAGGAAGACTGCGGCGGTCGCAAGTCCGGCAAAAGCCAGGTATGCCATGGATGCATCGAAGTTTAGGCGAAAGTGCCGGGAATCTCAAGGACCTTCGCGGTATCTACTTGCGTGGACGTGGAGCGGGAACTAAAATAGGACTGTTCTGGTCGTAGATACCGGAGGGCCTCTGGGCTTCGGGACTTCAGGGCGTCAAGGCTCGATTGAGTACATGCTGGAAATCAGCGAGAACGCCGCGGCGTTGATTCGCAAGATGACGGCGAAGAACGCCATCCCCGATGGCGGGCTGCGCATCGGCATCAAGGCCGGCGGCTGCTCCGGGTTGAGCTACACGTTCGCCTGGGAAGCTGCGCCGCGCGAAGGCGACCATGTCTTCGAAGGGCCGCAGGGCTCGAAGGTGTTCGTCGACCCCAAGAGCTATCAGTTCATCCAGGGCACGACGCTCGATTACGACACCGCGCTGGTGAGCCGCGGCTTCATCTTCAACAACCCGAACGCGAAGTCCACGTGCGGCTGCGGTACGAGCTTTAGTGTGTAGCTACCAGCTTCCAGCTTCCGGCTTCCAGCAATTCTCTAAGCTGGCAGCTGGCAGCTGGCAGCTGGAAGCTGGAAGCTGGAAGCTGGAAACTTTCATGAGTACATCAACTGAAACTATCGAAGAACTCGCAACCCGCGAGTACAAATACGGCTTCGTCACCGACGTCGAGACCGAGACGATCCCCAAGGGGCTGAACGAGGACGTCGTCCGCCTCATCTCGGCGAAGAAGGACGAGCCGGAGTGGCTGCTCGAGTGGCGGCTCAAGGCGTATCGCATGTGGCTCACCATGAAGGAGCCGACATGGCAGAACGTCAAGTACGAGCCGATTAACTACCAGGATATCGTCTACTACTCGGCGCCCAAGAAGAAGAAGGCGCTGAACAGCCTCGACGAGGTCGATCCCGAAGTCAAGCGGACGTTCGACAAGCTCGGGATCCCGATCGAGGAACAGAAGATGCTCGCCGGCGTCGCGGTCGATGCCGTATTCGACAGCGTGTCGGTGGCGACGACGTTCCGCGAGACCCTGGCGAAGCAGGGGATCATCTTCATGTCCTTTTCCGAGGCCGTACGCGAGCATCCGGATCTGGTGAGGAAGTACCTCGGCTCAGTCGTTCCGCACACCGACAACTTCTTCGCGGCCCTGAACTCCGCCGTCTTCAGCGACGGCTCGTTCGCGTACATCCCGAAGGGCGTCCGCTGTCCGATGGAGCTGTCGACCTACTTCCGGATCAACGCCAAGGACACGGGTCAGTTCGAGCGCACGCTGATCGTCGCCGACGAAGGGGCGTTCGTCAGCTACCTCGAAGGGTGCACCGCGCCGATGCGCGACGAAAACCAGCTGCACGCGGCGGTCGTCGAGCTCGTCGCGCACGACGACGCGACGATTAAGTACTCGACGATCCAGAACTGGTACCCGGGCGACAAGGAAGGGAAGGGCGGGATCTACAACTTCGTCACGAAGCGCGGACTGTGTCAGGGGCGCGGGTCCAAGATCACGTGGACCCAGGTGGAAACGGGCTCGGCGATCACCTGGAAGTACCCCGGCTGCATCCTCCAGGGGGACAACTCGATTGGCGAGTTCTACTCGGTGGCGACGACCAACAACTGGCAGCAGGCCGACACCGGCACGAAGATGATCCACCTGGGGAAGAACACCCGCAGCACGATCGTCTCGAAGGGCATTTCCGCGGGCCACGGGCAGAACACGTATCGCGGGCTGGTGCGGGTCGGGAAGAACGCCAAGAACGCGCGCAACTACTCGCAGTGCGACTCGCTGCTCATCGGTGACAAGTGCGGCGCGCACACGTTTCCGTACCTCGAAATCAAGAACACCTCCGCCCGTGTGGAGCATGAAGCGTCCACGTCGAAGATCGGCGAGGACCAGATCTTCTACTGCCGCCAGCGCGGGCTGACCGCGGAAGATGCCGTCAACATGATCGTCAGCGGCTTCTGCAAGGAAGTGTTCCGCGAGCTGCCGATGGAGTTCGCCGTCGAAGCACAGAAGCTCCTCAGCGTGTCCCTCGAGGGATCGGTCGGATAAACAACAGAGAAGGATGTAGGGCGGGGCTTCATGCCCCGCCAACCAGCATGCTTGATATCAAGAACCTGCAGGTCAAGGCCGAAGGCAAGCAGATCCTCAAGGGGATCGATCTTCACGTGAATGCCGGCGAGGTGCACGCCATCATGGGGCCGAATGGCTCCGGCAAGAGCACGCTCGCCCGCGCGTTGTCGGGACATCCGGAATACGAGGTCACCGGCGGCACGGTGCTCTACGAGGGGAAAGACCTCCTCGACATGGATCCGGACGAACGCGCCCGCGAAGGCGTCTTCATGGCGTTCCAGTACCCCGTCGAGATCGCCGGCGTCAACAACGCCTATTTCCTGAAGGCCGCGCTCAACGCGAAGCGCAAGCACAACGGCCAGCCTGAGCTCGACGCGATGGAATTCATGCAGTTGATCAAGGAGAAGTCGAAACTTCTCGAGATCGACCAGAGCATGCTGAGCCGCGCGGTCAACGAGGGCTTCTCGGGCGGAGAAAAGAAGCGGAACGAGATTTTCCAGATGGCGCTGCTCGAGCCGAAACTGGCGATTCTCGACGAAACCGATTCGGGCCTCGACATCGACGCGCTCAAGCTCGTGGCCAACGGCGTCAACGCCATGCGGGCGCCGGACCGCGCCATCATCGTCGTCACGCATTACCAGCGGCTGCTCGACTACATCGTGCCGGACTACGTGCATGTGCTGAGCAACGGACGCATGGTGAAGTCCGGCGGCAAGGAACTCGCGCTGGAGCTCGAGAAGAGGGGCTACAGCTGGATTGAGGCCGGCGTGCAGCCGGTGGGGGCGCAGTAGCTGTGACCCAGGTCGCCGAAAAGCTTCAGCCGTGGGTGGCGGCAATCGATCAGCGGCCGCAGGGCGGACCGCGCTGGCTGCAGGATCTCCGGGATCGTGCGGCGGCGCGGTTCACGGCGCTTGGATTTCCGACGGTGCGCGACGAGGAATGGCGGTTCACCAACGTCGCGCCGATCGTTGCGGCTGAATTCAGGGTCTCGGAAGACGAGACGGCGCGCGTCACCGAAGCGGAGCTCAGCGCCTATCTCTACAGCGATGCCGATCACCGCGTCGTCGTGGTGAACGGCCGATTCGCGCCGGAGCTCTCGCGTCTCGAGGGTCTGCCGGCGGGTGTTCGGGTCGGCTCTCTCGCGGCGGCGGTCACCGATCAGCCCGAAGTGGTGCAGCGGTATTTCGGGCAGCTCGCCGATTTCGGTACCAGGGCGTTCACGGCGCTGAACACGGCGCTCGCCGCGGATGGCGCGTACGTGTCGATCGCTGACGGCATCATCCTCGAGCAGCCGCTGCATCTGGTGTTCGTCTCGACCAATGCCGATGCACCCGTGCTGACCAACGCGCGCGCCCTCATTGTCGCCGGCGATCGGACCCAGGCGCGGATCGTCGAGACGTTCGCCGGCCCGCGCGGCGCGGTGTATTTCACCAACGCGGTCAGCGAGATCGTCGCCGGCGAAAACGCGGTCATCGATCACTACAAGGTGCAGGAGGAGAGCTTCGACGCGTTCCACGTCGCGAGCATGCACGTGCACTTGGCGCGCAGCGCCACCTTCTCGTCGCACTCGTTCTCGCTCGGCGGCAGACTGGTCCGCAACGACGCGAACGCGTTGCTCGACGGCGACGGGGCGGAGTGCACGTTGAACGGCTTGTACCTGGCTGACGGCGATCGGCTGGTCGACAATCACACGCTGATCGACCACGCGAAGCCGCACTGCCCGAGCCATGAAATCTACAAGGGCATTCTCGGCGGGAAGGCGCGGGCCATTTTCAACGGCAAGATCATCGTGCGCCAGGACGCGCAGAAGACCGATGCCAAGCAGACCAACCGCGCCCTGCTGTTGTCGGACAGCGCCTCGATCAACACCAAACCGCAGCTCGAGATTTTTGCCGACGACGTCAAGTGCACGCACGGCGCGGCGATCGGGCAGCTGGACGATGACGCGATCTTCTACCTGCGCGCGCGCGGCCTGACCTACTTCGAGGCGCGCGACATGCTGATCCATGCGTTCGCCGGCGACATTCTCGAGCGCGTCCGGATCGAGTCGCTGAAGGCCGCGCTCGAAGGCGAGCTCTACGCGCAGCTCGCGAAGGATCTCGCGGAGATCGACGCGGCATGACTCCGACGACGGCGACCGTCGCGCGTTCCGCCTTCGATGTGTTGAAGGTGCGGGCTGAATTTCCGATTCTCTCGGAGCGCGTCCACGGCAAGCCGCTCGTCTATCTCGACAGCGCGAACACCAGCCAGAAGCCGCAGTCGGTCATCGCCGCGATGGACAGCTACTACCGGCACGCCAACGCCAACATCCATCGCGCGACACATCTGCTGAGCGAGCGCGCGACGTCGCTCTACGAAGGGGCGCGGAAGAAGGCGGCGGCGTTCATCAACGCGGCCGATGCGCACGAGATCGTGCTCACGAAGGGGACGACCGACGGCATCAATCTGGTGGCGCAGAGCTACGGACGGTCGGTGCTCCGCGCCGGCGACGAGATTCTGATCTCGTGGCTCGAGCATCACTCGAACATCGTGCCGTGGCAGTTGATCTGCGAGCAGACCGGTGCGGTGCTGCGCGTCGCGCCGATCAACGACGTCGGCGAGATCGACGCGCCGGCGCTGACCGCGCTGCTGTCGCCGCGGACGCGCATCGTGGCGGTCAGCCACGTATCGAATTCGCTCGGCACGATTAATCCGATTCGCGACATCATCGAGCAGGCGCACGGCGCCGGGGCGGTGGTGCTGATCGACGGGGCGCAGGCGGTGCCGCATCTCGCGGTCGACGTGCAGGCGCTCGACTGCGACTTCTACGCGTTCTCGAGCCACAAAATGTTCGGGCCGACCGGCGTCGGCGTGCTCTACGGCCGGCGTCAGCTGCTCGAGGCGATGCCTCCCTACCAGGGCGGGGGCGACATGATCGCGTCGGTCACGTTCGAAAAGACCGAGTACAACGTCGTCCCGTACAAGTTCGAGGCGGGGACGCCGAACATCGGCGGCGTGGCCGGATTCGGCGCGGCGGTCGATTACCTCATGGCCATCGATCGTGAGGCGGCGCTCGCGCACGAGGACGCGCTGCTCGCGTACGCGACGACGCGCGTCCGCCAGATCCCGGGCACCCGCATCATCGGCGAGGCACGCCACAAGACGGGCGTGCTGTCGTTTTTGATGGAGAACGTCCACCCGCACGATGCCGGGACGATCCTCGACAGCCAGGGGGTCGCGGTGAGGACGGGGCAGCACTGCGCGCAGCCGGTGATGGATCGGTACGGGGTGACGGCGACGATCCGCGCCTCGCTGGGCATCTACAACACCCGGGAGGACATCGACGCGCTGATTCACGCGCTCGGCAAAGTGCGCGAGGTGTTCGGCTGATGTCGGACCTGAGCGAGCTGTACCAGGAAGTCATCCTCGATCACAACCGGCGGCCGAGGAACTTTCGCACCATCGAAGGGGCGAGCCATCACGCGGAAGGCTACAACCCGCTATGCGGCGATCGGCTGAATCTCTACGTCCAGCTTGACGGCGACGTGATCAGAGACGTCGCCTTTCAAGGCTCCGGCTGTGCGATTTCGAAAGCGTCGGCGTCGCTCATGACCGATGCCGTAAAGGGTCAGACGGTCGCGGAAGCGCGATCGCTGTTCGAGCGCTTTCACCACGTCGTCACCACCCCGCCGGATCGGCCGGTCGAGGATCTGGGGAAGCTGTCGGTGCTCGCAGGCGTCCGAGAGTTTCCGGTGCGGGTGAAATGCGCCAGCCTCGCATGGCACACGCTCAAGGCGGCGCTCGAACGCCACGAACGGACGACGACGGAGTAGAAACATTGCCAGAATCGCCGGAATTGTCAGAATGGCCATAATTTCGTTCCCTGAATTTTGGAAATCTCAGTTCCGGCAAATTTTGGCAATTTTGGCAATTCTGCAATTTTGGCAATCACGATGAAGCCCTTGCCGATGATCCCGGAACCGACGCAGCCGCTCCCCGAATCGACCCGAACCCCGTTCACCGCGGATCCGCAGAAGACGGACGAGCTGAAGCCGGCCATCGTCGCGGCGATTGCCACGGTGTACGACCCGGAAATTCCGGTCAATATCTGGGAGCTGGGCTTGATCTACGACGTGGCGGTGGACGCCGCGGGCGGGGCGCTTGTTACAATGACGTTGACGGCTCCCGGGTGCCCGGCGGCGCAATCGCTCCCCTCCGAAGTCGAGCGCAGGGTCAGAGAGGTTTCCGGCGTGACGGACGTGAAGGTCGATGTCGTGTGGGAGCCTGGCTGGACGAAAGACCGGATGTCTGACGCAGCAAAGCTCCAACTCGGACTCTGGTAATTCATATGCTCCGCCTGTCAAAGAAAGCCGACTACGCGTTGATCGCGATGAAGCACCTCGCGACGCGGACCGATCTCGCGTCCGCGAGCGCACGGGAGATCGCGGAGCAGTACGACATTCCCGTCGAGCTGATGGCCAAGGTGCTGCAGCGTCTCGCGCGCCGCGGCCTGCTGACCTCGCACCAGGGGACGCGCGGCGGCTACCGGCTGGCGCGGGGCGCGAGCGCGATTTCGGTCGCCGACATCATCCAGGCGATCGACGGCCCACTGACCGTCACCGCGTGCTCGACCGGCGACGAGAATTGCGGCCAGTACGCCAAGTGCAGCGTGCGCGATCCGTTGTGGCGCATCAAGGACCGCATTCTTTCGGCGCTCGCCACCTGCTCGCTGCAGGAGGTCTCGACCGACTCGCCGTCGGACGAGCCGCCGATCGCCGTGGCCTTCGGAAAAGTCTCGCGCCACTGACGATGGCGCGCCCCGTCTACCTCGATTTCCACGCCACGACCCCGGTCGATCCCCGCGTGCTCGACGCCATGCTGCCGTATTTCTCCGACCGGTTCGGCAACGCCGCGAGCCGCCAGCACGAGTACGGCTGGGACGCGCAGAAGGCGGTCGACGCCGCGCGTTCGCAGATCGCCACCCTGATCGGCGCCAGCGCCAATGAGATCGTCTTCACGAGCGGCGCCAGCGAGTCGAACAATCTCGCGATCAAGGGTGTCGTGCACGCGAACCGCGAGCGCGGCGATCACGTGATCACGGCCGCGACCGAGCACAAGTCGGTGCTCGATTCCTGCAAGTGCCTGGCCCACGACGGCGTTCGGGTGACCACACTCGGCGTCGACCGGCAGGGGTTCGTGGACCTCGATGAGCTGCGCTCGGCGATCACCGATCGCACCCTGCTCATCTCGATCATGGCGGCCAACAACGAGATCGGCGTGGTGCAGCCGCTCGCGGAGATCGGCGCGATCGCCGGCGAACGCGGCGTTCTGTTTCACACCGACGCCGCGCAAGCCGCGGGGAAGATCCCGATCGACGTCGCGCGGATGAACATCGACCTGCTCTCGCTCACCGGGCACAAGTATTACGGCCCCAAGGGGGCGGGCGCACTGTTCGTGCGGCGCCGCAAGCCCAAGATCGAGCTGGCCTGCCAGATCGACGGCGGCGGGCACGAAGGGGGATTTCGATCGGGCACGCTCAACACGCCGGGCATCGTCGGCCTGGGCCGTGCGGCGGAGATTTGCCGCGAGGAGATGCCGAAGGAGTCGGCTCGTCTTGCCGGATTGCGCGATCGGCTGCTGGCGGGGCTGCAGCGCAATCTCGATGCGGTGCGCGTCAACGGACCGGTCGACGGGCGCCGGCTCCCGCACAACCTGCATGTCAGCATCGACGACGTGGAAGGCGAGGCGTTGCTGATGGCGCTCGGCGACATCGCGGTGTCGACCGGCTCGGCGTGCAGCTCGGGCAGCCAGGCGCCGTCGCACGTGCTCCAGGCGATCGGCGCCGTCAGCGACCGCGGCGGCGCGTCGATTCGATTCGGCCTCGGACGTCCGACGACCGACCAGGACATCGACTTTGCGATCGAACGCGTCACGACCGTGGTCAAGAGTCTGCGCGCTGCGCGCGTGAAGGTGTAGCCCCGGCTCGCGTGGCGGCCCATAAAGGGCCGCCCCACAGTGTTCCGAAGATGCCTCATCAGCGAATCACCGTCGCCCATAGTCCCGATTCGGACGATGCCTTCATGTTCTACGGGTTGGCCAGCGGGAACGTCGATACCGGCGGGATCGTCGTCGAGCAGGTACTGTCCGACATCGAGACACTGAACCGCGCGGCGTTCGACGGCAAGTACGAGGTGACGGCGGTGTCGTTCCACGCCTACGCCCACCTCGTGGACAAGTATGCCCTCCTGCCGCACGGCGCGAGCATGGGCGACAAGTACGGCCCCATCGTTGTCGCTCCCGCTGCTGCTCCGCTGGCGTCGTCCCGGAGCGAGGGAGGCTCTGGAGAGATCAACGCGGTGAAAGGGGCGCGCATCGCGATTCCCGGCACGCTCACCACCGCCTACCTCGCGCTGCGCATCTACGAACCCGACTTCCAGTACGTGGTCGTGCCGTTCGATCAAATCCAGCAGGCGGTGCTCGACGGTCAGGCGCAAGCCGGCCTGCTGATCCACGAAGGGCAGCTCACCTATCAGGACGAAGGACTGCGGAAGATCGTCGATCTTGGCGAGTGGTGGTCGGAGCGGACGGACGGACTGCCGCTGCCGCTCGGCGGCAACATCATCAGGCGCGATCTCGGGCCCGAGATGATCGCGAAAGTGTCGAAGCTGCTGCACGACAGCATTGCGTACGCGCTCTCGCATCGCCGGGAAGCGGTCGACTACGCCATTCAATTCGGACGCGGGCTCGATCGGACGAAGACCGATCGCTTCGTCGGCATGTACGTGAACGATCTGACGCTGGCCTACGGCGAGCGCGGACGGCACGGTCTCGAGCGTCTACTGAACGACGCCTTCGAGCGCGGACTCATTCCGCAGCGGGTGCCGGTCGAATTTGCCGCTTGAGTCTATTCAGCGGCCGAATCGCGAATCCGCCTTCGCTAAAGCTCCGGCGGACAAGCCGCGAATCGCGGCAGTCACTTGAATGCCGCCGGGTGCAGCGTACGCGCGATCAGCTCGATCGCATCGGCGACGCGCGGTCCCGGCACGACCGTCATCTGCTGATCGATGAGATACACGCGTGAGTTGCGTACAGCGGGCAGCGAGCTGAGCGTTCCCCAGACTGCGATTTCCTCCGCGCGCGCGGCAGCGTCCATCGGCGTGCCGCGAAGTTCAAGGATGGCATCGGGCGCCCGCGCCAGAATCAGTTCCGTCGTCGCCTGCACCGCCTGCTGCTTGACGTCCGCGAACACGTTGGCCCCTCCGGCCGCCTCCGCCATGTCGTGAATGAACCCGACGCCGCCGCTCGCGTAGATTCCGCGCAGCGCCAGGTTCTCGCGGTCGAACACGATCAATGTCCTCGGCCGCGGCCGGCCCGCCACCCGCTTGCGCACCGCGTCGATCCGCTCCTGGAGGCGGCGCGCGAGATCGGACGCGGCTTGCTCGCGTCCGGCCTGTGCGCCGATGTCGCGAATAGTCGTCAGGACATCTGGCAGCCCTGAGTGCTGGTACACGTAGACCGGGATCTTTGCGCGCGCGAGCTGCTCGCGCAACGTCGTCTGCGTCGCAAAGACGACGACGAGATCCGGATGAAGCGAGAGGATCTTCTCGACATCCGGATCGAGGAGCGCGCCGACGCGGGGCAGTGCCTTCACTTCTGGTGGGTAGGTGTCGAAGCTGCCAACCGCGACGACCTGCGAACCGGCACCGATCGCGAACAGAATCTCCGTGACCGCAGGAATCAACGACACCACTCGTTTCGGCGCCGAGCCTTGCGCGATCGTCAAAACGAGCGCGAGGATGACCGTCACTATTCTCATCGCTTCCTCACGAGCAGCCACAGAAAGAACGGGCCGCCGACGAGCGCCGTGATGACACCCACCGGCAGCTCGACCGGCGACATCACCGTGCGCGCGGCGACGTCGCAGCCGATGAGGAATGCCGCGCCGAACAGCGCCGACGCCGGCAGCACGAGGCGGTGATCGGGGCCGACGATCAGCCGCACCAGGTGGGGAACGACAATCCCGATGAACCCGATCGGGCCCCCCACCGACACCGCCGCGCCGGTGGCGAGGGACGCACTCAGGAAGGCAGCGCGCTGGGCGGTCGCCACGTTCAACCCGCGCGTCCCGGCGCTCTCGATCCCAAGGCTGAGCAGATTGAGTGGACGCGCCAGCCAGGCGAACACCGCCAGCGAGACGAGAACGAACGGCAGCGCCGTGATGACGGGTTCGTAGCTGCTGATGTCGAGGTCCCCCATCAGCCAATGCAGAATGCGGTAGGTCTGCGAGAAGTCGGCGAAATACTGGACGAAGAGGATCAGCGCCGAGAAGAACGCGTTCATCGTCACGCCGGCGAGCAGGAGGACGTTGGTCGAAAGACCACGATGCCGCGCTCTGGCAAGCGCATACACAATCGCCACGGCGCCGACCGACCCGATGAAGCTTGCGGCCGGCGCCGCGCCCATCCCGGCGACGGTAAACGACCAGCCGAACGTGATCGCAAGCATCGCTCCGAGCGCCGCGCCAGCCGAAACACCGAGCGTGAATGGCGTGGCGAGCGGATTGCGCAGCAGTCCCTGAAAGACGACTCCCGCCGAGGCGAGCATGGATCCGACAAGCGCTCCCGCGAGCGTGCGCGGGAGCCGCGCGATGAAGAAAATCTGCGCGTCCGGATTCTCGCTGAACGGGATCGCCGTGCTGAACGCGCGCCGCAGGCTGATGTGCGTCGAGCCGACGAGCGGCGCCGTGACGACCGCCGCAGCGGCCAGAACTCCAAAACCGACCGTGGTCATCGCGAATCGCCGGCCGAGCGATGCCGTCATGCGCGGCTCTCGGCCGTGGCGCGCCGCAGCGGGACGATCATCAACCGCCCGGTTACCGGATGACGCGTGACCTCGGCCTCGACGTCATAGAGCAACCGGATCCGATCCGGCGTCAGCACGTCGTCGGTCGCGCCACTGGCGAGGACCTGCCCGTCCTTGAGCAGCACGAGCGCGCGGCAGAGACCAGCGGCGAAGTTCAAGTCGTGCGTCGAAATGGCGATCGCGATCGGCAGCCGATCCTGCAGCGATCGGAGCAGCGCCGCGAGCTCGAGCTGATAGGCGAGATCGAGCGCGGCGGTGGGTTCATCGAGCAGGAGGATTCCGTTTGCCGGCACCGCCGACGCGGAGATCTGCGCCAACGCGGACGCGACGATCACCCGCTGCTTTTCGCCGCCGCTGAGCGTGTCGAAGGCCCGATCCTCGAGCTCCAGCGTGCCGGTTGCGGCGAGTGCCGCCCGCGCGATCGCCAGATCCTGCGGTCCTTCGATCTCGAATGTCGCCAGGTGCGGATAGCGTCCCATCAGCACGACTTCTATCACGCTGTAGTCGAATGCGAGGTGCGTCTCCTGCGGCACCACGGCCATGCGGCGCGCGAGCGCCTGTCGTGGGATCGCTGCGACGTCGCGTCCGTCGAGCATCACCCGTCCGGAGGAGGGCCGTACGGCCCCGGCCAGCGCGCGGAGCAGCGTGGTCTTGCCGGAGCCGTTCGGTCCGAGGATGCCGACGAAGCCGTTCGGCGGTACGTCGAGGCTGACGCCCCGCAGCACAGGACGGCTGCCGTGATAGCCGAAGACGATGTCGGCGGCCTGCAGCATCCGCCCTCGCTATTTGCTGCCGCGGGACAGGACGCGGAGCCCGGCGAATGCGCCGCGTCCGAGAGCTGGGTAGCCAAAAACTTCTTCGTAGCGCCGGTCGAACAGGTTCTCGATCCTCCCGAAGATTTCGAGCTGACGCGCGACTCGCCACGACGCGCCGGCGTTCCAGACGTTATAGCCGTCCGCGGTGAAGAGGCCGCCGAACGTGCCGTACGAGGGTTCAACCGCGAGAACGCGGCCGCGTCCTCCGCCCCGGAGCCACGCGGTGACGCGAGCGTGCGTCACCCCGGCGTCGATCGCCCATTGATGCCGCGGCCGATTGACGAGCGCCTGGCCGACCGTAAAGGGCGACGGCGCCGCTCCGCTCCGATCGACGGCGAGGATTTCGGTGTCGAGCAACGTGTATGTGACGCGCAGCTGCACGTCCGTCGATGCCGCGCGATGGCGGCCGGTTGCGCCGAGCTCCATGCCTTTGGCGCGCGCGTTCGAGATGTTATCCGTAAGGTAGCGGCTCGACTCGGCGAACTGGCCGACCCCGATGATGAGGTCGTCGAACGTGTTGTGGAACCACGTGGCATCAACCGCGACGTGCCCGGCGAGGAACGCCTGCTCGATGCCGACCTCAAAGCTGCGGCTGCGTTCCGGCTTGAGCGCGGGATTGTCGGTGAACGCCAGCTCGAAGGCATCCGGTGGCCGAATGCCTGTGCCAAACGACGCCCGCAGCTTCGTCTCGGATCCGTGCGTGGTTCTGGGTTGAAACGCCGCTGCGATTTTCGGATTGACGGACGTCACCGTGTCCGCATCCATCACCGGGCGCGGGCTGAACGGGTCGTCCAAAGCGCCAATCGCATCGCGGTGGATGTTCTCGACGCGAACGCCGGCGGTGGCGAAGAATCGATCCCCGGCATTGAGACGCGCCTCTCCGAAGACGCCTGCGATGTAGCGCTCGATCGGAATCTCTCCCGCGTTGTCGGTGATGTAGCTGCTGGTGCCACGCTCACGCTGGAACTCGGCGCCCGTGGAGAAATCCAGACCGGATGCGGCGGCGATGTCCACCTGACCCCGCGCACTGAAGCGACGTGAGCCTGATTGTGACGTGCCCGAACGGCTGACGAAATCGCTATCGATCGAATCCCATGTCGCCTGTCCGTGCGTACGAATGCGGCGTCCCGCAGGCGCCGTGGCGCCAAGCGATGCAATCCACCGATCGTTCGAGCCGCGCGACATTGTGCTGATGCCGGTAAAGATGCCGGCCGGGTTGGATCCGAATGGACCCGGAAATCCGCGCTGGTCGCGGCCAAATCCCAGCTGGACGCGTACAGAGGCGCCGGCCGGGTTGCGCCAGCCACCCGTGCCGCCTGCCTGAGTGCGACTGTAGTCGTCGTTCGAGATCTGTTCACCTGCCGCGCTGGTCTGTCCGTTGAACCCATCAGCGGCAAGACGATCGACGCTGCCTCCCCAGAACCAGTTGCCGCCCGTTCCCGACGTCGTCGAAGTCAGGTGCGTGGTGCCAAAGCTTCCGCCTTCGAACGCCGCATCCGCCCGCAACGGTCCGCCGCTGCGCGTGATGATGCGAACGACCGACCCAATCGCGTTCGAGCCGTAAAGCGCGCTCTGCGGCCCGCGGACGACTTCGATGCGATCGATGTTGGCCACGGACAGGTGCGCGAAGTCCATGCCGCCGCCGAACGCGTTCACCTGGATGTCGTCGACGTAGACGAGCGTGTAGTCGGACTCGCCGCCGCGCGGGAACACGCTCGTCAGCGCGCCCGCGGCGCCGGATCGGAGCACGGTCAACCCCGGCACCACGCGCAGCGCGTCGGCCACCGTCGTCACCTGCCGCTCTCGCAGCTCCTCGCCCGTGATCACGGTGATCGAAGACGAGGCCTGCGACAACGGGATCTCGACCTGGGTGGCAGAAACGACGAGTGATTCCGAAATTGCGGAAACGGACAGCGTGATGGTGCCGACGTCCCGCGCCGCCGAAGTCGATTCGAACGCGATCGGCGTCGCGCGGAAGCCTTCAGCCGCCGCGCGCACTTCGCAGCGGCACCCGTCCGGGGCGGTGAGCGAGAACTGCCCCTGCGAGTCCGTGATGGTCTGCGCCGGCACGGACGTGCCCGCGATCCACACTCGCGCGTTCGCGACAGGACGTCCGTCAGGATCTAACACGCGGCCGGTCACAGGTCCCGCGTACGCCGCGGACGCGATACAGATGGCGATGACGAAGAGCAGAGGAAATACGGAAAGCGATCGGATTCGCATCGGGCTCCTCCTCGGCGTGTTCTCGCGCCGAACGTCTCCCTGTCGGAAGACGGAAAGGACGGGCCCGGCGTCAGGTATCCTGGCTCGCGGATCGTCGTCTTTTTTTGCTCCAGCCTTCCCATGCGTGCGCACAGTGGCCGGCGCAGACTCCCCGCTTACAGTGGCGGCACCGCGTGGGATTCGCACCCACTTCGCGTGATCGCCGGGCAGGGCCGGTGAATGCGACTCACCGGCCCGACGTCAGTTGTTCTCCCGAGTATAAGTTAAGATCGAGTCTGGAAGCATGTCGATGAGACGTACGCTCGTTGAGATCATGGGCGTCGCGTGATACGGAAAAGGTAAAGCGCCTGCGGCCCGAGCGAGGCGCGAAGCCGCCGAGCGAGAGCGGGGGTGGGGCCCCGCGAGCAGCTGATGAATGCTGACGGTTTTGTTGTCATTGACCTCCGAATGCGCAGCCGATTGAACGATCTTGGACTGTCGGATATCACCGACAAGCTCGACGCAGGCGAGCGGCTGTCGCTCGAAGACGGCGTCCGGCTGTTCGACTGCCCGGATCTGCTCGCGCTCGGATGGCTGGCGAACCGTGAGCGCGAGAAGCGGCACGGAGCGCGAACCTACTACAACTTCAACATCCGCCTCGAAGCGACCAACGTCTGCGTCGCGAGCTGCCTGTTTTGTTCATTCGCGCGGTTGAAGCCAGGGGACCCCGGCTCCTACACGATGTCTCTGGAGGAGACCTGGGACAAGCTCCGCGAACGCGCGCATCAGCCACTCACCGAAATCCACATCGTCAACGGGCTGCATCCGGATCTGCCGTTCGACTACTACACGGAGATGTTGCGCGGCTTCAAACGAATCCGTCCCGGCATCCACCTCAAATGCTTCACGGCGGTGGAGATCGCGTTCTTCGCCGAGCTCTACGAAATGACCGACGAACAGGTGCTTCGCGAGTTGCAGGCCGCGGGGCTCGATTCGCTTCCCGGCGGCGGCGCCGAGATCTTCGCCGAACGCGTGCGACGCAAGATCTGCCACGACAAGTGCGGCACGGAACGGTATCTCGAGATCCACAAGACGGCGCATCGGCTCGGCATGCGCAGCAACGTGACGATGCTCTACGGGCACATCGAGACCTGCGAAGAGCGGGTCGATCACATGCTGCGGGCGCGGGCGCTGCAGGACCAGACCGGCGGCTTCCAGGCGTTCATCCCGCTCGCGTTTCATCCGGACAACAACCAGATGCGCAAGCTGCCGGCGCCGAGCGCGACCGACACCCTGCGCGTGCACGCCGTCTCACGCCTGATGCTCGACAACATTCCGCACGTCAAGGCCTTCTGGATTGCAACCGGCGTGGAAGTCGCCCAACTCGCGCTGTGGTTCGGGGTCGACGATCTCGATGGGACGGTGCAGGAGGAAAAGATTTACCACATGGCCGGAGCCCGCACGCCGGAGGCGATGTCGACGTCGGCCATCCGGCGGCTCATCCGCATTGCCGGCCGTGAACCCGTCGAAAGGGACACCCTGTACAACGTTGTAACCGGACCTGAAGCCCCGGACGAAGCCCCCGCACTGGTACAATAGGGGTAGCGTTTAATCGCGGTTCGCGGCTTCGGTGTGCTGGCCTTCAGGCGGGCCAACGATAAAAGCGCCTGCGGCCGCAAGCGAGCGAGCAACGCGAGCGAGCCCGCGCGAACGGCGCGAGCCGGCGAAGCGGCGAGCGAGAGAGCGCGTCGGGGGGTCTGGCGGGGCGAAGCCCCCCAGTTAAGAATGGACATCAAACTTCTGACCGACGTCGAGAAGGCCAGCATCGGAGAGCGGCAGCCGCTCCCTGAGAAGTACCTGCGCCTTTCAGACGACGAGATGGACGCGCGGATTGCCGCCGCGAAAGCCACGCTCGGCGATCGCGTGGTCATCCTCGGGCACCACTACCAGCGCGACGAAGTCATCAAGTTCGCTGACTACATCGGCGACTCGCTCAAGCTCTCGCGCGCGGCCGCAAGCCGCGGTAAGGCGGAGTTCATCGTCTTCTGCGGCGTCCACTTCATGGCCGAAAGCGCGGATATCCTCCGTGCGCCGCATCAGAAGGTTATCCTCCCGGATCTCGCCGCCGGGTGCTCGATGGCCGACATGGCCGCGCCCGATCAGCTCGATATGTGCTGGCGCGAGCTTGGCGAGATGGGCATCCGTACCGACGCGATCGAGAACGGACGCGCCGGCGTCATTCCCGTCACTTACATCAACTCTTCCGCGGCAATCAAAGCCTTCGTCGGCGATCACGGCGGCATCGTCTGCACGTCGACGAATGCGGCGTCGGTGATGAAGTGGGCGTGGGACCAGGGCGAGAAGCTGCTGATGCTGCCGGACCAGCATCTCGGCCGCAATACCGCCTACAAGATGGGTGTGCGGCTCGACGAGATGGTCGTGTGGGACCCGAACGAGATCTGGGGTGGACTTCAGCCCGAGCAGGTGAAGAACGCGAAGCTGATCCTGTGGAAGGGTCATTGCTCCGTTCACACGCGCTTCACCACTGCGCAAATCGACGCGTTCCGCAAGCAGTATCCGACTGGTCAGGTCGTCGCGCATCCGGAATGCACGTTCGACGTCGTCCAGGCTGCCGATCGCAGCGGCTCGACCGAATACATCGTCAACTGCGTGAAGGACAGTCCGAAGGACTCGATCTGGGCGGTTGCGACCGAAGTCCACCTGGTCAATCGGCTGCGCAATGAAGTCGCACCCGACCGCACCGTCGTCACGCTCGATCCATTCGGGTGCCTGTGCTCGACGATGTTCCGAGTCTCGCCAAATCACCTGGTGTGGATCCTCGAGGGGCTGGTGGAAGGGAAGGTGCATAACCAGATCACCGTTCCCGAGGACCAGAAGCGCGCTGCCAAGCTCGCTCTCGAGCGGATGCTAGCGATTAAGAATTAGCTTCCAGCTGCCAGCTCCCAGCTGCCAGACGGCAGCCCTGATAAGATGCTCTGTTGAAGGAGACAGAAGAATGCCTCATGAAGTCCCACCGCTTCCCTACGACTACAACGCACTGGAGCCGCACATCGACGAACAGACGATGCGGATCCACCACGACAAGCATCACGC
>Ga0070670_100001072_pt1 | contig 21720 bp, 18 predicted proteins | sample KBSS63metaG_FD_64665 | JGI IMG/M metagenome (GOLD analysis project Ga0070670, IMG submission 64665) | Switchgrass rhizosphere microbial communities from Kellogg Biological Station, Michigan, USA - KBS S6-3 metaG | ecosystem: Host-associated > Plants > Roots > Rhizosphere > Soil ... | reverse complement strand
GCCTCCTCGTCCTCCTCGGGCAGGGCCCAGAAGAAGCGGTCGGGGATGACGTTGCCCATCCCGGGCCGGAAGCCCGCGTCGAGCGCCTGGTCGAGGAAGGCGAGCGCTTCGCCGACCGCGGCGTGCAGCTCGACGCCGGTCGCGAGCAGCGCTGCGAGCGCGGCCGAGAGCGTCTCGCCGGCGCCGACGAAGGTGGTCTCGAAGCGCTCGAACTTCTCGCCCGTGATCGCGCCCTGCGGCGAGGCGAGGACGTTATCGAGGAACTGGTCGGGCAGCGGCACGCTGGTCACGAGCACGTATCGTGCCCCGTGCTTGTTGGCGGCGACCGCGAGCTCGCGCGACGACGGCGCACGCTCGCCTTCCCACTCGGGCAGCAGGAAATCGGTCAGCGTCTGGTGACTGCCGACCAGGACCTCGGTCTGCGGCAGCACCAGGTCGCGGAACGCCTCGAGATAGGCCTGCTGCTCGTCCTCCTCGACCCACGCCAGGTTGGGCAGGTAGGCGACGAGCGGAACGTCGGGGTAGTCGGACAGAATCTCGGCGACCGCGCTCACGCCTTCGGTCGAGCCGAGGAAGCCCACTTTCCAGGCCGAGATCGTCACGTCCTCGAGAACGCTGCGCGCCTGCTCGACGATCACGTCGGCATCGATCGCGTGGTGGTCGAAGATCTCGGCGGTGTCGCGCATGACGATCGAGGTCACGACCGGCAATGCGTGCGCGCCCATCGCCGCGATCGTCGCGACGTCTCCGGCAGAGCCGCCCGCGCCGCTCGGATCGCTGACGTTGAAGCTCATCACGCAAGCGGGCGCCGCCTGCTCTTCGAGATCGCTCAGCTCGGCCTCGGCGGCAGGGGAAACGTCTGTCATGGGGATGCTCGAAAGCCGCGAGGGAAGAACGTTCGACGGGTCTTCGCGGACCTCTAGGCGAACGTGAAGAATGTTGCGTATGTACCTACACAGCCTTGCTTTTTCGAGAGGGGCCGTGCCTACAATCTGGCTGCATTGTAGTGAAGGCATAAGCCCTGGACGTGAGCGACCCCAAGACCTGGATGTGCCTGATCTGCGGTTGGATCTACGACGAGGCAGCGGGTGATCCCGAGCACGGGCTGGCCCCCGGCACGGCCTGGTCCGACGTGCCGATGAACTGGACCTGTCCGGAATGCGGCGCTCGCAAGGAAGACTTCGAGATGGTGCAGATCTGATTCGAAGAACGCATGTGCGCCGGCCGATGGGTCGTTGAGGAGAACGTCAGGTGACGAACGCGGCCGAAGCCGAAACTGCCGGATTGAAAGTGCTCGTCATCGACGACAGCAACACCATCCGGCGCAGCGCCGAAATCTTTCTGAAGCAGGGTGGCTACGAGGTTCTTCTCGCCGAAGACGGCTTCGATGCCCTCTCCAAGGTCAACGACCACGATCCCGACCTGATCTTCTGCGACATCCTGATGCCGCGCCTCGACGGCTACCAGACCTGCGCGATCATCAAGCGCAACGTCAAGTTCCAGGGCGTGCCGATCATCATGCTGTCGTCAAAGGACGGCTTGTTCGACAAGGCACGCGGACGCATGGTCGGCTCCGAGGACTACCTGACCAAGCCGTTCACGAAGGATCAGCTGCTGACGGCGGTGCAACTGCACCGGCGCGCGGCCTGAGACGGGCTCCGGCGCCATGAGCACCCAGGCGCGCCTCGACGGCGCGCGCCGCCAAGGCGCGGCGTTCCGCCACTGAGGACCACATCCCATGCCGATCCAGAAAATCCTGCTCGTCGACGACTCGAAGACCGAACTGCACCATCTCTCCGACCTGCTCGGCAAGAGCGGCTTCAGCGTGCGCACGGCCGAGAACGGCGAGGAGGCGATGCGGCGTCTCGGCGAGGACAAGCCCGACCTGATCCTGATGGACGTCGTCATGCCGGGCCAGAACGGCTTTCAGCTGACGCGAGCGATCACCCGCGATCCGCGCTTCTCGACCGTGCCGGTGATCATGTGCACGAGCAAGAACCAGGAAACCGACAAGGTCTGGGGCATGCGCCAGGGCGCGCGCGACTACATCGTCAAGCCGGTCGACCCGACCGAGCTGATGGCCAAGATCCACGCGTTCGACTGATCGCGCTTCGGACCGACGTGAATGGCCAACAAGCAGGCACTGCGCGACCTTCAGACCCGGCTGGCCGACCGCCTGCAGGCGGCGCGCACCGAGCCGCTCGCGCGCTCGTGGCTGGCCGTCGAGTGCGCGTCGCGCGGCTTCCTCTTCCCGCTGCGCGAGGCGGGCGAAATCTTCGCCATCGCGCCGATGGTTCCGGTGCCGCACAGCCACCGCTGGTTCCTCGGCGTCTCGAACCTGCGCGGCCACCTGCACGGCGTCGTCGACCTGGCGGGCTTTCTCGGCGTCAAGAGCGGCGAAGCGCCGCGAGACCAGGCGCGACTGGTCGGCTTCAACCAGTCGCTCGACATCAACTGCGTGCTGCTCGTCGATCGTCTCTCGGGCCTGCGCAGCGAGGAAGAGCTGACGCGCGATGCCGATGACGACGTCGCCCGGCCGTCCTTCGCGGGCGCGCGTTTTCGCGACTCGTCGGAGCGCGTGTGGCAGGAGCTGCACCTGGCAGAGCTCGCCGGCGACGAGTCGTTCCTGAGGATCGTAGGTTGATCGTGTCCACCGCGACGCCGACAGCGTTCGCGCGACCGCACAAACGGTAAGAGGTCCATATGAGCTTCGTGAACAAGATCAAAGGTTGGGGCAAGGGCAGCGATGCCGATCACAGCGCGCTCGACAGCGACGTCGCCGTCGTCGACGACTACCCGACGCACCGTGCGCTGCCGTCGTCTGCCGGCAGCGAGGTGGCATCGGCCGTAAGCGATCCCGCCGCGGCATTCGATGCCATGCCGCAGTCGGGCGAAGGAACGACGCCGACGCCGTCGATCATCTCGGCCGAGACCCCTTCGGAGATTGCCGACTTCACCGAGACCCGCCTGCAGGACTCGGACACCGGCGCGGCACCGCTCGGCGCCGCGCTGCCGCTGATCGGCAATCGCCCCGCGACCGAGCAGCAGCGGATCCTGCTCGCCATCCTCGGTTTCGGCCTGCTCGGCCTGATCGTTCTCACGGTCTCGTCGTTCGTCAGCGCCGGCCGCGGCTCGGCGCAGGTGGCGGCGAGCGGCCAGGCGCTGATGCAATCGCAGCGGCTTGCCAAGTCGGTCTCGCAGGCGCTGACCGGCAATCCGACGGCATTTCCGGAAGTGAAGGACAGCGCCGAGGTTCTGGGCAACAACGTGCGCAGCCTGAAGGAGAGCGCGCCCTCGGGCGTGCAGGACGCGCTCGAGACCGCGGGTCCGCTGGTCGACCGCGCCGAGAAGAACGCGAACACCGTCGTCGCCCAGCAGAAGGCGCTGACCGAGGTCGGCCAGTCGCTGCGCGCGATCAACCGTCAGTCGGTCGACCTGCTCGAGTCGACCGAGGCGATCCTGTCGCTCAAGCTGCAGCGGGACACCAGCCCGACCGAGGTCTCGGCGCTCGGCCAGCTGGTGATGCTGACGCAGCGGATCGGCAAGTCGGCGAACGAATTCCTGACCGCCGAGGGCGTCAATCCCGAGGCCGTCGTCCTGCTCAGCAAGGACCTCAACTCGTTCAACGAGATCACCAAGGGCCTGCTCGACGGCAACCCGCAGATGGGCCTGCCGGGGACGCGCGACCCGCAGGTGCGCGAGCGCCTGATTGCGCTCAACAAGCAGTACCAGGACACGCGCGCGCGGGGCGGCGTGATCCTCGACAACCTGGCCGGCCTGAACTCGGCGCGCGAGGCACAGAACGTGATCCTTGCGGACAGCGAGCCGCTGCGCAAGAACCTCGAGACGATCCAGGAAAAGCTCGGCAGCGAAACCGGCTTCGGCGCCGCCACCGTCGTCATGTTGCTGGTGTCCGCGGTCCTGGTCGTTCTCGGCGGCGTCGGCTTCCTGCGTCTGTACGTCACCGAGCAGGGCCAGCGAGCGCAGCTGGCGCAGAACCGCCGTGTCGAAGCCGAGGGCCAGGAGAAGGAAGCCAAGCGCGTCAACGACGCCAACCAGGCGGCGATTCTGCGACTGATGAACGAGCTGCAAGGCGTCGCCGAAGGCGACCTGACGCAGCAGGCGACGGTCACCGAGGACATCACCGGCGCGATTGCCGACTCGGTCAACTACACCGTCGAGGAGCTGCGCACGCTGGTGTCGCAGGTGCAGGGCACGGTCGGCCGGGTGACGGCGACGACCGAGCAGGTCGAGGCCAACTCGACCGAGCTGCTCGCGACCTCGTCCGAGCAGCTGCGCGAGATCCGCGACACCGGCGAGTCGGTGCTGCAGATGGCCGGCCGGATCAACAACGTCTCGTCGCAGGCCCAGGAGACGGCCGGCGTTGCGCGCCAGTCGCTGCAGGCGGCCGAGTCGGGCCTGAAGGCGGTGCAGAACACGATCGGCGGCATGAACTCGATCCGTGACCAGATCCAGGAAACGTCGAAGCGGATCAAGCGCCTCGGCGAATCGTCGCAGGAGATCGGCGAGATCACCGAGCTGATCTCGGACATCACCGAGCAGACCAACGTGCTGGCGCTGAACGCAGCGATCCAGGCGGCCTCCGCCGGCGATGCCGGTCGCGGCTTCTCGGTCGTCGCCGAGGAAGTGCAGCGGCTGGCCGAGCGCTCGGCCGACGCGACGCGTCAGATCGCGGCGCTGGTGAAGACGATTCAGACCGATACGCAAGATGCCGTCGGTGCCATGGAACGATCGACGCAGGGCGTGGTCGAGGGAACGCGTCTGTCGGACGCGGCCGGTACCGCGCTCGGCGAGATCGACCGGATCACGCGCCAGCTGACCGACCTGGTGGCCGCGATCTCGCAGCAGTCGCTCTCGGAAGCGCAGTCCGCCAACGTCGTCGCCGCCAACATCCAGCACATCTTCGCGGTCACCGAGCAGACCAGCGAGGGCACGCGGTCGACCGCCCACATGGTGCGCGAGCTGTCGCGCACCGCCGAGGAGCTGAAGCAGTCGGTCTCGCGGTTCAAGATCGCCTGAGGCCCGCCCGCCTCGCGCGATTCCCGACCCCGATTCTTTCCTGACATTCGCCGAGACGCCCGATGGACAGCAACCTCATGGGTTTGGACGAACTGCCGACCACGGGTCCGACCGACGACCTCAGCTCGATCGCCTGGGTCCACGAGGAGCTGCGCCGTTCGCTCGAGGCCGCGCACAAGTCGCTGCGCCGCTTTCTGAAGGACGCCGAGGCCGTCACCGGCTCGGACATCGATTCGGTCGACCCCGGCGTGCTGCGCGCTGCGCGCTCGCAGATCCACCAGGGAGTCGGCGCGCTCGAACTGGTCGGCCTGCCGGCGGCGGCGATCGTCCTGCGCGCCAGCGAGACCGCGATCCAGCGCGCCATCGCCAAGCCGCAGCAGCTGACGCCCGAGCTCGTCGCCGATCTCGAGCATGCGTCGTTCGGCCTGCTCGACTACCTCTCGCGCCTGCTGTCCGGCAAGCAGGTCTCGTCGCTGTCTCTGTTCCCCGCCTATCGGGCGGTTCAAGAGGCGGTCGAGGCCGAGCGCGTCCATCCGGCCGACCTGTGGGCGCTCGACTGGCGCTGGCGCGAGGTCGCGAGCGACCCCGACGTCGTCCCGCGCCAGGCCGATGCGACCGTCCGGGCCGAGTTCGAGGGCCATCTGTTGTCGTTGATGCGCGGCACGCAGGCGACCGCCGCCGCGGCCAAGATGAGCGAGATTTGCGCCGGCCTCGGCGCCGGCACGACTCATCCGCAGGTGCGCACCTTCTGGAACCTCGCCGCGGCGATGTTCGAGGCGCAGCACCACGCCCTGCTCGGCTTCGACGTCTTCACCAAGCGCGTCGCCTCGCGCTTGCTGGCGCAGTTCCGGCTGCTGCAGAAGGGCGACTCGGATGTCTCCGAGCGGCTTGCGCGCGACATCCTCTTCTTCTGCGCCCAATCCGCCCCGGCGGGGCCGGGTGTCAGCGTGCCGCGCCTGGCGGCGGTGCGCGGCCCGTACGGCTTTGCCGAGCAGACGCCGACCGACTATTCGCACAGCGTTCTCGGTCGCTTCGATCCCGCGATCGTCGCCCACGCCAAGAAGCGAGTCGCCGCGGCCAAGGAAGCCTGGTCGGCAACCGCCGGTGGCGAGCTCCATCGCCTGGGCGGCCTGTCGGAGCAGTTCGCGCTCGTCGGCGATTCGCTGCGCCGCCTCTTCCCGCTCGGCGAGTCGTTCGCCGCCGAGCTCCAGACCGCGGTGGTGCAGACCCAGCAGTCGCAGGCGGCGCCGCCCGCGCCACTGGCGATGGAGGTCGCGACCAGCCTGCTCTATCTCGAGGCCGCACTCGACGACGGCGACTTCGACCAGCCCGAGCACGCCGAGCGCATCAAGCGTCTGGGCGAGCGGCTGGCGCTGGTGCGCAAGAAGCAGCCCCCCGAGCCGCTCGAGCCGTGGATGGAGGAGCTCTACCGGCGCGTCTCCGACCGGCAGACGATGGGCAGCGTCGTCCAGGAGCTGCGCGCCTCGCTCTCCGAGGTTGAGAAGTCGATCGACAAGTTCTTCCGCGATCCCGCCGACACCACGGTCCTGCACGAAGTGCCGGTCCAGCTGAGCTCGATGCGCGGCGTGCTGTCGGTGCTGGGCATGGACCCGGCGTCGCAGGCGCTCCTCAGGATGCGCGAAGAGGTCGACGGACTGGTCTCGACCGCGGTCGATCCCGAGAAGATCCGGGCCGCCGGCGTCTTCGATCGCCTGGCCGGCAATCTATCGGCGCTCGGCTTCATGATCGACATGCTGAGCGTCCAGCCGCACATGGCCAAGTCGCTCTTCGTCTACGACGCGGACGCGGGAACGCTCGCGCCCGTCATGGGGCGAAGCGCGGCACCGAACCCGGCCAGCGGCGCGGCGCCGGTGGAGCCGCGGCTGATTGAGCAGGCGCAGATGCTCGCGTTCACGTCGGTGCGCGAAGACGTGCCGGTCGAAGAAGTGAAGCGTGACCTGGAGCGCCTCTCGCACGAGGCCCAGGCTGCCGACCAGCCGGCGCTCGCCGCCGCCGTGCTGAAGGCGCAGGAGGCGATCGGCCGGGCCACGGATCGCGATACGCTGGCGAGCGCCCGCGGCGAGCTGAGCGAGGCGCTGGTCGACTTCGTCGCCACCTCGACCGAGCCGGCCGGGTTCTCGATCGTCAGCGCGCCGATGCCGCTCGAGAAGATGGCGCCAATCACGCTGATCGAGGACTTCGAGCACGACGACGAGATGCGCGAGATCTTCCTCGAGGAAGCGCGCGAGGTGGTGACGACCGGCAAGGCGGCGAGCGCCGAACTGCACGACGCACCCGGCGACCTCAACCTGCTGACGACACTGCGCCGCGCCTTTCATACGCTCAAGGGCAGCTCGCGGATGGTGGGCCTCAACTCCTTCGGCGAAGCGGCCTGGGCCGGCGAGCAGGTCTTCAACACCCAACTCGCCGAGCAGCGTGCGGCCGAGCCGCCGCTGCTCGAATTCGCCGACTGGGTGCTCGACTACATGGGCAAGTGGGTCGAGGACATCGCCAGCCATCGCAGCGGCGGTCGCAACGAGGGCGAGGTCAAGGCCGCGGCCGAGCGACTCGGCCGTGGCGCGCCGGCCGTTGCCGAGCCGTCCGACATCGAGCTGCCGATCGGCCTGCCGCCCGACCTGCCGACCAGTGCCGACCTCGATCTCGGCATCGCGCCGGCGATCGCGCCGGCCACCGCCGTAGCGGAGGCAAAAGAGCCGGTCGAAGCCGAATCCGAGGATCTGTCGTTCGAGCTCGACCTGTCGGGGTTCGACCGCCTGACCGAGCCCGGAGGCGGCGCAGCCGCGCCGGCCGCGGCCCAGACGCCGGCCGACGCCTCGGCGATGTTCGACCCGTTCGACGAAGCGCTCAACCCGGCCCTGCATCGGACTCTGACCAACGAGGAGTTCGACAGCCCGTCGTCTGCGATGGTCGATCTCGATCTTGGCGGCTCCGGCGAGGCGGCGCAGCTGATCCAGAGCCTGGCACCGACGGCGCCTTCGGCATCGCTCGAGGCGCTCTCGGACCTGACGCTCGACCTCTCGACCGGCGAGGAGCCGGGCGCGCTCGATCTCGAGATCGAGGGTCGCGCGGGCCGCTCGAGCGAGCCTTCGAGCGACGAGCACATCAAGATCGTCGGCCCGTTGCGCATCGGCATCCCGCTCTTCAACATTTATCTCAACGAAGCCGACGAGCTGTCGCGCCGCTTGATGACCGAGGTTGCCGAGTGGGCGATGGAGCTGCACCGGCCGGTCGGCGAGGTGCCGATCGCGCTCGCCCATTCGCTCGCGGGCAGCTCGGCGACGGTCGGCTTCGCCGATCTGTCGCAGCTCGCACGCTCGCTCGAGCACGCGCTGGCGCGGACCCAGGTCATCGGCCACGGCACCGAGGAGGAGGCGCGCCTCTTCGTCAATGCCGCCGAGGAGATCCGCCGTCTGCTGCACCAGTTCGCCGCTGGCTTCCTGCACCAGCCGGCGCCCGAGCTGCTGACGCGCCTGGCCGAGCACGAGCTGACGTCGGCGCTGCGTCTCGAGGCAGCCACCGCCGCGTCGGAGCTGGCCGAGGGCAAGGAAAGCGAATCGCCGATCGAGCCGGCGCTCGCCGTCGATTCGCTGTTGTCTCTCGAAGGGCTCGACGAAGCGCCTGCGGCCAACGATCCGCGCCACGCCGAGAGCATCGGCGACGAGACGGCGGTCGAGGCGTCGGTTTCCGCCGGCGACGCGAGCGCCGAGCCTGCCAGAGACGAAGAAGCGCCCGTGGCCGACGTGCCTACGCTCGACGCGGTCGAGCCGGCGCCTGTCGCCGACTGGCCCGAGCCGGTCGAGGCCGCGCCATCGACCTTCGGCGCCCTGGGGTCGTTCAACACCCTCGGCGTCGCCGAGCTGAAACCACTCGGCGCGGCACCGCTCGAAGTGCCGCGGTCGGCTGCGGCGCGGCCTTCGACCTTCGGCGAGGTCGACGACGACATCGACGCGGTCGACGCGGTCGACCTCGAGTTGTTTCCGATCTTCGAGGAAGAGGCGCAGGAGCTGCTGCCCAAGCTCGACGGCCAGCTGCGCGACTGGCTGCGCGAGCCGGCGGCGACGAAGCACGCCGCGGCGTGCATGCGCACCCTGCACACGCTCAAGGGCGGCGCGCGTCTCGCCGGCGCGATGCGCCTGGGAGAGATGGCGCATCGGCTCGAAACCCGGATCGAGCGCCTGACGGGTGCCGACGGCCAGGCCGGCACCGAGGACGTCGAGGCCCTCCAGGCCGTTTCCGACGCCATGTCGCATGCGTTCGAGGCGCTCCGCAGCCGCGACGCGCAAGCCTATTCCGATGCGGTCGCCGCCGCGGTCGCGCCGATCGTGCCGCCGGCGCGAGCGGCCGAGCCCGAGCGCGCGCCTGCGGTCGAGCTGCCCCCGGCGTTCGTCGCTACCTCAGCCACGCCGCTTGCGCCGGCCGAGTCGGCCCCGGCCGTCGAAGATCGGAACGACAAGGGCGAGCGCGGCCGCGCCAAGGGTCGCGCACCCAAGGACCAACCGCACGCCGCCGCCAACGACGCCAGGAGCGAGCCGGCGACGATCGACTGGTCGCGCTTCGCCGCCACCGGCGGCGCCGCCGCCAAGCCGGCCGAGCGGACGCTCGCGACCCAGTCGGCGGTGCGGGTTCGCGCGCCGCTGCTCGATCGCCTCGTCAATCAGGCGGGCGAGGTCAGCATCACGCGCTCGCGGATCGAGTCCGGCGTCGGTCAGATCAAGGGCTCGCTCGGCGATCTCACCGAGAACCTCGAGCGCCTGCGCGGCCAGCTGCGCGACATCGAGCTCCAGGGCGAGGTCCAGATGAGCTCGCGTCTCGAGGCCGCCAAGGCGGCGTCTCAGGCGTTCGACCCGCTCGAGTTCGACCGCTTCACGCGCTTCCAGGAGCTGACGCGGATGATGGCCGAGTCCGTCAACGACGTCGCCACCGTGCAGCGCACCCTGCAGCGCTCGATCGAGCAGGCCGAAGACGAGCTGGTGGCGCAGGCGCGGCTGACGCGCGACCTGCAGGACGACCTGCTGCGCACGCGCATGGTCGAGTTCGAGGGACTGTCCGACCGCCTGTACCGGGTGGTGCGATTGACCGCGAAGGAAACCGGCAAGCAGGTTCGTCTCGACATCGTCGGCGGCTCGATCGAGGTCGACCGCGGCGTCCTCGACCGCATGACCGGCGCCTTCGAGCATCTGCTGCGCAACTGCGTCACCCACGGCATCGAGCTGCCCGAGGCGCGAAAGGCCGCGGGCAAGGATGCCACCGGCACGATCCTGGTCGCCCTCTCGCACGAAGGCAACGAGGTCGGCGTCGAGTTCCGCGACGACGGCGCCGGCCTCGACCTGAATCGCATCCGCGCCAAGGGCGAGGCCATGGGCCTGATCGAGCGCGGCAGCGGCCACAGCGACGCCGAGCTCGCCAACCTGATCTTCACCGCCGGTTTCTCGACCGCCGAGACGATCACCGAGCTTGCCGGCCGCGGTGTCGGCATGGACGTCGTCCGCTCCGAGGTGATCGCCATGGGCGGCCGGATCGAGACCGCGACCGCCGCCGGGCAAGGGACGTCGTTCAAGCTCGTCCTGCCGCTGACGACCGCGGTGACCCAGGTCGTGATGCTGCGCTGCGGCGAGAGCACGATCGCGGTTCCGTCGACGCTGGTCGAGATCGTCCGGCGTGCGACGCCGCAGGAGATCGACGACTCGTATGCCCGCGGCGGCTACGAATTCGGCGACTCGACGCTGCCGTTCTTCTGGTTCGGCGCCCTCCTTCAGCTCGGCGCCCGGCCGGGCGAGAACCAGGCGCGCACGCGCACCGTCGTCATCATCCGCAGCGCGCAGCAGCGGATCGCGCTCCACGTCGACGAAGTCCTGGGCAACCAGGAAGTCGTGGTCAAGAACCTCGGGCCGCAGCTGTCGCGCCTGCCGGGCCTGGCCGGCATGACGCTGCTCGCCTCGGGTGCGGTGGCGCTGATCTACAACCCGGTCGCGCTGGCGACGCTCTACGGCGACGCTGCGCGCGCGGCGCTCGGAACCCGTGCCGACGGCAGCCGGCCGATGCAGCCGAGCGAAGCGGCGGCGAGCGCGGCGGTCGCGCCGCTGGTCCTGGTGGTCGACGACTCGCTCACCGTGCGCCGCGTCACCCAGCGCCTGCTGGTGCGCGAAGGCTACCGCGTGACGCTCGCCAAGGACGGCCTCGATGCGCTCGAGCGATTGGCCGAGGAACTGCCGCAAGTGGTGCTCTCCGACATCGAAATGCCGCGCATGGACGGCTTCGACCTGGTGCGCAACATTCGCGCCGACGCCCGCCTGCGCGACCTGCCGGTGATCATGATCACCTCGCGCATCGCCCAGAAACATCGCGATCACGCGACCGAGCTCGGCGTCGATCACTACCTCGGCAAGCCGTACTCGGAAGAGGACCTGCTGGCGCTGATCGGCCGCTACATCGTCGCCCAGGCCGAAGCCTGACCGAGCCGGGCGCCGTCAGGTGCCGGTAGGCTTGCGGACGACGCCGTAGCGCTGCAATGTCTTCGCGCGCGCCTCGGCGTGATCGACGATTGGCCGCGGATACGAGCGGCCGAGCTCGATGCCCGCCGCCTCGAGCTCGATCGGGCCGGCCTCCCAGGGAGCGTGGATCAGGTCGTCGCCAAGCCGCGCCAGCTGCGGCAGGTAGCGGCGGATGAACTTGCCTTCCGGATCGAAGCGGCGGCTCTGTGTCACCGGGTTGAAGATGCGAAACCACGGCTGCGCGTCGCAGCCGGTCGACGCGCACCACTGCCAGCCGCCGTTGTTGGATGCCAGCTCGTAGTCGATCAGGTGCTCGGCGAAATAGGCCTCGCCGCGGCGCCAGTCGATGCCGAGGTCCTTGGTCAGGAAGCTCGCCGTCACCATGCGCAGCCGGTTGTGCATCCAGCCGGTCTGATTGATCTGCGCCATCGCCGCATCGACCAGCGGATAGCCGGTCCGGCCTTCGCACCAGGCGGCGAAGGCCTCGTCCGCGTGCCGGCCGTGCTCGAAGCGGACGCGGTCGAACTCGGGCTTGCAGCTGGCGCCGACGACGTGCGGCACGTGGTGCAGCACCTGCTGATAGAAGTCGCGCCAGACCAGCTCGGAGAGCCAAGTCTCGGCGCCGCGCGCGAGCCGGCCGGCGTCGGCGATGCGTGCTCGCGCCGCCCCGGCGAGCCTGCGGATCGAGACCGTGCCGAAACGGAGGTGGACGCCGAGATAGCTCGGCCCCTTCACCGCCGGATACTCGCGCGCCGTCGCGTAGTCGTCGATGCGACCGAGGAAGTCGGCGAGCAGCGTCTCCGCGGCGGCGCTTCCGCCGACGATCCGGAGCGACTCGAGGTTGGTCCTGACGAAGCCGAGCCGTGCCAGGTCGGGCACGCTGACGTCGACGCCGGCCGGCACGGCGGCGAGCGCCTCGGCGTGGCGCTCGACCGGGTAGGGCTTGAGGAAGTAGTCGTCGAGCTTGCTCAGCCACGCGCTCCGGTACGGCGTGAAGACGGTGTAGGGCTTGCCGCTCAGCGTCAGCACCTCGTTGCGCTCGAAGATCACGTGGTCCTTCGACGTGTGCAGCGCGACGCCGCGGTCGGCCAGGGCGCCGCGCGTACGTGCATCGCGGGCGAGGGCGTACGGATCGTCGTCGTGGTTGGCGAAAACCGCCTGGACGTGCAGTTCGGCCGCCAGGCCGACGATCTCGTCGGCGCCCGCACCATGGCGAACCAGAAGGCGAACGCCCGGGGTGCCCTTTCCCTCGCCCAGGGCTGCGAGGTCGGCGGCGAGCGCCGCAATCGATTCGACGATGAACTCGACCCGCCGGTCGGCGCGTGGCAGCGGGTCGAGGATCGCCCGGTCGAAGACGAACGCGCACCACACCTGGCGCGCCGACCTCAGCGCGTGATAAAGCGCCGCGTGGTCGGCGACCCGCAGGTCGCGGCGAAACCAGACCAGGGCCGTGTCGAGCGCTTTTTCCATCGCCGGCAGTGTGCCGAAAGGCCGTGCCGTGCGCTGGACGAGGCGCGCAAGCGGCGCCACGGAATAAAATGCCCCCATGCCGCCAACCGCGATCAACCTGACGAACCAGTTCCTCATCGCCATGCCGGGCATGGGCGACGGCACGTTCGCGGGCACGGTGGTCTACATGTGCGAGCACACCGACAAGGGCGCGCTCGGGCTGGTCATCAACAAGCCGATCGACATCACCCTGAAGAGCCTGTTCGAGAAGGTCGAGCTCTCGCTCGACCGCGACGATCTGGCCGAGGTGCCGGTCTATTTCGGCGGCCCGGTGCAGACCGAGCGCGGTTTCGTCCTGCACGAGCCGACGCCCGCCGGCAGCGGCGAGGGCAGCGGCCCCTACAACTCGTCGCTCAAGATCGAGGGCGGGCTCGAGATGACGACCAGCAAGGACGTCCTCGAGGCGATCTCGAGCGGCGCCGGACCGAAGAAGGTGCTCGTCACGCTCGGCTACAGCGGCTGGGCCGCCGGCCAGCTCGAGGACGAGATGAGCAGGAACGGCTGGATCAACGTCGACGCCGAGCCCGGCATCATCTTCGACACTCCCGTCGGTCAGCGCTACGACAAGGCACTGTCGCTGCTCGGCATCCATGCCGGCATGCTCAGCTCGGACGCGGGGCACGCATGAGCCGCTGGGCCGTTCCCAAGGCGAATGCCGGAGCGCGCGGCGCGCAGGCCTAGCGATGACACGGGTCCTCGCGACGCCTGCGCAACCGCTCTCCTATCTCGCTTTCGATTTCGGTGTCCGGCGGGTCGGCGTCGCCACCGGCAATTCGCTCACCCGGACCGCGACCCCACTCACGACTGTCGCTGCCGAGGGCGAGTCACGCCTGGTGGCGATCGCGGCCCTGATCGACGAATGGCGCCCGGCCGCCCTGGTCGTCGGCGTGCCGCGGCATCCCGATGGCGCGGCACACGCGAACACCGAGCGGGCGCGGCGCTTCGGCCGCCAGCTCGCGGTCCGCTTCGGCTTGCCGGTGCACGAGGTCGACGAGCGCTACACGACGATCGACGCGAAGCGCGCCGGCAACGCCGATCTCGACGCCGGCGCCGCGGCGATCATCCTTGAGCAGCACCTGGCGGGCCTGGCATGAGCCGCCGGGCCGCGGCTGAAACGACCAGCGCAGCGCGCAGCGCGCAGGCACGTCGATGAGCGCGATCGACAAGCTCGACGCAGAGGCGCTCTATCGCGATCTGTTGCGCGGCGTGCGTGGCCTGCTCAAGCCGGACGGTCTTCTGGTGGGCATCTGGTCGGGCGGCGCGTGGCTCGCCGAGCGGCTGCACCAGGACCTCGGCCTCGCCGGCGAGGCGGGCGTGATCTCGAGCGCGCTGCACCGTGACGACTTCTCGCAGCGGGGCCTCTCGGCCGGCGCCGACCACACCAAGCTGCCGTTCGAGATCCAGGGCCGCCACATCGTCCTGGTCGACGACGTTCTCTATACCGGGCGCACCATCCGCGCCGCGGTCAACGAGCTCTACGACTTCGGCCGGCCGGCGAGCGTGACGCTGGCAGTGCTGGTCGACCGGGGCGGCCGTGAGCTGCCGATCTGCGCCGCCTGCGCGCCGGGGACGATCGAGCTGCCGGCGGGGCAGCGCCTGTCTCTGGCCCGCGACGACGTCGGCAAGTTCAGCTTCGAAATCCGCTAACGTCGGCCCCCATGTTCGTCCGCCGCAACCCGCAGCTCAATCGCAACGACGAACTGATTCATCTTCTTTCGATCGAGGGCTTGCCGGCGTCGATCCTGACGCACATCCTCGATACCGCCGGAACGTTCCTGAGCGTCAACGAGCGCGACGTCAAGAAGGTGCCGCTGCTGCGCGGCAAGAGCGTCTTCAACCTCTTCTTCGAGAACTCGACGCGCACCCGGACGACGTTCGAGATCGCCGCCAAGCGGCTCTCGGCCGATGTCATCAACCTCGACATCGCGCGTTCGTCGACGGCCAAGGGCGAGAGCCTTCTCGACACCATCGCCAACCTGTCGGCGATGCATGCCGACATGTTCGTCGTGCGTCATTCCGAAAGCGGCGCACCGTACCTGATCGCGCAGCACTGCGCGCCGCACGTGCACGTCGTCAACGCCGGCGACGGGCGGCATTCGCACCCGACGCAGGGGCTGCTCGACATGTACACGATCCGCCACTACAAGAAGGATTTCCGCAACCTCGTGGTGGCGATCGTCGGCGACATCGTCCACTCGCGCGTCGCGCGCTCCGACATCCACGCGCTGACGACGCTCGGCGCGCCCGAGATCCGCGCCGTCGGGCCGAAAACCTTGGTGCCGGGCGACCTCAAGGAGATGGGCGTTCGCGTCTGCCACGACATGGCCGAGGGCATCACCGGCGCCGACGTGATCATCATGCTGCGGCTGCAGAACGAGCGCATGAGCGGCGGCATGCTGCCGAGCGCGGGCGAGTACTTCAAGACCTTCGGCCTGAGCCCCGAAAAGCTCGCGCTCGCCAAGCCCGATGCGATCGTCATGCACCCCGGGCCGATCAACCGTGGCGTCGAGATCGACTCGGCGGTCGTCGACGGCGCGCAGAGCGTGATCCTGCCGCAGGTCACCTTCGGCATCGCCGTCCGCATGGCGGTGATGTCGATCATCGCGGGAAACAGCGCGTGAGCGCCAGGATGCGATGAGCGAGCGGATCCTGATTTCGAACGCACGCCTGGTCGATCCGGCGAGCGGGCGCGACGAAGCCGGCGCGATCGGCATCGACGGCGAGCGAATCGCCATCGTCGCCGCGGGCGTGAACGACCCCCGGTTGCGCGACTTCGACGCGACGCGAACGATCGACGGGCGCGGCGCGGTGCTCATTCCCGGCCTGGTCGACCTCGCGGCGCGCCTCGGCGAGCCCGGGCACGAGCACGCCGGGCTGCTTGAATCTGAGCTCGCCGCGGCGGTGGCCGGCGGCGTCACGAGTCTGGTCTGTCCGCCCGACACCGACCCCGTGCTCGACGAGCCGGGCCTGGTCGAGATGCTCAAGTTCCGCGCCAGGAACCTGAACCTGGCGCGCCTCTATCCGCTCGGCGCGCTCACGCGCGGCCTCGCCGGCGAAGCGCTGACCGAGATGGCCGAGCTCAGCGAGGCCGGCTGCATCGGCTTCGGCCAGGCCGACGTGGCGATCCGCGACACCCTCGTGCTGCACCGCGCGCTGCAGTACGCGGCGACGTTCGGCTACTCGGTCTGGCTGCGGCCGAACGACGCCTGGCTCGGCAACGGCGTCGCCGCCAAGGGGCCGCTCGCGACCCGCCTCGGCCTGAGCGGCGTCCCGGTGCTCGCCGAGACGATCGCCCTGGCGACGATCTTCGAGCTGGTCCGCGACACCGGCGCGAGCGTCCACCTGTCGCGCCTGAGCAGCGCCGCCGGCGTCGACCTGGTTCGCCGCGCCAAGGCCGAAGGGCTGCCCGTCACGTGCGACGTCAGCATCCACCAGCTGCACCTGATCGACGTCGACATCGGCTACTTCGACGCGTCGATGCGGCTGGTGCCGCCGCTGCGCCAGCAGCGCGACCGCGACGCGATCCGCGCCGGGCTCGCCGACGGCACGATCGACGCGCTGGTGAGCGACCACACGCCGATCGCCGAAGACGCCAAGCACTTGCCGTTCGCCGAGGCCGACCCGGGCGCGACCGGTCTCGAGCTGCTGCTCGGCGCGGCGCTGAAGTGGGGCGCGAGCGCCAAGCTCGACCTCGTGCGAACGCTCGCCGCCGTGACCTCGCGGCCCGCGACATTGCTCGCGGCGCGTTCGCCGCGCGCGATCGAGAGCGCTGCCGGCTTGCGCGAGGGCGCGCTCGCCGACCTCTGCCTGTTCGATCCCGAGGAAGCCTGGACGGTCGGCCCCGAGACGCTGAGAAGCCGCAGCCACCACACGCCGTTTGCGCGCCACGAGATGCCTGGGCGGGTCCGCTGCACGCTTGTCGCCGGCGCCGTCGCCTACCGGGCCGCAGGCTGACGCGTGGCGCCGCGGCGTGGCCGGCGCCGGCCGAGCGAGGCGCTGCGGTGAGGCGGCGCCTGCGCGCGGTGGTGCGACTGCTGCGCGCGGTCGGCCACGGGCTGCACGGCCTGGCGATCGTCCTGTTGGCGTTCCCCCGCCTCGACGCGGCGGCGCGCCAGGAGCGCATCCGCTGGTGGTCGATCAAGATGCTGCGTGTTCTCGGCATCGCCCTGGCAAGCGAGGGCGCCGCCGCGAGCGGCCCGTGCCTGCTTGCGGTCAACCACGTCTCGTGGCTCGACATCATGGCGGTGCATGGCGTCGTTCCCGAGGCACGCTTCGTCTCCAAGGCCGACGTCAAGCGATGGCCGCTGGTCTCGCGCCTGGTCGACTCGGCCGGCACGCTCTACCTGGAACGCGAGCGCAAGCGCGACGCCCTGCGCGTCGTCCACGTTGTCGCCGCGGCCTTGCGAGCCGGCCAGGTGGTGGCGGTGTTCCCTGAAGGCACGACCTCGACCGGCCATGGCCTGCTGCCGTTCCACGCCAACCTGCTGCAGGCCGCGATCGCGACGGCGACTCCGGTTCAGCCGATCGCCCTGCGCTTTTCGGATACGGCCCATGCCGTCAGCGAGGCGGTCGAGTTCGTCGGCGCCACCAGCCTGCTGCGCAGCTTGTGGACCTCGGCGTGCGGCGACGGCGTCAGCGTCCGGCTGGTGTTCCTGCCGCCGCGCGCGACGGCGGGAGCAGACCGGCGCGAGCTCGCCGGCGCGCTGCGCTGCGATATCGCCGCAGCGCTCGGCATCGACGTCGCCTAGCCCGCCTTGCCCTGGTTCGCGACCGCCGCGGCGGCCGCCGCGGCGGCCTCCGCGTCGCCGAGGTAGTAGCTGCGCAGCGGCTTGAGCGAATCGTCGAGCTCGTAGACGAGCGGAATGCCGTTCGGGATGTTGAGGCCGACGATGTCGGCGTCGGAGATGTCGTCGAGGTATTTCACCAGCGCCCGCATGCTGTTGCCGTGGGCCGAGATCAGCAGCCGCTCGCCGGCGGCGATCGCCGGCGCGAGCGTCGCGTGCCAGAACGGCAGGACGCGCTCGACCGTGTCCTTCAGGCACTCTGTGCGCGGGATCAGCCCGGGCGCCAGCGCGGCGTAGCGCAGGTCCTTGCGCTCGCTGCGCGGATCGTCGTCGGCCATCGGCGGCGGCGGTACGTCGTAGCTGCGACGCCAGGCGAGGACCTGCGCCTCGCCGAACTTGGCGGCGGTCTCGGCCTTGTTCAATCCCTGCAGCGCGCCGTAGTGACGCTCGTTCAGGCGCCACTCGTTCGTCACCGGTAGCCAGGTGCGATCCATCTCGTCGAGCGCGTACCAGAGGGTCCAGAGGGCGCGCTTGAGCACCGAGGTGTAGGCGCGGTCGAACTCGTAGCCGGCCTGCTTCAGGAGCTGCCCCGCGTTGCGCGCCTGCTGGACCCCGGTTGGCGTGAGATCGACGTCGGTCCAGCCGGTGAAGCGGTTGGCCAGGTTCCAGGTCGATTCGCCGTGGCGCAGGAGGACAAGCTTGTGCATGGGCGAGATGAGTGTGAAGTCGGCCCCGGTGCAAGTGAGGCGATGCGCCGGCGCCGGCGGTCCGAAGGAGGGCGAATTCTATAATTCGCGTTTAGCTGGAGCGGGCGTTCGCGGCCGCCATCGACCTTGACCTTCGTTATCGACAACTGGTATCTCTTCGCTACCGCGCTGATCTCGGGCGGCCTTCTGCTCTGGCCGAAGCTGATCGAAGCGACGAGCGGTGCGCGCGTGTCGGTCGCCGACGCCGTGCGCCTCATCAACCGCGAGCGCGCCGTGATGATCGACGTCAGCGACCCGGCCGAATATGCCGCGGGCCACCCCGTCGGCGCGAAGAGCGTGCCCCTGGCGAGCCTCGAGAAGTCGCGCGACCTGCCCAAGAACAAGTCATTGCCGCTGGTCGTCGTCTGCCCGACCGGGTCGCGCGCGCCGCGCGCGGTCGCGCTCCTGAAGCAGCTCGGCTTCGAGAACGCGCATGTGCTCGCGGGCGGCTTGACCGCATGGCGCGCCGCCAACCTACCGACCGAAAAAACCGCCTGAGCCGGGCCGCCCCATGCAAGCAGTGAAGATGTACAGCACCGCGACGTGCCCGTATTGCCTGCGCGCCAAGGCGCTGCTGAAGCAGCGCGGCGTCGCGGCGATCGACGAGATCCGGGTCGACGAGCATCCGGCCGAGCGCGAGACGATGATCCGCATCACCCGCCGCTGGACCGTACCGCAGATCTTCATCGGCGAGACCTACGTCGGCGGCTGCGACGAGCTGGTCGCGCTCGACCGGCGCGGCGGCCTCGAGCCGCTCCTGGCGGGCACGCGATAATCGTTCGCGTCGCCGCCAGCGCGGCCGAACTCCTCTTGCCCCGCCGCCCGGCGAGGCTCTCATGACCTGCCGAGAACTCCCATGGCCGACGACACCAACAACGCTCCGACGTTCCAGATCCAGCGCCTCTACCTGAAGGATCTGTCGCTCGAGCAGCCGAACTCGCCGCGGATCCTGCTCGAACAGGGCCAGCCGCAGGTCGAGATCAACCTGTCGCTCGGTGCCGAGCCGATCAACGAAGCGATCTACGAAGTGACGGTGACGGCGACGGTCACGACCAAGGTCAACGACAAGCTGCTCTTTCTCGTCGAAGCCAAGCAAGGCGGCATCTTCGAGATCAGGAACATCCCCGAAGAGCAGCTGAAGCAGGTTCTCGGCATCGCCTGCCCGAGCATCGTCTATCCGTCGCTGCGCGCGATCGTCTCCGACATCTGCACCCGCGCCGGCTTCCCGCCGGTCGTGCTTTCGGAAGTCAACTTCCAGGCGATGTACGAAGCGCAGCAGGCGCAAGCGCTGGCCCAAGCCGGCGCGGTGACCAACGGCTCGGGCGTCGCCGGCACCATCATCAGCTAGGCGCTGGCGTCGCGCGCTCGCTCAAGCGGTTCCGCGCGACGATGGACATCACGGTGCTCGGCGCCGGCGCGTGGGGAACGGCGCTCGCGGTGCATGCGGCGGCGATCCAGCCGACGTGGCTCTGGGCACGCGACCCGGTCCAGGCCGCGCAGCTGCTGTCGTCGCGGCGCAATGATCGCTACCTGCCGGACGTGGCATTGCCGCCGGCGCTCGCGATCGGCGCCGACTTCGACGCCGCGATCGCCCATGCCGCCGGAGGAGTCGTCGTCATCGCGACGCCGATGGCCGGGCTCGAGCCGCTGCTGCGGCGTCTCCCGGCGCGGCTCGACGCCACCGTCCTGTGGCTGTGCAAGGGCTTCCAGAGCGAGACCGGGCTGCTCGGCCACGAGATCGCCCGCCGCGCCAGCCCGACGGCGCGGGTCGGCGTTCTTTCCGGGCCCAGCTTCGCGATCGAGGTCGCACGCGGCCAGCCGACCGCGCTGGTCGCGGCGAGCAGCGAAGAGAGCGTGCGCGCCGCCGCGCTCGCTGCCTTCCACGGCGCGAGCCTGCGCATCTACACCTCGGCCGATCCGGTCGGCGTCGAGGTCGGCGGCGCGGTCAAGAACGTTCTCGCGATCGCCACCGGCATCGCTGACGGCATGGCCCTCGGGCTGAACGCACGCGCCGCGCTGGTCACGCGCGGCCTCGCCGAGATGACGCGCCTCGGCGTCGCCCTGGGCGCCGACGCCGCGACCTTCATGGGCCTCTCGGGACTCGGCGACCTGGTGCTGACCACGACCGGCGACCTGTCGCGCAACCGCACCGTCGGCGTCGAGCTCGCCGCCGGCAAGACGCTGGCGACGATCCTGGCCGAGCTCGGCCACGTCGCGGAAGGCGTTCGCAGCGCGCCGATGGTCCTCGGCCGCGCCGCGGCGGCCGGGGTCGAGATGCCGATCGTCGCCGCCGTGGTCGAGGTGCTCGACGGCCGACTCGCGCCCGCGCAGGCGCTCGCGAAGCTGATGCGGCGCGAGGCGCGGCCCGAATCGAGCGGTAGCGATCCTCAGACCGACCCGGCGTAGCCGTTCTGTCGCCAGGCCTCGAATACGGCCACCGCGACAGCGTTGCTGAGGTTGAGGCTGCGCTGACCCGGGCGCATCGGCAGGCGCAGCGTCCGTGACGGATCGAAAGCAGCGCGCAGCGCCGGCGGCAAGCCGGTGCTCTCGGCGCCGAAGACGAGCCAGTCGCCGGGCTCGAAGCGCGCGTCGGCGATCGGTCGCCGCGCCTCGGTCGAAAAGGCGAACGAGCGTTCTGCCGCCGCGCCCGTGGCGCCGACGAGCGCTTCCCACGACGCGTGCCGGCGGACGTCGACGTACTCGTGATAGTCGAGCCCGGCGCGGCGGAGCAGCGGGTCGGTCATGGCGAAGCCGAGCGGTTCGACCAGGTGCAGGCGGCAGCCGGTGTTGGCGGCCAGGCGGATGACGTTGCCGGTGTTGGGCGGGATCTCGGGCGCGACGAGGACGACGTTGAACACGGCGAGCTGCGAGCTACTCGCCCGGCCGCGGCGTTCGCGCCACGACCCAGATCTCGACCGTCGCGGCGCCCGCCTGCTTCAGCACCTGTGCCAACTCGGTCGCGGTGCTGCCGGTGGTCATCACGTCGTCGACGACGGCAATGTGCCGGCCGGCGATCTCGGCACGGCGGCTCGGCTCGACAGCGAACGCGCCGCGAACGTTGCCGGCGCGCGCAGTCGGCGGCAACACGAGCTGATGCGCGGTCTCGCGAATGCGGAGCAGCCACTGCGC
>Ga0070670_100001071_pt1 | contig 21724 bp, 24 predicted proteins | sample KBSS63metaG_FD_64665 | JGI IMG/M metagenome (GOLD analysis project Ga0070670, IMG submission 64665) | Switchgrass rhizosphere microbial communities from Kellogg Biological Station, Michigan, USA - KBS S6-3 metaG | ecosystem: Host-associated > Plants > Roots > Rhizosphere > Soil ... | reverse complement strand
GTCGGGAAACTTTGAAGCTGAAGACCGTGATGCAAAGCGAAAATGAGACGATGCTGCACCTAATGGCACTTGAAGGGGCAGGCCTCGTCTTTCTCCCGATTTTGATGGCGGAGCCGGATATTCGCGGAGGACGGCTGGAGCCTGTTTTACCGAATGCCATCAATCCGCAGGCAACACTTTTCGCGGTCTACACCAGCAAGAAACATCTGTCCGCTAAAGTCCGGACATTCATCGACTTCCTGGCTTCACGAACAAGCTCGGATGAAAACCTTCTTATCCGGCCTCAATAATCAACAGCCCCCGGAGGAAATATCCTTCGGAGGCTGCCCATGGCAGCGAATGTGATCGACAAGCGAGCCCACGGTTGCGGGCTTCTAGGCGACCGTATGGGGCGTGATCGTATAACCGAACGGATCGCGAAAGGCGAAGTAGCGGCCGAAAGGGCCGTCCTTGGGCGGAAAGACAATAGGTGTCCCACGCTCAACAAGATGATCATGCAAGGCGTCGGCATCATCACATCCGAACCAAATGGCGATGCCCTTGCCGAGAGCTTCCTTGTCGCCAAGGTCCGCAAGCGGCGTGCGAACGGCGAACGGGATTGGCTTCGTGTCGAACACCACCGCACCAGGAGGTCCGTTCGGAAGCGCCTTCAATCCGAGAACTTCGGTATAGAAAGCGCGCGCCGCTTCGATGTCTTCAGTTTGGATGCCGATAAAGTCGGGGCCGATCAGGTGGGGCATGCTGGTTGCCTTTTCTCACGATTTGAACTAATATCAGTGCACTGATATTTAATGTAAGGGCACTGATATGTCAAATGAGGATGCGAATTTTGTTATGGACGATCCATTCGCCACGATCGGCTTCGCGTTGAAACTGGCACAGCAGGCACTCCGCGCGCACATGGATGCGGCACTTCAGCAAATCGGCCTGACGACCCCACAATATGCCGTCCTGACATTTCTGGATGTCGAACCGGGGGCGTCAAATGCAACGCTCGCCCGGCGTGCCTTTGTGACCCCACAGACGATGCAGGGCATACTGGTTACCCTAGAGCGGGGAGGACTTATCTCTCGCACGCCTCATCCCGAGCATGGTCGCGTGCAGACCACTGAACTAACTTCGAAGGGTCGAGAAGCTCTGGCTGCTGCCTCCGGCATTGTTTCGGGAGCGGAAGCCCGTTTGCGTGAGGCCGCGGCCCCATTTGAGCCAGACGAAGTTTCTGGTTTGCTTCAGCGATTTGCGCAGGCACTTCGCTAGCAATCCGCGGCAATCATCAGGTCGAAGCCGAATTCCCATACTCGCACGACAACATTTGCTATGGGTGCGCTCGCTAAAACCAGTCGCGATTTTTGGTGACGCTCATACCGTGTCGATACGCGCCTCCATTTGCAGGCCCGGACCAACCTTGTAAAGAGTTGATCCGGGTGCGTTCGCCTAGAGCTCAACCTAAGTCCGGGTTTCCGAGCGATTCCTTGATGTCGTTATGGAATTGCCAGTTTCCTTCGGTCCAGCCTACACCCTGGACAGATTCAGAAATTTTCCAGCCATCATCAGTACGAATGAACTTTAGATCGTAACTGCCGACCAGGGTTTGATATGGGCTTCCACTGGCAGCGCGGTAGAAATGGCTGGCGTGCATCAGAACCCGGCAAGAGGCAGTGTCGCCGTTGATGACGATACTCTGGGGGATCATGATATGCTCGTCGCCGTCGAGCTGGCTGTGAAACTTGTCCGCCAGTGCGCACCATTTGTCAGCTGATACACGGATCCGACCCATGCCGATGGTCGGAGTGTGATCGACCTCGATGTGTTCGCCGTAGCAGGTTCGCAGGAGCTTGAAATCATGGGTATCGGTCCCTTGGCCGTATCTCTGTACCAAGTCAGTGATCGCAATGTAATCCAGCAGGTAATCCAGCTTTTCCTCTGGTCCAGCCCCGCGTATTTGATGCAGCTGTTGAGCCGTGTTCATAAAAGCAGACATAAGATTCTCCCTAAAGCATTGTCAAACAGACCAATTTTACGTAACAAGGAGGATGCCTCCGTTTATATTTATACGGAGGTATGCTCCGAATAACAAGGGGTGATTGTGGATAGAACTGGTTTCAAGCCGAAGCGTCGGCCTCGAGCGGACGGAGAACGGAACAAGCAGGTGCTCATGGCAGCGGCCAAGGCGTGTTTCCAGGCCCATGGGGCATCTGCGAGTTTGGAGCAGATCGCGCGCGACGCGGGGGTTGGTATCGGGACCCTTTACCGCCATTTTCCTACACGCGACAATCTGATTGAGGCGGTTTATCGGCAGGAAACAGGTCAGCTCACGGACGCTGCATCTGAGCTTTTAAAATCCATGGCCCCGGTAGAGGCACTAAGGACGTGGCTATTTTTGTTCATTGAGTTCTTGGCGGCAAAGCAAAATCTTGGTGCAGTACTCGACACCCTGATCGGCGGTCCGGAAGAGCTGTATGGAGAAACACCCACTCACTTATCGCCCTCGATTAATACGCTGGTTAGAGCTGCAAACGATACAGGGCAAATCAGGCTTGAGATCGAACCTCTTGACCTGTTGCGAGCGATCGTCGGCGTCGCCACGATTAGGCCAGGCTTGGGTTGGAAGGAGCATTCCGTGGCGCTGGTCGAGCTTTTGCTTAAAGGCGCAAATCGGTCGCTCTAAGAACTCGAGCCGGTAGGCTGGCTCAAACGATCGACTCCAGGTCGGTTATAAAAACCGATGGATGAACGTCAAGGAAGACTGTATCCGTCGACGTGATGGGAGTGCCGGAATCTACGGTTTCGTCGACAAACCGGACTTCGCCCGTCGACGGAGAACGCCTTCATCTCGTTCAGCAGTTCCGCTACTCGGTCAGTCAGCGCCAGTGGGAATTTCCGCAGGGTTCCTGAGAAGATGATCCCAATGCCAATCCAGGAGATTTGGCACGAGGCGAACTTATCGGGGACCCCGGACTAAACCCGGATCACGTGGAGCAGAAAGCGCGCTGATCTCATTAGGGGGAGCCGCTGCAGACGCAAGCGGCCCCGATCCGATCGATAATCTGCCGTCACAAAGGACGGCGGATCGGATCAGCCCGCCCTGACGATCAGTTTTTTGCCGCTATGGCTGCCGTCGAACAACGTCAGCAAGGTTTCGGGGAGCTTTTCAAAACCATCGACGAACTCTTCGCCGTATTTGATTTTGCCGGCCGTGACCAAGGGCGTCATCTCGCCCAGAAATTCCGGAAACGTATCCATGACGTAAGGTGTTGCAAACGCCTTGATGGAGACGAACCTGTAATGGATCAGGGTGATCAATCTTGGCAGGTAGTTCGTGCCCTTTGGTAATTCGGTCTCGCTGTAGTCCGCGATTGTGCCGCAGAGGGTCATCTTTGCGTCGGTGTTGAAATGTTCCATCAGGATCGGGAAGATCGGACCGCCGACATTCTCGTAGAAAGAGTCGATACCATCGGGCAGCGCGCGCTTGACCTGCTCCTCGAAGTCGGCAGCCTTGTAGTCGATCGCCGCATCCAGGCCGAGTTCGGTTTTGAGGTAACCTACCTTCGTTGCACCGCCTGCCACACCGACCACGCGAAGTCCGCGCAGCTTAGCGAGTTGTGCCGCCGCTGAGCCGACCCCGCCAGCGGCGCCGGTAACAATGAGTGTTCCGCCGGGCTTGAAGTCATGGACCTTGGTCATGCCGTACCAGGCGGTGAATCCCGGAAGACCGAGCGGGCCGAGTGCGGTCGAAATTGGTGCCACATCGGGATCGAGCTTGCGCAGGCTGGATCCCTCCGAGACGGCGTATTCCTGCCAACCCGACCAGGTTTGGACATGGTCACCGGCGGCGAAGTCCGCGTGCCGGCTTTCCTCGACCACCGCGACCGTTGGCCCGCCCATGGGATCACCAATCTCGATAGCAGGCCACTCGGACGACCCATTGCCCATCAGGTTGCGCTGATATGGATCGATCGAGAAGAGTGTGTTGCGAAACAGAACTTCGCCATCCTTCAGGCTGGGGATTGTGCTTTGGACGAGTTTGAAGTCGCTAAGTTTGGCCGCGCCCTGCGGGCGACTAGCGAGGGCGAATTTACGGTTTGACTTATTGGCCATGATAATTTTTGCTCCGTGTCGTCATTAAATAACATCCGTTACGTAACGATCGTTATGAGGCTGGACCTGGGCTGTCAAGTGGAATTACAATGATCATTACGAAACGACTTGGAGGCAGTTATGCCACGGCCCCGGAAGATTGATGTGGACGCAGCGCTGGAGGCAGCGCTTGCTGTATTCTGGCGTAAGGGTTTTGAGGGAACATCTTATGTCGATCTCGTAGCGGCGACAGGAGTCGAGCGGCCGGCGCTTTACGCGGCGTTCGGCAATAAGGAAGCGCTTTTCCGCCGCGCGCTTGAGCGATACGCCCAGAACTATGGCAACTACGTTTGGAATGCGCTTAACCTGGAAACCTCAAGGGAGGTGGCTGCAAATGTCCTCGCTGGAGCGGTCGAGCTCAGCACGCGCTTTCAGGATCGTGCGGGTTGTCTCGGCATTAACGGTGCCTTAGCTGCATCCGATGAGGCTGAACCGGCACGACAGGCATTGATCGAGTGGCGTGCCGAAGGTGAAACCGCGCTCCGACAGCGCTTCGAAAGAGCGAGGGACGAGGGCGACTTACCAGCGGATGCCGACTGCTCAGCGCTTGCTGCATATCTTTTGGCGGTCACTCATGGCATAGCCGTTCAGGCCAAGGCGGGCTTCCCTAAGGATCGGCTGATGGCGGTCGCCCGTCAGGCTTTGTCCACATGGCCCGTAGGAGAAACAGCAAATTCCGGTTGACCGCGCATATAGTCTAGCCCTCACTCGGTCTTTGGCTGTCAGCCCCCTTCGAATGTATCTTGCGAGTTCGCGCCCCGCGTTAGGCTCTTCACCGTGCGCAGGTCTCTATTGACGGCTTGCTTGTGATTCATTGAGGCCTTGATTTGGAGGCTTCCCATGACCCGTCGCCGGTTTGACCTGACCGATTTCGCATGGTCTGTCATTCAACCTTAATTGCCGAACAAGCCGCGTGGTGTACCACGCGTTGACGACCGACGGTGATCAACGGCTCTTGTGGCGCCTCCGGACGTGTTCGCCTTGGGCGGACGTTCCGGATCGATACGGCCCTTATACTACCTGCTCCAACCCGTTCCTTGTATGGCGCAAGGCGGGCGTTCCAAGGCTTTCGATGGCGATATCATCATGATCGACAGTTCCTTTGTCCGTGTTCACCAACATGCGGCGACGGGAAAAAGGGGGATCAAGACAATGGCTGCATGGGGCGTTCCCGTGGCGGCTGGACCACCAAAATCCACGCGGATATCGATGCCGATGGTCGACCGATCCGTCTCGCACTTACAGCCGGCCAAGCTCATGATCGCCGCATGGCAGAACCATCGTCACAGACAATCTCCAAGGGCGCGATCCTGCTGGCGGAAAGGCCTACGATATCAACGCTATAAGAGCATTTGGAAAGCAAAGGCTGGCATGGGCCAATATTGTTTTTGCTGATGAACACGACCCGCCCCCAGCCCCGCTTTGTCATCCCCGGCAAGTAATGGCGTGCCGCGAGTCGTAGCAATCGTCCTGGCGTCGAACGAATGGCGTGATCGTTACCGAACCTCACAAAGTCCGATCAAGCAAGACCCCGAGCTTGAATGCCCGCGATGACCTCGGAGTAGACTTGCTCCAATTCTTTTCGGGAGGCACCGTCACGGGATTGGACAGACAGCCCCTCCAGGACCGCCATCAGATACCGGCTAAGGGACACCGCCCGGTTTTGGTCGAGCCAACGGGAGAGTGTTTGGGTAATTATATCCCGCATGACGTTTCGCCGCTTCGCAACTTCCAACGCCAGTATTGCATGCTCCTGAGCGTATTCGATCATTCCGCTCGATATCATGCAACCACGCTCGCGATCAGGACTTGTGACGGCATCAATGGCCATGCGCAACAGGGTCTTCACCGTGTCGTCAAGCGACGTGGCTTCTCTGATACTCTGCATCCAGCTGGGAAGGCCGGCGTAGCGATCGAGGGTTTCACGATAGAGGCCAGCCTTGCTTCCGAACGCGGCGTACAAGCTTGGCGGCGCTATACCGATCGCGGAAGTCAGATCGTTCAGCGACACGCCCTCATAGCCATGCCGCCAGAACAGCCGCATCGCTATATCGAGAGCTTCGCCTCTATCGAATGTCCGGGGCCCGCCACGGCGGGTTTTAACTACCTTATCCATAGTGATCACTAAATACTGCTTGACGGCAGAAATCAAGCCTGTAGCTTGTAGTGATTGCTACAGATAGAATCAGCCATCTTGAGTATGAGCAGCAGACTGCTGAAGCGACATGGTGTCGTTGCGGTGTCATCCCACATTCGATCGGAGATGATTATGTCACCATTAGAGATCGAAGCGGCACTGGCTGTTGCGCTCGTTTGGGGCGTACAGTTCCTCGCAATCAAATATGGGGTGGACGTCTTCCCTCCGTTATTTTTCGTCACGCTCCGTTTCGTCGGCGTCGCCGCAATCCTCCTACCGTTCGCAGGCAAGCCATCGTTGCGTGAACTCAGGTCCGCAGCGCTCATATCGGTGTTTTTCGGCGGACTTTGCTTCGGCCTTATCTACACGGGAATCCATTTGGGGCTGGTGGGGCTATCCGCCGTCATCACGCAGTTGATGACGCCGTTCACCGTGCTATTTGCATGGCCTCTGTTGGGCGAGCGCTTGGCGGCGCGCGTCACCGCTGGCATCATTCTGGCCTTCATCGGGGTGACCGTGGCGATGGCTTCTCCCGGACACGCTGTTTCGCTTGTCGCTGTTGCACTGGTTGCGGGTGGTGCTGCCGCGCAAGCGCTTGGCAATGACCTGATCAAACGGCTTGGATCGTTTGAAATCGTCCGACTGATGGCGTGGATGTCGTTCTTTACCGTGCCACAGGTTGGACTTGCTTCGATTTTTCTTGAAACAGGGCAGATGGCGGCGCTTCGATCCGACGACCTGCTGGCGTGGCTGTCGCTCGGATACACCATCATCTTCGGAGCCATCATCGGGTTCGGACTTTGGTTTTGGCTGATTGGTCGCCAGTCGCTGGCGCGGGTGGCTCCATTTGCCCTTCTGCAAACGGTTTTCGCCATCGCCGCAGGGATGGTCTTCCTCCACGAGGCGGTCACTTTGCCGCTGCTGGCGGGTGCGCTGACCTGCATTGTCGGAGTCCTCGTGACCCAGCTCGGCGGGAGCTCCACTAACAAAAAAATAAAATGACACTCCAAAATCAAAAGGTAGATTTGCCATGAGCGAGATCGAAAATCAAACAACCATCGCGTCGTTCTTTCCTGTATTCAAGCCGCTCGATACCGAAATCGGTGACGTAAAATTCGCAGGCGCCATCGGAGGAAGCGGGCCACCGGTCCTGTTACTCCATGGTTCTCCGCAAACCCATATCGCATGGCGGAAAATCGCATCGCGCCTTTCCGAGACCTACACGCTGATCATACCCGATCTGCCTGGTTACGGAGCGAGCCAGATTATAGACGACTCCGCGCGATGGACGAAGCGGCGGGTCGCGGACGCCTTGGTCGCGCTGATGGGGCACCTTGGCCACCAGCGTTTCGCGGTTGTTGGACACGACCGAGGCGCAAGGGTCGGCTATCGGCTCGCTTTGGATAGCAAGGACCGCGTAGCTGCCTACTCCTCTCTCACCGTGATCCCGACGCTCGATGCACTGTCATCGGTCGATTTCCGGTTCGCTAACAAGAACTTCCACTGGTTTTTCCTTGCACAAGATGACGGCATCCCTGAGCGCCTTCTGGACGCTGCGCCCGACGCCTTTATCGACCTCGTGCTTTCCGGCATGGTGGGTGGTCTGGACACGATCGAGCCAGCCGCCTTGGAGGCCTATCGGGCGGCGTTTCGCAACCCGTCGGTCAGGCACGCCATGTGCGAGGACTATCGGGCCGCGTTGAACGAAGATTTCAACCTGGACACGGCGGACCGAACTGCAGCGCACAAGCTGGTATGTCCGGTCCAGGTGCTTTGGCCAGCCATCGAGCAGCGCCCCGGCGCTCCCAGCCCGATTGAGGTCTGGTCGCGGTGGGCGGACAATGTGGTCGGAACTTCGACTTCCGGTGGCCACCTGCAGCCGGAAGACGCTTCCGACGAGGTTCTCGACGCCCTGCTACCGTTTCTCGCCAATTCCCGCGGAACAAGCCTCTAGGGCTCGCGCTGGAATACTTTCTCGAACCACGACCATGGAGCCAAATCATAATGACTAACTGGATTTCCCGAACAATCACCGGAACTTTCGCCTCGGTCCTGCTAATGGGTCTTTCCTCCGCGGCTCTCGCCGCAGAAAAGGACTACACCGTGACGTCAGCGGATGGGTTCAAGATAGCGGTGCAGGAGACTGGAGATCCTGCAGGTGCTCCCATCGTATTTGTTCACGGACTGCTTGGCAGCCATATCGACTGGGATGAGCAAACCAAAAGCCGCGAACTTCAGTCTTATCGCCTGATCACTTACGACATGCGCGGCCACGGACTTTCAGGGAAGCCCGACGACGCCGAAGCCTATCACGATGGACGTCGTTGGGCTGATGATCTTGCTTCGGTCCTCAAGGCTACGGGGGCGCAAAAACCGATCCTGGTCGGCTGGTCGCTCGGCGGTGTGGTGCTCTCCAACTATCTGGCCGATTATGGTGACGACGGGGTTGCCGGATTGATCTACGTCGACGGTGTCATCGAACTCAACGCCAGCCTGATTACCAGCCACCCGAAGGTATATGCCGATCTTGCATCTGATGATCTTACGGTGCACCTCGATGCCGTGCGGACCTTCCTCGCTTTGTGCTTTCAGACGCAGCCTGACACGGCGACGTTCGAGCGATTGCTCTCAAACGCCGCATTGGCTTCCTGGGTTATGACCAAAACAATCCCGTCCATGACCGTCGCGGCGGCCGAGGGACTGCCGAAGGCACACGTTCCGGTTCTGATGATCTACGGCGGCAAGGACGCGCTGGTAAACCCGGAACCAAGCATCGCCCGCGCCAAGGATTTGAATTCCACCATCAAGACGGCGATTTACGCGAATTCCGGGCATGCTCCATTCCTGGAAGAGGCACAGCGTTTCAACCGCGACCTGGCTGAGTTCAGGAAGGCATCAACCAGCGAATGAAGGCCAGGGGCTGAGAGGTGGTCTCTCAGCCCTTGAAACCGCGATCGACACAGTGGCGCAGGAATATTCGGAGCTAGGCGAACCCGCCGATACCCATTCGTTCCGTTTCCAGCCACCTCGCGAAGAAATCAAAGGATAGTACTATGACTGGAAATTTGGACGGTTTTCGACACCAGATGGTGCAGCTAGGTGAAGTCAACATTCACGCCGTGATCGGCGGAAAAGGTTCGCCGCTGGTGCTCATCCACGGTTTCCCGCAGACGTGGTGGGGGTGGAACAAAATGATGCCGCTGCTTGCCAAACGACACATGGTGATTGCCGTGGACCTTCGTGGTGCCGGTCACTCGGATAGCCCGCAGGGTGGTTACGACAAAGCAAGCCTCGCCGCGGATGTTCACGGTGTCATGCTGTCGCTCGGCTTTGAACAATACGCTGTCTGTGGTCACGACATCGGAGCCATGACCGCGCTGGCTCTTGCATCAACGCACCGCGAGGCCGTCACGCACTTGGCTATCCTCGACGCTTCAATGCCAGGCTGGAGTGAGTGGGAAGCCAACCAGACAAACCCTCAAATGTGGCATTTTGCATTCCACATGAAGCGCGACCTGCCGGAGCGACTGCTCTTCGGCCGAGAGTATGACTATGTCTCAACTTTTATTTCTGACAGGGCTTTTGACCACGGAGCGCATGCGCCAGAAGATGTTGAGCTGTTCGCTAAGGCGTTCGCGCAACCTGGCAACACCCGCGGAGGACTGGAGTGGTACCGCGCCTTCCCAACCGATCACGCGAACGGACTGATTTGGAAACGCACTCCCCTGACCGTCCCTGTACTGGCATTGGGCGGCCAACATAATTACGGCTCAAAAATGCTAGGAATGCTGGAAGAATTTGCCACCAATATCACAGGGGGCGTCATCGCCGATTGCGCGCACTGGCTGCCAGAAGAACGCCCGATCGAGACAACGGAGGCGATTCTGGAGTTTTTGACTGATCGAAACCATGATATCTTTTGAGAATGGCATTTATGAAGTAAGACGTCGACAGCGATAACGAGCTATTCGATGCCGCGCTCAAGGGTACCTCCGCTGCGCGTTTATGCAGCAAAGCAGGCTCCTTGATACCATTCGGTCGGTAGCTGTGTGCATCAAGGCCCGTTAGGATTGCAAGCCTGCGGGCGCCAGTTCCGATGTGGCGACGAGCAAGCGAGCCTGTCAAATCCGATGTCAAATCAGAGCGTTGCGTGTTCTAGCAAAAATATATGGGTTGGCTGTTCGTATCTCTTCAAGACCTGCATTTGCCGACTGAAGGACCCATGCAGTTGAGCGACCTGCCTCGATCGCTATCTAGCCAGGACTTCTCCGACGAAGGTGGCAAAGGCGCGCGCTTTGGCGCTTGCCAAGCGGCCAGATGGATATACGGCCCAGAGATCGATCGGTGGAAGCGTCCAGTCCGGCAACAGCCGCTGAACAGCGCCACTTGCCAGCTCCGGTGCGAACATCCAGTCAGATGTGACCGCTATGCCCATGTCAGCAAGGACGCCGGCTCGGATCCCCTCCGCAGCGCTAAGCCTAACGCGACCACGGACAGTCACGGAAGCCATCTCTTCCCCTCGCCGAAATGCCCAGGTGTCGTCGATCTGGGTGTAGACCAAGGCGTGATGATTGACCAAGTCCGCTGGTATCTTGGGCATGCCCGTCCGCGCTAAATAATTCGGAGTAGCGACGACTGACCGGGCGCCTGTTGCGAGCTTGCGTGCGACAGCAGAGGAGTCTGGCAGTGCACCCATGCGAAGCGCTAGGTCGATCCCTTCGGCGACGACGTCGATAACGCGATCATCCAGGAGGACGTCGATATCGAGTGAAGGATGTTGCGCTAGGAATTCCGGCAATCTCGGAACAATCATCAAGCGAGCGAAGGTGGTCGCAGCCGAAACCCCAGTCTGCCCGACAAACCCGCGCCAGCGCCACGAGCCTCAAGTTCAGCTTCATCGACTTCTTGGATTGCGATACGGGCGCGCTCGTAAAAACGTAAGCCGGCATCCGTGGGTGCGAGCGAGTGCGTCGATCGTATCAGCAGACGAACCTGAAGCCATTCTTCGAGCTGCGCCACAGTTTTCGAAACTGCGGGCTGGCCAACACGAAGTTGTCGGGCAGCCCCAGAAAATGAGCCGGTTTCGACCACGCGCATGAAGGTGGTCATTGCCTGCAGTCGATCCATCATTCCTCGCAAGAATAACCATTATCTCTTCAAGCAGTCTGACGCTTAGGCCTAGGAATGGCAATATTCATTCCATCGGCGGTAACGAGATTTCCCAATCGCTTGATGAATTCAATCAATCCGCTTTTGGCGGTCATAACGGAGCACGCTATGTCTAATCTCGAAGGTAAAGTAGCAGTCATCACTGGCGGTTCGAGCGGTATCGGGCTGGCGACCGCCAAGCGCTTCGTTCGCGAAGGCGCACACGTGTTCATCACCGGTCGTCGCGCGTCCGAACTTGCCAAGGCAAAAGCTGAGATCGGCAAGAACGTCTCGACGGTGCAAGGCGACGTCAGCAGCCTTCCCGATCTTGACCGGCTGTATGCAACGGTCAAAGCAGAAAAAGGCGTCGTCGATATTTTGGTCGCAAACGCCGGATTTGTCGAACACGCCAAGATCTTCGATCTCTCGGAATCCCATTACGACAAAACCATGGACATCAACGTCAAGGGCGTTGTCTTCACGGTGCAGAAAGCTCTGCCGCTCATGAGCCGGGGAGGTTCGATCGTCGTCATCTCTTCGATCGTCAACGTGAAGGGTATTCCCGCGCACGGCATCTATACTGCCACCAAGGCGGCCGTTCGTGGTCTCGTACGTGTTTGGGCCCAGGAACTCAAGGAGAAGGGCATTCGTGTCAACACCCTGAGCCCCGGCGCAACGGATACGCCGATCATCCGTGGTCAGTTCGACAGCGATGAAGCATCGGAAGCCGCCAAAGGTGTCTTCGCCTCGATGACACCTCTTGGCCGGCTCGGCCTTCCGGAGGAACTCGCAGCCGGCGCGTATTTCCTGGCGTCAGACGAGTCGTCTTACGTCACGGGCATTGACCTTCCCATCGACGGAGGCCTAGCCCAGGTCTGACCATCCACCACGCCTAGCCCCTGCGGACCGACAGGCTCCGCAGGTCAGCTTCCTCATCCTCAAATGAAAGATCCAAACCATGTCCGCCTATTTCGTTATGATCCGCGAGCAGACGACCGACCCGGCATCTCTTGCTGAATATGGACCCCGCGCTGCACTTGCCGCCCAAGGCCATTCCTTGACGCCGCTTGCCGCGTACGGCGCGTTAGCCCAAGTTGAAGGCGACGATATCGAAGCTGCAGTTATCCTTGAGTTCCCGGACATGGCAGCTGCCCGTGCCTGGTACGACAGTCCATCCTACCAAGCGGCAGTCAAGTTTCGACATGCCGGATCGAAGTCCAAAGCCTTTTTTATCGAGGGCGCAGTCTAGCGAATACCGAGCGCGCCAGCGAACCAAAGTGACGTGCTGTTGGTGGTCCGATGCCGACGGACAAAAACAGCTCAATAAGGCGCTCGTTTTACGAAAGTTGCGCCTCGATCGCCGCTTTGTCGAGCACCGACCATACTCTGACAATCGTGCCATCCGCATATTCGTAAAAGACGTTTTCGCAAAATTTTATGCGCTTGCCGTTGACAGGAAGGCCGAGGAACTCGCCGCTTGGACTGATGTCAAATTCGAGACGGCTCGCCACCGTTTTCTGGTCGGATACCAGGATGCGTACCTCGAAACGTAGGTCGGGGATCTCGCGGAACTCTCTTTCCCGGGCCTGCCGATAGGCGGCAAGACCAACCATCGCTCCATTATAGGCAACGTCGGCGCCGATATAGTTTCCAAGACTATCCCAGTCCTGAGCGTTGAGGCAGTCGATGTATCCTTCGTACAAATCAGCCAGTGTCGTCGTCATCTTTGTTTTTCCCTTACTTCAAGTCATCTGCTCGCGGACCCTGAGGACGGCGCTAGCGAAATCTTCGGGCTGCTCCTGTGGCACGTTGTGACCGGCTTCGATGACGCGGTGTTCGTGAAAGCCGGCGAACATCTTTGCGTGGTCCGCCGTGCCTCCTGGCTTCAGGGGATCGTTGGTGCCGCCGATAGTTATCGTGGGTACGTCTATTCGGGGCTTCTGGGCCAGGCGGGTTTCCAACGCCTGCAATGCGGGTTCACCGGCCTCGAGACCGAAGGAGTGCCGGTAGCAGCTGATCACGACGTCCACGAAGTCAGGATTTTCAAACGCGTGCGCTGATCTGGCGAACGTGGCATCGTCGAATGCCCAGCCGGGGGACCACTCGCTCCAGAGTATCCGGCAGAGATCCCGACGATGTTGCGACAGGCATTCGCGGCCACGCTCCGTTTGGAACAGATGCTGGTACCACAAAACCTTTTCCAGCGCGGGCGTTGTCGGGTGCCGCTGCCCGTTGACATCGATAACGTCGTAGCCGGCATAGGAGACGAGGCGACTGATCCGTTCCGGCCAAAGGGCTGCCGCCACACAAGAGGCGTTTCCGCCCCAGTCGAAACCGCCCAGAATGGGCCGTTCGATCCCAAGGGCATCGATCAACTCGACGATATCGCGGCCACGGGCCGCCTGCTGGCCGCTCCGCGGCGTCTGGTCCGACAAGAACCGGGTCGGTCCGAAGCCGCGAGTATAGGGTACGACGACCCGCGCCCCAGCCTGCGCCAATATCGGAGCGACGTCATCGAAGGCATGCACGTCGTAGGGAAACCCATGTGAAAGGATCACGGGCCATCCGTCAGCCGCGCCATGCTCGAGGTAGGCGATGGACAAGGTCGCGGTGCTTACGGTCTTTGTCGCAGTCATATCTGCCTCCTCAATGCCTATCGCCTTCGATCTTGGCGATGAACGTGCGCAGCTCGGCGAGCATCAGATCCGGTTGCTCGAGCGCCGCGAAATGGCCACCCTCCGGCATTTCGGTCCAATGAACGATTTTGTAGGTCTTCTCGGCGAACGATCTGGGCGGCGGAAGGAATACCGGATCGGGAAACGCCGCCACGCCCGTCGGGACGTTGATGCGCGTACCCTCTGGAAAGGTCTGCGATCCTTCCAATCGCTTGCCGTGGTAAATCCAGGTCGATGTGACAACGGAGGACGGCGCGAGGTAGAGCATGATGTTCGTGAGCAGTTCATCTTCCGAGAACTTGCTCCAGATATCCGGAGTACCCTCTGCCGTCTTGCCTAGGTCCGCCCAATTGCCGAACTTTTCCAGTATCCATCCTGCCGTTCCGACCGGACTATCGGCGAGCGCCACGCCCAACGTCTGCGGGCGCGTTTCCTGCTCGTGGTTGTAGCCTGTCTCCCAGTCGAGGATTTCAGCACGTCTCTTGAACAGGTCTTTCTCTTCTGGGGTCGTCGGTTCGACGTCCTTGGCAAGGACGCTGACCATGTTCAGATGTAAGCCCAGCAAAGCGTCAGGCTGGCTGTAGGCCATCCAGCTGGCGATCGCCGCACCCCAGTCTCCGCCCTGCACGATGTATTTTCTGTCGCCGAACATCTTTGTCATAAGAATGTGCATCAACTCGCCGAGCCGACGAGGGCCTAACACGCCTGTGATCGGCTGCGAGAATGCAAACCCGGGCAGGGAAGGAACGACGACGTCGTGCCCGTCCTCCACCAGCGGCTCGATGAGGCGTTCGAACTCAAGATAGGAACCCGGCCACCCGTGGAGAAGTAGGACAGGTGGTCTCGTTCCATCTCCCTTGGCGTGGAGGAAATGTATCCCTTCGCCCTCGACGTCGGTCTTGAAATTGGGAAGTCGATTAAGACGCTGTTCGACCTCGCGCCAGTCATATGTGTCAAGCCAATAGGCGACCAGGCGTTTGAGGTCGTTCACTCCGACGCCTGCCGACCAGCCACCGGCATCGGGAAGCTGAGACCAGTCATAGGCTTCGACCTTCGCGCGGATGGCCGACAATCGTTCATCGGATATGTGGATCGTAAATGGCGAGATCATCTTGTTTTCCACTTCAATTATTCCCCGCAGGGCACTCCAAGGGGTCGGAAGTTGCATTAATCTGTCAAATGCAAAGATAGACATTCGTTTCGGCATGTGTATGCCTTCCTTGCGGTAAAAGCTTTTGCGTAGGACGCACAAATGGTCGGGATGGAAGTAACAGGCGATCTCGAAGTCTTTACGCTCGTCGTGGAGGCGGGAAGCTTTTCCGCGGCGGGCCGCCGCCTTGGTCTCGCGCCTTCTTCAATCGCAAGGATTGTCGATCGCATCGAGGCAAGGCTCGGCGTTCGCCTCTTGCTGAGGACCACGCGGTTGCTGACGATTACGCCGGAGGGCACGGCCTATCTGTCTGCCGCCCGTAGAATCCTTGCGGACCTGCGGGAAACCGAGCAGATGAATTCGGACCGGAGTTCTCCGCGCGGGCGCCTGCGGGTGACCACCTCCATACAGTATGGGCGACTGTCACTGGTTCCGCTTCTTGGCGAATTCATCCGGCGCTATCCTGACATCATGCTCGACGTCAACCTGACTGACACCATCGTGGATATCGCCGCTGGGCAGGCGGACGTCGGTATCCGTTTCGGGCCGCTTGCAGACGGTGCTCTGACGGCGCGAAAGCTCGGCGAAACGCGCAAAGTGATTGTCGCTTCTCCAGAGTATCTTGCGCGTCGGGGCACACCGAAAGTGCCGGAAGACCTGCATGATCACGATTGCCTGGGTTTCAACTTCAAGCGAGCCGCCCCGACCTGGCCGTTTCGGAAAGACGGGCGCGACTATCCCTTGACCATCAAAGGCAGTGTTGAGGCAAACAACGGCGAGACGCTGGGGCAACTCGCCGCCGAGGGCGTCGGTATTACGCGTGTTGGAACCCAGACGGTGGAGGATACGATCCAATCGGGGCAGCTTGTGCCGCTTCTCGAGGACTTCAATCCGGGAGAGGTCGAGGAAATCCACGCGGTGTTCGTCGGTGGTACACACACGCCGGCGCGCGTGAGGTGCTTTATCGACTACCTCGTTGAACACTCACGCCTGCTCGGTACCGGTCGTCCGGTGCGTCTGGACAGGGAGACGACCTCATGAAAGTCCGGATTTGAAGCATGAACGTACTGCTGGCCCCTAGCACGGACGTTTCCCTAATACGAGTTTCCGACTTAATCGGGTTGGAGGATCGATGTCGTTTCAAGCATGGATGATCATAGATCCGTGTTCAGCCTTCGTGCAAACATCCGCCGCCCACCCTCGCAGTAAAAAGCGGGACTGGTCATCTAGCCCGCAAGTTTGAAACTCGCAAGGCTACTCAGTGAGGAGCCGCACGCGCTTGGTTCGCGTGTCCCCCCGCGGTGAGAAGACAGACCGTTCCAAAGTCTGGCTTGGTTTCTGGTACCCTCACCAATAACGGATAGGTACCCCCAACGAAGCACGGCAGCGCGGTGCGATCTCTCGCGAAAGAACTTCATACCATTGAACGAGCGTGCCGTAGCAGTCGAAGGTAATGATCTTCGGCGGAGGGTCACGGTAGGAGATCTGTTCGGACATCAAGAGAACCCTGATTGCTGACGGGCAAGAACCCGATCCAATACTCATCATCTTCCAACCATGCTCTAGATTATTGAGCGACCATCTGCGGCGTGATTGTGTAGCCGAACGGATCGCAAAAGGCAAAGCAGAGGCCAACGGCCTGTCGTTCGGAGCAAACGACGTCCGGTTTCGCGCCGCCGAACTAGCGAGCCAGAATTTTCTGGCCGCGGCCTTGAAACTGAAGTCTCAAAAACCAAATCGAACGCCACCAGTCGCTGATAAAGGGGTGGCCTTGCTGGAGGCGCCTTCTTTTGGCGCTTCCGTACCCCATGTTGCTTCAAGGAGGATATGGCTATGGCAACATCTTTCGGACTACGCACCACTGTACCGCTCGAGGGTTGGCTTCGACCGGGTCTTCAATCTCCTGGAAAATGCTCAGCGCGCCCGCTCAATCAGCGACTGGCCACCCTATGACATCGTCAAGACCGGCGATGACAGCTACAGGATTTCCATTGCGGTGGCGGGCCTTGCCCAAGACAATCTTGACATCACCTTTCAGTCCAACCTTCTCAGTGTCATTGGCAAAAAGCAGGAAACATCCGTCGATGGTTACCTCATCGGGGCATCGCCGGCCGTCCATTCGAGCACCGGTTCGAGCTTGCCGACCATGTCAGGATCAACGGAGCGGGTCTGAGCAATGGCCTGCTGTCTATCGATCTTCTGCGTGAGATCGCCGACGCACTGAAGCCAAGTTGAAGTATCAAGATTATGAACCCGATGATCATTGCGATCATCCGCTGCGATCGCCAGGATAGTCAAGAAGGTCTCCATGAGGCAATAAAAAGATGTTGCCGCTGACCTGGGGGAGAATGTGCGCGATCCAGGAGCGTGATTTCGAGCGGCGCGGACCAAGGACTGGCACGTAGCCATCCATCATTAGTCGAGTGATCCAAATGCGCTTAAAAGCGCCGACCGGGCCTTAATCGACCGTCTAAGAACCTTTGACATTCATAAAGTCGACGAATGCCCGCACAGATGCGGGCATGTGCGCCCGTTCCGAATAATAGAGGTAGAATCCTGGAAAGACCTTGCAAAACGGTTCAAGGACTCGAATGAGCTGCTTGTTCTCCAAGAATGGCCTGACAAGGTCATCGATCAGGTAGGCTAGTCCAAGCCCCTGTCTCGCTGCCGAAAGCAGCAGGTCCGTATCGTTGACGGTGAGGACATTCTCGACGTCAACATCAATCACTCCGTCGGCTCCTTCGAACCGCCAAGGATACAAGGAACCCGTGCCTTTCCATTTGTAGGTAAGGCAGAAGTGATCTTTCAGATCGGCGGGGGTCTGTAGTGGTGGCTTGTTGGCAAAGTACGAGGGTGCTCCGACAACCGCCATTCGAAGATCGCGGGTGATGCGTACCGTAACCATATCACGGCTGATTTGCCCGCCAATCCGAACGCCGGCATCGAAACCTTCAGCGACGACATCCGTGATCTCGTTGTCGATCACCAGATCGAGGCGGACTTCCGGATAGACAGTGCGAAACTCCTGCAATCTCGGCAGGATCGCGATCTGCGCGGCGACGCTCGGCAAATTAACCCTGACCAGACCTTTTGGCTCTTTCTGATGGGCACCGACCGCCACCACAGCCTCATCGATACCCTTCATCATTGGTTTGAGCCGTTCGTAAAGCGCACCTCCCGCTTCCGTCATCCCGACACTTCGAGTCGTTCGATTGAGAAGTCGAACCCCAAGACGGCTCTCCAAAGTACGAACAAGGCGGCTCAGCGCCGACGGGGATATCGCCAGTCGTGTTGCTGCACGTCCAAATGCCCTTTCATCGCAAACTGCGATGAAGGCCTTCAACTGGGTGAACTCCGCCCCGTCCATTATGATCCTTGAACACAACACTTCATACCGAATTTATACCATATTCAAACATAATGGCCATGAGGCATCTTTGCGTCAGAAGCGGATGGAGGGACCGATAAAGTGTCGGGGACGCGTTCGCTTTTGCGATACAAGTGGAGATAGACGATGAAACGTTGGGAAATTGACGCCGTAGGCAGGCAGCACCTGAAACTGAACGACGTAGAGATTCCACAACCCGGCCCCAAGGAGGTTCTGGTAAAGGTGAACGCGGTCGCGCTGAATTACCGCGACAAAATGGTCGTGGAGACGGGCCGCGGACTTCCACTCGAATTCCCCTTTACGCCCGGCTCGGACCTTGCCGGAGAGGTCGTCGCTCTCGGCGACGACGCTTCCCGGTTCAAACTGGGATCGAACGTCATCTCGACGGTAACTCCGGACTGGATCGACGGCCTGCGCCCGGGTACCGCAAGAACGCCCGCCTATCAAACTTTGGGCGGTTACTATCCGGGCGTGCTCGCCGAGTACGTGTCCATGCCGGAAGACTGGTTTGTCCTGGCACCCGAAACGCTCACTGCTCGTCAGGCATGCACGCTCCCGGTCGCTGGGCTCACGGCATGGTTTGCGCTTATTGAACGCGCGGGTATTAAAGCCGGCGATACCGTCCTCATCCCGAGCACTGGCGGCGTCGCCCTGTTCGGAATGCAGATTGCGAAAGCCAACGGTGCGAAAGTTATCGTCTGCGGTCGACCTGAATACGAACGCCGTGCGAAGGGGCAGGGCGCGGACCACTTCATCGACGCGGACACCGACTGGATGGAAACCGTCTATCAGTTAACTTCGGATCGCGGTGTCGACGTCGCTCTGGAAGTTATTGGTGGCAAGCATCTCGGGCAATCTATCCAAGTCACAGCGGTCGGCGGTCATGTCTGCCAAATCGGCGCGCTCGACGGCTGGGAGATCAGTGCGCCGGCTATGCCGTTGATGCTGAAAGACATCACAATCCACGGCATAGGCACTGGTAGCAGGACGGCACTGGAGCGCTTCGTCAGAGCGATCGATCAGACCTGTATGGTTCCTGTTGTCGATTCTCAGTACTCCTTGGCCGATCTTCCCGCAGCCTTTGACCATCTTGACCGTGGAGCATTTGGGAAAATCGTCATCGACCTATCCGAATGAAGACGCAGCAGTCCGCCCCCTTGCGCCGTGATAGACGTTAGCGGCCCAATTGGCCGGATGTCGCGCCGCTTTCGACATCGAATGTCCGAGCGACGTCAGGGCGTATTTGACCTGCGGCGGAGTGGTGTCTCAACAAGATAACGAGGTAGGGCGGCCACTCATCACAAGAAGCTATCCCAGGGCAGGCATATTCTCGAAGGTAGTCGATGGCCTTATAGCTGCGTTGCAACCGTGAGTCTGCCGATACGTGTCGGCGAATAGCCCGTGACACGCTTGAAGGCTGTGCTGAAGGCGTTCTCAGATTCATATCCTAACGAATTTGCAATCTCGGCAAGACGTTCGGTCCCGGATTTGAGGCGCTCAGTCGCAAGCAACATCCGCCAACGGGTGAGGTAGGCAATCGGTGTTTCGCCAGTTCGCTCGCAAAACCGCTGTGCGAAAGCCGAACGCGACAACCCAGCACGAACTGCAAGTTCGGGCAGCGTCCAGCTATGACCAGGTTCGGAGTGCATTGCTTCAATCGCTTTTGCAAGCCGCTTGTCCGACATCGCAAAAAGCACACCTATTCGGGTTTCAGTGTCCCTGGAAAGATAGAGGCGGAGTGCCTGCAGCAGGATCAGGTGGGCTAAGTGGTGTGCTGCCAGGGCCGTGCCTGGCCCGGTATTGGAGGTTTCGGCGATCATCTGCTCGATGTTCCACCTCAGCATTCCCGTATGTGCCGCTCCCTGTAGATGAACCAGCGAGGGCATATCTCCCAGCATTGATCGCATCTTGTCGGCATCTACGAGGAAGCGCGTGCCGATCAGCCTAAACGCTCCGCCACCGTCCAAGGTAACGGTGTCACCCGGCTTCGCGTTGCCCAGCAACTCGCCCGCCAGAACAGGCACCTGCTCAAGGTCGCTGGCAAGCGTAAATGACCGCCCGCTTACCAGCATGATGCAGTCACCCGCTTCCACTTGAACGGCGCGTTCACCGTCAACGACAATCCAGCATCTCCCTTCCAACACGACATGGCACTTGATGACGCCTGCCTGATTGCCAAAGCGCACGGCCCAGTTATCACCAGCATCAAGACCTGCGGTCAGATATCCTTGAGGTTTCAGAAGGGAAAGGACATCGGACAAAGGATCCATTGCAGATTTGGACTTTCGCGAAGAGAACAAGGACTAGCTCGTATTCGTAATCCACGGAACTGTCGTAATCAATCCGTGCAAACATCGAATGAAAGCGAAACCATGATCGTAATCACGACTCCAACAGGCAATATTGGTGGTCCTTTCCAAACTGGCCGCAACCGACGAACGGCTGCGGGTAATTGTCCGCGACCGCGTCGAAGTGATCGTTGGCTCGCATTCGGACGAAGCCGTCGTTAACAAAGCTTTCGAGGGGGCATCCGCGGTTTTTTGGCTCTGCCCGCCGACACCTCAGGAATCACCCGAGGCTGCAACGGTCGAGTTCGCACGACCCGCAGCCGAAGCTATCCGACGGCACGGCGTTCGCCATGTCGTTGCCGCGACGACGCTGGGCCGAGATACGCCTTGGCAAGATCGCGCGGGCATGGCGACCGCTTCGATACGCATGGTCGATTTGTTGCGTACGACAGGCGCGTCCGTACGCGGCCTTGCCCTGCCAGGCTTTATGGATAATGCCCTTCGTCTGACAGACAACATTCGCGCAGGGTGCATCTACGGTGCAATCGGCCCTGATGTAAAACTTCCTCATGTTGCGACCCGGGACGTAGGTGCCGCAGCAGCCGACATGCTGGCGGATCGATCCTGGGTTGAACAGCAGGACATCCCGGTGCTGGGTCCAGAGGAGCACTCCTATGCCGACCTCTCTCAAATCATCAGTGAAGAGACGGGACACAAATGCGGTTACGCACAGGTCCCATTTGCCGAATGGAAGGCCCGATTTGTCGGCTTCGGCTGGCCCGAACAATTCGCGGAAGCATA
>Ga0070670_100001070_pt1 | contig 21734 bp, 19 predicted proteins | sample KBSS63metaG_FD_64665 | JGI IMG/M metagenome (GOLD analysis project Ga0070670, IMG submission 64665) | Switchgrass rhizosphere microbial communities from Kellogg Biological Station, Michigan, USA - KBS S6-3 metaG | ecosystem: Host-associated > Plants > Roots > Rhizosphere > Soil ... | reverse complement strand
CGCCTGGCGCAGAAGGTCATCGGCATGCGCTATTTGATGGACGTCATTTCGCTCGACGCCACGCTTGTTCGCGGTTCCCACGGCCGGCCGACCGACAGGCCCGAAGACGGTCCGTTGTTCATCACATCCAGGCCCGACCTGCTCGGCACGGGACCGGTTGCGGCCACCGCCGTCAAGGCATTGCTCCTGGAACATGTCTTTGGCGCCGCGAATCCAATCGCCCGGAGAGCTGCGTGAAACCACTGGATCTACTGGGTCAGTGGCTCGGCGCCCGCTTGCCGGAGAGCGCGGCGGCATGGCTCTCGGGCGGCATCGAACGTTGCAGAACCGGCATCGCCGATCGCGACCTCTTCCTGTTGATCAGCCTTGTCTCGCGGCACGTGGGCAAGGCGCCGCTTGCCCTAACCGAGGCTGAGCTCAAAGCCGGCTCGGCAAGTCGCCCGGGCTGGAATCCACGCGACTGGACGCTGGACCAGGCTGCGCGCGTCTATCTGTTGTGCGCGAGCACGCCGGACGGCGCGGTGATGCGCGAAAGACTCGATCGACTCTGCGCCGCGGGCGACATCGGCGAACTGGTTGCGTACTATCGCGGGCTGCCGCTCTATCCGGACCAACCGCGATACGCATTGCGCGCGGCGGAGGGCATTCGCTCCAACATGCGGGCCGTCTTCGAAGCGGTGGCGCATTGCAATCCGTATCCGGCGGAACAACTGGACGAGCCGGCATGGAATCAACTGGTATTGAAAGCGTTGTTCGTGGGCAGTCCGCTGCATCCCATCGCGGGACTCGACGGTCGTCGCAACGCCACGCTCGCACGGATGCTGTGCGATTACGCGCATGAACGCTGGGCAGCATCGCGGCCGGTGAGTCCCGAACTGTGGCGCTGTGTCGGCCCGTTCGCAGCCGGTGCGATGCTCGACGACTTCGCGCGCCTGTTCGGGCGTGGCACCGCTGACGAGCGCAAGGCCGCCGCGCTTGCGCTGCGCGAGGCCACCGATCCCGGCGCGGCACGCCTGCTCGCCTTGCATGCGCACGGGACAGGCGAACGCACCGATTCAAAACTGACCTGGGAACGGCTCGCGACCGCGGGCACCTGACGACTGGCACACGGAGAGAACCATGCGATTCATCGATCCGCACATTCACATGAGCGCGCGCACGACGGACGACTACGAGCGAATGGCCGCGGCGGGCATCGTGGCCGTCATCGAGCCGGCATTCTGGCTTGGCCAGCCGCGCACCCAGGTGGGAACGTTCATCGATTACCTTTCGAGTCTCGTCGGTTGGGAGCGCTTCCGTGCGTCTCAATTCGGAATCTGCCACTACTGCACGATCGGACTCAACAGCAAGGAAGCGAACAACGAGGCGCTGGCGGAGCAGGTTATGGATGTGCTGCCGCTTTACCTCGGCAAGGAGGGCGTGGTTGCGGTCGGGGAGATCGGCTATGACGACCAGACGCCGGCCGAGGACAAGTACTACCGCGCGCAGCTGCAACTCGCGCGCGATCTCGGCATGCTGGTGCAGGTCCATACGCCGCACCGCGACAAGAAGCGCGGCACCTCGCGCAGCATGGACGTCGCCATCGAGATGGGACTCAACCCCGATTCGGTGGTCATCGATCACAACAACGAAGAGACGGTGCAGGAGGTGCTCGACCGCGGGTTCTGGGCCGCCTTTACGTTGTATCCCGAAACCAAGATGGGCAGCGAGCGCTTTGTGGAGATCGCGCGCCGCTATGGTTCGACCCGCATCTTCATCGACTCGAGTGCCGACTGGGGCAAGTCGGACCCGCTCGCGGTGCCGAAGACAGCTCGGCTGATGCTCGAGCGCGGCATTCCTCGCGCGGACGTCGAAGCCACCTGTTACGCGAACGCGCTCGCAGCGTTCGGCCGAAGCGGACAGATGAAAGAAGAGCATTGGCTGAGCAGCAAGCCACGAGACGAGCGGCTGCTCTTCCAGGGCAATTCCGTGTTGCGCGGCCAGCAGCCTCGCGTTGACGAACTCCCGGTCATCCCCGAGCGCGACGACCAGCAGGTGATCAAGTGAGCGCGGGACAATCTGGCATGGGTACCGCGATGCATGCCGAGACTTCGAAGGTTGTCGACTTGATGGCTGCGACCGTGTATCAGCAGGAATTTACGATCCGCTACGACTACCCGGTGTATTTCACCGATCGGGTATTCGATCGCGACAACCCTGTGTTCGCGCACGCGCTTTCCCGGCGCGAATCCGGTAAACGGCATCGCTTCGCCGCCTTCGTCGACGCCAATGTCGCCGCGAGCTGGCCGGCGCTGGTGCACGAGATCGCGGCGTATGCGCAGGCGCACGCGGCCACGATGGAACTCGTCGCGCCGCCGGAAGTGGTGCCGGCGGGCGAACAGGTGAAGAACGATCCGGCGCTGGTGATGCGTCTCCAGCAGCGCCTCGGCGAAATGGGCATCGACCGGCATTCGTACGTGGTCGGCGTCGGCGGTGGGGCTCTGCTCGACATGATCGGGTTTGTCGCCGCGACCACCCACCGTGGCGTGCGCCACATCCGTGTCCCCACTACGGTGCTGGCGCAGAACGATTCCGGCGTCGGCGTGAAGAACGGCATCAACGCGTTCGGAAAGAAAAATTTTCTCGGCTGCTTCGCTCCTCCCCACGCGGTGCTGAACGACTTCGACTTCCTGCGCACTCTGCATCCGCGCGACCGCATCTCCGGCATCGCCGAGGCGGTGAAGGTGTCGCTGATTCGCGATGCGACGTTCTTCGAGTGGCTGGAGGCGAACGCCGACGCATTGCGCGAATGCGTGGCCAGCGCCACGTCGCGGATGATTCGCCGCTGCGCGGAACTGCATATGCGGCAGATCGCGCAGGGCGGCGATCCCTTCGAAAGTGGCAGCGGCCGGCCTTTGGACTATGGGCACTGGTCCGCGCACAAGCTGGAGGCGCTGACGGCGCATGAGCTTCGCCACGGCGAGGCGGTGGCGATCGGCGTGACACTCGACACGCGCTACGGTGTTTTGGCGGGCTTGCTGCCGGCCGGAGCCGATGAGCGCGTGTATGCGCTGTTCAAACGGCTCGGGTTCCACCTGTGGCACCCGGCGATGGAGTCGCGCGATGACCGCGGTCGTTTCCTCATCCTGGAAGGCATCGAGGAATTCCGCGAGCACTTAGGCGGCGAACTCACGGTGACAATGTTGCGCGGCATCGGTCGCGGCGAGGAGGTCAACAGCCTCGATCGTGACCATATCATGCAGGCGATGATGTGGTTGCGACTCCGGGAGACCGGGGGATGAGCGCAGCAGCGCCGCAACAAACGGGAGCAGCGGCGGCCCCGAATCCTTCGTCGATCGTGCGCCTGAGTACCGCGTACTGGGAAAGTCAGACGCTGCTCACCGCGAACCGGCTGCGGCTATTCGACGTCCTGGCCAGCGGCGCCCGGTCGGTAGACGATGTGGCAGCGGAGTTGCACCTCGATCCCCGCAGCACCGGGTTGCTCCTGCGCGCCCTGGTCGGTCTCGGTTTCCTCCAGGAACAATCCGGCCTGTTCGAGAATTCAGCCGTTGCCGCCGCATTCCTGGTCACTGGCAGCCCTGCCTTCATGGGCAACGTGATCCGCTACAGCGACCAGCTCTACGGAACGTGGGGCAAGTTGGAAGACGCGTTGCGTTCCGGCCGCCCCGCGCTGCCTGCGGAAACCTACCTGGGTGAAGATCCGGTCCGCACGCGCGCGTTCGTGCAGGCGATGCACGAACGGGCGCTCGGCATCGCGCGCGCCTTGGTCGGCTCGCTGGACCTCCACGGCCGCCGCGCAATGCTGGACGTAGGCGGCGGACCTGGGACGTATTCCGTGCTCCTCACCGAAAAATTTCCCGGCCTCAAGGCCGAGGTGCTCGAACTGCCGGGGGTCGCTGCCGTCGCGCGTGACCTCGTAGCAGCCGCGGGTGCGAGCGACCGCGTGATGCTGCGGGACGGCGACTACCACACTGCGGCCTTCGGCACGGGCAAGGACGTCGTGCTGATGTCCGGCATGTTTCATCGCGAGACCGAAGAGGCCTGCCGCGTCCTCATCAAGCGCGCCGCGGACTGCCTCGTCTCCGGCGGTCAACTGATCGTCAGCGATGTGTTCGCCGACGAAGGCGGCACTCATCCTACGTTCGCCGCGATGTTCGGCCTCAACATGATGCTGACTGCGCCAGACGGCGGCGTGCACTCCGATGCGGATGTGAAGCGCTGGATGGCGGAGGCCGGCTTCGGCGAACTGCGTACAGCCGCACTGCCACCGCCGATGCCGCACCGGATCGTGTTGGGTATCAAGCCATGAGTTGGCGCCGTTGGTTGGTCGCTGCGATGACTTCAACGGCGGCGATCTCCGTCCAGCCGGCGTTTGCGCAAACGGCGGAGCCGGCGCCACCCGTCGTCGGGACGATGAAGCCACTGGGGCAGGATCGCTATCAGATCGGGCATATCGTCGTCGACAAGCGCTCGCACCGCTTCACCGTGCCCGGCCGCGTGCACGCGCTCGACAAGCCACTCGAGTATCTGGCCACCAGTCCGGGAGGGCGGAAAGCTTACGAAGCGCTGCTGGAGCTCGACGCCAGCGGCAGCGAATTCAACCTGGCCTGCATCCTCATAGGACTGGAACGCGACCCGAAACTCGCTTCCTCGAAACCGCCCGTCGCGACCAACGTGGTTGGGCAGCGCGTTGCCATGTCCGTGGCGTGGTCGCTGGACGGCCAGCGGCGCCAAGTAACGGCAGCCGAGGCATTGTTCAACGCCAATGCCCGGACGACGATCGAATCGATCGAATGGGTCTACATCGGCTCCTTCACGTCCATCGATGGCAGCCGGTTTGCGGCCGATTTCACGGGAACGCTGATCAGCTTCATCAAGGATCCCACCGGCCTCATCGAAGCGGTGTCCGGCGTCGGCATCGGTCCTTATGGTTCGATGCGCGGCAGCACCGCGCTGCCGCCCGAAGGATCGGCCGTCGAGCTGATCGTTGAAATGGCGCCGGGGAAGAAATGATCACGGCGCGTTGGGCGATGCTGGCCATGGCGGCGCTGCTGATGCTCGCCGCATTCGGCGCGTCCGATCTGCAGCCATCCGCTCAGCGGCTCGCGGTGACCGCGATCGTCGGGTTGATCGCCCCGTTGTTCTGGCCCGGCAACGCTGCGACGCCCACGCGCACTGCGCTCCGGATCGCCGCATGGTCGGCCGCGGCCGCGTGTCTGGCCGCGATTGCGCTGCGTATCGCCGGCGATACGGGACAGTCGTTCGCGCGAATCCTCGCGGCCTGCGGAATGCTTCTTCTGATACTTCTCGTGACCCACGCGGCGGCGGCGGGCCTCGAGGTGCGCTGGCATGGTCAATCGGGGAATGCCGAAACGGCGCGCGAAATGGCGGGTCGCGCTGCTGCGCTCGCGCTCGCACTCGTTGGTTCGCTACCGCTCTGGGCCGGACCCGCGTGCGAACTGCTTTCAGGGCGCCACCCGTGGATCATCGACGCAGCCATCGGCATCAGCCCCCTCACCCACCTGGCCGTCGCGAGCGGCAACGACTTGCTGCGCAACCAGTGGCTCTACCAGCACTCGAATCTGGCCCCGCTGCAATTTTCCTATCCCGGTTTCGCCGATGTCACTGTGGCGTACGCCGCGATCCTGTTGTTGCTCGCACTGTTCCCGCTGGCATCGCTGCGCCGGCGGCGTCCGACCGACGGCCCCGTCCCCACATATTCCACGATGGAGCAAAGCAAATGATGAAGCCACTGCGTGTTGCGTTGCTGGTCTCGTTAACCGGCCTCGTGCTGGCGACGCCGGCAGTCCGCGCCGCCGACGGCCTGGATCCGGACCTGCAGCGGCGCGCAAAACGCGCCATTGCCGGCGGACTGCACTACTTGCGCGGCCAGCAAGCGCCTGATGGTTCGATGCTGAAGTCGGTCGGCATAACGGCGTTGGCGCTGCGCGCCTTTCTCGAGAGCCCGGAAAAGTACAGTGAAAGTGACGGCCCGTTCATCACGCGGCAGGTCGACTACCTGTTGGCCAACGTCAAGAGCGACGGATCGATCAGTGCGTCGCTGCAGGCCACCGCTTACAACACCGCGGTAGCGTTGACCGCGCTCGCCGCCACGAAGAACCCCAAGTACGACGCGGTGATTGCCGGCGGGCGAAAATTCCTGCTGCAGCATCAGGCTGACGAGGACGAAGGCTACAAGCCCGACCATCCCTTTTATGGTGGCATCGGATACGGCGGGGGCGAGCGGCCGGACATGTCCAACGTGTACATGGTGCTGGAAGGCCTCAAGGCCACGTCGACCGATCCCAAGGATCCCGTCTGGCAGAAAGCGCTGGTGTTCGTCAGCCGTTCCCAGAACCGCAGCGAGAGCAACGATCAGAAATGGGCCGCCAACGATGGGGGCTTTGCCTACCGGCCCGGCTCGAACCCGCCCGAATACGAGAACGGGACCGGGTCCTACGGCGGCATGACGGCCGCCGGCCTGCTCAGCCTGCTCTTCGCGGGGACGGACAAGAACGATCCGCGGGTGCAGGCCGCGTACAAGTGGATGACCGCGAACTACACGCTTGAGGTCAACCCGGGCACGACCAAGAAGCACGGCCTTTTCTACTTCTACAACGCCTTTGCGAAGGTGATGGCTGCGTACGGTGAGGACACGTTCACCGACAGCAAGGGGCAGAAGCACAACTGGAGGAACGAGCTGGTGCAAAAGCTTCTCAGCCTGCAGGCGGCGGATGGGTCCTGGTCCAATCCTGATTCGAATGCATGGTTCGAAGACAGGCCGCAGCTCGTCACCGCGTGGGCCGTGATCGCCCTCGAGCAGGCGCTCAAGTGACGCGGTGTTGCACCGTGCCTAACTCGGACATTTTGGTTGTACGGAGCGGTCCCCTGGACGCAGCCTACATTCCGCTGGCATCTGGGACGGCGCGCCGCCCGGTTGAAACCGACCACCTGACTGTTACCGGTAGTTTTCATACAGGAGTTTGAATATGCCGAGCGAAATACGTCTGTCGCCGCGACGCTTCGTGGTGTTGATGGGCCTGATTGCACTTTCCACCACCGCGATGGCACAGCAGCCGCGTGTCCTGCGGGTGATATCCGATCGCACCGACGAGGGGACTTTGCGGCCCATTCTGGAAGCGTACGAGGCCAAGTCCGGCGCCAAGATCGAAGGCATTTTCATGGATCAGGGCCTGGTCAATCGGCTCGAATCGCGCCCCACCGAAGCCGAAGTCGTGATAACAAAGGATGCCGAGTTGCTGGATATCGCGGCGCAACGCGGCCTGCTCGATGTGATCAAGTCGGACAGCATCATGTCCGCAGTTCCGCCGGAATTCATGGATCCCGCCGGACGCTATTTCGTGGAAGCCTATCGGGGCCGCGCGATTTTTTACTCGAAGGAGAGGGTAAAGCCCAGCGAGTTGTCCACCTATGAAGATCTGGCGAACCCGAAGTGGAAGGGTCGCATCTGCGTGCGCTCGGGCAGCCACGACTACAACCTCGCGCTGTTCGGGCAATTCATGGTGTCTTACGGCGAGCCCAAGGCCAGGTCGTTGATCTCCGGCATCTCCAACAACCTGGCGCGCACGCCCAAGGGCGGCGACCGCGATCAGGCCCGGGGAATCTTTGAAGGCAAGTGCGACGTGGCGCTGATGAACACCTACTACTATCCGATGATGCTCGCCAACCCGGCACAGAAACCGTGGGCCGAAGCGGTGGGCGTGTTCTTTCCCAATCAGGCTGAAAAGGGCACGTTCATCATGCGCTCCGCCGCGGGCCTGACCAAATCCACCGCGAACCGTGACCTGGCCATGGGACTGCTGGAATACATGGCATCCAAGGAAGGCCAGCAGTTGATGGTCAGCCGGACCAAGCAGTATTCGGTGCGGCGCGATGTGCCGCCGGACCCGCAGATGGTCAAGCTGGGCGCCGAACAGGGTCTGGTCGATGGCCGCTTCAAGATGGACTTCGTGCCGCTCTCCAGCATGGCGGGCAAGCGCGAAGAGGTCATCAAGCTGGTGAATGAAATCCGCTTCGACGCTGAGCGCTGAGCTCGTCGGCCCGCCGGGCGCCCTTGGCGTGGGTGGTCGGCAGTCCGAACTGGGGCTGGCCGGATTGTCGCGACTGGGCTTCGCCCTGGCGCTCGCTGTCTTCGCGCTGTGGCCCGCAGGTTACCTGCTTGTGTCGGCGCTTCCGGTGTTGTCGGAGGGCGGCTGGCTGGCTCATTTCGCCAGCACCAGTCTTCCCCATCAGGCGCGCGCGAGCCTGTGGGTGGCGCTGGAGGCCGCAGCGGTCGCGTTTGCGGTGGGTGCGCTGCCGGCAATTGCGGTAGCGCGCTTTGATTTTCCCGGCAGGGGCTTAGTCACCGCACTGGCGCTGCTGCCGCTGTTGTTCGCACCGTACGTCACTGCCGGCACCTGGACGGTGAGTTTCTCATGGGCCTTCCTCGATAGCCGGCATGCGCTGGCTCTCCAGCTTGGACTGGCCTGTTCGGCCTATGTATTCATTGTGTTCCGCGTGGCTTCCTCGCGCATTCCCAACGCCTTTGCTGAACTCGCCGCTGCGCTGGGTCACGGTCCCTGGCGACGCTTGCTGCGTGTTCATGCGCCCGTGTACGCGGTGCCGGCCGCGGCCAGCCTGATGATCGTGTTCGCGCAATCCATTGGTGACTATGCCGCCGCGGAGCGAATGGGCATCGACACCGTCAGCGTGGGCATGCACAACCTGTGGCTGGCCAGCCAGAGCTCGCAAGTGGCGGCCATCGTCTCGGTGGTCTTGATCGTGCCTTCGGTGCTGTTGGTTGTGGTGGCGGCCTGGGCGTCTACGTCCATCATCAGCCAGAATCCGGTCCCCGCAGCTGCGGCAGCGGCGTCGCGCAAACGCTTGTCCTCTTCCGCGACCTTTGCGGTGCTGGGCTGGAGCCTGTTGTGTTCGATGCCCAGTTTCTGGATTCCGGAATTCCTCACGCTGCGCTGGGCTTGGCTGAGGTGGGATCGCACGCGTTTCTCGGCGATCCCCGGAGACGTGTTGCAGGCGGCCACCACGTCAGCGGCCACCGTGCTGGTGGTACTGGCTGTATGCGCCCTCACTGTCCTGGTGCTGCGCTCGGGTGGCCGCTCTCCCTTGGCCGAACGCATGCCGTGGTTGTTCCTGAGCAACTACTTCCTGCCTTCGCTGGTATTGGCGCTGGCGTTCGTCATGATGAGCCGAGACGGTTCGGTGCTTGCCTCGTGGTTGGGCGACGCCCGCGACAGCCGCGTGCTTATCGTGACCGCGGAAGCGCTGCGCTTCATGCCGTTCGCGATGCTGCCTGTGCTGGATGCATTGCGGCGCACGCCGCCGGCGATGATCGAGACGGCCAGAGCATTCGGTGCAGGCACGGTGCGCGCACGCCGCGTCGCCTTTGCCGGTCATGTGGGACCGGCGCTGCTGCTCGGCTGCGCATTGGTATTCATGGAGTCGGTGAAAGAGCTGGACTTGAGTCTGATGCTGCAGCATTTCGGCTACACGTCGCCCGCGTTGAAGATCTACGCCTTTTCCCGGTTTCAGAACATGGACCGCGCGGCCGTCTGGGTACTCATCAGCCAGCTGCTGATGGCGGCACCGCTGGGCCTCCTGTGGTGGCACATTCGTCGCATCGGGACGCCACACCGTGGCTGACGGAGGCGCGCTGGATCGCCGCTCGCCGACGCTGTCGCTGCGCTCGGTGTCGCGCGTCGTCGCCGGAAAGACGCTGGTTGCCGACGTGTCGTTCGACATGGCGCCGGGGGAGATATTGGCCGTGCTGGGGCCATCGGGCAGCGGCAAGACCTCGCTGCTGCGGCTGATCGCCGGCTTCGACGCGCCTTCCGCAGGCAGCGTGCACTTGTTCGGCAAGGAGGTGTCGGCGCCGGGTCGTGTGCGCGTGGCGCCTGAACACAGGAAGTTCGGCCTCGCCTTCCAGGATGCGACGCTCTTTCCCCATCTGGACGCCGTGGGCAACGTCGCCTTTGCGATCGAGGCCGCGAGATCGACCGACCGCGATCGCAAGGCACGCGAGGCGCTGGCGGCAATGGGCCTCACCGACATGGATCGACGCGACGTGGCCACGTTGTCGGGCGGTGAGGCACAGCGGGTCTCTTTGGCGCGCGCACTGGCCGCCGACGCCAGGCTGCTGCTGCTCGACGAGCCCTTCGGCAATGTCGACCGCCTCACGCGGGCCGATTTGATTCAGCGGCTGAAGACGCGACTCGGTACCGTCTCGGGGGCGATCATCATCACCCACGACACGGCGGACGTGATCGAGTTGGGCGCCCGGGTTCTGCTGATGCGGGACGGCAGGCTCGTCGCCAGCGGACACCACGGCGTGCTCGCCGCGGGCGAGGCGGGTGATTGGGCGCGTAGCTTCGTACAGGTCGCGGCATGCAAATAGATGCGCTCGAACGCAGTACCGGCGGCACACCAAGGTGCCGCCGAAACGTTTTCACACGACAGGAGGAAGGCAAACAATGAACCGACTTTTCCTCGCAATTTTCACCGGATTCGTCTTGGCAGCGCCGGCATACGGCGCCGCCGACGACATGAACGCGCAGACGCGCGCCAAGGCACAGCAGGCCGTCGATGCGGGGCTCAAATTCCTCAAGAGCAAGCAGGCGCCGAACGGTTCCATCGGAGACTCGGTCGGGCTTACGGCTCTGACGCTACGCGCGATCCTGGAGAACCCCCGCGGCGTCGCCGCCGCCGACAAAGCGGCCATCGAGCGCTATGCGGCCTTCATCGCATCCAAGGCGAACCCCGATGGCTTGATCGTCGAAAGGCAGCACGACCAGAGCTACAACACCGCGGTGGCGATTACGGCGCTCGCCGCGACAAAGGACCCCAAGTACGCGCAGGTCATCGCCAACGGGCAGAAGTACATCACCAAGAACCAGATCGGCGAGGACCGGGGTTTCATGCCGGTCGACAACTGGTACGGCGGTCTTGGTTATGGCGGCGACGAGCGCCCGGACATATCGAACCTGTACATCGCGCTCGAATCGCTGCGCGCAACGTCGCTCGATCCGAAGGACCCGGTTTGGCAGAAGGCGCTGATTTTCGTGAACCGCATGCAGAACCGCAGCGAGAGCAACGACCAGAAATATGCGGGAAACGATGGCGGCTTTCTCTACTCGCCTGCTTACAATCCGCCCGAGTACGGCGGCGGCACGAAGTCGTACGGCACGGTTACCGCGGCCGGCCTCATCAGTTTGCTGTATGCCGGCGTCGACAAATCGGACCCGCGCGTACAGGCTGCCTACAAGTGGCTCACGACCAACTACACGCTCGACAGCAACCCCGGCACGAACACCAAGGGCGGGCTCTTCTATTATTACCATGCGCTGGCAAAGGTCACTTCCGCATACGGAGACAAGGAGTTCGTGGACGGCAATGGCCAGCGTCACAACTGGCGCAACGAGCTCGCCGAGCGGCTTATCCTGCTCGAGAACCCCGACGGCTCCTGGATCAACAAGGACTCGGGGCTGTGGTGGGAGGACAAGCCGGAACTCGCGTCGGCGTGGAGCGTGATCGCGCTCGAACAGATGCTTAAGTAACGCAGTGTCACGCTGGCCATGGCTTCTGGCGCTCGCGCTGTGCGTGATGACGGACGCGATCGCCCAGCCGCGCATCGATCTGGAAGCCACGCCCGCGTGGAACGGCTGGACCCGTCCGGGCCGGGCGACCGAAGTCGACATTCGCCTGAGCGCCGATATTGCGACACGAGCGACATTGGAGGTCGCGGCCGGCCGCCAGGTTGTGCGCGCCAACCTCGACCTCGAGCCCGGCCGGGTCGTGCGGCTGCAGGTGCCCATCGAATCGGCCGAAGGGGTCGCGGTGAGCGCCGTTTCGCCGGCCGCACCACCGCAGCGGCGGGATGTCCGCATTGCGCAGTCGGAGTCCCCGGTACTTGGCCTGGGTCTCGTGACGGGCGAGCCGGCGCAACTCGACGGATTTCACACGGTCGCGCTCGATGCCGACAACCTGCCGCGCAATGCGTTGGCCTACTCGAGCATCGACGCGTTGATCCTCGACGAGCCGACGCTGGGCGCACTCGATCAGCGACAGCTGCGCGCTCTGCTCGTACACGCCGCGGAATGTGGCCGCATCGTATTGTTGAATGCGGACCTCCCCGTGCGCCGTGTGCTGGACGGCTCGGGGGGCTGCGGCGGTCGCGCTCTCATGCACGCGACATCGCTCCCGGTCGCCGTCGAAATGCTCAAGTCGTCGCTGGCCGCGAACAGCGTTCTGTCGACGGCGCTGCCGGGAATCGGCGAGCTCGCCAGCCCTGATCTCGTCACCTGGAATCGTGTGCTCGTCGTCCTCGCCGCGTATTTCGCTACGGCGACATTGGCGGCCCTGTTCTTCTCGTCGTTCCCGGTCCTGCTGCTGGCTCCGGCACTCGCGACCGTGGCAGTTTTCGGGCTGCTGGGCGCCGCGCCGCCGTTGTCGCAACTCGTCGTCTGGAGCGAAGCTACGTCAGGCGCGGAGTCCGCGCGTTACCAGGCCTGGCAACGGTTCCCGGGTCTCGCCCGCGGCGGCATGCGCGTGCCAGTACTGCAACAACTCGCCTCCGCGCGGGCGTGCGACCCAAACCAACCGATGCGTTTCGACTTCGATGCCGGGCACGGACAGGCGTCATTCGCCGAATTCGATACCCGGTTATTTCGGCAGGTCATGCTCTGTTACTCGGGCAGCTTCCCGGTGGCAAGGGCGATCGCCGTTGAAGCCCGCCCGGACGGCGTTCTCCAGGTCCGAAACTCGGGAAGCATCGGTTGGCCCGCCGGCGTGCTGCTGGCAGACGGCCTCGTCCATCAATTGCGGGCCCTCGGTCCCGGTGAGGGCACGATCATCCCCACTCGCTCCGGCCAGCCTTTTCGGGATGCCCTGATGCGAACTGCGTTGGCGCGGACTCGGTCCGACGGCGCGGCCGCACTGTGGGAGCTCGAACTTGGAGGAGTTGCGGACATTCCGCCGCAATCAAAGGCATGGCTTCTCGTTTCCATTCCGCCGTCATGAGTGTAGCGCCAGCCCATCGCCTGGACGCGATAACCGGACTGGCTCTCGCCGGCGCTATCGCCGTGTGGTGGCTCGGCAGCACTCGCCTCGCCCTCGATCATGGGTCCGATGCGAGCCGCTGTGCCGACGAGGCGCTGCAAGCGTTGCTGCTCGTCCGCGTCACGGCGCTGGCGATAGTCGGCGTGCGCGTCGGCGCGCTGCGTGGCTGGCGTCCGGGCCTCGCTGCCGGGATGTGCCTGATCGCGCCCTCGTGGCCCGTCGTGGTGCTTGCCTGGTCCGCGGGCACGCGATCGGCGACGAATGTAGCACTGACTGAAGCGATGCTGCTGGCAGGAAGCGTGGCGCTGCCGCTGATCGGGCTGGCCTTGCATCGCCTGCTGCGAAGGACGGAACTTGCCGTTCTCTCGGGAACGCTGTTGGGCCTCGCGTTCGCTGCGTCGGCGTGGGCCGCGCGCGGTCTTTGGCTGATGCCGTCGGTTTGATTCCACCATGATCGACAATTCAAACGTGGAGTCCCTGCAGATTGCTGTGCGGCGTCGACTGTGGCGAGGACAATTCGTCGCCGCCACTCGGCTAGGCTTGTGGGGATCGGCCGCATTCATGCTGCTCGGCATGGCAATGCATCTGACAACGCGACCGGTTGGCGTCGATACCGTTCTCTTTGCGATCGCCGCGCTGTGGACCGCAATGATGGCGTGGGCGGCAATGAGGCGCCCCTCCGATCCGGCATGCGCGCTCTGGGCGGATCGCCACTTGGGCGGCGAGTCCGCATTCGGCACGTTGCTCGAAATGCGCGATGGAGCGCCGAACACGCCGGCTCTCCAGTGGCTCGAGCAGTGGGCGACGGCGAGGGTGCCACACAGTCTGCAACTCCTCACCGCGCGGCGTGAGTCCGCGCGCTTGTCCAGGCCGCTTTTGTCGCTGCTGGTATGCACGGCTCTTGCGACGATTGTCCTGACGTTGCCGGGCACGGCTCCCTCGGCGCCGCAGACACTCGCCACGCCCTCGCCCCCGAGTGTTGCCGGTAACCTGACGCCGGATTCCGAACTCGCATCGAAGCAACTGGCGAGCGCACTTGCGAGCGCCTTGCGATCCGCGGAATCGCGTCGTGCGTCGGATCGGCGCGACAACGGGCAAACTCCAGCGGCCGGGCCGGGCAAGGACGATGCGAGCAGGGACTCGCGCATGGCCCAAGCCGGAGCCGCGTCGAAAGGCGACAGGACGACGCTCGGCGAATCGCTTCCGGACACCACCGATGCGGCGTCGTCCGCGCCCGCGACAAGTCAAGAGTCCGGTGCCGGTTCCGGCCGCGACGCCGGCGACAGTCGCGACGATCGCGCCGATGCTGGTGTTTCGCGGGTCCCGCGGAGTACGATTCAGGTGCAAAGACGCAAATCGAACGAACGACGTCCTTCGCTGGAAAGACAGGCTGACGCGAACCAGTTGGCGACGTTCGACGACGATCTTCCGACACGTCGGACGGCGACAGAAAGGGAGCCTTCCGCGCTGGCAGCGGCAACACCTCCTCCCGCCAGCGGCGCCACGTCACTCACTCCGACCAAAGCTGCCTATGTACAAGCATGGATGAACGCCAGCAGGCAACGCCGTTGACGCCAGCACCCGCAGCGGACAGCGCCTTCGCCGACGCGCATCGCAAGCTCCAGGACCTGCGAACGCTGCTCGATCGCGTGATCGTCGGACAGGGCGAGCTGGTAACCCACCTGGTGACCGCGGTCTTCGCCGGCGGGCACGTACTCATCGAGGGGCTGCCCGGTCTCGGCAAGACCCATCTGGCCAAGGCGCTGGCCGCGGCGCTGGGTCTGCATTGGGCGCGCGTGCAATGCACGCCCGACCTGATGCCGGCCGACGTCACGGGCGCGGAAATCTACGCGACGGCGGCCGGCGGCGCGTCGACGTTCGAATTTCGGCCGGGCCCGGTATTCGCGCAACTCGTGCTGGTCGACGAGATCAACCGCGCGACACCGCGCACGCAATCGGCGCTGCTCGAAGCGATGCAGGAGCGGCAGGTCACGCATGCAGGCATCTCTCACCGGCTGCCGAGTCCGTTTTGCGTGCTGGCGACGCAGAACCCGATCGAACTCGAGGGCACCTACCCGTTGCCTGAAGCGCAGCTCGACCGCTTCATGTTCAAGCTCACGGTGCCGTTCCCCGATCGGGCTTCGCTGCGGGCACTGCTCGACGTGTCGCTCGATGCCGAACCCGCGGACACGTTGCAGCCGATCGCCGGGCCCGCGGACGTGCTGCGGATCGCGGATTTGTGCCGCACGGTCCTGCTGGGCGAGCGCTGCAAGGAAGCGGCGGTCGACCTGGTCGTCGCCACGCAGCCGGATGCGAACGGCTCGGATTCCGGAGCTCGCCGCCATATTCGCTACGGCGCGAGTCCGCGCGCGCTGCAGGCAGTGATTCGCGCCGCGCGCGTCGGAGCGGTGATGGCCGGCCGCTCCCACGTCGACATCGATGACCTCGCGGCCGTTGCCCTGCCGGTATTGCGTCACCGCATCCTGTTGCGCCTCGAGAGCGAGCTCGACGGCCTTGATGCGGACGCAACGCTCGCGTCGGTGATCGACGGATGGCGACGCAAGTTCTGATCCGCGCAGCGCTGCCGAGCGAGTCCGAGCTGCAATCTTTCGCGCGCGCGGCCGCGCAACTTATGGTCGAGCGGCTGCCGCACGCGCAAGGCTCGCGCACCGTCAATCGTCGAGCCGGTGTCGGCTTCCAGCATCTCGATCACCGCGACTATGCCGCCGGTGACGAAGTTCGCCACATCGACTGGCGGCAGACGGCACGCCGCCGGCGACCCATCATTCGCCGCTTCGAATCCGAATCGGTGTCCGACTGGACCCTTGTGCTCGACGCGAGCTCTTCCATGGCGGTGCACGATGCGGCCAAATGGCGGGCGGCGGTGCGCATGGGGGCGGCGATGAGTTACGCGCTGCTCGAACTCGGTCATCGCGTGGGATTGCTGGCCTTTGGCGGGCACGTGCTGTCGGAAGTGCCGCGCGGACGTGGGCAGCACCATTACGCGGCAATCGCGCGCCGGCTTGTCGAACTGCAGCCGGCGCGCGCCGGCGAGCGCTCCGAGCTGGGCGTTTGCGCGCGCCACCTGCACGGCGCGGCCTCGGTCTTCGCCATCAGCGACTTCCTCGCGGACGACGAGATGCGCCGCGATTTGAGCGCGCTGCTTCAGCGCTGCACGGCACTGCACGCGTTGCAGGTCACCGATTCGGCCGAGACTGAACTTCAGGCCGCGGGCGACTTCGACCTGGTGGACGTCGAGACCGGCGCGCGGATGCAAGCACGCACCGGCGAAGACGCGAATGCGTACGCAAGTGGCGAACGTGCGGCAATGACGGGCCGTCTGCGCAGTTTCTGTGCGCGCAGCGGCATCGCGTTTACGGACTGGGACGTCGCGCAATCGTGGCAGCACACGCTGCTGCGACATCTGGTCCAGGCGCGCTCTCTTTGCTGACCTTCGTCTCGCCGTTGTGGTTGTTCGGGATCTTGCTGCTGCCGGTGATTCGCTGGCTGCACCGCGGAGGACGTCACCTTCGCTCCGTGCCCGTGTCCCGGCTTGGCCTGTGGCAGCGCGCGGCGGCGAGCAGTCCCGCTGCCGGTGAACGCCGGCCGCCGGACCCGGCGTGGCGGCGTCGTGCGCTGTTGACAGCGCTTCTATTCATCGCGCTGGCTGGACCGCAGTTTCCGGAGCAGCGCACGGACATTACGCTCTGGGTCGACGATTCGCTGAGCATGCTGACGCGCGAGGAGCACGGGACGCGCCTTGCAGAGGGATTGGCGCAAGTGCGCACGCTGCTGAGCGAGGTCCCGCATGCCCATGTCGATGTTCGCACGCTCGGTGACCCGTGGCACCGTGTTGGCTCGCTTAGCGAAGCGAGCAGCGCGGCCATCGTTTCTGGCGCCGGACGGAAACAGCCGTCCGCCCCACCCGCGGCGTTGCTGCCTGACGATCGCATGCATTGGCTGGTGACAGACGGTGCGCATGCTGCGCTGTCCGAATGGCCCGGAGAGATCCGCCCCGATCGCGTCGTCCAAGTGGCCGGCGTCACGCGTAACGTGGGGCTGGAGCGACTATCGGCGCGCCGAAGCCTGAATGACCCTGAGCGGTACGACGTATCGCTCAAAGTCGTGAACGGCGGGACCGCGCCGGAGAACCGGGTCGTCATCATCGCCACGAACTCGGGCGAGCTCGCCCGATCCGATCTCCGCCTGGACCCGGGAGGATTCACGCTCGTTAACGCGTCGATTCCGGCATCGGCCAAGGTGCGCGCCGCACTGCAACCCGGCGATGCGCTTGCCGAAGACGACGAGCTCGTGCTCGACTTGGGCCTGTTGCACCGGCGCCGGGTCGCGACCGATGCGAAGTGTCCCCCCGCGCTCCGAGCCGCAGTTGCCGCGCACCCCGCCCTTGTGCTCGTTGAGCAAGGCGCGAGCGGCGTGGAAGCCTCATTGGACTGCGGTACGGGCGGCGCGGTCGGCAGCGTAGCGTCGATCCGTGTGCTCGCGAACCGCACGCCGTCGCGACCGCGTGGGTCACTGCAGTGGTCGTCCGCGGTGCCCGAATCCCGCCGTATCAGGCTTGACTCCGAACAACCACAGGTAGCGGCCAGGCTCGCAGCGCGGCCGGGAGACGTCGTCTTGCTCGCCGTTGGCGACGAGCCAGTGATCGTCAGTCGTGCGGGCGCATCGCGACTTCTCGAGACATCGCTGGATTTCAGCTCGGAGGATTCGCTGCGCGGCCCGGAGATTCCGCTGCTGGTGAACTTGTTGTTCGAGCGGATCCTCGGCAGCCCGTTGCTCGACGCCATCGCGTCGGTGGACCGCGGCGCGGGCTCGGCCAACGTCGCACCGTCCGCGCGCACCGGCGCCGGCGCCGGTGCGGCCGCGACTAGGCCGACGGTATCGCGCTTCCTCCGCGATTGGACGCCACCATTTCTGATTGCGGGTCTGCTCGTGTTGCTGTGGGAACTGGTCGCGCTCGGGCTTCAGGCTTACCGATCGATAAACTACGCGGGCGCAGACTCCACGTGAGGGCCCGCCGTACCAGGACGCTGATCGCGCTGGCTTTGCAATTGGCGGCGCTTGCCGCGCTGTCGCTGTCGCTGCTCGGCTTCTCGTGGCTCGATTCGCGTAGCCGGCCGCGCGTGTTGGTGCTGGTGGATCGTTCCGACAGCGTTCCGCGGGCGGACAGCGACAAGGCGGTGGCAGACGTCATGCAGGCGGCGAGCGTGGCGGGGGCGGGTGACCTGCACCTGCTCGAGTTCGCGGGCAGACCGGCGGCGCCTTCAACGAAAGCGGCCGCTTCCGTTGCCAATCTCGATCCGTCGGCGACGAACATCCAGGCGGCACTGGATGTGGCCCTGGCCGCTGATGCACGTACGCCGCTCGCCAGCGTCGTCGTCATCTCCGACGGACTTGAAAACGCGGGCGACCTGGAACGCGCGCTGGGCTCTGCGCGCGACGCCCGGTTGCCCGTCCAGTGGATCCCAACGGGGCGTCCGCTGCCGGAGACGCGAATCGCCGAGGTGCTGGCGCCAGACCGCGCAACCGCCGGCCAGCGAATCCAGATTGCTGTGCAACTCGCGGGGCGTCTGGACAGACCACTGCGCATCAAGACGACCGCGCACGGCACAAGCGGCGACACGCAGGCGGCTAGTGGTGACGTGGATGGCAGCGGCAGGGCGACCATCGAGCTCGACGCCAGCCGCAACGGCGCTGTTCTCGTCGACGGAGTGTTGGAAGACGCGGTTTCGGGACAAACGCTCGGGACGCTGCCGGATGCCGCCGTCGTCGACGTGGTACCGCGGGCGGCGATCCTGTATGCGCAGGGTTCCTCGGGTGCGCTTGCGCGCAGCCTGCGCAAAGGCGGCTGGATGTTAGATGTCGTTCCTGCATCGCGGCTCGACGCTCACGCGGACGCTCTGGACGGGTATCAATCGGTCGTGCTCGACGACGTTGCGGCCACCGATGCCAGCCCGCGCTTCTGGAAGGCGCTCGCGGCCGCCGTGCAGAGCCGTGGCCTTGGATTGATGGTGCTTGGCGGCGAGCGCGCGTTTGCTCGCGGCGGATACCGCGATTCTGCCCTCGAGTCCGTGCTGCCGGTGCTGTCGGAACCACCGGCGCTCGATCAGCCGGCGAGCATTCTGTTCGTCGTCGATAAGTCGGGGAGCATGGGGCAGGGCAGCGCGGGCGTAGATCGCTTTCAGCTGGCGCAGCGTGCAGTGCTCGAAACCGCGCGCGGACTCACCGAGCGCGATTCCCTGGGTCTGGTGGTCTTCGACGTAGCGCCGCGCGTGCTGATTCCGCTCGGGCCTGCGGCTGCCGGGACGGCAACGCTGGAGCGGGACTGGAATGCAACTCCGAATGGCGGAACGCGGCTCGCACCGGCGCTCGAGGCTGCAGTCGTCGAGCTCGAGCGCTCGCGTGGCACGCGCCGCATGCTGGTCCTCGTTACCGACGGATTCATCGGGGACGCATCGCTCGCCGAACTGCGCGCGCGCCTTGAGCGTGCGCGAATCGAGACGATCGCTCTGGCCGTCGGGCCGGACGCGGACGCAAACGCGCTGGAACGCTTGGTCGGCGCGGAAACGGGCGTTGTGCTGCGCGTGAACGAAGTTGCCGAGTTGCCACTCGTCATGCGCGCCGGGGTCGAGCGCCGCCGCGCGCGCGTCGAGCGCGGGACGATCACAGTGGCGCAGCGCCAGGCGCTGCCGTTCTCACCCGGGACGCTGAAGGACTGGCCGGCGGTCGCGGCCTATGCCGTCACGCGGCCGCAACCCACCGCGTCCGTATCTGTGCAGACCGAACGCGGCGACCCGTTGATCGCGTTCCAAAGGTCCGGCAACGGCCGCGTGGTTGCCGTGACAAGCGGGCTGGGACGCTGGACGCCGCGCTGGTTGCCGTGGCGAGAATGGCCACTGCTCGCGGGTGGCTTGACGGACTGGATCAGCGGAACACCCCAGGATGGAGCGATGACGCTTGACGTGTCGGACGTCCCGAACGGGCTCGTGGTCGAGGCCGATTTTCAAGCGGAGACAGGACGCCCGGACACCGATGCCGTTTCCATAGCGGTGCAGACGCCGACGACGCAAAGCCAGGTGCTGTCCATGAAGCTTGTTGCCCCTGGCCGATTGCAGGCGACGCTCCCCGACGCCGGGTCCGGCCTCTACACCTTCCTGGTCTCTACTTCGCTCGGTACCCGGCGGCAATTGCATTTGCGGCGAAGTCGTGCGGAGAACGAGGCTTGGGGTACCAACCCGGCACTCGATGCGTGGAGGGCCGCAGGACTTGTCAGCAATTGGGATCCGGCGTCCCTTGTACATCGCGACGGAGAACGCGCCAGCCGTCCGGCCGATCGCTCGCTGCTCGGACTGGCTCTCGCACTCTTCTTGTCCGGCGTTCTTGTCGATCGAGCGAAGCTTCGAAATTCATCCAACCCAGGCTTTCCATGACCGAGACCTCGCAGCTCCTCAACCGCCACCGCTCCATTCGCAGCTACAAGCCGGACCCGATCGATGCCGCGCTCGTGGATCGGGTGTGCGCGGACGCGATCGCGGGCGGCTCGTCGTCCGGCAATTTGAACAGCGTGACGCTGGTCCTGACGCGCGACGCCGGGCGCAAGCGCAGGCTCTACGAGCTGCACTTCGAACAAGAGATGGTGCTGCAGGCGCCGCTGGTCATCACGTTCTGCGCGGACTGGTACCGCACGCGCGAGTGGCTGCGCAAGCGCGGCGCACGCGACAATTTCAACAACCTTCTCGGCTATCACGTCGCGGCCTTCGACGCGATCATCGTCGCCCAGAACGTCTGCCTGGGCTTCGAGGCGCTCGGTATCGGCATCTGCTACATGGGTACGACGCTGCACTCGATGCCGGAGATCGCCGAATTCCTCGACCTTCCCGACACCTGCGTGCCGGTGACCACCATCGTGGCCGGCTGGCCCGACGAGGATCCGGCCAAGCGCGATCGGCTGCCAGTACAGGGTTGCCTGCACGACGAGGTCTATCGGCGGCCCTCGGATTCGGAGCTCGAAACGATCTACGAACAGCGCGAGGTCCGCGGCTGGGCGCGGTACATGGCGTTCCCGGAATTGAAGGCGCGGATCGAAGAACTGGGCATCACGTCACTCGCGCAGTTCTACACGAGCACGGCCAAGTACGACCCGGACGTATTCCGCAGCGATTCCGACAAGCTGCGGGCATTGCTCGAGCGCAAGCACTTCCTGCCGTAGTCGCAGCGCGCGTAGTATCCTGCGTTCTGTCAACCGCTCTCGCGCGAAAGTCTCCGATGCAACCACGTCTTCGCTGTGCTGCCGGGCGCGGCTCGCGTCTTGTGTCTGCTGTGTTCCTGATCGTCCTCGCCGGATGCTCGAGCACGCCCTCCGACAACCCGCGCGCCGCCGCGGAACGCGCGCAGGCGGTCATCGCGAGCCCGATCCGCACGGAACAGGACCGGCGCATGGACGCGTCACGGCGTCCGGCCGAGTTCCTGCCGTTCACCACAGTCACGCCGGGCATGCAGGTATTGGACGTCGCGGCGGGCGGCGGCTACACGTCGCAGCTGATGGCGCTCGCCGTGGGGCCGACGGGCAAGGTCTGGGCGCAGCGCGTTTCCGCCGGCGAGGCGATGACCAAGCGGCTCACCGACGCGCCGCAGGCCAACTTCGT
>Ga0070670_100001069_pt1 | contig 21735 bp, 14 predicted proteins | sample KBSS63metaG_FD_64665 | JGI IMG/M metagenome (GOLD analysis project Ga0070670, IMG submission 64665) | Switchgrass rhizosphere microbial communities from Kellogg Biological Station, Michigan, USA - KBS S6-3 metaG | ecosystem: Host-associated > Plants > Roots > Rhizosphere > Soil ... | reverse complement strand
GGCCTTGCAGCAGTCGAACGCGCAGTTGCAGCAAGCAAATGAGGTCGCCGATCAGAAGACAGCCGAAGCGCAGGCTGCAGCCACGAGCGCACGCGCCAGGGCGCTCGCCGCGCAGGCGCTGACCATGCTCGAGACGCGCCCCCTCGAGGCACTGCGCCTCGCCCTCAAGTCCTTCGACAAGGAGCAGACCGACCGCGCAGAGAGCGTCCTCCGGACGACGCTCGTCGCATCGCGAGTGCGCCACGTTCTTCCTGCGGGCCGTGGCACGATGAGGGAGGCGACGTTCAGCGCGGACGGGCGTACCGTGCTGACGGTCGCAGACCGGGCGAGGCTCTTCGACGCCCGTACTGGGCGGCTCATCCGGGCGTTGCCCGATCCTTCGAAGGTCACCTCCGGCGCATTCGCCCCAGACGGGGCAAGCGTCGTGACCGCCGGTCTCGACGGAAGGGCGCGGATCTGGCGAACGGAGGGCGGTGGCTCCTTCGTCGTCGCGACCCACAAAGGCCCGATCCAGGACGTCGCGTTCACCGCTGACGGTCGTTTCGTGGCGACGGCGAGCTCGGATCGAACAGCGGCGCTCTGGGACGCGTCGACGGGCGAGCGGGTCGCGACCTACGAACACGAGGGCCCGGTCTTCTCGGTCGTCCCGAACGCGAACAGCTCAGCCGTGGTGACCGTCAGCCGGATCGCGCGCACCGGTCGCGTGATGGCCACACTCTTCAGGGCGAGATCGGGGCAGCTGATCCGCACGCTCGACCAGATCGGCATCACCACGGCGATCTTCTCGCCCGATGGGAATCTCGTCGTGACGACGAGCGCGGACGACACGGCGCGGGTGTGGGATCTCACGTCGCCGCAGCAGCCCAAGGCTGTGCTCGCTCATCCGGATGGCAACGTCGTGAGCGCGGAGTTCAGCCGCGACGGGAGCAAGCTCGTGACCGCGACCGAAGGAAGCGCAGCCCACGTGTGGCTCACGGCGACGTGGGAGAACGAGTTCACGTCGCTCGGCCAGCTGGGCCCCTTGACCGACGCCTCGTTCAGTCCGGACGGCCGCTTTCTCGCGATTGCGAGCCGAGACCGCAACGTGCACCTCGTCAACGCGGACAACGGCTTCCGGCTCGGGACACTGCCCGGTCACGGCAAGGAGGTTCTCTCCGTCGCGTTTTCGCCGGACGGGCGCTCCCTGCTTTCGACGAGCACCGACGGCTCGGCGCGAATCTGGGATCCCGGCGTTCAGGATCCGCTTCGAGTCGTCGGGGCGACCAACAAGGTCGCGGTCCGGCGTGTAGCCGTCAGCCCACGCGGGCGCGTGGCGGCTACCGCGGAGGCCGACGGAACGGTCCGCATCGTCGACGTCGTCCGTCGCCGCGACCTCGAGGTCATGCACCACGGGCCGGCGGCCAACGACGTGACGTTCAGTCCAGACGGATCGCGCGTCCTCACGGCGAGCGACGACGGAACCGCGAGGATCTGGCGACTCGACGGGACGCTCGAGCGGACGCTCCCCCACGGCGGGCACGTGCTCCGCGCCGTCTACAGCGACGACGGAGCCCGCATCGTCACCGCTGGCGACGACGCGACGGCGCGTGTCTGGCGCTCCCGGGACGGAGCTCCGCTGGCAGTCCTGCGTGGCCACGCCGGCCGCGTCGTCGACGTCGCGATCAGTCCTGATGGAACCCGAGTCGCCACCGCCGGTGCGGACAGCACGGCCCGCCTCTGGAGCATCTCCGGCAAACGACTCGACGTGCTTCCTCATCGAGGGCCGGTTTCCCGCGTCAGGTTCGGCCCGAACGGAAACCTCCTCGCAACGGCAAGCGGCGACGAGATGGCCCGCATCTGGCGGGTGGACGACGGACGCCTCGTCCGCACGCTGAAGGGGCACACGGATTTCGTTCGCGATCTCGCCTTCAGCTCCGACGGGAAGCTGCTCGCCACCGCCTCGGACGACGGTGACGGACGGGTCTGGACCGTCCGCACGGGAGCTTCGAAGGTCCTACGCGGCCACTTCAGCGCCGTCAACGGGGTGGCGTTCAGCCCTGATGGTCGCTGGATCGTCACCGCAGGTCCTCGCACGGCGGGTATTTGGGACGTCCGGACCGGACGCCTGCTCTCGCCCAGCGGCTCGAATGATCCTTTCCTGCGCGGACCGCTGCGAGGGCCGGTCTCGACAGCGGGGTTCACTCCCGACGGCCGCTGGATCGTCACCGCGAGCGGGGACGGAACGGTGCGGTCGATGCAGTGCTCGATCTGCGGGCGGCTCGCCTCGCTCGTCCAACTGGCGCGCCAACGCCTCGCCGAGCTCGATCAGGGCCTCACGAAAGCCGAGCGCCGTCGGTTCCTGCGCGCCTGATAGCTAGCGGCTCTTGCAGGCGGTGCGCGGGAGAAATCCGTCGCGGCAGAGCTCGGGCTTCGGGGCGCTGATCGCAAAGGCGCTGCGAAGATCCTTCGTGAACCAGACGTGGAGCATCTCGCTCGCTCCCTGGGTCAGTCGAGAGCCCGTCGGGCACACGCCGCTCGCCGGCGGCTTGAGCCCGCGCTTCTTGCCGGCCTTGCAGACCACGTGCGAATGCCAGCGCAGGATGGGACCGGCCGGCGTCGGTCCGACCTCGCCGTCGCGCGTCGACCACATCGCGCCGACCAAGACGAGGGGGCGTCCCGGCGCATTCGCGTAGATGAGCGCCTTCGGCCGCGTGAAGTCGAAGATCGAGCGGCCGCGCGGTTCTTCGTGGCGCTCGGCGTGGAAGTAGAAGACGCTCGCGTCGCCGGGCTTACGCGGTCGCGAACGGGTGTCGTAGCCGGCGTGCGCAGCGGCTCGAACGTCGCTCCACTTCCCGCGCGTGGCGGCTGCCTCGAGGCGATCGAGGACGAGCCGCGCATGTGCACGCTCCCGCGGCGAGGCGAGCGCGACCGCCGCGTACTGGAGGAGGTGGTGGATGATCCCGTGCCGTGCAGTCGGCGGCAGCGTTCCGCGGCTGTCGCGCGGGAGCTTGCAGACGAGCGCCGGCGGAATCGCGGGCTGCGCGGACTCGGACACGCCCAGGACGACGAGGGCAGCGAGCACGACCCCGAGCCCGAGACGACTCCCCACGTGCGGATGGTAGAGCGCGTGTCTCACTTCGTCAGCCTCGCCCACACGTTCTCGAGCAGCTGCCATACGACGAAGTCCGTCGTGATCGCACGCGTGAAGTGGAAGGCTCCGGTGGCGAATACGCGCGCGCCGGCGTTCGTCTCGTAGTACGTCATCTGCGCCGTCTTGCCCTTCCCGAACAGGTTCGGGATCTCGGCGAGCACCTGGACGCGGCGGGGCGACGCCTTCACGACGTGGTCGATCTCGACGCCGCCGCGACCGAAATGCGCCCCCGGACGGAGGCCCGTTCCCTTCAGGAACCAGCGTGTAGCCGGTGTGCGCTGCACGATCCACGGACGTCGCGGCGTCCGCTGGTACGCGATGTACTGCGCGCCCAGCAGAGAGGCTTCCGGTCGGTCGAGGTTGCGCCAGCGCCCGGTCTTCTCGATGACGTCGCGACGGCGGACGACGCGCCAGTAGTAGCTGTTCGAGCAGAGGAACATGAGGTTTCCGCCACGGTTGCGGTACCGCTCGACGACGTCGTATTCGCGCGTCGTCACGTACTCGTGATGGCCGGCGAAGACGACGAGGTCATATCTCCTCCTGAGCGCGCGACCGCTCGAGACGTGCTCGAGGTCCCACTGCGAGAGGACGTCGACGCGCTTGCCCGTCCAGGACAGCCAATGGAAGAAGCCCAGATGGAACCGCAGGCCGTACGGCACGCCTCGGTCCAGGAATGCACGTCCAAGGCGGACCGTGTTCAGGCGCTTCCCGGCGTACCAGGAGTCCGGCAACCCGTCGCCGTCGTCGTCGCGGAAGTTGTAGGCCTGCCAGGTGAGCGTGGGGAGGACGACCGCGACGCGCGCCCGTTTCCCGTGTGGGGCGAGGACGAACGGCGCGAACCCCACCCGTCCGTCCGGCGCCTCGAGGCGGGCGAAGTAGAGGCCACTCGGCCAGGTGCCGATCGGCACGGACATGGGCTGACGACCCGGTCGCCGATGGATCGTCTTCACGGGCGTGACGGGGACGCCGTTCATGTCGGTGTCGCTCTCGGTCGTCTCGAGCTCTGGCCCCGCTTGGAGGATCTGGACGGTAAGAGTCCGCGACCTGTCGCGGACGATGAGCCGAGCCCTCTGGCCGGGTCGGTAGCTCTCGCGCCGGAAGGCGGCCTCGACAGCGGAAACGAGGCGCGTGTCCGTGCGGACGTGTCCGTCTGGCGGCGAGCCGGCGCTTCCATGGGCTAGGACAAGCGAGACGACGAGCGCGGCCGTGACGGCGAACGAGCGCACCTGCTCATAATGCTGCCGCGGGGTGACGGTTTCGAATTGTCGGTCACCGACTAGCGTCGAACCCGATACTCGAATGCGCCGATATCCGGCCTCGGCTCGCGCCGTCGCCCGAGCAGGTCCGTCCGAGGCGCATTTTGCTTGCTCGCGCGGTTGATGAGGATGGTCGAGGCCGCGGTCGGCCGGCCTCTGCGATCGAGGTGCGCACGGCCGACGCGGTTGGATCCGCGGCACGCGACGCCGCGGAGCACGACATTCGCGACTGCGGCACGCGCCACGCTGCACACGTGGTGCGGGTCTTCGAGGAGGCCGATGACGTTGTTGGTGAGGAGCGGCCGCTTCCGCCGCAGGTAGGTGCGATAGACGCCGCTCATCCGGATGGACCCGGCATAGCCGTCGATTCGCCGGGCGCCGGTCAGGATGGTGTTGTTCACGACCCTGACTCGCCGCGGCACGCGGCGCTGGCCGCGACTGCCGATGATGATCGCCACGCGCGCTCGGTAGCCCGGCACCCGTGGGTCGGTGCCGCGGAACAGGTTGTTGACGATCGAGACGTGATCGACGGCCCCGAGCAGGTAGAGCTGTGCCGCGCCGTACCTGTAGACGCCGAACGTGTTCCCTTCGACGAGCAACCGCCGTCCTGACCACAACGAGACCAGGTCTTGATGCCGGCAGCGATCGCCGCTCATCCTGCAAGGGAGCGCGCGCTCGAAGCGGTTTCGTTGCAGCCGGAGATCGAATCCGAAGCGGCCGTGGACGAAGTCGCATCCGCGGCAATCGTGGAACCAGCTGTCGACGACGGTGATGTGTCTCGCCCGTCCCTGCAGCTGGAGGCAGTTCGAGAAGAGCGGGGAGCGATCTCCGCAATGACGGAATTCGCTCCTGCGGATGGTGATGTAGCTCGAATCCGGAATCTGGACGGTCGCTCGAAGTCGGGTATGCGCGGCGGTGACGAGAATGTCGTGGAGCTCGATGTGCCGCGAGCGGTCGATCCTGAGCCACGCATCCTGCCTCGCGGGCGCGACGGTGAGATGTCCGATGGAGACGTGTTTCGCGTGGTCCAGCAGCAGGCCCTCGACGCGCACTCCCGCTTCCCCTTCGATTCGCAGGGGATGGTCAGAGCTGGTCGTGACGACCAACTCGCCGCGATACACGTGGCGACGAAGCCTGATCGTGCCGCCGCTGTGCCGGAGTGCGGACACGGCCGCCGCAAACTCCGGTTCGTCCTGAACCTGGATGCCGACGGTCTCTCCGTCGGCACCCGCTGGAAGCACCAGCACGAGCAGAACCAGAGCTGCGATCAAACGACCTGCGCGAATTCTGGCCTCCTCTCCGGAGTGGCCGACTGTACCCAGGTCGCGCGGGTCGGGTCCGCAGATGGCGCGGCTACGCTTGCCGGATGGGGCGGCCCTTCAATGCGAGTGACCAGTACGCGCCCATGGGCGACCAGCCGCGAGCGATCGACGAGATCGCCGACTCGGTCGCAGCCGGGAACCGCTTCCAGACGATCCTCGGTGCGACCGGCACCGGGAAGACGGCGACGATGGCGTGGACGATCGAGAAGCTCCAGCGCCCCGCTCTCGTCATCGCCCACAACAAGACGCTCGCCGCGCAGCTCTGCAACGAGTTCCGTGAGTTCTTTCCGGAGAACGCGGTCGAGTACTTCGTGTCGTACTACGACTACTTCCAGCCCGAGGCGTACATCCCGCAGGCCGATCTCTACATCGAGAAGGACTCGTCCCAGAACGACGACATCGCGCGGCTGCGGCTCTCCGCGACCTCGTCGCTCCTGACGCGCCGCGACGTCGTGGTGGTCGCCTCGGTCTCGTGCATCTACGGCATCGGCTCCCCCGAGGAGTGGCGGGAGCGCGTCCTCGTCCTCGACGTGGGGGAGACGCACGATCGCGACGAGGTGCTGCGCAAGCTCATCGACAGCCAGTACGTCCGCAACGACACCGTCCTCGGGCGCGGCCGCTTCCGGGTGAAGGGCGACATCGTCGAGATCCAGCCGGCGAACGTCGAGACCGCGTACCGCGTCTCGTTCTTCGGCGACGAGGTCGAGCAGGTCACGCACTTCGACCCGCTCACCGGCGAGGTGTACTCGCACCTCGACAACCTCGTCATCTGGCCGGCGACCGAGTACGTGACCTCGCGGCCGACGATCGAGCGAGCGATCGACGATCTACGCGCCGAGCTCGAGCAGCAGGTGGCGAAGTTCGAGCACGAGGGACGCATGCTCGAGGCGCACCGCATCCGCCAGCGCACCGAGTACGACCTGGAGATGATGAAGGAGCTCGGGTTCTGCAACGGGATCGAGAACTACTCTCGCGCGCTCGAAGGTCGTCCGGTCGGCTCGCACCCCTTCACGCTCATCGACTACTTCCCCGACGACTTCGTCTGCTTCGTCGACGAGTCACACCAGACGGTGCCGCAACTCGGCGGGATGTACGAGGGCGACCGCTCGCGCAAGCAGACGCTCATCGACTTCGGCTTCCGGCTCCCCTCGGCGCTCGACAACCGGCCGCTCCGCTTCGACGAGTTCCTCGGGAAGGTGAAGCAGCTCGTGTTCGTGTCCGCGACGCCCGGGCCGTTCGAGCTCTCGCGTTCGAAGGTCATCGCCGAGCAGCTCATCCGCCCGACGGGCGTCGTCGACCCCGAGATGGAGCTGCGTCCGACGCGCAACCAGATCGACGACCTCCTGAACGAGATCCGCCACCGCGAGGAGGCGGGCGAGCGCGTCCTCGTCACGACCCTGACGAAGAAGATGTCGGAGGACCTCACCGACTACCTGCTCGAGGCGGGCGTTCGCGCGCGCTACCTCCACTCCGAGATCGACACGCTCGACCGGATCGCGATCATCCGCGAGCTGCGCCTCGGCGAGTACGACGTCCTCGTCGGCGTGAACCTCCTGCGCGAGGGGCTCGACCTGCCGGAGGTGTCGCTCGTCGCCGTGCTCGACGCCGACAAGGAGGGCTTCTTGCGCGGAAAGACCGCGCTCATCCAGACGACGGGCCGCGCGGCGCGCAACACGGCGGGGAAGGTCATCCTCTACGCGGACAAGCGCACGGAGGCGATCGTCGGCGCGATGGAGGAGACGTCACGCCGACGCGCCATCCAGGTCGCCTACAACGAGGAGCACGGGATCACGCCGGAGTCGATCGTCAAGGGCGTGTCCGACATCTCGGAGCTCCTGTCGCTCGAGTCCCCGCATGTTCCCTCGTCGCGACGCCGCCGCGGGAAGGCGGAGGTCGAGGGCATGTCGCGCGACGAGCTCGAGAAGCTCGTCATCACGCTCGAGGAGGAGATGTACCTCGCCGCCGAGGAGCTCCGCTTCGAGTACGCGGCGAAGCTTCGTGACGAGATCAAGGGTCTCCGTCGCGAGCTCGAGGCGCTCACGACCGCCTAACCGCCATCGGGGCTCCCGACTAGCCTGGCGGCGTGGGCACCGTGCTCCTCGCCCTCGGCGTCGCGCTCGTTGCCGGCGCCGGCGTGCTCGTCGCAACCTGTCTCGGGGTGCGCTCGACGGCGGGGTTCCTCCTGACCGTCTACCTTCTCGCGAGCGCAGAGGTCGTCGTCGGCTCGCTCGCACTCTCGCTCGTGGACGGGTTGGCCCGTCCGGCGCTCCTCCTCGTCTTCGGCGCCTGGTTCTTGCTCGCGGGACTCACGTGGCTGCGTCGCGGACGACCGCGGGCGCACATCCGCGTCGTGGCATCGGTGCGAGAGGCGGTGTGCGACCGTGCGGTCGCCGTTCTCGCGGCGCTGGCGGTTCTGACCAACGCGTACGTGCTCGTCGTCGCCCTGACGGTCCCGCAGAGCCTCCCCGACACGATGCTGTACCACCTCCCGCGTGCGGCGTTCTGGAAGCAGCAGCACGCGGTCGCGTACGTGCCGAACGCGCCCGACGAGCGGATCGACGTCTTTCCGCCCGTGGCCGAGATCGAAGCCTCCGTGTCGATGATCCTGAGCCGCGGAGACCGCTACGTCGGTCTCGTACAGATTCTTGCGCTCATCGCAGCGTGCGTCGCAATCGTCGGGATCGCGAGGCGTCTCGGTTTCGGCCGGAGCGCAGCCGTCTTCGGCGCCTCGGCGTTCGCGACGTTCACCGTCGTCGTACTGCAGGCGCCGACCGCGCTGAACGATCTCGTCGTCGCATCCTTCCTCGTCGCGTGCGCGTACTTCGCAATGGGGAGTTCGCGCAGGGAGCTCGCACTTGCCGCCCTTGCACTCGGGTTGGCGGTCGGAACGAAGGGAACGGCGGCGTTCGCGTTGCCGGCGCTCGCGCTGTTCGTCTTCGCGAGCCAGCCCCGTCGGCGCTGGCTGTCGCTCGCGGGGGCGGGCGCGGTCGGCCTCGCGATCGGCTCGTTCTGGTTCGCGGTCAACCTCGCCGAGACGGGCCACCTGACCGGCGGCGTGGTCGTGGATCGCGGTGTGCATCCGCTCGGCGAGCGCATCTGGAGGTCGGTCTCGGATCTCCTCGAACTGTCCGACGGCGAGAACACCGCGCTCCTCGCGTCACCGCTCTGGGGTCTCGGGGCGCTGACCGTCGCGCTCGTCGTCGCGCTCGTCCTCTGGCGGAGGAGCCGGGTGGCGGCGGGCATCGCGGTTCTCATCGGCGCAATCGCGCTCCTCGCGGCGCCGATACTCGTGACCTGGGCGAAGGTCGCGGCACGTGTCTTCACACACGCGGTGAACACGGTCGGCCTGGACGTCGCGGGGCCCGAGGGGCGGCTCCCGGATGGCTTCCTCGAGTCGCCGATGCACTCGTCGTTCGGACTCGCGTTCGTGATCTTGCTTCTCGGCGCGGGCGCGCTTGTCGTGGCTGACGTCGCGCGGCGACGGCTCACGATTGCGGCGCTCGCCGCCGTCTGCGCGGTCCCGTTGACGCTGCTCGTCACTGCGCTCGCGCTCGCCTACGACCCGCAGCGCATGCGCTACATCGTGTTCGCCGCCGCGCTTACAGCCGCTGCCTTCGGGATCGCGCTGCGCGTTCGTGCGCTCGCGTGGACGGCTGTGGCGGCGACGGTCGTCTCGCTCGCCGTATCGGTCGCCTACTTCATCCCGCGCCCGGCCGGGTTGGCGCTCCTGCAGGGAAACCGCTCATCCGAGCTCTCGGCGCGGTGGTTCGTGCAAGGCGGAGGCGGCGGGGGGGACGGGGCGGCGTTCCGCTTCCTCGAAGAGCAGATCCCCGACGATGCCACGATCGCGCTCGACGTCGTCCGCAACACGTACGTCTATCCCGCCTGGGACGCGCACCTTCGGCGCACCGTCCGGTTCGTATCGTCGGACGGCGTGGTTCCAGGCGATGCCGACTGGCTCGTGGTCGGGCCTTCACGAACCGTCGACGAGCAGCGGCTCGAGGCCGCAGGCTGGAAGCTCGAGCTCGTCTCGCCGCGTCAGTGGCGGATCTACGGCCGCTAGGGTTGCCCCATGTGCCGGAACATCAAGACACTTCACAACTTCGAGCCGCCTGCGACCCGGGACGAGGTCAGCGCCGCGGCGCTGCAATACGTGCGCAAGGTGAGCGGAGCGGCGAAGCCGTCGAAGGCCAACGAGATGGCGTTCGCGCGTGCGGTCGACGAGGTCGCGGCCGCGACGAACCGCCTGCTCGCCGCGCTCGTGACGTCCGCGCCGCCGCGTGACCGCGAGGTCGAGGCTGCCCGCGCCCGCGCTCGGGCCGAGAAGCGCTTCGGCCGGGCGGCGGCCTAGGCCGCGAACTTCGCGCGCAGGTAGGCGAGATACGGCTGCGGGTCGATCGGTCCGCCGACGGCCCGCTCGACCGTCTCGGCGGGCGTCAGCTTCCGTCCGAGCGTGTAGATCGTGTCGCGGAGCCACGCGTGCAACTCTGCGAAGTCCCCGCGCTCGAGCTGCTCGTCGATCGCAGGGATCTCCGTGCGTACCCGGTCCCAGACCTGGACGGAGAGCACTGTCCCGAGCAGGTACGTCGGGAAGTAGCCGAAGCCCCCTCCTGACCAGTGCGCGTCCTGCAGGACGCCGTGGGCGTCGTCGGGCACGGAGATGCCCATGAGCTCCTCGAAGCGGCTGTTCCAGGCGTCCGGCAGATCCTTCACGGCGAGCCGGCCGGTGAGGAGCTCCTGCTCGAGCTCGAACCGCAGGATGATGTGCAGGCCGTAGCTCGTCTCGTCGGCGTCGACGCGGATGAACGAGCGGCGGACCCGGTTCACCGCGCGGTGGAAGTCCTCCAGCGAGACCGCGCCGAGCGGGCCGTGGAACGTCTCCTGGAGGCGCGGGTAGAACCAGCGCCAGAACGGGAGCGACCGGCCGACGACGTTCTCCCAGAGGCGACTCTGCGACTCGTGCAGTGTGGCGGACACGCCGGCGCAGAGCGGCGTCCGCTCGAGCGCCGGGCTCACACCCCATTCGTAGAGGCCGTGACCGCATTCGTGCATCGCGGTGAAGAGCGAGAGGAGGTCGTGCTCCGAGTACCTGCTCGTAAGGCGCACGTCGCCGAGCCCGAACGTGATCTCGAACGGGTGGACCGTGGTGTCGAGCCGGAACTGCTCCCACGTCGCGCCGAACGCCTCGCAGAGCTCGCGTGAGAGCGCGTCCTGGGCGTCCACGGGGAACGGCCCGCGCATGAAGGCGTCGTCGACGTCCGTCGCGTTTGCCGCGACCAGCTCGCGCAGCGCGGGGGTGAGCACGGCGAAGATCTCGCGAACCTCGGACGTCTTCATGCCCGGCTCGTAGTCCTCGAGGAGGACGTCGTAGGCGTCGTCGTACGGCGCGAAGCACTCGATGTACCGGCGTCGGAGGTCGACGACGCGCTCGAGCGCAGGGCAGAACGCGGCGAAGTCGGAGTCCTCGCGCGCAGTCACCCAGACGGCGTACGACTCGGCCGCCGTCTGTGCGATCTCGGCAGCGAGCTCGCCCGGGACCCGGCGCGCGCGATCCCAGTCCCTCCGCGCGACGCGGATGAGGCACGCGTCGTCGGAATCGTGGGGCAGCGACGCCGCGTACGGCTCGAGCTCGTCGAGCAGCTCGCCGAGACGGTCGTCCACGAGTCGCTCGTGAATCACCTCTTCGAGCGTTGCGAGCTGCGCGGCGCGGGTCGGCGCTCCCCCGGGAGGCATGAAGACCTGCATGTCCCACGCGAGGAGGCCCTCGGTGCGACGGAGGTCGGTGAGCTTGGCGAGGCGCTCTCTCAGCTCGGCGAGGGCGGTCTCCATCGCGCGCGGACTCTATCGCGGTCGTTCCGGCCGGCCCGCGCGAATGGTTGTCGCGCCGGACGGCTGGGTACACTCGCGCCGTGGCGGACGAGTCGCCGGAACTGTTCGACGACATCTACCTTGGCCTTCGCGCGGGCGGTGCCGCGCGCAAGCAGCGGCGCGGTGAGCCGCTGTCGGCCGACGAAGAAGAGGCGATCGGCCGCTGGCAACGCCTCTCCCTCTGGCGGAGATTCATCGCTATCGGCGCTTTTGCCCTCGGCACGTTCGGGCTCGGCTTCACGGTCGGCGGCCTCATCTTCGGTCGCTGGCGCGCCGCCCGGCGCTAGCGGAGGCGCGGCACGCTGCCAATCCGTTCGCGTCGCTCTCCCGAAGGAGTGGTGTAAGCGACCGAGGGAGATCCGATGAAGAAGGCAATCGGGGCCGTCGCGCTGGTAGCACTCGCGTTCGCCGGCGTCGCACTGGCCGCGGCTCAGGGAGACTCGTACAAGGTGTCTGCGACCCTGAAGGCGCGAACGGAGGTGCCGAAGCCGACGGGAGTTCCCGCCGGTGCCACTGGCAGCTTCACGGGCACCGCAGTCGAGCTCGCGAACGACAAGGCGAAGGTCACGTGGAAGCTCACGTTCTCGCACCTGTCGGGGAAGGCGATCGCAGCCCACATCCATCTCGGCAAGCCCGGTAAGGCAGGCCCCGTGGCGCTCGCGCTCTGCGGCCCGTGCCGAAGCGGCCAGAAGGGAACCGGCACCCTGACCCACGCCCAGTGGGCGAAGGTCGAAGCCGGCGCGGGGTACGTCAACGTCCACACGACGAAGAACGCGGCCGGCGAGATCCGCGGCCAGATCAAGGTCTCGGACGAGAGCTAGCGGCGGCTGCCGGACGCAGCCCGGCGAACCGTCGAGGAGCGGCGCACACAGGTGCGCCGCTCCTCTCTGCATGCGGGGCGAACGTCTGTTCGACTGGCTAGACTGACGTCTCGATGAGCGCAGACGAGCTGGTCGTCCACGGGGCGCGCGAACACAACCTGAAGAACGTCACCGTCCGCATCCCGCGGAACGCCCTCGTGTGCGTCACGGGGCTCTCGGGGTCCGGCAAGTCCTCGCTCGCGTTCGACACGATCTACGCCGAGGGGCAGCGCCGGTACGTCGAGTCGCTGTCCGCGTATGCGCGCCAGTTCCTGCAGATGATGGAGAAGCCGGACGTCGACTCGATCGACGGGCTCTCGCCAGCCATCTCGATCGATCAGAAGACGACGTCCCGGAACCCGCGCTCGACCGTCGGCACCGTGACGGAGATCTACGACTACTTGCGTCTGCTGTTCGCGCGGATCGGTCGGCCCCACTGTCCGGTCTGCGGCCGCCCCATCGCCGGCCAGTCGCTCGACCAGATCGTCGAGCAGGTGCTCCGGCTCGACGAGGGGACGAGGTTCACGGTGAACGCGCCGGTCGTGCGCGACCGGAAGGGCGAGTACAAGGACATCCTCGAGGAGCTCCGCCGCGACGGGTTCACGCGGGTCAAGGTCGACGGAGAGCAGCGTCTGCTCGAGGAGGACATCGTCCTCGACAAGAAGTTCAAGCACACGATCGAGGTGGTCGTCGACCGGCTCGTGATGAAGGCCGATCTCCGGCAGCGGTTGACGCAGTCGATCGAGACCGCGACGTCGCTCGCCGAGGGCCTCGTCGTCATCGACGTTCTGGAAGGCGACGAGCTGACCTTCTCCGAGAACCTCGCGTGCCCCGACCACGGCGTCTCGCTCGCCGAGCTCGAGCCGCGCGTCTTCTCGTTCAACTCGCCGCACGGAGCGTGCCCGCGCTGCACGGGCCTCGGGGCTCAGCTCGAGATCGACCCCGACCTGCTGGTCCCCGACACGTCGATCTCGATCGAGGAGGGCGCCCTCGTCCCGTGGACCGTCGGGAGCCAGAGCTTCTACGACTCGGTCATCGAGGCGATCGCCGAGCGGTACGAGATCCCGCTCGACGTGCCCTGGCGCGAGCTGACGACCGCGCAGCAGGACAAGTTCCTGCACGGCACCGGCGGGGAGAAGATCTTCGTCACCTACCGCAACCGGATGGGCCGCAAGCGCCAGTACACGATGGCCTTCGAGGGGCTCCTCACCAACCTCCAGCGCCGCTATCGCGAGACGGACTCGTCGCACGCGCGCGACCGGATCGAGGAGTACATGAGCTTCAGGCCGTGTCCCGCGTGCAACGGGGCGCGGCTCAAGCCGGAGGTGCTCGCCGTGACGATCGGCGAGCTGTCCATCCACGGCTTCACGCAGATGTCGGTCGCGCGCGCGCTGCGGTTCGTCGACGAGCTCGAGCTCACGAAGACGGAGGAGCTCATCGGCCGGCGGATCCTCAAGGAGGTGCGCGAGCGTCTCACGTTCCTCGAGAACGTGGGGGTCGGCTACCTCCAGCTCGACCGTGCGGCGAAGACGCTGTCGGGCGGCGAGGCGCAGCGACTGCGGCTCGCGACCCAGATCGGCTCGCAGCTGGTGGGTGTGCTGTACATCCTCGACGAGCCGTCGATCGGGCTCCACCAGCGCGACAACGGCCGCCTGATCGTGACGCTCGAGCGTCTGCGCGACGTCGGCAATACCGTGCTCGTCGTCGAGCACGACGAGCAGATGATGCGCTCTGCCGACTGGGTGGTCGACCTCGGGCCGGGGGCCGGAGAGCACGGCGGGGAGGTCGTCGCGGAGGGCATTGCGGACGACATCGCGACGACGCCGGGGTCGGTCACGGGGGCATTCCTGAGCGGCGAGCGCCGCATCCTCGTCCCCGCGCGACGGATGGACGACGATCGGGGCTGGTTCTCCGTGCGCGGCGCGGCCATGCACAACCTCAAGGGCATCGACGTCGACTTCCCGGTCGGGCGGTTCATCGCGGTGACCGGTGTCTCCGGCTCGGGCAAGTCCACCCTCGTGAACGAGATTCTCTACAAGGCGCTCGCGAACCGCCTCAACAAGATGCGCGTGAAGCCCGGCGACCACGAGGGCGTCCACGGGATCGACTGCTTCGACAAGGTCATCGACATCGACCAGAGCCCGATCGGGCGGACCCCACGCTCCAACCCAGCGACGTACACCGACCTCTTCACGCACGTGCGCGAGCTCTACTCGCTGACGCCCGAGGCGAAGGTTCGCGGCTACAAGCCCGGCCGCTTCTCGTTCAACGTGCGCGGTGGACGGTGCGAGGCGTGCAAGGGAGACGGGACGATCAAGATCGAGATGCACTTCCTCCCGGACGTCTACGTGCCGTGCGAGACCTGCCACGGCAAGCGCTACAACCGCGAGACGCTCGAGGTGCGCTTCAAGGGGAAGTCGATCTCGGACGTCCTCGAGATGTCGGTCGAGGAGGCGCTCGAGTTCTTCGCGAAGATCCCGAAGATCCGGCGGCGGCTGCAGACTCTGCACGACGTCGGGCTCGACTACATCAAGCTCGGTCAGCCGGCGACGACGCTGTCGGGGGGCGAGGCGCAGCGTGTCAAGCTCGCGGCCGAGCTCTCGAAGGTCGCGACCGGGAAGACGCTGTACATGCTCGACGAGCCGACGACGGGGCTCCACTTCGCCGACATCGAGAAGCTCCTCGAGGTGCTCCAGCGTCTGGTGGACAACGGCAACACGGTCCTCGTCATCGAGCACAACCTCGACGTCATCAAGCAGGCGGACTGGATCGTCGACCTCGGTCCGGAGGGCGGCGACGAGGGCGGCGAGGTGATCGCGACCGGAACGCCCGAGGACGTCGCCGAGGTCGAGGAGTCGGCGACCGGGCAGTTCCTGCGCTCGATCCTCACCGAGCGCGCGGCCGCGGCCGCCTGATCAGCCCGCCTCGGGGAACTCGATGCGCGGCCCCCGGACGGGACCAGCCTCAGGCGGTGACGTGCTCGGGCGTGCTCGCGCCAAGGCGCTCGAGCCACGGCCGCGCCTCGAGCCGCTCGAAGATCTCCCGAGCCTCCTCGAGCGAAGCGGTGTCTCCCGTGAGCTCACCGTGCTCGAGCAGCGTGACCGCGAGCCAGAACCGGAGGCCGTACTCGCGGAAGCCCGCTGCGGCCGCCTTGAACCTCTCGGGATCGTCATTCATCCGAGCCCGGAACCGTTGGGCCTGCGCCTCGAGGAACGGCGCTCGCAGGCCCGGCGCGCGCTGCTCGACAGTCCGCAGGAGCTCGTCGGCGCGGCCGAATTCGCCGAGGGCCAGCGCCGACTCGACGGCCCAGACGAGGCCCTGCTTCATGGCCTGGGGAACGTCCGAAAGTCCGGCGGCGCGCGAGCCCGCGTCGACGGCGTCGCCGAACCCGCCTTCCGCGTGCAGGAGCGCGGCCTGCGTTGCCAAGCGGATGGCGCTACCCTGCCGGTCTTCACTCGGGATGTAGTCGAACCACGAGTGGAGTTCGCGTGAACGCCCGATCTGGCCACGGTGGAGGAAGATCTCGAGGACGCCGCTGAGCACGCTCGCGAGATTGGAGTTCCCGCGCAGCTGTTCCTCGGGCAGCTCGTCGAAGATCGCGAGGGCCTCGTCCCAGCGGCCGGTCATCGTCAGCGCATAGCTCGTCTCACTGAGGGCGAACAGCTCGGCCGCGCGTTCTCCGCTTCGACGGGCGAGGGTGACGGCCTCGCCGAGCGCCTCGAGCGCCTCCCCGTACCGGTCGCCTCCGAAGCAGCTGTCCGACAGATTCGCGTACCCGCTCGCAGCCTGTTCCGCGAGATCGTTCTCGAGCGCGTACCGAAGAGCATGCCGAGAGAGCGCGAGTTCCTCCTCGGGCCTCCCGGCCGCCCGAGAGAGGTATGCCTTCGTGCCGAGCGCGCGGACGAGCGTCTCCGGAAGTCGCAGCGCCTGTGCGACTTCGAGCGCCAGCTCGTTCGGCTCGGCGGCGCGCTCGCGCTCACCTGCGAGGGCCAAGCCGCGCGCAAGACGAGCCGCCAGGTCGGCGACGTCGGGGTCGGGCTCGTCCGCAGAGACGGCCTGGAACGCCTCCTCCATCCGTCGCATCCCTTGCTCGCCGCGCCCGATGAGCACTTCGAGATTCCCGAGTCGGCCGGAGACTCGGGCAGCTGCGTGCAGCTCGCCCGCCTGCGTGAGGAGCTCCAGCGCTGCCCGCAGGCCCTGCTCGGCCGCGTCCGACTCCGCGTTGCCCAGAGCCTTGACGCTCGCCATCTCCAGTAGAAGAGCCCGCTCCACCGGCTCATCCGAGAGCTCCGCAGCCTGCTCGTAGGCGCGGCGCGCTTCCCCGAGCGCGCCGAGCGAACCTGCGCGCTCCGCGGCCCGGGCCAGCAGCTCCCGTGCTTTCGCCTTGATCTCGAGCGCATCGTCTGCATCGGGTTGCGCCTCGTATGCCGCCAGGTAGTGCGCAGCGACGACCTCCACGACTTCCTGCTCCGCGGCGCCGAAGGTCCGCTCGAGCTGCGCGGCGGCACCGAGGTGCCGCGCCTTGCGATCGCGTCGGGCAAGCGTCTCGTACGCCACGCGCCGGACGAGGTCCTGGAGGAACCCGTACTGTCCGCGCTCCGGCGAGCGCGGATCGGCTTGGACGCCGAGTACCTCCTTGCGGACGAGGCCCGTGAGGAGCGGATCGAGCTCGGCCTCAGAGAGCCCCGAGAGCTCGGTGAGCGACTCCTTCGTGAACGTCTTCCCCAGCACGGATCCGTCCTGAAGGACGCGCCTCTCCTCCGTCGACAGGCCGTCGAGACGCGCCGCGATCAGGCCGTGCAGGGTCTCGGGGACGTCGAGCTCGGCCACTTCGCCCGTAAGCCGGTAGACACCGTCCTCCTCGGTGACGAGCCCGCGATCGAGCAGCATGCGCACGGTCTCGACCGCGTACAAGGGCACGCCCTCGGAGCGGTCGAGGATGCGCTGACGGAGGTCGGACGGGAGCCCCGGGACGAAGCCGTCCAGGAGCTCCTGCATCGCCGGCTCGGAGAGCGGCGCGAGTGAGAGCGTCGTCTGGTGCGAGCCGTGCCCGAACTCCGGATGGCGGCTCTGCAGCTCGGGGCGCGCGAGGCAGAGGATGAAGATCGGACGGGTTCGCGACCACTCGAGCAAGTGGCCCACGAACTCGACGAGCGCCGAGTCCGCCCACTGCAGGTCCTCGAAGAGCAGCGCGACCGGCCCCTGCTCGGCCATGCGCTCGAAGAAGAGGCGCCAGGCGCCGAAGAGCTCCTCCTTCGCGCGAGCCGGGCCGTCCTCCAGGCCCAGCAGATGCAGCATCCGCGGCTCGACGAAGCTCCGCTCCTCCTCGTCGATCACGAAGGTGTCGAGTGACGCTCGAACTCTCGCTCGCGCGGAAGCCGGCTCTTCGCCTTCTACGACGCCGGCTCTCATCCGCACCATCTCGGCGAGCGCCCAGAAGGCGACGCCCTCGCCGTAGGCGAGGCAGCGACCGCGATGCCACCAGACGACCTCCTCGAGGCCGTCCATGTACTTGAAGAACTCCCAGCCGAGGCGCGACTTGCCGATGCCCGCGATCCCGATGACGGAGACGAGATGGGCGCGCTGCTCGTCGGCCGTCGCGTGGAAGAGCTCCTTGACGAGTCGCAGCTCGCGGTCGCGGCCGACGAACGGAGGCTCGAGCCCGGCCGACTTGAGCGCTCCGCCTCGTCCTGCGGTGACACGGAGGGCGCGCCACAGCGGCACGGGCTCGTCCTTCCCCTTGAGCTCGTGGGTCCCGGCGGACGAGTAGGCGATCGCTGCCTCCGACGCGCGCTTCGTCGACTCTCCGACCAGGACTGTCCCTGGCTCGGCGGCCGACTGGATGCGGGCGGCCGTGTTGACCATGTCGCCCGCGACCATGCCCTGCCCTTCGGCGCCGAGGGTGACCGCGGCCTCACCGGTGAGGACGCCTGCACGAGCGGCGAGCTCGGACGAGCCGACCTCGTCGCCGAGAGCCGACACGGCAGCCACCAGGTCGAGCGCTGCGCGCACCGCACGCTCCGCGTCGTCCTCCGTCGCGGTCGGTGTTCCCCACACGGCCATCACCGCGTCGCCGATGAACTTCTCGACCGTGCCTCCGTACAGCTCGATCAGCCTGCGGCAGGTGTCGAAGTAGCGCGAGAGGAGCTCGCGCACCTCCTCGGGGTCGCGGCTCTCGGAGAGCGTCGTGAAGCCCACGAGGTCCGCGAAGAGGACGGAAACGAGGCGGCGCTCGGCTGCAGGAGCGGCGCTCGGCTGTGTCGATCGGGCGGGCGCGCTCGCTGTCAGTGCCGTCCCGCACTCACCGCAGAACTTGACGGTCGGCGGGTTGGCGGTGCCGCAGCTCGGGCAGACCTGCGCGAGCGCGTTCCCGCACTCGCCGCAGAACTTCCTGCCCGCCTCGTTCTCGGAGCCGCAGGACGAGCACGTGACGAGGTCAGCCACGTGTTCACTCTATTCCGCCGTCGCTGGCCTCTCAATCGGTGCGGCTACGCTCCGCGACGTGCCGGCCGAGCTGATCGAGGCATCCGGGGAGCTCTCCGCGACGAGAGCATGGTGGCTGCGCGTGCCCGCAGTGCTCCTGAGCCCGCGCTCCGTGTTCTTCGCGCTCCGGGAGGAGGACGACGAGGACGTCGCGGCGCGCGCCGAGCCGCTCCTGCTGATCGTCTGGCTCGCGGGAATGGCCTCCGTCCTGGCGACACCGACGGCGTCCGGGCTCCTCGACGACCGCGACTACGACTCGATGCTGGTCGCGGTCTGGACGTTCGTCGCCGGTGGGCTCTACGGGGTCGTCGGGTACTTCGTCGCCGGCTTCGGCGTCTACTTCGGCGTCCGTCTCCTGGGAAGTCTCGGGAGCTTCCGCCGGGCGCGCCAGACCGTGGGCTTCGCCCTCGTTCCGCTCGCCGCGTCGCTCTTGCTCGTCTTACCGCTTCGGCTCGCGATCTACGGCGGCGACACGTTTCGCGACGGCGGCGCCGACGATGGGTCGGGCGAGCGCGCGTTGCTCGCCGCTCAGCTCGCGTTCGTCGCGTGGTCGCTCGCCCTCATCGTGCTCGGCGTCCGCGTGACGCACGGCTGGACGTGGCCGCGCGCCTTCGTGGCCGTTGCCGCTGCGGCTGCGTTGCTAGCTGCGATGCTCGGCGTGTTCCTGATGGTCTGAGACGGCGCCCTCGAACACACGGAGCTCGTCGTCCGGCATCGCGTACGTGTGCTGCTCCTCGGGGAATCTGCGCTCGCGCACGTCAGAGGCGAACTCCGCGAGCGCCGAGCGGATCGAGTCTCCGATCTCGGCGTACCGCTTGACGAAGCGCGCGGCGCGCCCGTCGTACAGGCCCAGGATGTCGTGCCACACGAGCACCTGGCCGTCGCAGTCCGGGCCGGCGCCGATGCCGATGGTCGGGATCGAGAGGTCGTGCGTGATGCGTGCCGCGACCGGTGCAGGAACCGCCTCGAGCACGAGCGAGAAGCAACCGGCCGCCTCGAGCGCGCGCGCGTCGTCGTAGAGGCGCAGCGCCTTCTCCGCGGAGCGCCCCTGCGCCTTGAAGCCGCCGAGCATGGTTGCGGACTGAGGCGTCAGACCGAGGTGCCCCATGACGGGGATGCCCGCGCCGACGATCGCGCGGACGCGCGCGAGCATCGCGCCGGCACCTTCGAGCTTCACGGCGTCGGCGCCCGCGTCCTTCACGAACCGGATGGCGTTTCTCACGGCGTCCTCGTCCGAGACCTGGAACGAGCCGAACGGCATGTCCGCGATCACGAGCGGACGGCTTGCGCCGCGCGTCACCGCGCGCGTGAGGATGAGCATCTCCTCCATCGTCGCCGGCACGGTCGAGTCGTGGCCGAGGACGGTCATCGCGGCCGAGTCGCCGACGAGCACCAGGTCCGCACCGGCCTGGTCTGCGAGTCGCCCCCCCGGCGCGTCGTACGCCGTGACCATGACGATCGGCTGCCTCCGCGCCTTCATCTCGGACAGCTCGGTGATCGGGAGCCTTCCCGGCGCGGGTGTGGCCGGCGCGGGCCGCTGCGGGCGGATGCTCATTCGTCGTCTCCTTCCAGTGGGACGTTGTCGATGAGGCGGGTCGAACCGACGCGGACGGCGCCCGCGAGAACGGGCGGGTCGAAGTCGGCGACCTCGACGTAGTCGATCTCGAGGCCGTTCGCGGACCGGAGCTCCGCGAGGGCTGCCTCGTGGTCGCGGGTCGCCAGGGCGCGGGGGAGGGCGAGCGCGGCTGCCCGCTCCGCCGGCGAGAGCAGCGCGTTGCGCGAGGAGAGTGCGAGCCCGTCGTCGTCGCGGACCGTGGGGACGACACGTAGCTCGACGTCCACGGCCAGGTCGGCGATCAGTCGTCTGACCACCTCAACCTGCTGCGCGTCCTTCTGTCCGAAGTACACGCGTGTCGGGCGGACGACGTTCAGGAGCTTCAGTACCACCGTCGCCACACCCCGGAAGTGACCGGGGCGGAAGCGGCCCTCGAGGATCGCCCCGAGCTCGGTCACGTCGACCCACGTCTGGAAGCCGGGCGGGTACATCTCGTCCGTCGTCGGTGCAAACACGAGGTCGACTCCGCGGTCGCGCGCGAGGTCGAGGTCGCGTTCCTCGTCACGCGGATAGCGCGCCAGATCCGCCGAGTCGCCGAACTGGGCCGGGTTCACGAACAGACTCATGACGACGATGTCGTTCTCGGCTCGGGCAGCGCGCAGGAGAGCGAGATGGCCTTCGTGGAGCGAGCCCATCGTCGGAATCAGCCCGATCGATGGCGTCCGGAGCGACGCAAGAGCCCCGCGGGCTTCTGCGATCGTGCGGACGACGTTCATGCGGGCACCTCGGCCGGGTCGCGGCCAGCCACGCGCGCGGTCGCCGCGGCGAGGACGAGGTAGAGCTCCTCGAGCTCCGGGCGCTCGGCGCGGATCACCGCGAGGTGGCGTTCGACCGTCTCCCAGTCCCCGCGCGCGATCGGTCCGGTGAGCTCGAAGTCCGTGTCGACGACGCCGCGGATGAGCGGATCGAGGGCCTCCGACGGAGCCCCTGCGGCCTCGAGCAGCGATCCCGCGGCCGCGCGGAGCGTCACGAGGTAGTTCGACGCCATCGACGCTCCGGCGTGGTACGCAGCACGTGCGCTGTCCTCGAGGTCGAATGGTCGTAGCCCGAGGGTCTCGGCGAGCCACCGTCCCACCGCACGCGCCTCGTCCGACTCCGAGGTCACGGCACCCCACGCACCGTCGAGCTGTTCCGCGCCGAGCGACTTCGAGAACGTCTGCAGGGGATGCAGTCCGAAGCGGCGGACGTGCGGGTCGAGCGC